>RRZU010522942.1_pt1 | contig 38224 bp, 39 predicted proteins | sample 2165561 | NCBI WGS metagenome assembly RRZU01 (sample SAMN10456909, study PRJNA506462) | wastewater metagenome | isolation source: wastewater sludge | place: USA: Moscow, Idaho | reverse complement strand
GTCGGACAGTACCAGCACGATGTCAACCAGGGCGAGCTGGCCCGCACGCTCGATGCGGTGGTCGAGGACTGCGTGAACTCGGTCGGCGTGGATCTCAACACCGCGTCGGCGCCGCTCTTGTCGCGGGTGTCGGGTCTGAGCGCGTCGGTGGCGGCCAGCGTGGTGCGCTGGCGCGATGCCCACGGCGCCTTCCGCAACCGCCGCCAGCTGCTCGATGTCACCGGCCTGGGGCCGAAGACCTTCGAGCAGGCCGCCGGCTTCCTGCGCATCCGCGACGGCGACAACCCGCTCGACATCACCGGCGTGCACCCCGAGACCTATCCGGTGGTCGAGAAGATGCTCAAGGCGGTCAACCGCCCGATCGGCGAGCTGATGGGCCGCAGCGACGTGCTGAAAAGCCTGAAGCCCGAGGCCTTCGCCGACGAGAAGTTCGGCGCGATCACGGTGCGCGACATCCTGGCCGAGCTGGACAAGCCCGGGCGCGATCCGCGGCCGGATTTCAAGGTCGCGCGCTTCAACGACGGCGTCGAGGACATCAAGGACCTGAAGGAAGGCATGGTCCTGGAGGGCACGGTCAGCAACGTCGCGCAGTTCGGCGCCTTCGTCGACCTGGGCGTGCACCAGGACGGGCTGGTGCATGTCAGCCAGCTCTCGAACAAGTTCGTCAGCGACGCGCGCGAGGTGGTGCGCACCGGCGACATCGTCAAGGTGCGGGTGATCGAGGTCGACGTGGCGCGCAAGCGCATCTCGCTGACGATGAAGCTCGACGCGCCGGCCCAGAAGGGCGGCGGCGCCGAGCGGGGCGCGGACAACCGTTTCCGTCCGGCCGGTCGGGGCGAGCAGCCGCAGCGTGGCGGGCAGGGCGGCCGGGGGGCGCTCGCGCCGGCCTCGCAGAACGCGATGGCCGCCGCCTTCGCGAAGCTGAAGTCCGGGCGTTGATCGCGCGGGGATGCGCAGTCTCCGGACAAGGCTTAGGATGAAAGATCCTCAACCGGCCTGGAGACTCCGAATGACGCTTTCCCACCTTCCCAAGCTGATCGCCACCGCTGCAGCTGCCCTTGCTCTGGGCGGCTGCGCCGGCATGATGGGCCACGGCAGCCACGGCCACCATGGCGGCATGCATGACATGCACAAGGGGCCGATGGCCATGGCCAAGCTCGAGGCCACCCGTGGCAACGCCGTCAGCGGCATGGTGATGTTCCATGAGCACGGCGACCATGTGATGGTGCACGCCAAGGTGAGCGGCCTGAAGCCGAACGGCGAGCACGGCTTCCATGTGCACGAGAAGGGCGACTGCTCCAGCGGCGACGGCATGAGCACCGGCGGCCACTTCAATCCCACGGGCAAGCCGCACGGCCCGCAGGACGGCGACCACCACGCCGGCGACATGCCCAGCCTGAAGGCGGATGCCAACGGCCAGGCCGATGTCACCTTCCACCTGAGCGGCGTCACGCTGAAGGACGGACCGACCAGCCTGATGGGCAAGGGCGTGATCGTGCATGTCGGCCCGGACGACTACAAGACGCAGCCGACCGGGAACTCGGGCGCCCGCATCGCCTGCGGCGTGATCGCGCAGGGCGGGCGCTGAGCGAAGGGGCTGACGGATCTTGCGCGCCCTGAGACTGCTGGCCGGCCCGAGAGCCCGGGCGCATGTGGCGCGTCACGGCCTGCGCGCGGCCGACATCCGGGCCGTTCCTGCCGCGGCGGGCGGCCCGAAGGGGCTGATCCTCAATCCGCTCGACCGCTTCCTGTTCGGCCACTGGCTGACCGGGCCGGGACCGAGCGTGCATCTGGCCGGGGCGAGCATCGGCGCGTGGCGGCTGGCCTGCGCCTGTCTGCCCGATGCGGATGCGGCGCTGGCGCGACTGGCCGAGGACTACATCGCCGAGAGCTACGCGCCGCCGACCGGCGAGCGCCAGTCCGCGCGCAACATCAGTGCGCGCTTCGCGGCGCTGCTCGAGGCGCAGCTCGACGGGCGTCAGGCGGAGCTGCTGGCGCACCCGCGGCTGCGGCTGCATGTGCTGACCAGCCGCGGCCGCCACCTGCTGCGGCGCGAGCGCCCCGGGATCACGCATGCGGGCTATCTGGCGGCCTTCGGCTGCAATCTGCTGAGTCGGCGCGCGCTCGGGCTGTGGCTGGAGCGGGTGGTGTTCTCGGACCCGCGCGAGGCGCTGCCGCTGACGCTGTCCGACCTGCCCACCCGCCGGGTCGCCCTGACACCGGCCAATCTGCAGCCGAGCATCATCGGCTCGGGCTCGATTCCGTTCTGGCTCGAGGCGGTGCACGACATCGAGGGCGGGCCGCGCGGCGCCTACTGGGACGGCGGCATCACCGACTACCACCTGCACTGGCCCTGGCAGCAGATCGCCGCGCAGCCGGACTCGGCCGGGCTGGTGCTCTATCCGCATTTCCAGTCGCGGCTGGTGCCGGGCTGGCTGGACAAGGCGCTGCGCTGGCGCCACCGGCCGACGCCGGCGCTGGACAATCTCGTCGTGCTGGCGCCGAGCCCCGCCTGGATCGCGACGCTGCCCGGCGCCAAGCTGCCCGACCGGCAGGACTTCAAGGTCTGGCAGCATGATGTCGCCAGTCGCATGCGTGCCTGGCGCACCGCGGTGGCCGAAAGCCAGCGCCTGGCCGACGAGTTCGCGCAATGGCTCGACGACGGCTGTCCGGCCGACCGGGTCGAAGCGCTGGAATCCGACTCTCCCTGACCCCCAGACATGCCTTTTCACCGCCTGACCCCGGCGATGCGCGACCTGCTGCAGCGCATCCGCCGTGCCAACCGCACGCCGATGCACCTGATGGACGCCGCCGACGCGCGCCGCCACTACGACGCCTCGGCCGAGATCCTGGACCTGCCGCGCGCGCCGCTGACGCGGGTCGAGAACCTGCATGTTCCCGTGGCGCCGGGCGTGGCGCGTGCGGCGCGGCTCTATGCCGCGTCGACCGAGACCGGGCTGCCGGTGCTGCTCTACCTGCACGGCGGCGGCTTCACGGTGGGCAGCCTGGAGACGCACGACAGCCTGTGCCGCCAGATCGCGCTGCACAGCGGCGCGGCGGTGGTGGCGCTGGACTACCGGCTGGCGCCCGAGCACCGCTTTCCGACCGCGGTCGAGGATGCCTGGGCCGGGCTGCAGTGGCTGGCCGGGCCGGGCGCGGCGGCGCTGGGCCTGGACGGCGCCCGGCTGGCGATCGCCGGGGACAGCGCCGGTGGCACGCTGGCGGCGGTGGTGGCGATCCTGGCGCGCGACGCCGGCCTGAAGCTCGCGCTGCAGGCGCTGATCACGCCGGGCACCACCGCCCACGCCGACACCGCCTCGCACGCGGTCTACGCCGAGGGCTTCCTGCTCGAGAAGGCCGGCATCGACTGGTTCTTCGACCAGTACATCGACCGCGCGCAGCGCAGCGACTGGCGCTTCGCGCCGCTGGAGGCGGATGATCTGGAGGGCGTGGCGCCGGCATGGATCGGCCTGGCCGAGTGCGATCCGCTGGTCGACGAGGGCGTGGCCTACGGCGACCGGCTGCGGCTGGCGGGCGTGGCGGTCGATCTGGAGATCTGGCGCGGCGTCACGCACGACTTCATCAAGATGGGCCGGGCGATTCCCGAGGCGCGACGGGCGCAGCAGGCGCTGGGCGAGGCGGTGAGGGCGGCGCTGGCCCCGTGCTGAGCACGATCATGACTTCAGCGCCCCGATTCCTGAGGCTCGACGCCTTGCGCGGGCTGGCGATGGTCTGGATGACCGTCTTTCATTTCTGCTTCGACCTGAACCAGGCCGGCTGGCTGCAGCCGCGCCAGAGCTTCACCGACGATCCGTTCTGGACCGGGCAGCGGCTGGTGATCGTCAGCACCTTTTTGCTGTGCGTCGGGCTGTCGCAGGCGGTGGCGCGTCAGGCGCGGGTGCCGACGCGGCGCTTTCTGCGCCGCTGGCTGCAGATCGCCGGCTGTGCGGTGCTGGTCAGCCTGGGCTCGATGTGGATGTTCCCGAACAGCTGGATCAGCTTCGGCGTGCTGCATGCGGTGGCGGTGATGCTGCCGCTGCTGCGCTGGCTGCCGCTGGGCGCCATCGGCTGGGCGGTGCTGGGTACGGTGGCGCTGCTGCTGCCGGCCTTTGTCGCGCATCCCTGGTTCGACGGGCGCTGGACGAACTGGATCGGTCTGGTGACCCGGCTGCCGGTGACGCAGGACTATGTGCCGCTGCTGCCCTGGCTGGGCGTGGCCGCCTGGGGGCAGGCGATCGGGCTGGGCGTTCTGGCGCGCTGGCCTGCACTGCTGCAGGGGCCGCTGCCGGCCGGGCGGCCCGCCGATGCGCTGGTCTGGATGGGCCGGCACGCGCTGTCCTGGTACATGCTGCATCAGCCGGTGATGATCGGCGCGCTCAGCGCAGCGGGCTGGCTGCTGCGCTGAGCGCGGCCTCGGCGATGGCGCCGCCCGGCGCGAAGAAGCGGCCTGGCGCCATGCCGACGGTGCGGGTGACCATCGCGCTGAAGGCGCTCGGACTGGCATAGCCCAGCTCGGCGGCGATCACGCCCATCGGCCGGCCCTCGGTGGCCAGCACCAGCGCACGGGCCAGCAGCACCTGCTGGCGCCATTGCTGGAAGCTGGTGCCCAGCTCGTCGCGGAACAGCCGCGCCACCGTGCGCGCGCTGGCGCCCGAGCCGGCGGCCCAGTCCGCCAGCCGGGCATGGCGGGTCGGCTCCTCGATCAGCGCCTCGCACAGCGTGCGCAGCCGCTTGTCCTGCGGCAGCGCGATGCCCAGCGGCAGCGAGCGCGCACGCAGCAGCTCGTCGCCGATCAGCTCGGCCATCGCGCGGGCGCGTGCCGGCATCGCGGCCGGCAGCGTGGCCGGTCCGGCCTGGGCCGGATCGTCACGGGCGAGCTGGCGCACCAGCTCGGCCAGCAGCGGCGAGACCTCGACGACCCGGCAACGCTGCCAGTGCGGCGCCGCATCCGGCGGGTGATGCAGATAGAGCGTGAGCATGTCGGCATCGCGCAGCACCGCCACCGCATGCTCGACCTGCGGCGGAATCCAGACCGCGCGGGTCGGCGGCACGATGCAGGTCATCTGGCTGGTCAGGATGCGCGACACGCCGGTCAGCGAGAAGGACATCTGCGCCCAGCCATGGCGGTGCGGCTCGACCCGCGAGCTCGCGCGCAGCGGGCGCAGCTTGGCGCGCACCGGCCAGTGCGCACGCGGCGCGAAGCGCTGCGGATCGAGCGGGGGAATGGTCGGAAAGATCGGGCTCATCGGAAGGTTCGGTGCGGCCTGCGCTTTGGCGTGATCTCGACAGAACTTGGCTGGCTGGCGAAAGTATGCCGCCTCACGCCTCCGTACAGTGTGGTGATGAACTCGACGACCACGATTCCCACGCCGGCGGCCACTCGGCCCGACCCGGAGCGCGAGCAGCTGCGCCGCGACGCGACCACCATCGGCCTGATCGGCCTGGCGCATGGCACCTCGCATTTCCACCATCTGCTGCTGCCGCCGCTGTTCCCGGCCTTCATCCGCGACTTCGGGCTGAGCTATTCGGAGCTGGGCCTGCTGGTGACGGTCTTCTTCGTGATCTCCGGCGTGGGCCAGGCGCTGTCCGGCTTTCTGGTCGACCGGGTGGGCGCCCGGCCGGTGCTGTTCGGCGCACTGATCAGCTTCCTGCTGGCTTCGCTGGCGGGCTCGCTGGCGCAGGGCTACGGCGGATTGATGCTGGCCGCCGCGCTGGCCGGCCTGGGCAACGCGCCTTTTCATCCGGCCGATTTCACCATCCTGAACCGGCGGGTCTCGCCGCAGCGGCTCGGCCATGCCTTCTCGGTGCATGGCATCAGCGGCAATCTGGGCTGGGCGCTGGCGCCGGTCTTCCTGATCGGCCTGAGTGGCGCCTTCGACAGCTGGCGTGCGGCCTATCTGGGCTCGGCGCTGGTGGCTGTCGTGGTGCTGGCGGTGCTGTGGCTGCGGCGCGCCGATCTGGATGACCGGGCCAGCCCGGCAGTCAGTGCGGCTGCAGGCGCTGCGCCGCCCCGCACGGCCGGCGCTGCCGGCACCGTGGCCACGGCCGAAGAGCATCCGATGGCCTTCCTGAAGCTGCCCTCGGTCTGGCTGTGCTTCTCGTTCTTCTTCTGGACGACTGCCGCGCTGAGCGCGGTGCAGAGCTTCGCCAGCCCGGCGCTGAACCGGATGTACGGCCTGCCCGAATCGCTGACCGCCTTCGTGGTGACCGGCTACATGCTGTGCGGTGCGGTCGGCATGGTGATCGGCGGCTTCCTGGTGGCGCGCGTCGAGCGGCTCGAGCGCACCATCGCCGCGGCGATGGCGCTGGCCGGACTGCTGCTGATGCTGGCCGGCACCGGCTGGCTGCCCGGGCTGGCGGCCGCAGCCGCCGTCGCGCTGGCCGGCTTCGGCACCGGCCTGGCCGGGCCGTCGCGCGACATGCTGATCAAGCGCGCCGCGCCCCCGGGCGCCACCGGCCGCGTCTATGGCACCGTCTACTCGGGCCTGGACACCGGCTTCGCGCTGGCCGCGCCGGTCTTCGGCCTGCTGCTCGACCACCATCTGGACGGCGCGATCTTCTTCGGCGCGGCGGCGGCGATGGTGCTGGGCATCGTGTCGGCCTCGGTCGTCGGTCGCGGCCTGGCGCGGCGCTGAAGCGCCAGGAGCCCGTCAGCGCCCGCCAGAAAGAGGCCACAAAGAAGCCACAAAGAAAAGACCCGGCGTCTCTGGCGAGAGCCGGGTCAATGGAAAGGTACCCCGCAAGGTACCGAGGAGACAATCCGTGGACTCAGGCGGCCTTGGCAGCCTTGGTGATCGACTGGATGTTGGCTTCGGCGCTGCTGACGGCCTGCTTGGCGGCCTTCTGGGCGCTTTCGACGGCGGCGCTGGTGGCGCTCATCGCCTGCTTCATCATCGCGACGGCGTTCTCGCTGCCCGCCGGCGCGTTCTTCAGAGCGGCTTCGACGAAGCCCTGGAACTTCTCCTGGGCGCCGGCGGCCTGGGCTTCCAGCAGCTTGCTGATGTCAGCCTGGGTGCTGGAGGCGATTTCATAGACCTGACGGCCGTAGGCGGTGGCCTTCTCGGCGGCCGGCTGCAGCGCGCCCGATTGCAGGGCCAGCAGTTCCTGCGGATCCTTGACGGCCAGCAGCGCCTTGGCGTGGGCAGCCGACTCGTCGAGCGCGGCGCGGGTGACTTGCAGGTTCAGTTCGACCAGCTTCTCGATGCCACCGAAGGCCTTCTGGCCGATCTCGACAGCAGCGTCCAGGTTGGCCTTGCCAGCAGCGGTGAATTGTTCGGTGTTGAACATGATGAGCGTGTCCTTGGTCGTGATGGTGAAGCGAGCGGTGACCGGGCGGAGTGCACGATCAGGTCAGAACCGGGGTCAGGTCGTCTCTGATCGCGATCCCAGATTTTTGCTGCGGTGCAGCATGGATCGCAGTATAGGAGCCGCTCCGGCGAATTCAAGACCAGATGCTGCGCCGCAACATTATTAGGTTGCAAACCCTAATTGAAATTTCATGAATCCAGACTGCTTTCCTGGTTCCGGCTCTGCCCCTGGCCGCGCAGCGCCGAGGTGAGTTCCAGCAGCCGACCGACCCGCGAGCCCATGCGCATCAGCTGCGACAGCGTGCGCGGGTCCAGATGCTGCACATCGTCGAACCAGGTGCTGAGCATGTCGATCAGCTCATGCATGCCGCGCATGCGTTCCTGGGCATGGCGGTCGGCCTCGCAGGTCGGCACCTCCAGCAGCGCGTTGCGCAGCATGGTCAGCGTCGGCTCGACCTCGCGGCGGCGCCGCTCCTCGGCCAGACGCCGGAAGATCTCCCAGGTGTCGGCCGGGGCCTCGAAGTAGTCGCGCCGGTCGCCGGGCTGATGGCGCATCTGCACCAGACGCCAGGACTGCAGCTCCTTCAGGCTCATGCTGACATTGGAGCGGCTGATCTGCAGCGCGTCGGTGATCTCGTCGGCGTTGAGCGGCCGCTGCGAGACATAGATCAGCGCGTAGATCTGGCCGACCGTGCGGTTGATGCCCCAGCGGCTGCCCATCTCGCCGAAGTGGGCGACGAAGCTGCGCACCAGCGGGCTCATCAGGTCGGAAGGCTCGGAAGGGGCGGGCATGACACGAACTGCCTTTGAAGGAGGTGATGTTCGTCAATTGTGTACTTGAATTTCAGAAATTTCTGAACACCAAGAAGATAGAATCCGCCACCTAGGGTATTCCGCTAGTCTACGATGAACCTGATCGACGCTCTGGATCTGGCCCCCGCCTCGTCGGCGGTCGAGGGTGTGCTGCGCGAGACGAACTCGCCCGCGCATGAGCGCCATGCCCGTGGCGCGCTGATCTTTCGGCCGGGCCGCTTTGTCACTCCCTTCCTGATCGTCGATGGCGCGATCCGGCTCGACCATCCCACCGCGGACGACAGCACGGTGCTGCTTGCGCTGCCCGGCGATCTGCTCGGTCTCGAGCAGCTGCATGGCCGGCCGCAGTCGACCTTCGGCCGGGCGATCGTCGACACCATCATCGCGCCGCTGGGTCCGATGCCGGACGCGGCCTGGCGCGAACTGCTGGTCAACCGGCTGATCGTGCGCCAGGAGCATGCGGCGCAGCTCGGCCGGCTGCGCTTCGGTCCGGCGCCGGAGCGCATTCGCGCGCTGCTGCTGCTGCTGGCCGGCCGGGCGACCTATGGTCCGCTGCGCTCGACCCAGCAGCCCACCGGGGCCGAGGACGACCGCATGAGCTGCGAGCTGCCGCGCCTGTCCGACATGGCTGCGCTCACCGACATCGCGCCCGAGACCGTCTCTCGGGTGATCTCGAGCATGCGCCGCACCGGCATGATCGCCCGTGAGGCGGGCCGTCGGGTGCGCCTGAGCACCCAGCTGGTCTATGTGGCCGGCGAGATGCCGCGCGGCATGACCCGCAGTCGCACCCGCGAAGAGATCTGAAACGGGCAAAAAACGGGCAAAAAAAACCGGTGGAAGCGAACCTCCACCGGGGAACAAGGTACCGGTCAGCCGACCTGGAAACAGGAAGCCGGGGTACCGAGGAGACAACCAGTCACATGCTCCCGGAGAGGAGCATGCCCAGGACAGATGCGCCCGGTTGGAAAAAGTTCAAGGCCCGACCGCCTCGGACCGGGCCGGGGTCTTCGGCGGGGCAGGGGGCTGGACGATCGCGTCGACCTGGGCGCCGGTGCGATCGACCGCCTGACGCGCGGCCTGCTGCACCCGCTCCATCGCGGCACTGGCTGCGCTGACGGCGGTGCGGACCATCTCGGTCGAGTCGCTGGCCTCGGGCGTGTTCTTCACCGCGGTGTCGACCATGACCAGGATGGTCTGCTGCGCCGCAGCCAGCTGCGCATGGACCAGCCGCTGCACTTCCTTCTGGGTGCCGAGCGCGATCTCGCAGAGCTCGCGGCTGTAGGCCCCCGCCGTCTCGGCCATCGCGGGCATGCGGCCGGCTGCGTTCGGGGACAGGCTGTCGCCGATCGTGCCGCGCATGGTGCGCAGATTGAGCTCGACCAGCTTCTCGATGCCTTCGAAGCTCTTGCGGGTCAGCTCGACCAGGGCGTCGAGACCGGCCTTGTTGGCGGCGGCCAGCTGTTCGGGGGTCAACATGGCGAAGCACTCCGGCTGAGGATGTTCATGCAGGGCACGACGGGGCGGCGCCATGCTGCCGTGCAGCAAACCGCCGGAATGCGGCGCACTGTAGGCCCGGAGTGACCGGCTGGCAAGTCGGGTCGCCGCTCTGGCTGACCTGCATCAGCCTTCAGAGGTCGATCATTCGTGACAGAGCTGACAATTCCTGCATGCAAGCCTTCTATGCCGATCATTTCGTGCTGCCTCTGCCCGCCGGACACCGCTTCCCGATGGAGAAGTACCGCATGCTGCGCGACCGCATCGCCGCCGAGCTGCCGCAGGTGCGGCTGGCCGAGGCGCTGCCCGCCAGCCGCGGCGAGCTGGCCCTGGCGCATGCGCCGGCCTACATCGACGGCGTCTTTCACGGCACGCTGACGGCGGCCGCGCAGCGCGAGATCGGATTTCCCTGGACGCCGATGATGGCCGAGCGCGCCCGGCGCTCGGTCGGCGCGACCATCCAGGCCGCCCGCGCCGCCTTCGCCGAGGGCGTCGCCGCCAACCTCGCCGGCGGCACGCACCATGCCAGCGCGGACGCCGGCGGCGGCTACTGCGTCTTCAACGATCTGGCGGTGACCGCGCGGCTGATGCAGGCCGAGTGGCTGCGCCTGCATCCGCGCCAGCCGCTGCGGGTGGCGGTGGTCGACCTGGACGTGCACCAGGGCAACGGCACCGCCGCAATCTTCCGGGGCGACGCCAGCGTCTGGACGCTGTCGATGCACGGAGAGAAGAACTACCCTTTCCGCAAGGTGCCCTCCTGCCTCGACATCGACCTGCCCGACGGCTGCGCCGACGTGCCCTACCTGGAGGCGCTCGACCGTGCGCTGGAGGCGATGTGGCAGGCGCACGGCGCCGCGCCGCCGGGCCTGGTGCTCTACCAGGCCGGCGCCGACCCGTTCGAGGGCGACCGGCTCGGGCGGCTGAAGATCAGCGCCGCCGGCCTGGCCGAGCGCGACCGCCGCGTCTTCGCGGCCTGCCGCGAGCGCGGCATTCCGGTGGTTCTGACGATGGGCGGCGGCTACGGCCATGTGATCGCCGAGACGGTCGAGGTGCAGATGGGCACCTTCCGTGCCGCGCTCCAGGCCTGGGAGACCTGGCGACCCGTCTGATCTGAGCTTTCCTCGAGACAGGTGTCGACCATTCCTGCAAACCCCAGTTGCCCTAGATGCTGCGGTGCGTCAATGATGTGTCCTGAGTTTTCCTCAATGAATCCAGGAAAGGACCGTTCCCGATGCTCACCGACGACGAACGCCGCGCCGCGGTCGACCAGGCCATCACCTCGCGCCGCTCGATCCGCGCCTTCCTGCCCGAGCCGGTGCCGCGCGAGACGATCGAGGCCATCCTGCAGGTGGCCGCGCGGGCCCCGTCGGGCACCAACACCCAGCCGTGGAAGGTGCATGTGCTGACCGGCGCGGCGCGCCAGCGCCTGTGCGAGCGGCTGCTGGCCGCGCATGACGACCCGCAGGCCAGCGGCCCGCACACCGAGGAATACGCCTACTACCCCTCGCAGTGGGTCTCGCCCTACATCGACCGCCGCCGCAAGGTCGGCTGGGATCTCTACGGTCTGCTCGAGATCACCAAGACCGACAAGGCGCGCATGCACGCGCAGCACGGCCGCAACTATGTCTTCTTCGACGCGCCGGTCGGCCTGATCTTCACCATCGACCGGGTGATGGCGCAGGGCTCGTGGCTCGACTACGGCATGTTCCTCGAGAACATCATGATCGCCGCACGCGGGCGCGGCCTCGACACCTGCGCGCAGGCCGCCTTCACGCCCTATCACCGCCTGATCGCCGAGGAGCTCGGCCTGGACGCGGGCGAGATGGTGGTCTGCGGCATGGCGCTGGGCCGGGCCGATCCGGACGCGATCGAGAACCGCCTGGTGACCGAGCGTACGCCGGTGGCCGAATTCACGCGCTTCCACGACTGAATTTCCGCGCTGAAGCGCTACGGCACGTCAACAACACGTACGGGACGGAGCCGATCGGCGCCGACGGATCCAGCCGCTACCATCGCGCGCCATTGCCGATCGGAACCGGAATCCCTGCCATGCGTCTCCTGTCCTTCCTGCGCGGTGCGCTGCCGCGCACACTGCTTCTGCTGGCCGCGCTGTCGCTGCCGACCCTCTCCCATGCGGCCGAGATCGACGGCGCCGCGCTCTCGGCCGCCTGGGCGGTGCCCTTCGCCGGGCTGCTGCTGTCGATCGCGCTGTGTCCGCTGATCGTGCCCTCGGTCTGGCATCACCACTACGGCAAGATCGCCGCGGGCTGGGCACTGGCCTTCCTGCTGCCTTTTGCGGCGGTCTTCGGCGCCGGCATGGCCGGCGTGACGCTGGTGCATGCGCTGGTGGCCGAGTACATCCCCTTCATCATCCTGCTGACCGCGCTCTACACCGTGGCCGGCGGCATCCACATCCGGGGCAACTTCCATGGCAGCCCCGGCTTCAATGCGCTGCTGATGGTGATCGGCGCGGTGCTGGCGAGCTTCATGGGCACCACCGGCGCCTCGATGCTGATGATCCGTCCGCTGATCCGGGCCAACGACAACCGCCGTCACAACGCGCATGTCTTCGTCTTCTTCATCTTCATCGTCAGCAATGCCGGCGGCTCGCTGACGCCGCTGGGCGATCCGCCGCTCTTCCTGGGCTTCCTGAAGGGCGTGGACTTCTTCTGGACCGCACAGCACATCTTCCCGGAAACGCTGTTCCTGGTCGGCGCACTGCTGGCGATCTTCCTGGCGATCGACACGGTGATCTACCGCCGCGAAGGCGTGACCCGCGCCGATCCGACGCCGGATGATCCGCGCTTCGGCCTCGAAGGCGGCATCAACCTGGCGCTGCTGGGCGCGGTGGTCGCGCTGGTGCTGATGAGCGGCCTGTGGAAGCCGGGCACCGGGCTGGAGGTGGCGGGCGCCCGACTGGGTCTCGAGCAGATCGTGCGCGACCTCGGTCTGGTGGTGGTGACGGTGCTGTCGCTGAAGCTCACCACCCAGGCGGTGCGCGAGGCCAACCAGTTCAACTGGGCGCCGATGGAGGAGGTCGCCAAGCTCTTTGCCGGCATCTTCCTGACGATCGCGCCGGTGCTGGCGATGCTCAAGGCCGGCGAGCAAGGCGCGTTCGCGGAAGTCGTGCGCGCGGTCACCGGGCCGGACGGCCAGCCGCTGCCGCTGATGTACTTCTGGGCCTCGGGCCTGCTGTCGTCCTTCCTGGACAACGCGCCGACCTATCTGGTCTTCTTCAACCTTGCCGGCTGCGATCCGCAGGTGATGATGACCACGCTGGCGCCGGTGCTGTCGGCCATCTCGGCCGGGTCGGTCTTCATGGGCGCCAACAGCTACATCGGCAACGCACCCAACCTGATGGTGAAGGCGATCGCGGAAGATCGCGGCGTGAAGATGCCCAGCTTCTTCGGCTACATGGTCTGGAGCTTCGGCATCCTGGTGCCTCTGTTCGTGCTGATGTCCTTCATCTGGTTCCGCTGAGCGCATCACGCGGAGCCCGTCGTCCACGCCGCACCGCCCATGCCATGAAGCAACGCCCAGCCCTGCTGATCACCCGCCGCATCTTTCCCGAGGTCGTCGCGCGCCTGCGCGAGCATTTCGAGGTGCAGACCAACGAGGCCGATGCCGTCTGGAGCCGCGACGAGCTGATCGCGCGGCTGCAAGGCAAGGCGGGCGTCTTCGTCACCACCTCCGAGCCGATCGACGCCGGGCTGCTGGCGGCCTGCCCGGAGCTGCGTACGGTCTGCTCGATGGCGGTGGGCTACAACAACATCGATGTGGCCGCCTGCCGGGCGCGCGGCGTGATGGTGACCCACGCGCCCGACGTGCTGACCGAGACCACCGCCGACTTCGGCCTCGCGCTGCTGCTGGCGGCCGCGCGCCGCGTCGGCGAGGCCGAGCGGCTGCTGCGCCGCGGCGAGTGGACGAAATGGTCGGTCGACTTCATGGCCGGCGCCGACGTGCATGGCGCGACGCTGGGCATCCTCGGCATGGGCCGCATCGGCCAGGCCATCGCCCGACGCGGCGCGCTGGGCTTCGGCATGAAGGTGATCTACCACAACCGCTCGCGCCTGCCGCAGGACACCGAGGCCGCGCTGGGCGGGGCCGAGCGGGTCGAGCTGGACGCGCTGCTCGAGCGCAGCGACCATCTGATGATCGTCGTGCCCTACGGCCCGGCGACCCACCATGTGATCGGCGCGGCCCAGCTGGCGCGCATGAGACGCGGCGCGGTGCTGGTCAACATCGCGCGCGGCGGCGTGGTGGACGATGCCGCGCTGGCGATGGCACTGCGCTCGGGCCACATCGGCGCAGCGGGCCTGGATGTCTTCGAGGGTGAGCCGGCGGTGCATCCGGCGCTGCTGGACCTGCCCAACACCGTGCTCACGCCCCACATCGCCAGTGCCAGCGAGCCCACCCGCCGCGCGATGGCCAACCTGGCCGCCGACAACCTGATCGGCCTGCTGGCGACCGGGCAGGGCGCGAAGACGCCGGTGCCTGAAATGCGCGGCTGAGACGGCGGGCTCAGGCCCTGCTGCGGCTTGAGCGCATCGGCCGGTTCTTGCGTGTCTTGCCCCCCGCAGTCGCCGTCGCGGCCTGTCGCGCCAGGCGGACATCGAGCTGCCGCACCGCGGTGGCCGCGCCGACTGCGGTCGGCAGCAGTTCGACCGGTGCGGCAGCCGGCACCAGGACCGAGGACAGATCGCTGGTGGCCGGCGTGCCCAGCGCCAGCGCCAGCATCGGCAGACCCAGCGCCAGGGCGGGCAGCCGGTTCAGGCGGCGGTGCAGACGGTAGCGGGCGCGCTGCCGTGGCGGCTCGGCCAGACGGCGCGGCGCGGACGAGATCGGCGCCAGCCGCAGCCCCTGCAGGCCCGCCGAGCGGCGCAGCACCTGGGGCGGCCGCCGCTCCTGCGGCACCCGCCACAGACCGAGCCGACCGAACCAGCGGCCCGGCGCCGCCTGGCTGGTGGCCACCACCAGCGGCACCGCCAGCATCAGCGGCACCGTCAGCAGCGCCAGCCGCAGCGCCATCGCCGGCTCGATCAGCACCAGCACGGCGGTCAGTGCGGTCGCGCCCAGCGTCCACGGGCCCAGACGCTGCCAGGCCTCGCGCCAGCCGATGGCATGGCTGCGGCGCAGCGGCGACTTCCATTCCAGCTTCCAGCCCGCCAGCGCCACCAGCACGAACAGCGAGTGCGCGACCATGCGCACCGGCGCCTGCAGCGTGGCCAGCAGCGCCTCGAGCAGTGCGCCGCCCAGCAGCGCGCGCCGCCCGCCGAAGGCCGCCGTCTCGCCGCGCTGCCACACCGCCAGCACGCCCAGCAGGCGCGGCAGCAGCAGCATGACGCCGGTCATCAGCCACAGACCGAGCATCGCGGGGTTCTCGCTGCTGCCCGGCAGCAGCGCAGCGTCGCCGCCGGTCAGGCCGAGCACCACATAGGCGAGCCACAGCGGCGCGCTCAGGTAGGACATCGCGCCGGTGGCGAAGAGCGCGCGGTGCACCGGGCGCAGCCCCGGCTCGGCGATCAGGCGGGCGTTCTGCAGATTGCCCTGGCACCAGCGGCGGTCGCGCTGCAGCTCGTCGAGCAGGTCGCCGGGGAGCTGCTCGTAGCTGCCGTCGAGCTCGGGCACCAGCCAGACTTCGAAGCCGGCGCGGCGCATCAGCGCCGCCTCGACGAAGTCGTGCGACAGGATCTCGCCCGAGAGGCCGCCGCGGCCCGGCAGCCGCGCCAGCGCGCAGTGCTTCATGAAGGGCTCGACGCGCAGGATGGCGTTGTGGCCCCAGTAGTGCGAGTCGCCGAGCTGCCAGAACTGCAGGCCGTGCACATAGAGCCGGCCGAGCACCCGGCTGGCGTACTGCTGCGCACGGGCATGCAGGCTCTGCTGGCCGCAGCCCACCGGCGCGGTCTGGGCGATGCCGACCTGCGGGTGGGCTTCCATCAGGTCGACCAGCTGCGTCAGGCAGCGGCCGGTCATGACGCTGTCGGCGTCGAGCACCACCATGTAGCGGAAGGCACGGCCCCAGCGGCGGCAGAAGTCGGCGACATTGCCGGCCTTGCGGCCGCTGCGGCGCCGGCGCCAGCGGTAGTGCACCGGAGGCAGACCGTCCTGGCGTGCCTGCGCGGCCAGACGCTGCCAGGCCTGCTGCTCGTCGGCCAGCAGCCCCGCGTCGCGGGTGTCCGACAGCACGAAGAACTCGAAGCCCGCGCTGCGCCCGGTGCGCGCCAGCGACTCGGCGGTGGCGCGCAGGCCGGCGAAGACCGCCTCCACATCCTCGTTGCAGATCGGCATGATGATGGCGGTGCGTGCGGCCGGGTCGGGCACACCGTCGGTGCGGACCGACAGCGCCTGCGCATCGCCCGTCAGCAGCCGGCGCCAGCCCATCAGCGCGGTCACGAAGCCGGCCGAGACCCAGGCGAACAGCAGCGCCAGCAGCGCCGAGCGGGCCAGCTCGGCCAGACCCATCTCGGCCGGAGAGCGATGCGACCACTGCAGGCCCAGCGCCAGCAGCGTGACCGCCAGCATGGCCAGGCCGAGCGCGCCGCGCCGGCGCTGCGCCGCAGCCTGCCAGGCCGGCGGCGGGCCGAGGTCGCGGGCCGGGCCGGCCAGCCCCTTGAGCCCGCGGCGCCAGCCCTGCCACGGCTGCGGCGTCATGTGGCCGCGCACCAGCGCCGGCATGGCGGATGGCATGACGGATGTCCTGAAGTGCTTTGTCATCGTTTCTGTTCTCCCTCGGGTGGCAGCGCCAGGCTCCAGGTCTCGGTCAGCACGTCGCGGCCCTGCATCAGGTAGCCGCGCAGCTCGACCGGCCGGTCGGCGCGCAGGCGCTCGGCGCGCAGCGTCATGCGCCAGCCCGGCGTCTGTCCTCCGACCTGTCCGCCCGCCTGCGGGTGCGGCTGGACCCGCACCTCGCGGATGCGGGCATTGGCCAGCGCCTCGACCTGCGGGCGCACCGGCTCGGCACCGGCGCCGGTGCGCACTGCGTCGAGCGCCGGACCGGCGAAGTCGACATGGAACTGCAGCTCGTCGCCCTGGGCGGTGTCGTAGCCGTGGCCGCGGCGGGTCTGCACCGTCCAGCCGCCCGGGCGCGCCGGCGGCTGCTCGCTGAACCAGTGCAGCGTGTAGGCCAGGTCGATCGGCTGCAGCGGCGCGCCCGGCGCCGGCAGCGTCTCGGGCACCCAGTAGGCGGCGATGTTGTCGTGCGTCTCGTCGGGCGTCTGGAACTGCAGCAGCTCGACACGGCCGGGGCCCCAGTCGCCGCGCGGCTCGACCCAGGCGCTCGGACGGCGCTCGTAGTGCGCCTCCAGATCTTCGTAGCTGGCGAACCGGCGGTCGCGCTGCAGCAGGCCGAAGCCGCGCAGCGCCTGCGGCCCGTCGAGCATGAAGGAAGTGACGAAAGCGCCGGCGCGCGGATTGTTCAGCGGCCGCCAGATCCACTCGCCGCGGCCGGTCAGGATCTGCAGGCCGTCGGAGTCATGCACCTCGGGGCGGAAGTCGCCAGGACGTGGCTGGTTCTCGCCGGACAGGAACATGCTGGTCAGCGGCGCCAGTCCCAGCGTGGCGACCCGGCCGCGCAGGAACAGCCGCGCCTGCACCTCCACCCGGGTCGTGCCTTCGGGGCGGCGGCCCGGCGTGATGTCGAAGCGGTAGGCGCCGGTCACGCGCGGCCCGACCAGGCGCGCATACAGCGTCATGCGCGTCGCGTCGGGCGCGGGCTTCTCGAGCCAGAAGCGGTCGAAGCGCGGGAATTCCTCGCCCTGGCCGCCGGTGGTGTCCACCGCCAGGCCGCGCGCCGACAGGCCGTACTGCTGACCGGCCCCCAGCGCGCGGAAATAGCTCGCGCCCAGGAAGACGATCAGCTCGTCGCGGTAGTCCGGACGGTTCAGCGCGGTGTGCAGTCGAAAGCCCGCGACCTCGGCCGCCGCGCCCGGACGGACCAGCGCCGGCAGCTTTGCGGCATTGCGGCCGTAGTCGAAGGCGGAGGCCGGCACCTGCAGCGGCTGCACCCGGCCCTGCGCGTCGATCTCCTCGATCTGCAGCGGCTGCGAGAAGCCCCGTCCGGCATGGAAGAACATCAGCTCGAAGGGCCGGTCCTGCCACAGCGCCCGCTCCGGGCGGAAGCGGATGTCGCGGTAGTCGTCATAGCTCAGGTCGAGCAGCGCGCGGTGGCGGCTGGGCGGCGCGTCGCGCCAGGGCTGCAGCGCCAGCGCGCGGGCCTCGGCCGCGACCTCGTCGAAGCCGAAGGCCAGGGCAGCGCTGGCCGCACCGAAGGTCTGGGCGATGACGAACAGGCCGCTCAGGATGGACCGGGCCTGCATGCGCCGCCGTGAATGCGGTGCCGCTCGGCGATACTCCCGGGTGCTTGGCGAATCTTTCAGAACCGGCCTCCATGCATGTCTGTTTCATTGCAGTCTGGAGAGCAAAAATTAAGGTTTTCCCGGATCGCCGGCGATCGACATTCATGCTGAGCCTTGGCTTAAGCGCGAACAAATCTGATACAAATGGACGACAGCTGGCCCCTGGACGCCAGCAGACTGGAAGGCCCGCGATGACCTTGCGACGACACCACCGCTTCACCCACCGCCTGCGCGTGCGCTGGGCCGAGGTCGATGCCCAGCGCATCGTCTTCAACGGGCACTATCTGATGTACTTCGACACCGCGATGGGCGAGTACTGGCGCGCGCTGGGGCTGCCCTACGAATCGGCGATGGCGCGGCTCGGCGGCGATCTCTATGTGCGCAAGACCACGCTCGACTACCACGCCAGCGCACGCTACGACGAGCTGCTCGACATCCATGTGCGCTGCGAGCACATCGGCAACACCTCGATGCGCATGCACTGCGAGGCCTACCGGGCCGACACGCTGCTGGTCAGCGGCGAGCTGGTCTATGTCTTCGCCGATCCGCAGACCCAGCAGAGCCGGCCGATCCCGACCAGCCTGCGCGATCTGGTGCTCGACTTCGAGGCCGGCGCCGAGATGCTCGACATCCAGGTCGGTCCCTGGCCGCAGCTCGGGCTGTCAGCTCGCGAGGTCCGCGAGGAGGTCTTCGTACGCGAGCAGGGCATCCCGAAGGATCTGGAGCTCGACGAGGCGGACCAGACCGCGGTGCATGCGCTGGTCATCAACCATCTGGGCATGCCGCTGGCCACCGGCCGGCTGACCCGGCTGGAGCCGGGCGTCTCGCGCATGGGGCGCATGGCGGTGGTGGCGTCGATGCGAGGCAGCTCGGTCGGCAGCCGGGTGGTGCGCGCGCTGCTGCAGGCCGCGCACGATCAGGGCGACCACACCGTGCTGCTGCATGCCCAGCAGTCGGCGGTGCCGTTCTACCGTCGCTTCGGTTTTGTCGAAACCGGACCGCATCATGAGGAAGCGGGCATCGTGCATGTGACGATGGTGCGCCGCCTGGATGATCTCAGCGCCGGGAGGGGCTCGCCGGTGCTCTCGGGCGGGCCGGCTTGAGCAGGCCGCGCACCCGGGGCATGACCACCCGGGCGGTCGGTGCGGCGGCAGTCTCGGCGCTGTCGCGCTCGTCGAGCGCCTCGTCGCGCACCGGCGAGTCGAGGCTGCCGCGGTGCGCACGCATGCGCGTCTCGACCAGCACCGGTTCGGTCTGGTAGCGCGGCGGCCAGTCCTTCAGCGTGGCACGGCGCATCAGCGCCAGGCCGGGGCCGGCCGGATGGCTGCGCTCGTACACCTGGGTGAGCAGATGGCGGCCGACCCGCTCGGTGATCAGCACCGTCGAGCAGCGGGTGCCGTAGCGGCCGTCGGCGGTGCGCACGAAGATCGACGACAGCTCGCGCTCGAGCGCGAGCGGCACGCCGGTCGAGGGCAGCTGCGCGTCGGGCGCGATCTGGCGATCGGCCAGCAGCGCCAGCAGCTGCTGGGCGAGCAGGTCGGCCGCCGGGGCGGCGGCGGCGCTGCCAGCCGCCTCGGCGGTGGCTGCGGCCATCGCGGCATCGACCTGGGCGCGCAGCCGCGACACCTTCGGCCAGGGCTCGTCGAGACCGCCGTTGGACAGGCCGAACAGGCCGCGCTCCAGACGCACCGGCGAGCGGGCGTGGTTGCTCATCCACCAGCAGTCGCCACGCGCGAAGTCGGCAGCGATCAGGTTGAAGCCGTTGTGGCCGCGCAGCGCGCTGCGCACCCAGAAGCGGTCGGGTGGACTCTCGGTCGTCAGCCATTCCGGCACCAGGCGACCGCGCGAGGGCGCCGTGTCCTCATGGCGCGACGGGTCGCGCACATTGGTCAGCAGCGCCAGCCGGCCGGCCGAGCTCAGGCCCAGCCAGGTGCCGCCCGAGGACTGGTCGCGCCCCGACAGCACCTCGGTCTCGCTGGCGGGCGGCATCCACCAGCCCATGCGCGTCGCCGGTCGGTCGAAGAACTCGTCGCGGTTCGAGACAAGCACCAGCGGGAAGCGCCGGCTGTGGTCAATCGCAAGAACGGCGATGCACATCGGGGTGGGGCAGTTCGGTGAACAGCTCGGTGAAGACTTCGACATGCCGCGGACCGATCCGGGTGGAGGGCCACGACGACAGCAGATCCTCAATATCCGTCACCATCGCCTCCGGCAAGCCGTCCGGATGGTGGTGGATCTCCATGATGGTGAGCATTCCATCACGGGCTTCCGGCCTTCTCAACCACCGGCTGCGCAGGCCCGGGCAGCGGGCCGCCAGCCGAGGCACCAGCTCGTCCAGCTCGGAGGCGAAGGCCTGGGCATCCGCCTCGGCGATGCGGTAGTAGATGTAGAGCTCCACGCGGCAACGCGGGTCGATGGTCGTCAGGCCGATGTCGCGGCAGCCGCCTCGTGCGGCAGCGCGTAGGGCAGCGGCAGCAGCGCCAGCAGCGGGCCGTCGGCCGCACCCAGATGCAGCGTGCCCGACTGCGTGACCGCGATCTTCAGCTCGGCCAGCGCCGCATGGCCGCTGCCGGACAGCTCCGCCGCCGCCGCGGCGATCACGCCGGCGGGCTGGCCGGCATCCTCGCTCCAGAAGATCTCCTGGCCGGGCTGCATGGGCACGGTGGCCCCGAGCAGGAAGCCGCGCCGCTTGAGCTTGCCCAGGTACTGGCTGCGCGCCACCACTTCCTGGCCGGGATAGCAGCCCTTGCGGAAGTCGACGCCGCCGACCAGCTCGTAGTTCAGCATCTGCGGCACGAACTGGCCGGAGGTCGCGGCGTTCACCTGTGCCACGCCGGTGGCCAGCTCCAGGCGCGCCCACTGCGACGGCTGCAGCGCCGGCAGCGCGGCCAGCACCGCCTCGGCCTGCGCGATCGGGCCGATCCACAGCCAGACCGGCACGTCGGCGCCGTCCAGCCGGGCCGGATGCAGCCGGATGACCATCGCGCCGTCACGATCGGCCTTGTCCCAGGGCGCGGCCGGTGCGCTCTCGCCCAGCCAGGCGGCGGCACGGGCGCCGGCCAGGCCGACCACCGCCAGCTCCGCGCTGGCGTCCGACAGCTTGGCCTTGGCGCGCAGCACGAACATCGACAGGCGCTTGAGCGTGGGCGCCAGCACATCGGCGCTCAGGCTCAGCCACAGCTCCTCGGGGCCGCTGCGGGCGAAGACCAGGCTGGCGAGCATGCGGCCCTGCGGACTGCAGTAGGCGCCCAGACGCGCCTGGGCGCTGCCGAGCCGGCTGACATCGTTGCTGAGCTGGCCATGCAGGAAGCTGGCGGCATCGGCGCCGACGGCGCGAATGACGCCACGGTCGGTCAGGCGGCAGGCACCGCCGGACGGCAGGGGAGAGTTCGGGGTCGAGGTGTCCATGAGCGTCATTATGATGAGCGGCTATGCATCGTGCTGTCACTCTGTCATCCCCGGCTGTCATGGCGGCCCGCGATCTGTCATGAAACGGTTTCGTCGCTGGGTGATCGGCGGGGCCGCGCTGGCCATCGCCCTGGTTCTGGCGCTGGCCGCCGCCGCCAGCTGGGTGCTGTCGCCGATGCCTCAGGTGTCGCCGCCGGGCCAGTCGGGCGGTGCGGTCGAGCTGGATGTGCAGCCCGGGCGCTCGCCGCGCCAGATCGCCGCCGATGCGGTCGAGGCCGGTCTGCAGGTCTCGCCCTGGCTGCTCTACCAGTGGTTCCGCTGGTCGGGCGATGCCCGGCTGATCCGCGCCGGCAGCTACGAGATCGAGCCCGGCACCAGCCCGCGCGAGCTGCTGCGCAAGCTGGTCGACGGAGACCAGACGCTGGCGCGGGTGCGACTGATCGAGGGCTGGACGCTGCGCCAGCTGCGCGCCGAGCTGGCACGCGCGCCGGCGCTGCGGCCCGACAGCAGCGCGATGAGCGACGAGCAGCTGATGAGCGCGATCGGCGCCACGGCCGGCACCGCCGCCGAAGGCCGCTTCTTTCCCGACACCTATGCCTATGCGCCGGGCAGCAGCGATCTGGCGGTGCTGCGCCGCGCGCATGCGGCGATGGAGCGCCGGCTGCAGGCGGTCTGGGCCCAGCGCCCGGCCGACTCGCCGCTGCGCGATCCGGCCGAGCTGCTGACGCTGGCCTCGATCATCGAGAAGGAGACCGGCCGCCATGAGGACCGGCCGCTGGTCGCCGCCGTCTTCATCAACCGGCTGAGAATCGGCATGCCGCTGCAGACCGATCCGACGGTGATCTACGGTCTGGGGCCGTCCTTCGACGGCAATCTGCGCAAGCGCGATCTGCAGGCCGACACCCCGTTCAACACCTACATCCGCAAGGGTCTGCCACCGACGCCGATCGCGATGCCGGGCCAGCAGTCGCTGGAGGCGGCGATCTGGCCGGCGAGCAGCCGGGCGCTCTACTTCGTCGCCCGTGGCGACGGCAGCAGCCAGTTCAGCGAGACGCTGGCCGACCATAATCGCGCCGTCGACCGCTACCAGCGCGGCACGGCCGCCCGCTGAGGCGGTGCGGCTCCATCTTCTTCCGTCGTTTTCCGCCGACTTGACCGCTTCATGTCCCAGTCCTGTGCCGCTCCCGATCCCGCCTTGCTGGCCGGACGCTTCATCACCATCGAGGGCATCGACGGTGCCGGCAAGTCCACCCAGGTCGAGCGGGTGGCCGCGCGCTGGCGTGCGGCCGGCCTGGAGGTGGTGCGCACCCGCGAGCCCGGCGGCACGCCGCTGGCCGAATCGCTGCGCGAGCTGGTGCTGCACCGCACGATGGACACGCTGACCGAGACGCTGCTGGTCTTCGCCGCACGCCGCGACCATCTGCGCGAAGTGGTGGAGCCGGCGCTGGCGCGCGGCGCGGTGGTGCTGTGCGACCGCTTCACCGATGCGACCTTCGCCTACCAGGGCGGCGGGCGCGGCTTCGACCTGGCGGTGCTGGCGCAGCTCGAGCACTGGGTCCAGCAGGGCCGTCAGCCCGACCTGACCTTCTGGTTCGACCTGGCGCCCGAGATCGCCGCGCGCCGCCGCGCTGCCGCCCGCGCGCCCGACCGCTTCGAGAGCGAGGACATCGCCTTCTTCGCCGCGGTGCGCGAGGGCTATGCGCGGCGCTTCGACGCCACGCCGCAGCGTGTCGCCCGCATCGACGCGGAATGCACGCCCGAAGCGGTCGCCGCGCAGATCGATGCCGCGCTGGAGGCGCGCGGGTGGTGAGTTCGGCATTGCATCCCTGGCTGGACACGCCGCTGCGCGAGGCGCTGTCGCATCAGCAGGCCCATGCGCTGCTGGTGCAGGGCGCGCAGGACCGCGGGCCGCTGGATTTCTCGATCGCGCTGGCCCGGGCCTGGCTGTGCGAGACCCCGGCCCGCCAGCGGCCGGGCGGACTGGCCTGCGGCCGCTGCGGCGGCTGCCATCTGGTGGACGAGCGCTCGCACCCGGACCTGCGTCTGCTGGTGCCGGAGTCGCTGCGGGCCGCCGCCGGCCTGCCGGCCGACGAGGCGGGCGAGAGCAGCAGCGCCAAGACCCGCAAGCCCAGCCGCGAGATCAAGGTCGACGCGGTGCGCGCGGCGCTCGAGTTCATCGGTCTGACCCCGTCGCGGGCGGGCCTGAAGGTGCTGCTCATCCATCCGGCCGAGGAGCTCAATCTGGTCGCGGCCAATGCGCTGCTCAAGACGCTGGAGGAGCCGCCCGGCCCGATGCGCTTCGTGCTGGGCTGCGGTGCGCCCCAGGCGCTGCTGCCGACCCTGCGCAGCCGCTGCCAGAGCGTGGTGCTGCCGCGCCCGGACCGCGAGGCCGCGCTGGCCTGGCTGCAGGCGCAAGGGCTGCAGGATGCGGCGATCGTGCTCGATGCCTGTGGTGGCGAGCCGCTGCGCGCGCTCGAGCAGGCCCGCGAGGGCCGCGATGCCGAGGCGTGGCGGCGCTTTCCGTCGCAGGTGATGCAGGGCGACGGCGCGGGCCTGGCCGGCTGGCCGCTGCCGGTGCTGGTCGAGGCGCTGCAGCGCCTGTGCGAGGACCGGCTGCGTCAGGCGCTCGGTCTGCCGGCGCGCTCCTTCCCGCAGCTCGAGCCGCTGAAGGCGCCGGTGGCGACCGAGCGCATGATCGCCACGCTGACCGAGACCGCCGCCTGGCTGCGCACCCGCGCCGCCCAGGCCGATCACCCGTGGAGCGCGCCGCTGGCGATCGAGGCGCTGCTGCAGCGCACCCGCAGCGCGCTGGACGCACGGTCACGGCCGCTCTGAGCGCAAGCGGACCGCCGTTGCGCCGAACGATGCATTACCCTCCTGCGCACTCCCCCGATCAAGCACACCCATGAGCAGCGAATTCAATTCCCGGTCCGGCTCGATGCCGTTTCAGCCCGCCGCTGGCGCTAATCCGCCACCCGCACCGCGGCCCAGCGTCATCCAGCTGGTCTTCAAGGAAAAGGGCGCGCTCTATGCGGCCTACATCCCGCTGTTCGCCGAAGGCGGCCTCTTCGTGCCGACCTCCCGCGACTACCGGCTGGGCGACGATATCTACCTGCTGCTGACGCTGCCCGAGGATCCCCAGCGCTATCCGGTGGCCGGCAAGGTCGCCTGGGTCACGCCGCCGAATGCCTCGGGCGGACGCACCCAGGGCGTGGGCGTGCGCTTTCCCGTCGACGAGAAGACCCGGGTGCTGCGGGTGCGCATCGAGGAAATCCTCGGCACCGCGATCCACTCGCCCAAGCCGACGCAGACCATCTGAAGCCGAACTTCGTCTCCATCCCTGTTCCCATGTTCATCGATACCCACTGCCACCTGACATTCCCCGAGCTGCGCGAGCGCTGGGACGACATCCGCGCGGCGATGCGCGCGGCGCAGGTGGAGCGCGCCATCGTCATCTGCACGACGATCGAGGAATTCGACACCGTGCACGCGCTGGCCGCGCAGCACGACTTTCTCTGGTGCACCGTCGGCGTCCATCCGGACAACGAGGATGTGCACGAGCCCGACGTGGCCGAGCTGGTGCGCCTGGGCCGGCGCGACCGGGTGGTGGCGGTGGGCGAATGCGGCCTGGACTACTACCGCCTGGGCGAGCGCACGCTGGCCGACATGGAGTGGCAGCGCGAGCGCCTGCGCACCCATGTGCGCGCCGCACGCGAGCTGGGTCGCCCGCTGGTGATCCACACCCGCAGCGCCGCCGAGGACACGCTGCGCATCCTGCGCGAGGAGAACGCGGCCGAGGTGGGCGGCGTCTTCCACTGCTTCACCGAGACCCTCGAGGTCGCCCGCGCGGCGCTGGACCTGAACTTCTCGATCTCCTTCTCGGGCATCCTGACCTTCAAGAACGCCGCCTACCTGCGCGACATCGCCGCGATGGTGCCGCTGGAGCGCTGCCTGATCGAGACCGACAGCCCCTATCTGGCGCCGGCGCCGCACCGCGGCAAGCTCAACACCCCGGCGCTGGTGCCCTTCGTGGCCCGGCAGCTCGCCGAGATCAAGGGGCTGGAGCTGGAGACGGTCGCGCGCGCGACCTGGGACAACGCCTCGCGGATGTTCGCGCTGCCGGACTGAGACGGCCTTGGGCCGCTATCGACTCAGCAGCCGATTGACCAGCTCCGGCGTGGTGGCCGCCTCGTACTTGCGCATCAGCCGGGCGCGGTAGACATCGACGGTGCGCGGGCTGATGCCCAGATGCCGGCCGATCAGCTTGCTGGTCAGTCCCTCGACCAGCAGCGCGGCGATCTCGCGCTCGCGCGGGGTCAGGTCGGACTGGATGCGGCGCTTCTGCGACAGGTCCTCGAAGGTCCAGATGCCGGCCGCATGCGGATCCTGCGGATCGAGCGCGCGGCCGCTGACATGGCACCAGAACAGCTCCTGCTGGCCGGGCGCGGCATGCAGGCGCTTCATCACCCGGTCGTCGGCATAGCGGCCCTCGGCATCGAGGCTGGCGACGATGCGCTGGCCGGTGCGCTCGAACTCGGCGCTGCTCGGGTAGAGCACCTCGAAGCTCTGGTGGATCAGCTCGTCGCGGCGCGCACCGAACATGTCCAGCACCAGGCGGTTGCAGTCCACCATCAGCCTATGGCGCGACAGCACCAGGCCGACAGGGGCGAGATCGAAGGCAATCCGGTAATCCAGCTCAACCATTACTCAATTCTACGTAGCCCCTACGTAAGGCATTACGCATTACAGTCTGCCCGTCCGAATTTTCCGGAGACAGAGCGCATGAACAAGGTTTACCCGAGCGCCGCAGCGGCGCTGGAAGGCATCGTCCGCGATGGCCAGCTGATCGCCGTCGGCGGCTTCGGCCTGTGCGGCATTCCCGAGGCCCTGATCGACGCGCTGCGCGACAGCGGCGTCAAGGACCTGTCGGTCATCTCGAACAATGCCGGCGTCGACGGCTTCGGTCTGGGCAAGCTGCTCGAGACGCGCCAGATCAGGAAGATGATCTCGAGCTATGTCGGCGAGAACAAGGAGTTCGAGCGCCAGTACCTGGCCGGCGAGCTGGAGCTGGAGTTCACGCCGCAGGGCACGCTGGCCGAGAAGCTGCGCGCCGGCGGCGCCGGCATTCCGGCCTTCTTCACCAAGACCGGCGTGGGCACGCTGGTGGCCGAGGGCAAGGAGCTGCGCCAGTTCGACGGCGAGACCTATGTGATGGAGCGTGCGCTGACGCCCGAAGTGGCGCTGGTCAAGGCCGATGTCGCCGACATGTCGGGCAATCTGCGCTTCAACAAGACCGCCCGCAATTTCAATCCGGCCGCGGCGATGGCCGGCAGGATCTGCGTCGTCGAGGTCGAGCGCATCGTGCCGACCGGCGCGATCGAGCCGGACGACGTGCATCTGCCGGGCATCTATGTGCACCGCATCGTGCACAACCCGACGCCCGAGAAGCGCATCGAGAAGCGCACCATTCGCGATCGCAAGTAATTCGAAGCCCCCTAGGAGAGCATTCATCATGGCCTGGACCCAAGACCAGATGGCCGCCCGTGCGGCGCAGGAACTGCAGGACGGCTTCTACGTCAACCTCGGCATCGGCATCCCGACGCTGGTGGCCAACCACGTGCCCGACCATATCGAGGTGTGGCTGCAGAGCGAGAACGGCATGCTGGGCATCGGCCCCTTCCCGTACGACGACGAGGTCGATCCCGACCTGATCAACGCCGGCAAGCAGACGGTCACCACGCTCAAGGGCTCGTCGATCTTCGGCAGCCACGAGAGCTTCGCGATGATCCGCGGCGGCAAGATCAATCTGTCCATCCTGGGCGCGATGCAGGTCACCGACAAGGGCGATCTCGCCAACTGGATGATTCCCGGCAAGATGGTCAAGGGCATGGGCGGCGCGATGGACCTGGTCGCCGGCGTCAAGCGCGTGATCGTGCTGATGGAGCATGTCGCCCGCAAGAAGGATGGCACCACCGACCTGAAGATCCTGCCGCAGTGCACGCTGCCGCTGACCGGCCAGGGCGTGGTCGACCGCATCATCACCGACCTGGGCGTGATGGACGTGACGCCCGAAGGTCTGAAGCTGGTCGAGCTGGCCCCGGGCGTGAGCCGCGAGGAGATCCAGTCGAAGACCGGCGTGCCGCTGATCTGACCTGATCTGAACTGAACTGAACGGGCGGGCTCAGCCGCGCCGGATCCAGTGTCCGGCGCTGAGCAGCTCATGCGGCCGGAAGCGCTCCTTGTAGGCCATCTTGGCGCTGCTCTCGATCCAGTAGCCGAGATAGACATGGGGCAGCTTCAGGGCGCGCGCCTGCTCGATCTGCCACATGACGTTGAAGGTGCCGTAGCTGGCACCGGTGTCGTCCGGATCGTAGAAGGTGTAGACCGCCGACAGGCCGTCGTTGAGCACATCCAGGATCGAGACCATCTTCAGCGCGCCCGGCCGGCCATCGGCCAGTGGCGGCGCGCGGAACTCCACCAGCCGCGAGTTGACCCGGCTCTGCAGCAGGAACTGGGTGTACTGGTCGACCGAGTCCTGGTCCATGCCGCCGCCGCTGTGGCGGGCGGTCTGGTATTTCAGATAGAGCGCGTAGTGCTCCGGCACGAAGCGCAGCCGGGTGACCGCCACCTGCAGGTCGGCATGATCGCGCCAGGCGCGGCGCTGGCTGCGGCTGGCGCGGAAATCGTTCACCGGAATGCGCAGCGGCAGACAGGCGCGGCAGCCATCGCAGTGCGGCCGGTAGGTGAACAGGCCGCTGCGGCGGAAGCCCGCGGCCACCAGACCGGAGTAGGTGTCGGCGTTGATCAGGTGCGATGGCGTGGCCACCTGCGACCGCGCCATGCGGTCGGCCAGATAGCTGCAGGCATACGGCGCGGTGGCGTAGAACTGCAGTTCGGCGAGGGGAAGATCCTGAGGGTGCGTCACGCGGGATCGGGCAGACGGTTCATCGGTGGATCGGCCTCGGGGCCGGCCTCGAGCGGCAGCTGCCGCCACAGTTCGCGATGATAGGTCCACTGGCCGGGTGATGGCAGCTCCACCACCTGATCCAGATGGCTGACGAACACCTCGCGCGCGACCGGTGCCGCACCCATCGAGGCCAGATGGCGGGTCTGCTGCTGGCAGTCGATCCAGTCGATGCCCGTCCGCCGGCAGAAGGCCACCAGCGCAGCCAGCGCGATCTTCGACGCGTCGGTGCTGCGCGCGAACATCGATTCGCCGTAGAACATCCGCCCCTGGCAGACGCCGTAGAGGCCGCCGACCAGCTCGCCGTCGATCCAGGTCTCGAAGGAATGCACCTCGCCGGCGGCATGCCACTGGCGGTAGGCGCGCATCAACTCCGGCACGATCCAGGTGCCGACCTGGCCGTCCCGGGGCGTGCTTGCACAATGGGCGATCACCCGGTCGAAGGCCGCGTCGATGCGGATCTCGCAGCCCGGCGTGGCGATGAAGCGCCGCAGCGTCTTGCGCAGCGAACGGTGCAGCCGGAAGTCGGCCGTCTTCAGCACCATGCGCGGCGCGGTGCACCACCAGAGAATGGGCTCGCCGCGGCTGTACCACGGGAAGATGCCGCGCCGGTAGGCCTGGCGCAGCCGCGCGATCGTCAGGCGCCCGCCCGCGCACAGCAGGCCCGGCGCCTCGCTGTCGGGGCCGAGCGCGCGTTCGAGCGGCGGGAACGGCAGGCTGCCGTCGTCGTCGTCGGGCAGCCAGTCGATCATCGATCGCGTGCCTGTCGGTTCAGCGCAGCTGCAGGTCGTCGTTGCCGAACTCGATGCCCAGCGGCTCGATCAGCAGGCGCTTCGGGCCGGCCTCGACGGTGCCGGCGTGCCAGGCGGCGATGCCCTGGGCGCGCGCGATCTCGACGGTGCGCTCGGCGTCCTCGGGCTTCACGAAGATCGCGAAGCCGGCGCCCATGTTCAGCGTCGAGTAGGCCTCGCGGTCGTCCTGCTTGGCCTGCTCCTGGATGAACTTCAGCACCGGCGTGACCGGCGGCACGGTGTGGATGCGGTAGGTCAGCTCGCTGGGGTGGCGCAGCAGCTTGCGCCAGCCGTGGCCGGTGATGTTGGCGCAGTAGCGCGGCGCCACGCCGGCCTTCCACAGCGCTTCGGTGACCGGCGAGTACAGCACGGTCGGCGCCAGCAGCGCCTCGCCATAGGTGACGCCCGGGGCGATCTCGGTCAGGTAGCCCTGGGGCAGGCGCTCGACCAGCTTGCGCGCCAGCGACAGGCCGTTGGCGTGGATGCCGCTGGATTCCAGCAGGATGATCGCGTCGCCGGCACCGAGCTGGTCGCCCACCGACAGGCGCTCCTTCGGGTTGATCAGGCCGGTGCAGGAGGCAGCCAGGTCGATGCGACCTTCTTCCACGATGCCGGCCAGCGCCGGGGTCTCGCCGCCGCCCCAGGCGACGCTGCAGACCTCGCAGGCGCGCTTCCAGCCGGCCACCAGGGCCTGGGCGCGCTGGCTGTCGCCGAACCAGTCCGAGCCGCCGGCGGCCCAGTAGGCCTGCACCACCAGCGGCGTGGCGCCGACGGTGATCAGGTCGTTGATCGCCATCGCGATGGTGTCCTGCGCGATGCCGTCGTAGAAGCTGCGGCCGGTGAGCTTCGCCATCTCGTCGGCGACGAGGGTCTTTGTGCCCAGGCACTCGACGATCGAGGCCAGGTAGAAGGGGCCGACGTCGACGACATAGGCCGACTCGCCGCGGGAGGCCGCGACTTCGGTGAAGCCGTGCGCGGCCAGGTGGCCGGCGGTGGCGGCAGCGGCGCGCTGCGCGGTGACCTTCAGCGGGTCGATCAGGTCGTAGTTGACGCCGGCCTGCTCGTAGCTGAGCGTGCCGTTCGGGTCGTGGGAGGGAGCGGCGTTTTGATTCATGGGGCGGGATTATCGGTCAGCCGGGCCGCCTACAATCCGCCCCCATGTCCTATATCGTCCTTGCCCGCAAGTACCGGCCGCGCCGCTTCACCGAGATGGTGGGGCAGGAGCATGTCGTGCAGGCCCTGGGCAACGCGCTGACGCGCCAGCGCCTGCACCATGCCTACCTGTTCACCGGCACCCGCGGCGTCGGCAAGACGACCGTCTCGCGCATCCTTGCCAAGAGCCTGAACTGCACCGGTCCGGACGGGCAGGGCGGCATCACCGCCGAGCCCTGCGGCGTCTGCAACGCCTGCCGCGACATCGATGCCGGCCGCCATGTCGACTATGTCGAGCTGGATGCCGCCTCCAACCGCGGCGTCGACGAGATCAGCCAGCTGCTCGACCAGGCGGTCTACAAGCCGGTGGCCGGGCGCTTCAAGGTCTACATGATCGACGAGGTGCACATGCTCTCGACGACCGCCTTCAACGCGATGCTGAAGACGCTCGAGGAGCCGCCCGAGTACCTGAAGTTCGTGCTGGCCACCACCGATCCGCAGAAGGTGCCGGTCACGGTGCTGAGCCGCTGCCTGCAGTTCAACCTGCGCCCGATGGCGCCCGAGACGGTGCAGCGCCACCTCGGCACCGTGCTGCAGGCCGAAGGCATCGAGGCCGAGGCGGGCGCCTTGCGCCAGCTCTCGCGCGCCGCGCGCGGCTCGATGCGCGACGCGCTGTCGCTGACCGACCAGGCCATCGCCTTCGGCGGCGGCGCGCTGCAGGAGGCGGCGGTGCGGCAGATGCTGGGCTCGGTCGATCGCAGCCATGTCGTGCGCATCGTGCAGGCGCTGGGCGCCGCTGACGGCGCGACGCTGGTGCGTGCGGTCGACGAGCTGCGGGGCCTGGGTCTGTCGGCCGCCGGCACGCTCGAGGATCTGGCCACGCTGGCGCAGCAGATGGCGCTGGCGCAGGCGGTGCCGGCCGCGCTCGATCCGGCCGACCCCGAGACCGCCACCGTGCGCGCGCTGGCGCCGCTGCTCGACCCGGACGAGACGCAGCTGCTCTACAGCATCGCGCTGCACGGCCGCGCCGAGCTCTCCCTGGCGCCCGACGAATACGGCGGCCTGATGATGGTGCTGCTGCGCCTGCTGGCCTTCCGGCCGCAGGGCGCCGCGCCGCGCCGGGTCGAGCTGCCCGCCGAGGTGGCACCGGCGCCCGCCGCGCCTTCCGCGCCTGTGGCTCGCGCTGCGCCTGTTGCCGCGCCGGCACCGGCCCCCCTGCCTGCGCCTGCACCTGTCTCTGCGCCTGAACCCGCGGCGCAGGAAGCGCCGCGTGTCTCGCGCGAGCTGCGCCGGCCGCTGGAGGCGCGAGCCCGCATGCCGGTCGAGCCGCAGGCCCTGCCGCCGGCAGCGCCCGCTCCGGCCATGCCGGCACCGGCGCGGGCCCCGGCTGCCCGCGCCTCGGTGCCGCCGTGGGAGGACGAGCCGCCCGGCTGGGACGAGATCCCGCCTGCCGACGAGAACGCGCCGGCCGCAGCGCTGCCGCCGGATGAGCCCGTAGCGCAAGCGCCTGTGGCCGCACCGGCGGCCACGCCCGCGCCGCTGCGCCCGCGCCCGGTGCAGATGGACGAGGTGCTCGACGACCCGCTGGTCACCCGCTGGTGCGATCTGTTCCAGCGCCTGAGCGAGCGTGCCCTGGTCAACGGCCTGGTGCGCGAGCTGGCCTGGCAGGCGCAGTGCATCGCCATCGAGCCCGGTGCGGGCAGCCTGCGCTGCGTGCTGCGGGTCGAGCGCGAGTCGCTGCGCCAGAGCGGCCACCGCGACCGGCTGCAGGCGGCGATCACCGAGCTGGTCGGCCAGCCGGTCACGCTGGAGATCACGCCCGGTGCGGTCACCGACAGCCCGTCGCGGCGCGAGACCCAGCGCCGCGAGCGTGCCCAGCATGAGGCCGAAGGGGCGATCACCGACGACCCCATGGTGCAGGAGCTGCTCGCGCGCTATCCCGGCGCGCGCATCGTGCCCGGCTCGATCCGACCGAACTGACACGGCCACTGACCCGGCCCACTGACCGATCTTTTTCTCGCTCCCTCCAAGAAAGGAACATCCATGTTCAAAGGACAGATCGCCGGCCTGATGAAGCAGGCCCAGGCCATGCAGGACAACCTGAAGAAGGCCCAGGAGGAGCTCGCGCTGATCGAGGTCGAGGGCCAGTCCGGCGCCGGCCTGGTCAAGGTCGTCATGACCTGCAAGCACGATGTCAAGCGCGTCACCATCGACCCGAGCCTGCTGGCCGACGACAAGGACATGCTGGAAGACCTGGTGGCCGCGGCCTTCAACGACGCGGTGCGCCGCGCCGAGGAACTCAGCCAGGAAAAGATGGGCAAGCTGACCGCCCGCATGCCGCTGCCCCCGGGCATGAAGCTGCCGTTCTGAGCCGCACCGCACCGCGCGCTCCGCGATGACAGGCTCTGCCGCACCGCCCGACGCGATGCTTGCGCTGGTCGAGGCGCTGCGCCGGCTGCCCGGCGTGGGCGTCAAGTCGGCGCAGCGCATGGCCTATCACCTGCTGCAGCATGACCGCGACGGCGCGCTGCGGCTGTCGCAGGCGCTCGACCATGCGGTGCACGGCATCCGCCACTGCGAGCGCTGCCACACCTTCACCGAGCAGCCGGTCTGCGTGACCTGCCTCGATCCGGCGCGCGACACCCGGCTGCTGTGCGTGGTCGAGACCCCGGCCGACCAGGCCGCGGTCGAGCGCACCGGCACCTACCGCGGGCTCTATTTCGTGCTGATGGGGCGGCTCAGCCCGCTCGACGGCGTGGGCGTGCAGGACATCGGCCTGCCCGAGCTGCTGGTGCGGGTGCGCGAGGGCGAGGTGCGCGAAGTGATCGTCGCGACCAATTTCACTGCAGAGGGCGAGGTCACCGCCCATGCGGTGGCCGAGGCGCTGCGTCCGCTGGAAGGCGTGCGGGTGACGCGCCTGGCGCGCGGCGTGCCGATCGGCAGCGAGCTCGAGTACGTCGATCTCGGCACCATCGCGCACGCCTTCTCGGAAAGGCGCTGAACGCGAAGGCTCCGGCTTACTTGCGCGCCAGGCGGGTCGGGCGGATCTTCATGCCCTTGGCGGCGCCGCCCCGGTTCGGGCTGGCTGCCGCCATGCGCACCGGCTTGCCCGCCTTGGCCTTGGCCAGTGCACGGCCTTCGGCCACCGGCGCGATCCTGCTGCCGGTCGGCACCCAGATGACCAGCGCCTGCGCCTTGCGGAAGCGGGTGCCGTCGTCGATGCGGTTCCAGGCGGCGATCTGGTTCGCGCTCACCCGGTAGCGCTTGGCCAGCGCGGCCACGGTATCGCCCTTGCGGGCCTGGATGGCCACCTTGCGCAGCGGCGGCACGTCCGGCGCCAGCGCCATGTGGGCGTTGTCGGCGACATGCTCGGGCACATCGGCCGCACGGGTCTCGGCACGCTGCACCAGCAGCGCGGAGCCGGCCTTGACCAGCATCTTCGGCGGGATCCGGTTGATCTCGCGCAGCTCTGCCTCGCTCATGCCGACCAGCTCGGCCGCCTGGGCGGTCTTCATCGTCCTCGGCGCGACCCAGGCGGTCCAGCTCGCCAGCGGCCCCTGGTGCGAGGCCAGGCGCTTCACGAAGGTGTCGGCGCTGCTGTAGGGCAGCAGGATCTGCGGCGTGCCGGCGGCCAGGATCACCGGCTTGTTCATCTGCGGATTGAGCGCCTTGAACTCCTCGAGCGGCATGCCGGCCAGTCGCGCCGCCACCGCCACGTCGATGTCGCGACGGATCGGCACGCTCAGGAAATAGGGATGGTTCTCGAGCTTGGGCAGCGCCAGACCGAAGTTCTGCGGTGCCAGCACGATGTTCTTGACCGCCTGGAACTTCGGCACGTAGTGGCGCGTCTCCGCCGGCATCGACAGGCTCTCGTAGTCGGTGGGCAGGCCGGCGCGCTCGTTGCGGGCGATGGCGCGCTTGACGTTGCCTTCGCCCCAGTTGTAGGCGGCCAGCGCCAGCAGCCAGTCGCCGTTGAACATCTTGTTGAGCCGGCTCAGGTAGTCGAGCGCGGCGCGGGTCGAGGCCAGCACGTCGCGACGATCGTCGCGGAAGAGGTTCTGCTTGAGGTCGTAGTCCTTGCCGGTCAGCGGCATGAACTGCCACATGCCCGAGGCGCGGGCCGAGGACAGTGCCTGCGGATTGAAGGCGCTCTCGATGAAGGGCAGCAGCGCCAGCTCGGTGGGCATGCCGCGGCGCTGGACTTCCTCGACGATGTGGTAGAGGTAGCGCGAGCCGCGGTCGGTCATGCGCTGCACATAGTCCGGACGGCTGGCATACCAGCGCTCGTGCTGGCGGACCAGCTCGTTGTCCAGATCCGGCATGCCGAAGCCGGTGCGCACGCGCACCCAGAGATCCTTGCGTGCCTTCTCGGCATCGATCACGCCCTGGCCATCCGGCGACAGCGGATCGACCGGCAGGCCGGCGGCATCACGAGGATCCTCGAGCACCGGTGCGGCGGCCGGCGCGGCCGCAACCTGTACGGGCAGCGGGGCCAGCGGGCCTTCCGCACTGCGGCCCTGGGCCGGCAGATCGCGCGAGCCGACGGTGGTGATCTGGGGCGGCGGCTGCACGCCGTCGTCGACGGTGGCGCAGCCAGCAAGCGCCATCATCAGCGCCGACAGGGCAAAGGTGGCACGGCGGGGAGAGCGGTTCATCGGTAAGTGTCTTTCCACTGTCGGATCGCAGCGAAGACCGAGACCGGATCCAGGGCGGCCGCACCTTGCGCAGCCGCACTCTCGATCACCCCGGGCTGCTCGCAGCGCAGGAAGGGATTGATCTCCCGCTCGAGGCCGAGCGTGCTCGGCAGCGTCGGGAGACCGCGTTCGCGCAGGCTCTTGCACTGCGTCTCGTGGCGGACCACGGCCAGATTGTCAGGCTCGACCGCGCGTGCGAAGCGCAGGTTGGCCAGCGTGTATTCGTGCGCACAGCATACCTGCGTGTCCTCCGGCAGCGCCGAAAGCCGCACGAGCGAGCGGTGCATCTGCGCGGCCGTGCCCTCGAACAGCCGGCCGCAGCCGGCCGAGAAGAGGGTGTCGCCACAGAAGAGCACGGGAGTCATGCCATGATTTTCGCAGATCGGGCGGATCACGAAGGCCCGATGACCGCGGGTATGGCCGGGCACCTCGAAGACCGTGATCGACCAGGGGCCGATCTCGAAACGGTCACCGTCATGCACCGGCTCGACCGGCACCGGCATCGGCTCGTCGGAGGGGCCCAGGATGCGCGCGGCGCCTCCGTGCGCCGAGCCGGCCAGGGCCTGCAGACCGCCGACATGATCGCCATGATGGTGAGTCACTAGAATGCCGCTCAGATGCAGCCCCAGCCGCTCGAGCGTCTCGAGCACCGGCGTGGCATCCCCCGGATCCACCACCAGGGCCTGCTGGCCGTCGTGGAGCATCCAGATGTAGTTGTCGGCAAAGGCGGGCAGCGCGATCAGATTCATGGCACAGGATTCGCTGATTATAGAGATGGCCCCCTGGCTGGAATCTCCGGCCGGACGCTATCTGCTGGCCTGGGAGCAGCGCCAGCTCGACCATGTGGTGGCGGACATCTTCGGCTATCACGCAGTGCAGCTGGGCTGGCCGATGGTGCAGGCCCTGCGGGCCAGCCGCATCAGCCACCGCTGGCTGCTCAACGACGGCACGCTGGAGGCCGGGCCGGATCTGGCGCTGCTGCCGCCGGGCGGCCTGGGCGCGGGCGGCAGTCCGCCCGAGGGCGGCGGCGCGCTGGCGGTGAGCGTGCTCAGCGCCTTCGAGACGCTGCCCTTTCCGTCCGGCAGCCTGGATCTGGTGGTGCTGCCGCACACGCTGGAGATGAGCGGCGACGCGCACCAGACGCTGCGCGAGGTCGAGCGGGTGCTGATGCCCGAAGGCCGGGTGGTCATCGTCGGCTTCAATCCGCTCAGCCTGTGGGGCGCCGCGCATGGCCTGGAGCGGCTGGGCGTGCCGGGCTGGCGCGGCCGCACCGGACTGCCGGCGCATGGCACCGGCGAGCTCATCGGCTGGCGCCGGCTGCGCGACTGGCTGCGGCTGCTGGGGCTGGAGGTGGAATCGGGGCGCTTCGGCTGCTACCGGCCGCCGTTCAGCACGCAGCGCTGGCTCGAGCGCAGCGCCTGGTGCGATGCGGCGGGCGAGCGCTGGTGGCCGGTGCTGGGCTCGGTGTACCTGATGGTGGCGGTCAAGCGGGTGAGGGCGGTGCGCCTGCTCGGCGGGCCGCAGTGGAAGATCAACCGACGACGCCGGGCGGCCGCTCCGGCCGTCGTCACCCGCGGCCGACCCGTGCCGCGTTGCGAGGACCGATGAACGACAGCAAAGACAGCGCGCCCCCGGTGCGGGCGCCGATCCGCCGGCCCCAGGTCATCATCTACACCGACGGCGCCTGCAAGGGCAACCCCGGCCCGGGCGGCTGGGGCGCCTGGCTGCGCAGCGACGGCCACGAGAAGGAGCTGTGCGGCGGCGAGAACGGCACCACCAACAACCGCATGGAGATGACCGCGGTGATCGAGGCGCTGGCCAGCCTGAAGCGCACCTGCGACGTGGTGCTCTACACCGACAGCGAGTACGTCAAGAACGGCATCACCACCTGGATTCACGGCTGGAAGGCGCGCGGCTGGAAGACGGCCGCCAAGCAGCCGGTGAAGAACGTCGAACTCTGGCAGCGCATGGACGCGCTGTCGCAGCTGCACAGGATCGAGTGGCGCTGGGTCAAGGGCCATGCAGGCGATCCGGGCAACGAGAAGGCGGACGAGCTGGCGAACCGCGGCGTGGACATGGCCCGCGCCGGCACCGGAGCCCCGCGATGAGCGCGCTGGTGCTGATCCACGGGGCCTGGCACGGCGCCTGGTGCTGGCGGCGGGTGCTGCCTGGGCTGAGGGCGGCGGGGCACGGGGCGCATGCGGTCACGCTCACCGGCGTGGGCGAGCGGGCACATCTGCTGCGCCCCGACCTGCGCCTGCGCGACCACATCGCCGACGTGCTCGGCCTGATCGACGCCGAGGAGCTGGGCGACGATCTGGTGCTGGTCGGCCACAGCTACGGCGGCCTGGTGATGACCGGCGTGGCCGATGCGCTGCTGGCCCGCGGGCTGAAGCCGCGCCATCTGGTCTATGTGGACGCGGTGACGCCGCATCCGGGCGAATCCTGGTCCAGCCAGCACGCGCCGGAAACGGTCCGGACCCGCCTGGAGGCCGCCGCGCAGCGCCCCGACGGCGCGATGCCGCCGCCGGATGCGGCCGTCTTCGGCCTGGACGGCGCCGACCGCGACTGGGTCAACCGCCGCCAGACGCCGCAGCCGGCAGGCGTCTACCAGGACCGACTGGACTTCGACGCCGCGCGCATCGCCACGCTGCCGCGCACCTTCATCGACTGCACCGCGCCGGCCCTGCCGACGATCGCGGTGATGCGCGAGCGGGTGCGCCGCGAGCCTGGCTGGCAAGTGGTCGAGCTGGCCACCGGCCACGACCCGATGATCAGCGCGCCCGAGGCGCTGGTGAAGCTGCTGCTGGACTGCGCCCGCTGAGCCGGGCGCGGGGATGACGGGAGGGGGGCGCTTCAGCGCCCGGCCGCCGCCGGCCGTGTCCGGTAGAACTGCATCGGCACGCCGGTGGCCAGGCTGGCCTTCTCCTCGCGCGCGGCGCGGTTCAGCACGTTCTTCTTCATCCGCCCGACGACATGCATCTCGCAGGGCTTGCAGTCGAAGCGCAGCTGCAGCACCTCGTCGCCGTGCGTGATGGTCAGCGGTTCGGCGCGGATGGTGCCCTGCACGCCGGTGACGCCCTTGGCCTGCTTCGGGCACAGGTTGAAGGAGAAGCGCAGGCAGTGCTTGGTGATCATCACCGGCACTTCGCCGGTTTCCTCGTGGGCCTCGTAGGCGGCGGCGATGAGCTTGACGCCGTGTTTCTCGTAGAAGCGCCGGGCGGCCTGGTTGTAGACGTTGGCCAGG
>RRZU012626766.1_pt1 | contig 38239 bp, 31 predicted proteins | sample 2165561 | NCBI WGS metagenome assembly RRZU01 (sample SAMN10456909, study PRJNA506462) | wastewater metagenome | isolation source: wastewater sludge | place: USA: Moscow, Idaho | reverse complement strand
GCTCTAGCTTCGCTGGCTTTTAATTGTGCATAACTGCTGGCAGCTTGGGCGTTTAATGCGGCAGTGTTCGTCCCTGTCATCTCAGCAACCGTTGCACAACCTGATAAGGTTAATAATAAACTAAAAACAATAGCGGTGCTTTTGAATTTCATAAAAAAATCCTATGATAATGAATGGTAAATTTAGTGTAAAACTATCGCAATAGTATGAAAATTAAATAAAAAAGTAAAGTAAACAAAAGTAACATTTATAGTGAATTATGATAATAATGGTAATTTTATGTAAATAAAAAAGCGACCGAATGTCGATCGCTTTTTATGACAAATTTTGTCAAGTTAGTGGCGGAAATGACGCATACCTGTAAATACCATGGCAATACCATGTTCGTCGGCAGCAGCGATAACTTCATCATCACGCATTGAACCACCAGGTTGGATGACGCATTTGATGCCTGCTTTGGCGGCATTATCAATGCCATCACGGAATGGGAAAAACGCATCTGATGCCATGACCGCACCTTCGACAGGTAGTCCTGCGTGTTCGGCTTTAATGACAGCGATACGTGCTGAATTGACACGGCTCATTTGTCCTGCGCCAATACCAATGGTTTGACGATTTTTGGCATAGACGATGGCGTTAGATTTGACGTATTTGGCAACTTTCCATGCAAAAATAAGGTCATCAAGCTCGGCATCAGTGGGGGCAACTTTGGTCACGACTTTAAGGTCGGATTTGTTAATCATGCCAAGATCTTGATCTTGCACTAAAAGTCCGCCATTGACACGTTTAAAGTCGTATTGGCTAGCACGTTCGTTGATGTTTGGTAACTCTCCACACACCAACACGCGGATGTTTTTCTTGGCAGAAGTCACCTCAAGCACACCATCAGCAATGCTTGGAGCGATGATGACTTCGACAAACTGGCGCTCAATAATGGCTTTGGCAGTCTCAATGTCTAACTCGCGGTTAAAGGCAATGATGCCACCAAATGCTGACTCGGGGTCAGTGGCATAGGCAAGGTTATAAGCGTCCAAAATACCATCAAGTGATACCGCCACACCACAGGGGTTGGCGTGTTTGACAATGACGCAAGCAGGTTTGGCAAAGGATTTAACACACTCTAATGCAGCATCTGTATCAGCGATATTGTTATAAGATAGCTCTTTTCCTTGAAGCTGTTTGGCGGTGGACACACTGGCTTCTTTTACGTCTTTTTCTACATAAAAAGCAGCGGATTGGTGTGGATTTTCACCATAACGCAGCTCTTGGGATTTTTGTAATTGTAAATTAAAGGTACGTGCAAAAGCACTGGTAGCGCTAGCATCTTCACTAGGGGCGGTGGCAGAGGAATCAGGCAATCTTGCGCCAAAGAAATTAGCGATCATACCATCATATTGTGCGGTATGCTCAAAGGCTTTGACCGCCAAGTCAAAACGGGTGGCATAACTGATCTCGCCTGTAGCAGACAGCTCGGCAAGTACTTTATCATAGTCACTTGGATTGGTGATGATGCCCACGTGAGCGTGATTTTTGGCAGCAGAGCGCACCATGGCAGGTCCACCAATGTCAATATTTTCAATGGCATCACTCATGGTAACATCAGCTTTGGCGATCGTGGCAGCAAAGGGATAAAGGTTGACCACCACAATATCGATACGATCGATACCATGTTCATTCATCACAGCATCATCAATACCACGACGACCTAAAATGCCACCATGAATCTTGGGGTGTAGGGTTTTGACGCGTCCGTCCATCATTTCAGGGAAGCCTGTATGAGCGGATACTTCAGTAGCGGGTACGCCCGATTGCTTTAATAAATTAAATGTCCCACCTGTGGACAAAATGCCAAAGCCTGAGTTGACAAGACCTTGGGCAAATTCAACAATGCCTGTTTTGTCTGACACAGACAACAACGCAAAACGTTTTACACTCATAAAAACCCCAATCATGGTAGTAAAAAGTATAATAATACCAGTTCTTGGGGGTTTTATAAAGAGCCAAATTACTTTTGTTTAAGCAGATCGTAAGCCTTTAGTTTGGTGCGTAGTGTGCCACGGTTTAGACCTAGGATTTGAGCGGCTTTAGATTGGTTGCCTTGGGTGTGTTTTAAGATGGCAATCAGTAGTGGCTTTTCAAATTCACCCAAAAAGAAGTCATATAACTGTGATAGGTCTTGGTCATTATTAAAACTTGCCAAATGTTGTTCTACCGCAGTTGTAACATGAGTGTGTAGAGGGGCTTGAGTGGTGGTTTCAGTAGTCATAAATGTTAACCAGTTTAGGGTAAAATTAAGATTTGTTAAACTGTTGCTTAATATTAGGGTTATTTAATTTTAAAAATACTTGGGTTTTCAACATCCTGATATACTCTGTACATTGTGGTTGTTGTTACCTTGTTTATTTTAAGTTTAAATAGCCATAAAACAGCATTAACAAATCGTGCCAGTTTTTTAAGGGTAACAAAACCCAAGCAAGGCAATGCCCCGCCTAAGGTTTAAGATAAAAGGGTTAGTTCTCTTGGAAATATATCGGTGTTACTTCAACCAAATCGGCAGCAGTGTCCGTTTTGGCGGTTAACATGATACGTTTGCTTTGATGACCTAAAATGCTTTTTTGTGATTGTGCCAAATAATCGCGACGACCAGCAACAAAATCGCCAACCACACGACCATCATTGGTCTTAAGGCGTACCAGTAAGTCAGGATATAACTGTTCTTCGCTGCCACGATTAAATATCGTGATCACGATGTCTGTTTCTCCCTTGCGACTTCTATGGCTAGACTCAATACCAATACTGCTCAAATTAGCGTTTGGTGCACTGCATTTGGCAAGTTCACAAAAGGCTTGGATTTTTTGAGCATGGCTTGGATTTTTAATTAAGGTGTCCAAATTAAATAGGACATACTGCACAATTAATAATCCCGCTAACAGCAAGCACCCGATAAGCCACATCAACTGTCCGACAAGTGGCCGTCTGGTTGCCATCTGTTGGGTGGTTGGTTTGTGTGAAAACACCTGTTTTAACGACTTATTTTTCTTTTGACCAGAAAATGGTGCAGGTGGTATCACGGTGGTCAAGTCAATGTCTTGAGCCTTGTTTGCCTTAGGGTTGGTGGTGCGGTTAATGTCAGCATTTTCCCCAGTATCACCATTTTGTAGCAAATCTTGTACCCAAGTTTCGCTTTCGGTGCTACTTCCTGGTTTATTGCTGGGAATATTTTGAGTGGCAGTGTTCATCTGTTGCTCTAAATAACGGCTAAAATCGTCATGATCAGCAGTAGCCACTTGTTGGACTGGTGTTTTAGGAGCTGGTTTCGTTGTAGGTGTACTGTGTGGGGTGGGGTGACGCGTCATCAGGTTGTCACTGTGCCCTGCATTATTTGCCTGTGGCTGTGCTGTCTGTGCTTGATTTGCTTGACGTGTTGGTGCAACAGCCACACTTTGTGCGGGTGATGCGTTTTGATTGGGTGTGTTTGTTGTGGCGGGCTGCTTGATGTTTTCATTTAATAAAAACACTTGCTGGCAGCGCCCACATTTGGCACGAGCAGTAGGATCGCCGATTTTGGCGGCAGGCATGGGATAAAGAGCCCCGCAACTGGGGCACTGTGTTTTTAGCTGATGACTCATGGGTTTTCCAATAATTATTTTAGCCGTAAAACCATGTAAAAAATGCTTAAAAAACAGACATTTTTGGCTTGGGCAGAACTGACGATATTTAAACACAAAATAACAAAAATAACATTAATAGGTTTTTTATCATTTTGTATATCAAATGGTTAGTTAGTCCTATCTTTATCCTACTAGATTGTTACGGCATTTACAATTATTGGGGGGTTTAACTGCGTTTTTGAGCGGATAAACGACACCAATGGGCATCATCGGGGTTGTCATAAGAAAAAGGCGGGTCAATGTCAAAGTTTACTGTGTAAGCATTTGTTACATCGGTCACTTGATTTTGAATCAGTCCTGCCAATACGATAGAACCCTTATCTTTAAGTAAGGTGGCAAAATAAGGAGCAAAATGAATCAGCGGTTTGGCAAGGATATTGGCGGTAATGGTATCGACAGGCGTTCCCTGTTCTTGCCAAAATGCTTGAAACTCTTCGGGTAAAAAGACTTGAATGTTATCCGCCACGCCATTTAATTCGGCATTTTGTTTGGTGGCAAGTACCGCTTGTGGGTCTATATCTACCGCCAACACTTGTTTTGCCCCCAACAGCAGTGCTCCCACGCCCAAAATGCCCGAACCACAGCCATAATCAATCACTGTTTTACCTTGTAAATCCTGCTGGCTTAACCAGTCAAGACACAGACGGGTGGTGGCGTGATAGCCTGTACCAAAGGCAAGCCCTGGATCTAGGATTAAGTTGGTGGCGGTCGGATCGGGGGCTTCTAGCCATTGGGGTACAATCCACAGATTGCCTGCACATTTGATGGGTTTATAGTGGCTCATCCATTCTCGTGTCCAGTCCTTATCGTCAATGCGGGTAAGCCAGACACGGCTTACCCCAGCTTCGGCGGCGATTTGATTTGCCAAGGCTTCAAAGTCAGTGCCTGCAAAATGGTCATCGGAATGGGTGTCAAAAATGGCGGTCATGATAACATCGCCCCACAGTGGCTCTTCGCCTGGCATGGGCTCAAATAAGGGTTCATCGCCTGCATCTTCAAGCAGGATAGACACCGCTTCGGCTTCATAAAATAGGGCTTCGGCAAGCTCTACTTGGTCTTTGGTGCATTGAATGTGGATTTGTTGCCAAGACATAAATGTTCCTTAAGTGGGTTGGTTATTGGGGCTTTGGTCGCTGTTTAAAATGTCCAAATCTTGTGCTTCTAGGGGTTTGCATTGCTCTTTACAGAAGTTGGGATCAAGTTTGCAAAGGGCGGATTGTAGGGCGTCAATGCGTTTATCTTGGGCTTGGATATGATCCAGTAGCACGCTGATGCTGGTGGCGACAGGGTCTTTATTGTTGGGGTTTAAGCCATAGGGGTTAAAGGTGTCGTCATCTTTGGGCGTTTCATCGGCTTTGGGTTTTTTGTCAATCATACGGGCGGCACTGCCCACCATGGTGGCGTGATCGGGCACGGGCTTAACCACCACAGCATTTGAGCCGATTTTGGCATGATGACCGACCCGAAAACCGCCCAAAATCTTCGCCCCTGCCCCGACAACCACATGATCGCCCAGCGTGGGGTGGCGTTTGGTGCCTTTTTCCCATGACACACCGCCCAAAGTCACGCCATGATATAAGGTCACGTCATCGCCAATTTCGGCAGTTTCGCCAATCACTACACCCATGCCATGATCGATAAATAAGCGTTTGCCGATTTTGGCGGCAGGGTGAATCTCAATGCCAGTTGCCATACGGCTAAGGTGTGACAGACCACGGGCAAGGAATTTTTGGTCGCATTGCCAAAGCTGATGAGCCCCACGGTGTAAAATGCGGGCGTGTACCCCTGGGTAAGTGAGTAAGATTTCCGCTTTATTGCGGGCGGCAGGGTCACGCTCTAATACTGCCGAGATGTCGTCATCAATGGCGCAGGCAAGTTCACGTATTTTTGTAAATAAAGTCATGACAGTCCTTAACTTTGCTAAATTTTAATGGGGGTATTTTACCACAAATCATAGCTTGGCTTTGATTTTAGCAATCACTGCTTGTAACATGGCGTATTCTTTTTGGTCAAGCTGTAAGCGGCTGCCTAGGCGTGATAAGCGGTTTGGTAAGTCTTTTAAATCGTCCGCACGAGCAAGGTTTAATTTGATAAACAATTCTAAAAAGTTGGCTTGTAATTTGGCTTCTTGATCTTTATTGATGGCGGTTTCGTCCCAATCGGTGCGAAAATGAATGTCAAGGGCGGTATCGCTGTCTTTGGCGGTGGCAAAACGTTCATAAATACTGGCACAAATCACTTGTACGGCACTGGCGACATTAAGGACGGGATAGTCATCATTGGCGGGTATTTGGATATGATGATGAGCAAGGCTTAATTCTTGGTTGGTCAGCCCCCTATCTTCACGCCCAAACACGATGGCGACTTTGGGCAGGTCTGTTGGGTGCTCTGTAGTTTGGGCGTGATGACCGCTTAAAAATTCATCAATCAGCACCGCCCCTTGATTGGGCGTAACCACAGGTCTAGGCAAGTGCCGTAGCCGTGCCGAGCTTGCCAAGACCAATGAACAATCCGCCAAGGCTTCTTCTAGGGTTTGGGTAATGCGGGCATTCTGTAGGATAAATGCCCCTGCGGTGGCGTTGGCGATGCTGGTATCATCTATCGGCAGTTTGGGCTTGACCACCACCAAATCGGATAAGCCCATGGTGTGCATGGCACGGGCAGTGCTACCGATGTTGGCGGGTAAGGTTGTGCCTACCATGACGATACGAATTTGACTTAAAAAAGGGTGTTTTTGCAAAATAATTCCTTGGGCTTTTTAGCTTATTTAAAAACCAGATGGTTGTCATCAAATAGCTGTTTTAGGCGGGATAAGTTGTCATCACTGGGATAAAAGCGAAAGCGATCATTGACCGCCACACCGCCCGTACTACAGTCATCATAAACATAAAGTTCAATCGCCAAACAGCCGTCATGTTCAAAGGGCGTATCGTCATCGTCTTTACGCTGACTTTGGATAAAGCTGGCGACTTGTTCGGGCTTGGGTGGGGCGTTTTCTTTTAAGACGCTAAATAGGGCGTGCAGTTTATCGGTGTCGTCACTGGCAAGTTTTAGGCAGACGGCAGATAGGTATTTTAGGCGTGACTGTGGCAGGGTACTGACCCCATGCAGGCGAGCAAAGACACGCCCGTCATTTTCACGCACGCTGACCCGAGCGACGACGATTTCACCAATTTTTAGGTTGTCTTTTAGGCGGTTGTATTGGTCGCTAAAACAGCTGACTTCCATACGTCCTTTGCCGTCATCTAGCGTGACCACCACCCGATTGCCAAAATTTGCCACATCAATGATAAGCCCTGCCACACGGCTTAAGTTTTGATAATCGGTTTCTGCCAGCTCGCCAAGGCTGGCAACATTGACGTAGCTTTTTAATTCGTCTCGGTATTCATCTAAGGGGTGCCCTGTCAGGTATAAACCCAGTGTACCAGCTTCGCCTTTGAGACGTTCTTTGCTGCTCCAGATGATGTTTGGTAGGGGTGGGGCAACGCTTAAGCCGTCATCAACTTCGGCAAATAAATCAATCGTCCCCAGCGCCGCATTTTGGCGGTTTTGGTTGGCGACTTCCATGGCGGTGGGTAGCTGTGCCCACAGTCCGCCACGGATTTGGTAATTTTGGTTTTTGCCGTCTAGATCTTGCAGGTGGGGCTGAAGTTTATACGCCAAATCATCAAAACAGCCTGCCAAAATCAGTGCTTCTAAAGCACGTTTGCCGACTTTTTTGGTGTCCACCCGATTACAAAAGTCATATAAATCCAAAAATTCGCTTTCGTTACGGGCTTTGATGATGCTTGCCACCGCTTCTTCGCCCACGCCTTTGACCGCCCCAAGCCCATAAACAATGGTTTTGGGATCGTCCGCCACAAAGTGCCACTGACTGCGATTGACACTTGGGGGCAGTACCGATAAATTAAAATTGTCCTTACAATCGCTGATCAAAAACACCACGTTGTCGGTGTTGTTCATCTCTGAGGTCAGTACCGCCGCCATAAATTCGGCAGGGTAATAATGCTTAAGGTAGGCGGTTTGGTAAGCCAGCACCCCATAGGCTGCCGAGTGTGATTTATTAAAGCCATACCCTGCAAAATGCTCCACCAAATCAAAAATCTTGGCAGCCAGCTCCCCGTCCACCCCTTGCCCGATTGCCCCTGAAACAAACGATTCACGCTGTTTTGCCATTTCTTCAGGTTTTTTCTTACCCATGGCACGGCGAAGCATATCGGCACCGCCCAGCGTATAGCCTGCCAAAATCTGGGCAATTTGCATCACTTGTTCTTGATAAACAATCACGCCATAGGTAGGGTGCAAGGCAGGTTTTAAAGAATCGTGCTGAAAGTCGGCATCGGGATAGGCGACTTCTTGTAAGCCATGTTTACGATCAATAAAATCCGACACCATGCCCGATTCCAAAGGGCCGGGGCGGTATAGGGCACACATCGCAATCACGTCTTCAATGTTGCTGGGCTTAAGCTGTTTTAGGTATTTTTTCATGCCCGAGCTTTCAAGCTGGAAGACAGCGGTGGTATTGCCTGCTTGTAGTACATGGGTATAAACGTCCATGTCATCTAAGGGCAGGGTATCAAGGTCAATTGGCGGCAGCCCTTCAGCTTTACGGCGTTTATCAATGTTATCAATGGCGGCTTTGATGACCGTTAAGTTTCTAAGCCCCAAAAAGTCAAACTTTACCAAACCGACCGCTTCCACGTCGTCCTTATCGTATTGGCTGACAAAATGCCCTTCATCATCACAATACACCGCACTAAAATCGCTGATGCGGTGCGGGGCAATCAGTACGCCCCCTGCGTGCTTGCCGACATTGCGGGTGATGCCTTCTAGCTTTTGTGCCATTTCCCACACTTCCACCGCCTGTTCATGATCCATGGCATCGGGGTTGGTCAGTAGGTCTTTTAATTGGTCTTCTTCTTCATAGGCTTGTGTCAGAGAAATGCCAGGGGTTTTGGGGATCAGTTTGGAAATTTTATCGCCAATGGCATAAACCTTACCTTGTACCCGAGCCACATCTCGCACCACCGCTTTGGCTGCCATGGTACCAAAGGTAATGATTTGGCTAACCGCTTCACGCCCATAAGTGCGAGCCACATAATCAATCACCCGATCGCGCCCTTCAATACAAAAATCCACGTCAAAATCAGGCATCGATACCCGTTCAGGATTTAAAAAACGTTCAAATAGTAGGTCATATTCCAAGGGGTCAAGGTCAGTGATGTTTAAACTATAAGCCACCAACGATCCTGCCCCCGAGCCCCGACCTGGGCCGACAGGTACGCCATTTTCTTTTGCCCAGCGGATAAAGTCCATGACGATAAGAAAATAACCAGGGAAACCCATTTTTAGGATAATGCCCAGTTCATATTCTAGGCGTTCATCATAGGGCTTGCGGACTTCCGCCCAGTCATCGCCACGGTGTTCTATGGGATAGAGCTTATCAAGGCGGGCATTTAAGCCGTTTTGTGACGTTTTTCTAAAAAAACTCTCAATGGTATCGCCTTCGGGGATTGGAAAATCAGGCAGGACGTTAATGCCAAGTTTTAGCGTGACGTTACAGCGACTGGCAAGCAGGTTAGTATTTTCAATGACTTGTGGCAAGTCGGCAAACAGCGACTGCATTTCGTCTTGGGTTTTAAAGTATTGTAATTCGCTATAAATGCGGGGGCGAGTGCTGTCGGACAAGATATAACCGCTGGCGATACATACACGGGCTTCATGAGCGTCAAAATCGCTATTGGTAGTGTCTTCTTTGCCTTGGGTTTTGGGGCTGGCGCTTATAAAGCGTACGTCATTATGGGCGATGATCGGAATGCTCGCCTGTGAGCCATAAATGATGGCGGATTTGTTATAGCTGTCATCGCCTTGATGGGTGCGTTTGATGGCAAGATATAAGCGGTCGCCAAACGCCTGTTGCCACGGTTTGACCAACTCAAGCATACGTTCAGGATAATGACCGTTTAGGGGAACGGTGGCTTCAGAGCGATGGGTCAAGATGGCGATGATACCGTCATTATTGGCAAACAAAGCGTCTTTGGTCACAATCGGCGTATAAACTTGCACCCGCCCATGCTCGCCCATGGGACGCTTGGTGTAGCTGTCAGAGACCAGTTTTAGGATATTTTGGTAGCCGTCATTGTTCATGGCGTATAAAATGACGCTAAAATTATCATCTTCAGCACTGCGATCAATGTGCTCACCAACCACCACTTCAGTACCCAGCAGCGGCTTAATGCCTGCCCCTAAACAGGCTTTATAAAATTTAACTAGGGCAAACGTGTTATGCAAATCCGCAATGCCAAGAGCGGTTTGTCCGTCTTGGCTGGCTTTTTTGACCAGTGTTTTAATCCGTACGATAGAATCCACAATGGCGTATTCACTACGCACGCCAAGATGTACAAATGCCATAGCCTAAAGTTATCCGATAATAATTAAAAAAATAGCCTGTCATTATAACCTTTCAAGCATAAATTTAGTAGGTAAATTTAGGGTCTGCCCCACATTCATCACGTCATCAATATTCGTGAAAATTTAACCAAACATCATACTTTTGTGTCAAAAATAGCCAAATCTTGTTTTTCTGCGTCAAAGTCTTGTCTGATAGAATGACTATCAGCCTGCAACTTTTCCTTAAAAAACTTGCGATTTTGCTTATTTTTGCCTACAAAGATGAACATGGGGCAGACCCTAAGGTATAATACCCCGTGTTTGCCAACTTATCTTATAAATTCCATGTTTCGTATCATTCAGTCCAACGACACCGACACGCTTATCGATCATTTGATTGAGCATTATAAAAATGCCACCGCCCCCACGCTGGGTTTGTCGGTATTTTCGCCCTTTACGGTGATTGTGCCGTCTATGGTGCTGGGCGATTGGCTGGGTAAAACCATTGCCACCAAGGTCGGTATCAGTACGCTGTTTATGTCTGAGTTTTGGGGTAAATATCAGTGGCAGATGACACAAAAGGTATTAGAACAAGACGCAAAAATTTATCCCAATGACGCTATTAGTGTGCCTGAAGTGGCGGTGCTGTCAGCGTCTATCATGAAATGGCGGATTTTTGGCTATTTGTCAGGGGAAATTAAAGCTCGGCAAAGGGCGATTTTGGATAATCCTGATGACGTGCTGCATTTTTTGTTAAAGCCGTTATATGACAAGGACGCAGGCGTGATCGTGGAACAGCGTCTATGGCAGGTGTGCGATGAGCTTTCAAGGGTATATGTACGTTATTTGACGCACCGCCCGCATTGGCTGCTGGCTTGGGCAAAGGGACATTCGCTTGGCGATGATGTGCAAGCGATGATGAACCATAAAGCCCGTTTTGAAAAGGCGTTTTCTACCTTGCGTCCTAGTCCTGATGAAGCAGAAGAAACCGATAACAGCGAATTTCCCCAATGGCTACAAGATCATTATTTGGCATTAGAAAGACTGCTGGGCAAGCTGTGGCATGAGCTGTTTGGGCAAACGTATCTGTACCGTGAACAGCTAGAACAGCGATTTTGGCAAGCTTTATCGGGTGAACGTGGCGAGCAGGTAGAGACCCTTGCCAAGGACGCTTTACCCAAGTGCTTGTATCTGTTTACCGTGCAGCAGATTCCGCAAGTGGAATTGGATTTTTTAAAGCGTTTTTCGTTGTATCGTGATGTGGTGCTGTTTCATTTTAATCCGTCTCGGCTGTTTTGGGCGGATATTGTGGATAAAAATTGGTTACTAACCCAGCAGATCATTAACCCCGATAGCGTGTATCTTAAAGATTATGGGCATGGGCTGTTGTCAAGACTGGGTAAAGAGTCTCGGGAAACCTTTGCCATGCTTGCTGACATGACGGGTGGGGCGGACAGTGACGAATGGCAAATTGTTTGGCAAGATGAATTTGTGTCGCACCTTAAAGGGGAACAAGGCGAAAAATACAGCGTACTAAATGGCTTAAAGCAAGATATTTTAATGCTGTCGGGCGAGCAAACCACACAAAGCCTAAGCACAGAATTATTTAAAGCCTTGCAAGGCGATGATTTAAGTCCCCTTGCCGATAAATCTCGCCCCAAAACCGCCTTGCCCCTACAAGACACGTCCCGCAGTCTGTCCATTCATGCCTGCCATAGCCTAAAACGTCAGCTTGAAATTGCTCGGCTGATGATCGCCAAATATTTAAATGAAGATGATGACCGTCAGCTGTCTGATGTTGTGGTATTGCTACCCGATGTGGCGGTCGCTGAAGATTTAATTCGTTCGGTATTTCCGAGTGGGGCAGGCGTGGACGGCTTGACTTTGCCAATCAAGATTACGGGGACGACCGATAAGGCGATTGATGAGTTGGTGTTTGCCATTTCGGGGTTTTATACCTTGCTTGGCGATACGTCCGCCCGTTTTTATGCCGAAGATGTCTATGAGTGGCTGTTGACCCCTGCTTTATATGAAAGTTTTGGGCTTAGTTTTGAGCAGATGAAAAAGGGCTGCGATCTGCTGACGCAGGCGGGGTTTCGCCGTGGTTTTGATGAATTGCATTTACAAAACACGCTATCACCCCAAGATCATGATTTTCGTTATAGTTTTAGTTATGCTTTAGATAGAATTGTGCTGGGATTTTTGTCGCCCAGTGAAGCTCCAAGTCATGCCCTGCACCCCTTTAGCCAAGCTCAAAACGGCTTGAAAGAAGCGGTATTGCCACTTTCGGGCATCAGTTTATCCGATGAACCGATTATTGGGGCTTTGACCAGTATTTATCAGGGGTTGGCGGACAATCACCTTGCCCTTGAACGGGTGGATTATGTGGATAGATTGTTAAATGACATTGAACATCAAGTCATTAACCGCTATTTTGCCCTACATCATCAAAGCATTGCCATGCGAGCGATTTTTAATACCAAAAACGCCATCATGGCAAGTTTACGAGCCAATAAATGGTATGACAGCCACACAGGCAAAGAGAGTGCCAAGCCAACAGGGGGTGACATCAAACTTAGCCTAAAATTTGTCCTAAAAAGTCTTAGCGACAGCGTTAAGGCGCAGGCGATCAGTGCCGAGCCTGCCCAAGTGATTACTTTTGCCAGATTTGGGGCACTTAGAAGCATTCCTTTTGGCTTGACGGTCATGCTAGACATGAACCTTGCGTCCTTTCCAAGACAAGACAAAGCGGTACGCCTTGATCTGATGAAAGCAGGGTTAAACCGCCGCGGCGACCGTTATAACGAAGATGACGATAATGGGGCATTTTTGGACGCTTTATTGTGTACTCGGGATCGGGTGCTGATATTTTATAACGGCATCAGTGCAGACGGACAGACCGTGCTGCTGCCTGCGTCCCCTGTGGGCGAGCTGATAGAATTTTTAAAAACGGACGCTTTGTGGCAAGTGCCTGATGACGCTAACATTTTTGGCGATAATACTGACAATTCTGGTCAGTCTCTAGCCAATGTATTACCAAATTTGTTAGAAAGCTATCTGACCACCTATCATGCACCCACCGCTTTTGACCATGGTGTGTTCTACCAAAACCCAAGCGTGGCAAGGGATACGGGCGGTGATGATGAGCTGTATCGCTACCTAAATGAGCAAATTACCCAAAACAAACAAAACTACAATAAATCGTTACCACCACCACCGCTTTGGTGTCGGGTGCGTGAGGTGCTTGACAATCCACGTCATAGCAAAGTACGCACGGTTACTTTACCCAGTCAAGCCGAACTGACAAATTTTGCTCGGTTTATGACCTATAATTTAAGTGCTGACAATCAAGACCCTGACAATCTTATCAATAAACTGACGCAAGCCTTTAATATTCCCAACGGTCAAGAACAGTTAAGTAGTGTTTTACAAGTGGTCAAATACCCTGTGAAAGTTTATTTAAAAGGTAAAGTCAATTTGGCAAAGGATGATGATGTTTTTAATCGTGATGAACCTTTGGTACTAGATAAATTGGGCGAATATGGACTGCATGAGTTGTTTATCAGTTTGGCAAGTCTTGGGGTATTTGATGATGATAGTTTTAGTGGTTTGGATCAAGATAATTTATTAAACAGTATACAAAAGCTGATTGATAATAGCACAGACGAAACACAGCGAGAAAAATTACAAGCCTTTATGGCGCTATATTATGATGATGTCATTCCTGCGGGCGTACCAAGATTAAGCCTGCCTGTACAAGAATTGCAAAAGTTTTTTGATAAAGTGCAAAATTTTCAAGAAACCTTGCAAAAAACATGGAAAAAATTACAATTAAGTAATGAAAAAGACAACGAATTGTATGACATATTTGAAAAACTACAAACAAAATTGTCAGCATTAAATTATTCATCTTGGGTAACACCAAGCAGTGATGATACAGTCAGTTTAAAATTTGGCAAGTTTTATTATCAACTAAGCGCCAAAGTATCGGATGAAACCCATGATATTTGGTTAAATATATTGCCAAAAAGAGCAAGTGCTTATCATTTATTGGCATGTTTTGCTCAGCATTTATGTTGGCAATTAACATTAAATGACCATATAGAACAAAAAATAAGTTTATGGCAGTTTTATAAGCCTTGGGGCAGTGCATCACCTTATAAAGAAAAATCACTATTTATTTTTAAGCCTGTTGATAAAACTTTGGCAAAATTATGGTTGGTTAATTTAATTGCTATTTTTGAATATGGCAAACAAACGCCCCTTGCCTTTAATATTGCGGATGTTTTTGATTGTTTCACCAATGGCATAACTTATTTGCCAAACTGGCTTGCCAAAGAAAGTAAATTTGGCAAAAAATATACCCCATTAGACAGCAGTCATCATCCTTATTGGCAATTTGTTTTACAAGATAGCGACCCTAAAAAATCCTTTGAACATACTTTACCAATCATGGAAAGTTTGATTGAAACCATGAATCAGCATTTAAAGATTTTAGATTAAGCATTTATCATGAATAATACAAACGAAACAGCAAAAAACAGCACCACCCAAATACCGATTATAGATGATAAAATCCCTGCAATCGCTTGTACGTTAAAAGGGGGTTATCTGATAGAAGCGTCCGCAGGTACAGGCAAAACGTGGACGCTGACAGGGATATTATTGCGATTGTTGGTAGAAAAACGTTATCCGCCAGAACGCATCATTGCCACGACCTTTACCCGTGCCGCTGCCAGCGAAATGCAAGAGCGGTTACAGTTACGTCTTAGCCAGTTTTATCGCTATTTGCAATGGCTGATGAATATGCGTGCCGTTTATCCCGATTGGTTTGATAAGACAGCAGGCATTAGTGAAAATGAGATTTTAAGTCAAATCATCACAGAAGCCAAAAAGGCTCATATCGCTGATCATGATGATCCAATTAATATTTATTTGTTGTCTTACTTATTAAAACAAGATGATGTTCGTGCTTTGGATTTGACATTACGGCGACTATCACTACTGTTGGCGACTTTAGATAAGCTTTTTATTGGCACATTAGACAGCTTGGCACAAAAACTGTTAAAAGAATTTTCTGCCGAATTAAGTTATCAAATGGATACCCAAATCAGTGCCGACAGTGACGAGCTAACCCGATCACTAATTCACGATGAACTTAGATATAATCATCAACAAGTCGCCAGTGAAAATCCTGATTTGTACAATGCTTTGGATAAAAGTATTTTTGGTGATATAGACAAAGCCTATAATGCAGTAGATATGGCATTACAATTTTATGGGGCGCAGATAGATGAAGTGCCAAGCGTTGATGATAAAAAATTTGCTGAATTTGCCCTATTTTTAGATGAAATCGTGGATATGGATTTATCGGGGTTTGAGCCTTATTATGAAGTGGAATTTGCCACAAAAAATCAGGGCATGAAAATAAATACCATTAGCAAAAATTTAAAAGAAATCCCTGTCATCATCAGCACCATTAAAAAACATAAAACAAATTTTTTAGCCAAATTACCCAATGATGCCAAAAAACTTTTTGATAAATTGGGCGATATTGATGATAATGGGTTATTTAAAAGGGGTTTTGATGACAATAGAGATAAATTTCATGAATTACCCATTTTAAGCTTAAAAAAGTTATATATCTTAAATGAAGAAATAATTGGGGTTGCAAAAAATTATCAATCTTGGCTATATCAGCAAATCTCCGAACGGGTAAAACTAAAACTAAAACAGCAATTAGAACAACAAAACCAAAGCACCTTTACGTTTCAAATGGTGCGTTTAATCGATGCCTTAAGGGATAATATAGAGCTGGCTCGTCATGTTCGCTATTTATACCCTGTGGCACTCATTGATGAATCGCAGGACATTAACGGTCTGCAAAGCGATTTGATACGTTTATTGTACCTTGATCCCATGATACAAGAACGCAAAAAAGAAAAAAAAGGTTACGGATTTTTATTACTGGTGGGCGACCCAAAGCAGGCGATTTATCGTTTTCGGGGTGGTGACGTTGCTAATTATAATTTTATCAAGCACTATGGCGAAAATAAAGAAAGCAATAGTAAAGCAATATTAAATCATGCCTTATCTTTAACCCATAATCGCCGTTCACATCAAGCATTGATAAAAGTATTAAATCAGTGGTTTATTGATAATGGCGTAAACGACAGAAGTAATCACGCTCATTTGGGCGATGATATTTATTATAAAGAAATTACCGCCGTTAAAGAAGAATGTCAAATCACTTGGCAATATCATGATAATGGCGTATTGCCCGATTATTTAACAGATAAGCCTTTAACTTTATTATCTGTCAATGATAAAAAAGATGATAAAACAACCGATGAAAATGATAAATATACATTGATTGCCGAGCATATTAATGGTTTATTGCAAGGCAAGCATACTATATATATGGATGAGCAAAAAAGGGCGATTGTTCCTAGTGATATTTCGGTATTATCCAGAACATCTAAAGATCTTATGGCAATAAAAAAGGCATTGGCAAAATTATCCATTGCAGCAATTACCCCAAAAGACATCAATGTTTTTAGCACCAAAACCGCCAAAGAAATATATCAATTATTGCTGTCGGTCATGTTGCCAAAACCTGAATATTTTAGTTCATTATTAACGTCATCATTTTTTAATTTAAGTTTGGCGGACGCTCAAGAGATTATTGATCATGGTGGTGATGTTTATACTGAGCTGATTATTTTTTTAAAAAGGGCAGGGGATATTTTTCATCATTATGGCATTGCCAGTATGCTTAATTTTTGTTTATTAAAAAATCCCTTAAAAAAATTTAAAAAGTTTGATAAACAAATGTATACCCTATGGGAAAATATTGCCATGCAGGGCGAGCGTTATATGTCGGATTTTTGGCAATTAAGCGAGCTGATGAGCATACAGCAAAGCGTTAAACATATTCATGAGACCCACTTTTTGGCGTGGTTTGGCGACATGATGAAAAACCCTGATGACGGCGATAAATATAAACAATTGGTATTGCCCAGTGAAACAGGGGTTAATTTATTAACCATTCATCGATCTAAGGGGCTGGAATATCCAATCGTTTATATTTTGGGGCTTGACGAAAAACCATTTAGAGCAGATAAAGGATTTTATTTATATAGTGATAATTATGGTCAACGCCATTTATCACCTGTGGCGGTTAAAGGCGATAAAAATTATAAAGAAATGAACGTTCAAGAAGAAATAGATGAATTAAGACGTTTGGTGTATGTGGCATTAACACGGGCAAGCGAGCAATGTTTTGTGGTATTCGATCATGTAAATTTAGCACAAGTCAGAGAGCAAAAACCGCTATTATTATGGCTTGAACAAAGTAAAGATAAAAATAAAAAAGATAAAGATGCACAGATAGTGATAGAAATTCCTAAGCGTTTAAAAGATGAAGTTGGACATATTTTCTTAAAAGACTGCCAAGATCTGATACAAACCCCTTATGTCAGTCAAGAGCATGAGCCAATAAAGATAAGTTATGATGCTTGGGAAGAAATATTTAAAAAACAAGACTTTGTTGGGGCGATAACCACCAGTGCCACAGCGCTCATGGGGCAATTATCACAAGATGATGAATATGGTGACAGCGATACGCCAAAAATTTTACATGGTTTAACCCACGTGGGTGAAATCAATTATCAGGCTCATGACATTCGTTCTTATTTTAAAAAAGGCACGGACGCAGGAACGTTTTTGCACCGTTTATTACAACTGATTAACCCAAATGATAGACTAGACATCAGTAAAAAAATAGATGCTTTAATTAAAACAATGGGTGTCTTTGGCGATTTTGCCAGCGATTATCAAGCTCTTGATAATGATATAAAAAATCAACATGATGAGCTGGTAACATGGATAGAAAATATCGCTCATGTGCCTATGGTGTCAGGTGTCAATTTGGCTAATTTGCAAAAAGGTAACTGTGCGAAAGAATTAAGTTTTACCTTAGGTTTGGATAAAGGTTTTAATATTGCTAAGTTAAATGACACCTTTAGAAAATACAGTGATAAGTCTATATTTATTGAGCAGGATAAAGCTGATGACTATTATAAATTTTTAAAGGGTGAAATTGATCTAATTTATGAATATGGCGGCAGGTTTTATGTGGTGGATTATAAATCTAACTTTGTTAGTGAACGTTTAAGTGATTATCAAGGCGATAATTTGGAATCGCTGATGCGATCTAGTGGTTATTGGCTACAAGCGTGTGTGTATCAAGTGGCGTTGCACCGTTTATTAAAACTGCGTGTCAAAGATTATATTGGCAATGAAACCAAATACCTTGGTGCGGTAGAATTTATCTTTTTGCGGGGCGTGGATAAAGCAAATTCTACGCTAGGTCGCATTAGTTGGGATCTGCCACTCGCCTTGGTATTGGCATTAGATGAACTGTTTGGAAGTTAAAACATGATAAATGATAAACAAAGCATCAGCAGTTATGTCAATACTCGGATACAAAATAATTATCTCATCAATTATGGCACAACTGATCATCACAGCAATGGCATTAAACAAACCATGTTTTATTTGCTGTATTTTATCATCAGTCACGCCTTAGATGATGGTAATACGGTATTAGTATTAAAAAATACCCCTGTGGCAGATAAACCCTATCAGGCATGGCAAAAATCATTAATAGACTTTACGACCACTTATTTAAATGGTTATTTGGCGGATACGTTAGAAATTGATGATATTTTAAAACAAATAGATGAATACCAAAATGATAACCCTGCCTTGCAAGACTGTATTAACCAAGCTCAGCAAGCATTAAAATCATCTTATGATAAAGCCTTGTTATTAAACCCCATTAAATCCGATACTAATAGCGTCATGCACGCCCATTATAAAAATCATTTATCCGATATTTTATTATGGCTACTGCGTTTTTATTTTTATGGTCAGCACCGTTTAAATGGCGATTTGACAGCGTTTATTAATGGCTTAGATTACCAATGTTTTTTTACCAATCATATAGAACATCAAGATAAACCCATTGTTGTTTATCATGCGGGCGATAAAGCGTATTTTTGGTTGGGGCGAATTTATAAAGCCGAAAAAGCTTTATTAACACAGTTACAAAAAATCAGCCAATCACCTGTTAGTCCCATTAGTCTAGGCAGTCTTAATTCGTCTTTAAATACCGAGCAAAAACAAGCGATAAACACCATTGCCAATCATGCCTTTAGCCTGATTATCGGTGGGCCAGGGACGGGCAAAACCTTTACCATTGCCCAAATTGTTAAAGCGATTTATCAAAGCCAAAGTGCAGACAGTTCTTTTGCCCTTGCTTTGGTTGCTCCCACAGGCAAGGCAGCACAGCGTATGGCAGAAAGTTTGCAATCTGCGTTGCAGGGCAGTAGCGATATTACACTCCCCGAACCGATGACCATTCATCGCCTACTGGGTATGGGTATGCGTGGCGTGCCAAGGTTTCATAAAACCAATCCTTTGCCTTATGAGATGATTATTGTTGATGAAGCGTCCATGCTTGGGGTAGAGCTGGCGACCTTGTTGTTAATGGCGGTTAAGTGTGGCACTAGGGTGATTTTATTGGGGGACGCACATCAGCTGTCAGCAGTAGATGCAGGGGCGGTATTGGCGGATTTGTGCCGTTTACAAATGTGCCAAAATGCTTTGGTAAGGCTTACCCAAAGTAAACGTTTTAATAGTACATCAGGGGTAGGGCGATTGGCGAGTTTTATTAATGAAGATAAAACCCATGATATAAGTAGCGTGCTGAGTTTAATTCATGATGAGCCACAATTATCCTTTATTGATATTGTCAAAAGCAGTTTATCAGGCGTGGCATTAGAAGAATTTTATCAAACGCTGACTTTGCCTTATATGACAGATAAACAAACATTAAGTTTTTTTGCTTTTACTAAATATATCAGACATAATTTTTACCGTCAAACCGATGATGAAAAATACCAAACCGTTAAACAGTTAATGACAACTTTTAATGATTATCGTATTTTAACAGCGTCTCATTTGTCTTATTGGGGTGATAATAAAATCAATGATTATATACGCCATGCTCATCGGGAATTTTTGGGATTGCCCCCCATGCAAGCCCATTATTCGCCTTGGTATCATGGGCGAGTGGTGATGGTATTAAAAAACCGTTATGATTTGGGTTTGTTTAATGGCGATATTGGTATTTGTTTGCAAAGTGGTAAAAAAGCCAATGAATTATCGATATATTTTTTGGCAAATGAATTACATTCGTTTTCGGTAGGTGTGCTTGATGATGATATGATAACAACTGCTTATGCAATGACGGTGCATAAATCTCAAGGTTCAGAATTTACCAATGTGGCGGTTGTTTTTCATGAAGATAATGCCAGATTGTTATCCAAAGAGTTGATATATACCGCCATTACACGAGCAAAAAACAGCGTCAGTATTTATAGCAGTGAAAAAGCCCTAATGCAAGCGGTCAATGAACCAACCATAAGACAAACAGGGCTGACTATTTGATGGTTATTTGATTTAAATTTTGGGCGAAAAAACCGTTCGTGGCAAGATTATCAGCTATAAAGATTTTTCTACCCTTTGATAAGTTTGGAATAAAAGAAAAACCAACTTTCTTAGGTGGGGTATATTATTCATATTTTTGATTAAAATAAAATTTAATGCTATCCAAAAAATCAACAAATTGATTTATGCTAACAGTTTTTATAATTGGCATATTCTCTTGTGTATTTTCGTAATTAAAGAAATGTTCTTCATATAATTTGAAATAAAAATAAAAATTTTCTTTACTTCTTATACATCTTTTCATAAAATCATCAAATGTTTCTTCTAAGGTAAACATATTTTTATTTTCCAATTTTCCTTCTTTAACAATTTCACAAAATAAGCCCATATTTATTTTTTCACAAAAATAAACTTCGTCTATAAGTAATCTTTCTAGAGAATGAATAAAACTGGGGATATAAGTTGGTGAACTTAAAGTACCTATTTTAAATTTATCAATAACCAAAATAATATTAGCCATATTGTCAAAATATGTGCTCGTATCTATTTCAAGATAAATATCTTGATTTCCTATTTTTTTCATATTTATCTTTTTAATTCATTAGGGGTATCTGTGATTTTAATAGATTTCCTACAATAATGCCCATATAAATTCTTAAAGCATTTAAAACTGATATTTTGTAGGAAGTCTATTGATTTTACAATCAATTACATTAAATCACTGACATTTAAAACTAATATGGTATTCATAATCATCATCACGACTTAAATTGGGGGATTTAGTGCCTAAAATGGAAGTTAATACACCCACGCCTTGCTCTATAACACGCCCTGTTTTTTCATCAACCACGCCATTATAAGTTAGGGTGTCTTTGATGACAATAGGCTGTTTAAAACCGCAAGATTTTTTGGCATTATCTAGGGCGGACTGTTGGGCTTTGGTTTTGCTAGCACCCACCCCCATGGTTTCAAACGTGTTGTCAGCTTTGGCGATAACAGGCCCTGTTGGTGTGCTTTGGCAGGCAGTTAACGCCAATATAGCAACCACAGGAATGATAAACTTGCTAGATTTATTTAACATAATCTTAGTTCCTTATTTAGAACAAATAAATAAAATACGGCTTAATCATACCATAAATATATAACCAGAAGTTATCGCAACCCTTAATCTATTTTACATTTTGCAAAAGAACCTTGCTTTTTAGCAAAATTTAAAAAATCCCCCATAAAATGCTATAATAGGCAAATTTTGACAAAACAGTCCCATGATACGACCCCTAAAACCAACCCAGCTTATCCCTGCACCACATATCATGACAGGTGGTGTGTTAGAAGTGGACGCTACGTTTACAGACAGCGATACTTTGGCACTGCTTCTACACCCCAACCCCAAACACGGGGGTAATATGATGAGTAAAGTCATCACGACCATGCATAGACATTACCGAGAGCAGGGCATGAATGTGGTGCGTTTTAATTATCGGGGTGTGGGTCATTCTAGTGGCGAGATAGAGTATGGGCAGGGCGAATTTTTGGACGCTTTGTGTGTGCTGTCGTGGGCATTGTCGCAAACTTCGGCAAGGCAGTTGTGTCTTGGTGGTTTTTCCTTTGGTGGATTTTTGGCGTGTCAAGTGGCGGATGTTGTCTTGACAGGGCAAGCCCCCAATGGTTTTAACCTGCCTGATGTTAAACTGGTTAAAACCGTCTTGGTTGCTCCGTCCATAGAAAAGAACGACCCAACAGGGCTTGTGCTTGATCCAAAAGTGACCACAGTGATTTATGGCAATAAAGACGAATTTGTTAAACCCAGCAGTATGTATGATTTTTCCACTAAATTTGAATTATCTTATCAAGTCGTTCCCAATGCCACGCACTTTTTTCATGGGCAGTTGGGCGAATTAAAACAAACTCTACAAAATATTGATTAAGGAAATATGATGAGCAATCAAACCCCTTTACAAAAATACGAAGCTGCATTAGCGACAGGGAGTTTTAGTCGTGATGACGTGCAAGCGACTGCTGTGGCGTATTTGGATACGCTGTATCATGACATTATCAAAAACGAAAGCGAACAAAATCAAGGCTTTTTTGCCAGTTTATTTAAAGGCAAGCCAACCACACCAAAGGGCTTATATATGTGGGGTGGTGTCGGGCGTGGCAAAACGTGGCTGATGGATATGTTTTATGATAGCCTGCCCATAGAAAAGAAAATGCGTCTGCACTTTCATCATTTTATGCAAAGAGTACAAAAGGAACTGGTGGCTTTGCGGGGGCAAGTTGATCCCCTAAAAAAAGTAGCGGACATTATTCACAGTGAAGCCCATGTGATTTGTTTTGATGAGTTTTTTGTGTCCAATGTGTCGGACGCCATGATTTTGGGCGATTTATTTACCATGTTATTTGATAAAGGCATTACCTTGGTTGCCACGTCCAACATTGAGCCGTCTGGACTGTATAAAAATGGCATTCATCGTAACCGCTTTTTACCTGCCATTGCTCAAGTAGAAAAACACACCACGGTAATGAATATTGATGCAGGGGTGGATTATCGTTTGCGTTTATTAAAACAGGCCAAACTTTATGTTTCGCCCTTAACTGCCGATACCGATAATTGGCTTGATGAGCGTTTTTGTACACTGGCAGGTAATCAAACCGTGATGACCACACCCATTACCATTGGCGAGCGTACTGTAGAAATTAAAAAACGCACCGAAACCATGCTATTGGCTGAGTTTAGACAGCTTTGTATGCAGCCACGTTCCGCCGCTGATTTTATCGAGCTTGCCAATAATTATAATACCGTATTGATAGACAACATTCCTGCACTGACCGATACTTTTATGGATCCGACACGGCGATTTATTTATTTGGTTGATGAATTTTATGATCGTAAAGTCAAGTTGTTAATTCGTGCCGAACAGTCCATTTTAGATATTTATCAGGGCGAAAAATTGGCATTTGAGATTGAGCGTACCCGATCACGCCTGCTAGAAATGCAGTCCGAAGAGTATTTATCACAAGAACATAAGTTAGACTAACTTTAATTAACTTTATAAGTATATAATATGAGCGAAACCTTAAAAACCATTTATGACAGACGCAGCATCGGCAAATTAACACTACCCATGCCAACTGCTGACGAACTGTCTTTGATGTTACAAACTGCCTTTACCGCTCCCGACCATAAACAGCTAAAGCCGTGGCAAGTGGTCGTTTTGACCGATAACGCCCTTGATGAATTTGGGCAAGTGCTACTTTCGGCAGCTAAGCAAGTGGCAGAAGAGCAGGGGCAAAGCCTAGACGATACCGCTTGCACCAAGTTTATCAATATGCCAAAACGTGCCCCGATGATCATCATGGTGGCGACCGACACCAAGCCCCATGATAAAGTGCCACCGTTTGAACAGCTATTAAGCACAGGGGCATTTATCCAAAACCTACTGCTGGCAGTGCAGTCGCTGGGCTATCGCAGTATTTGGCGGTCGGGCGATTTGACCAATCATGCCCTTGTGAAGGCGTATTTTGGCGTGGCGGACAAAGACGACATTTGCGGTTTTATTTATGTTGGCTCTAGCGATGTCGTTATGCCCGAGCGTGAAGCGATTGCTTTAGAAAATTTTGTTCAGTTTAAACGTTGAGATTGCCATGAAATTACCCAAAAATAAACAACAAATCGTTGATGCGGCTCATCAAGGTTTGGACGAAGCCAAAAATTTGCTAGAAAAAGCCAAAAAAACAGGACAAGAAAGCCTAGAAAGCCTTGAGCAAGTCACAGAGCAAGGCGGAATTTTGGCAAATTTGGCACAAATGGCGGGGCTTAAAAAGAAAGCCCTAAGCCCTGAAGAATTGGGCGTTCATGTACCACCTAAAGATATGCCAACCCCTTTACGGATTGCGGTATTGGGGGGCGGAAGTTTTGGTACAGCGATGGCAAATATCGCCACCAAAAACGGCTGTCAAGTGACTATGTGGGTACGAGATAAACGCATGGTACGCTCACTACAAAAAACCTACATCAACAAAAAGTACTTACCTAATCATAAACTGGATAAACGCCTAAAATTTAGCCATGACTTAGCCGAAAGTGTACAAAATAAAGACATTATTCTGGTGGTGGTGCCAAGTTCGGCAGTGCGTGAAACTTTGCGCAACATCGCCCCTTATATCACGCATCAAGCGGTGATTTCTCTTACTAAAGGCATTGAAAAACAAAGTTTTGCCTTGATGAGTGAGATTATCCAAGAAGAGTTGCCACAGGTAAATTTTGGCGTATTAAGTGGGCCAAACCTTGCAGCGGAGATCATGGATAATATGCCGTCTGCTACAGTGATTGCCAGTCATTCCGAGCCACTAAGAAACGCCATACAGACCGCTTTACACAGTGCCTTTTTTCGGGTGTTTGCGTCCGATGATGTCAAGGGCGTGGAGCTTGGCGGTGCTTTAAAAAACATCTATGCGGTGGCAATGGGCATGGCGAACGCTTATCATGTGGGCGACAACACCAAAGCGATGCTATTGACCCGCGCATTGGCGGAGATGAGCCGTTTTGGTGTGGCGGTTGGGGCAAATCCCTTGACGTTCTTGGGCTTGTCGGGTGTGGGCGATTTGTACGCCACTTGTAATTCTACTTTAAGCCGTAATTATCAAATTGGTAATATGCTTGGCAAAGGCATTGCTCTAGAAGATGCCATTAAAAAACTTGGGCAAACCGCCGAAGGGGTTAATACCATTAAAGAAGTCCACGAAAAGGCAAGCGAGCTAGGTGTGTATATGCCAATCACTCATGCCCTTTATGCGGTACTTTATGAAAATAAGGCAGCACTTGGGGTGGCGTTAAATCTAATGGAGACAGGCTTTCGCAGTGATGTGGAATTTGTCATGCCCCATGATGAAAGTAACGCCAAGCTGTCGGCAGAATTTGGCAAAGTCCTACAAAACAGCAAAGAACGCAGAAATAAAGCCTTTGAAACTGACGGAACCGACAAGAAGCAAGACCAAAACGATCAGATAGAGCAAGATAAGGACAATGCACAGTGAAACTGATTTTTATTCGTCATGGGCAGGCGACCGCTTATTGTGCTGATGATGCGGGGCGAAATTTAACCGAATTTGGACAAGCTCAAGCCCATGAAACCGCTGGGTATATCGCTGGTGGTCATGATGTGGATTTGATTGTGGCAAGCCCCTTTAATCGGGCGTACCAAACCGCTCAGATTTTGCAAGCGACTTTAGAAAATAGGAGCAAGACAGTAGAGCTAATCACCCTTGATAGCATTACTCCTGATGACAGCCCAAACCAAGGGCTAGATGATCTTGATAAACTGCTGCAAGCCAAAAATATTGGTGATAATGCTTGTGTGGCGGTTGTTTGTCATATGCCAATCGTGGCACGCATGGTATCAGTTTTGACTGCCCTGCCGCCTGTCTCCTTTGATTTGGCAGGTGTGGCGGTGCTAGAAACGCCTATCGTCGCCCCCGATTTGGCACAAGAGATTACCCGTTTTGCTCCAAAACAGCCTTAAACTTACAATAAAGCCCATACGTGGCATATGATGAACGCTTGCTTTGTGCTATAATTCGTCCGTATTTTAAAACTAAAGAAAAGTTGTCATGTCTTATTCGCTGTTTTTACGTCCTTGGTTGTTCCGTCTTGATCCTGAAGAAGCCCATGAGCTGACGCTAAATTTATTACAAAAAGCTCATAAAGCCCGTCTGTTGGGTTTTGTTTATCCCAAACAAGAGCTTCCCACAACCTGTATGGGTGTACATCTGTCCAACCCTGTGGGCTTGGCGGCAGGTTTGGATAAAAACGGAGCATATATAGACGCATTGGCAGAACTGGGCTTTGGTTTTTTAGAAATTGGCACAGTTACCCCTAAGCCCCAAGATGGCAATCCCAAGCCCCGTCTATTTCGCTTGCCTGAAAGTGGGGCTATCATTAACCGCATGGGCTTTAATAATGACGGCGTGGACGCTTTAATCAGTAATGTAGAGCGAGCCAAATATAAAGGCGTGCTAGGTATTAACATTGGCAAAAATGCCGTAACCCCCGTAGAAAATGCCCTAGATGATTATGTCTATTGTATGGAGCGAGTCTATCCATACGCCAGTTATATCACTATTAACATCTCAAGCCCTAACACCAAAAACTTACGAGATTTGCAAGGCGGAGAGTCCTTATCGTATCTGTTAAGCGGTATTAAAGAATGCCAAAGTCGTCTAGCCACAGCCTACGGTTTTTATGTGCCGATCGCCCTAAAAATCGCCCCTGACTTAGATGAAACGCAGATTGAAGAGATTGCCAATACAGTACTACAGTTTGACATCGATGGGCTGATCGCAACCAACACCACAATCAAGCGTACAGGCGTAGAAGATCACAAACACGCCGAAGAAGCAGGCGGTCTATCGGGTCGGGTGCTTAGTCATCAAAGTACTGTGGTATTATCCGAATTTGCCGAACGTTTGGGCGGTAAAGTGGACTTGATTGGCGTTGGCGGCATTGATTCGGGTGATTTGGCAGTTAAAAAACTACAAAAAGGAGCAACAGCAGTACAAGTGTACTCAGGTCTGATTTATAAAGGTCCTGCCTTAGTGCTAGACTGTGTTCAAGCCATTGCAGGATTTAAGGATTTGGATCGAGCGTGATTGATTTTATTATCCTAATCATCATCTTGCTGGGTGTGTGGCGTGGTCTGATGGCAGGGGCGGTAAGGACTGCTGTATCATTGGTTGCATGGATTTTTGCCTTGGTTATGGGGTCAAGCCTTGCTGCGCCATTAGCCCCCTTATTTGTATCTTTTACTGATAGTCAGATGATGCAAATCGCTTTGGCATTTTTGGCGGTTGCATTTGTTATCTTAATCTTTGGGCAAATTGTCGTTTATATCTTGGTCAAAACCTTAAAACTGTTACGTCTTGGTTTTTTGGATAAGCTCTTGGGTGGGGTGCTAGGAGCAGTCAAAGGCTTGATAAAAGTATTGATTATCCTAAGTGTCATGTCGCCTGTATTGGTGCATCTGTCTAGTTTTCAAAATGCTCCCTTGGCTCAAAGCTTATTGCCCTTTGCTCCGATTGCCAAACAATTGGCGATTGAAGTGGTGGGTGAATTAAAAGATGTCGTGGACGAACACGAACAGTAATTTTTTATTTTTCTCTTTGGAGTAGTTTATGTGTGGTGTGGTTGGTATTTGTGCTTATGAGCCTGTCAATCAAATGTTATATGACGGTCTGACAATGTTGCAACACAGGGGGCAGGACGCAGCAGGCATTGCCACCTTAAAAGAGGGTTGCCTGTATTTACGCAAAGACAATGGTATGGTGCGTGATGTGTTTTTGGATAAGCATATGATGCGACTGGTAGGTAATTTTGGTATTGGTCATGTGCGTTATCCGACCGCAGGCACATCTAGCACTGCCGAAGCACAGCCGTTGTATGTCAATTCCCCTTACGGTATTACATTGGCTCATAATGGCAACCTAACCAATGCCGACAGCCTAGCCAAAGAGCTGTATGAAAAAGACCGCCGTCATCTAAACACCGACTCAGATTCTGAAGTTCTTTTAAATATCTTTGCTCATGAACTGCAAGAATTCACCAAACCTGTACTAACCCCTGACGATATTTTTGACGCTTTAAAGGCGGTTTATCATCGCTGCCAAGGGGCGTATGCGGTCGTGGCAATGATTGCAGGGCATGGTATGCTTGCCTTTAGAGATCCTAACGGCATTCGTCCGCTGGTTTATGGTAAGCGTGAAAGCGGGCAGGGTACAGAGTATATGATAGCATCTGAATCTGTGGCATTGACGGCTTTGGGCTTTGAGATTGTGCGAGATATTGCCCCGGGCGAAGCGGTATTTATTGATTTAAATCATAATTTGCATATTAAACAATGTGTTACCCCTGCTAAACATACACCTTGTATTTTTGAATATGTTTATTTTGCTCGTCCCGATTCTATCATTGATAACATTTCGGTGCATAAGGCTCGTATGCGTATGGGCGAAAAACTTGCCGAACAAATCTTGCGTGAATGGGGCGAAGATCATGGCATTGATGTGGTAATTCCAATCCCTGATACGTCTCGTAACTCTGCCCTTGAACTTGCTTTACATCTAAATGTGAAATACCGTGAAGGCTTTAACAAAAACCGCTATATTGGGCGTACTTTTATTATGCCAGGGCAGTCACTGCGTAAAAAGTCGGTTCGCCAAAAACTAAACGCCATTCCACTAGAATTTAAAAATCGTAATGTACTACTGGTTGACGATTCTATCGTGCGTGGTACGACTTGTCATGAGATCGTGCAGATGGCAAGGGACGCAGGGGCGAAAAATTTATTCTTCGCCAGTGATGCACCTCCTGTGATTTATCCTAACGTCTATGGCATTGATATGCCTGTGCGTAGTGAGCTGATTGCGTCAGGACGTAGTGTAGATGAAGTATGTCAGCTTATCGGGGCGGATCGCTTAATTTTTCAAGATTTGGACGATTTAATCCATGCGGTTAATAATACCAAATACAGCCGTGTTGATGCCTTTGATTGTTCGGTGTTTGATGGTAATTATGTGGCGGGTAATATTGATGAAGCGTATTTGCTTGACCTACAAAATAAACGTGCCGACAGCGTCAAAAAGAATGTTGCCAATACCCCTGTGGATATCATGGGGGCGTAAGTTTAACCAAAAGACAAAAACCACATTGGTAGATGCCAATGTGGTTTTTTGTGTTGTTTATGATGCAAACTAAAGCTCAACCACTACTTCTTTAAATTGCTTCTTTGAATGTTGGTGCTTTGGCATCTTTATCGCTGATAATGGGGTTGACGCCCTCTAATTTCCAGTCAATATTTAAAGTCTCATCACACCAAATGATGCTACGTTCACAGTCTTTGGCATAATAATCCGTGGTCTTGTACAAGAAATGGGTATTATCTTCAAGAGCAACGAAGCCATGCGCAAAGCCTGCGGGTATCCAGAACTGACGCTGATTATCACTTGACAATTCCACACCCACCCATTGCCCAAAGGTGGGCGACTCTTTGCGAATGTCCACCGCTACATCCCACGCACGCCCCTGCACCACACGCACAAGCTTGCCTTGAGCATGGGGGGCGAGCTGATAATGTAGCCCACGCACCACCCCTTTAGCAGAGCAAGAGTGATTATCTTGCACAAAGATGGGTACGCTAAAACCACGCTCATTTAAGGCTTTGGCAAAGGTTTGTCCATTAAAACTTTCCATAAACCAGCCACGCTCATCGGCAAAGACTTTGGGTTCAAAAATCAGTAGGTCAGGAATTTTGGTGTCAATAACGTTCATTGTATGTTCTCAAGCTAAAAGGGTGCTGCTATAAAAGTGGTGTAAATCGCCATTGCCCATAGTACAAATAGGAGGGTTAGGGTAATCAACTGTGCTGCCGAGCCCACGTCTTTACCTACTTTAGACAAAGGGTGGTATTCACTGCCAATCCTATCCACCACTGCTTCAAGCCCCGTATTAAAGAGTTCCACAATCAGCGATAGGGCGGACGCAAGCAATAATATCATTTTAACAGACATGGCAAAGGGCAAGCAGGCAATTAGAATCACCAAAACGCCATTAAGCCACACCACCTGCCGAAAGGCAGCTTCCATGCGATAGGCGGCTTTAAGTCCGTCCACAGAATAACCAAAGGCATTGATGATGCGGTGAATGCCTGTTTTGCCTTTCATGTCGTTGGCATAGGTGGGTTTATCAGTCATGGTGATGGCTCTTATATGATGTTAGCGATTGTACTCTTTATGTAGTTTAAACAGGTATTGTCCATAGCCTGTCTTTTTAAAAAATTCGGCACGCTTAAGCAGTTGTTCGTCATTTATCCAGCCTTGATGATAGGCAATTTCTTCTAGGCACGCCACTTTTAGTCCTTGACGATGTTCAATGGTCTGTACAAATTGACTAGCATCCAGTAGAGAATCATGCGTACCTGTGTCCAGCCAAGCAAAGCCCCGCCCTAAAAGCTCTACATTTAGAGCATCTTTGGCAAGATAGGCATTATTGACATCGGTAATTTCAAGCTCGCCACGGGGGGAGGGCTTGATATTTTTGGCGATATTCACCACCTCATTATCATAAAAGTACAGTCCTGTCACTGCATAATTGGATTTGGGGGTGTCGGGCTTTTCTTCTATGGAGAGTGCCTTGCCGTCTTTATCAAATTCCACCACACCAAAACGCTCTGGGTCATTAACATAATAGCCAAATACCGTTGCTCCTGATTGCTGACTACTGGCTCGGCGTAACTGCTGGCTAAAACTTTGCCCATAAAAGATGTTGTCGCCCAATATCAAGCAGACATCGTCATCCCCGATAAATTCCTCGCCCAAAATAAAGGCTTGAGCCAGACCGTCGGGACTGGGCTGAACTTTATAAGACATCGTCAAGCCAATGTCTGTACCTGTGCCGAGCAGTTTTTCAAAATTGGGCAAATCTTCAGGTGTTGAGATGATTAAAATTTCCCGAATGCCCGCCAGCATCAGCACCGACAGCGGATAATAAATCATCGGCTTGTCGTAAATGGGTAGTAGTTGTTTTGAAGTGCCCATGGTAATAGGGTAGAGACGTGTACCCGAGCCCCCTGCTAGAATGATGCCTTTGCGGTTTTTTGTTGTGTTGCTGGTCATAATAATTCTCCTAGAACTTGTGTTACACCTTGTTGCCAGTGCGGTAGATGAATTTTAAAGTTGCGTTGTAATTTATCAGTCGCCAGCCGTGAATTGTGCGGGCGTTTAGCGGGAGTAGGGTAGTCTGCCGTGGGGATAGCATTAACCTGCTGCACTGCCAATTCTACCCCCAATTCACGAGCTGTTTTAAAGATAAATAAGGCATACTCATGCCACGATGTTTCGCCTTGCGGGGCTAGATGATAATGCCCAAACACCGTCTTATCCCCCAGTAGCTGATGATGGCGAATGACTTGAGCGGTGACATCAGCTACCAAGCTTGCCCCAGTGGGTGCACCGATTTGGTCATGGATGATGGATAAGTTGTCACGGCTTTTGGCAAGGCTTAACATGGTCTTGATAAAGTTATGACCATGCGTGCCATAGACCCAGCTGGTGCGAAAATTGATGAATTTCGCACCACTATTGTCAAGGGCGATTTCACCATGTCGCTTGCTTAAGCCATAGTAATTGACTGGATTGGTAGTGTCGTTTTCTGCCCATGGGGTGCTGCCTATGCCCTCAAAGACATAATCGGTGGAATAATGTATCAGTAGGGCGTCATGGGCTTTGGTAAGCGTGGTAAGATTGGCAAGTGCCAGATGATTGATTAAATCAGCTTGCTCTTGCTCACTTTCGGCTTTGTCCACGGCAGTATAAGCAGCTGCATTAACCACGACATCGGGACGTACCATTTCAAAGGCTTTGGCAATGGCAGTAAAGTCTGCCACATCACCACATAAGCCATCAGCATTGGTGGTGCGGTCAAGGGCAATCACTTCACCGAGTGGCTGTAGGGCACGCTGTAGCTCCCAGCCCACTTGTCCATTTTTACCCAGTAGTAGGATTTTCATGAGTTATCCTTCTTGATACTGTTGGCTAACCCAATGTTGGTATTCGCCACTTTGCACATGGGCGACCCACTGGCTATTATCCAGATACCATTGCACGGTTTTACGCAGTCCTGTGGCAAAGGTTTCCACAGGTGTCCAGCCCAGCTCTGCTTTGATTTTACTGGCATCAATGGCATAACGCACATCATGCCCCGCACGGTCTTTGACATGGGTAATAAGGTCGCGATAATGGGCAACACCAGCAGGCTTATTAGGAGCAAGCTCTTCTAACAGCTCACAGATGGCATGTACCACATCAATGTTCTTTTGCTCATTGTGTCCGCCAATGTTATAAGTCTCGCCAATTTTTGCACTCGTCGCCACAAGGTACAAGGCACGGGCGTGGTCTTCCACATAGAGCCAATCACGGATTTGCTGTCCGTTGCCATAGACGGGCAGGGGCTTGCCGTTTAGGGCGTTTAGAATCATCAGCGGAATGAGCTTTTCGGGAAAGTGATAAGGTCCGTAGTTGTTGGAGCAGTTGGTCATCACCACGGGTAAGCCATAGGTGCGATACCATGCCCGTACCAAATGGTCGGAGCTGGCTTTACTGGCAGAGTAGGGCGAGCTTGGGGCGTAAGGCGTGGTTTCGGTAAATAAATCGTCCGTGCCATGTAAGTCGCCATAGACTTCATCGGTGGAGATGTGATGAAAGCGAAAGCCTGCTTTTTTGTCATCGCTTAAGCCGTCATAATAGTGGCGAGCAACTTCAAGCAGGGTATAAGTGCCAATAATATTGGTCTGGATAAATTCACTGGAGCCTGTGATAGAGCGATCCACATGGCTTTCTGCCGCTAGGTGCATGACAATATCAGGGGCGAAATCGGTAAATAATTGAGCGATTTTCTCTTTATCACAAATATCGGTTTGTGAAAACTGATAGCGTGAGTTATCAGCAATGGGGAGCAAGGATTCTAAATTGCCCGCATAAGTCAGCTTATCCACGTTTAAAACATGATTGTCTGTAGTGCTGAGGATATGGCGAATCAGTGCCGACCCGATAAAGCCAGCGCCGCCTGTGATTAGGATGTTCATGGGGATTCCTGTAATAAATAATTTAAGGGGCTGAAGTAGATTAGCCCTAAATTTCACACCATTTTCTTAAGATTTTAAGCTTCTCAGATGGTGTCCCATAGTTAAATCTAAACTCGCATTCTTTTAAAAATAAGTAGAAGTGTTTTTTGTCAATCCCATTGTATTTACCAAGAATGCGTTTAGACTGTCGCCAAAAGTTCTCTATGCCGTTAATGTGGCTATGACTGTTAGCAAACTCTTTGGAATGGTTGATTCTAAAGTGTTTAAAGTCATTCACATTAAGTGCATTATAACTTGGATAGGTATCTGTATATACCACACTATCCGGCTCGATTTTGCTGGTAATGATGGGTATAAGAGTGTCTTGTTTGGTATCTTTTACGACAACAGTATAAACCTTACCATTTCGTTTTAAGACACCAAATACCGCTGTCTTACCACCTGCACCTCAACCACGCTTATCCTTGCGTTTACCGACAAAATAGCTTTCGTCTAGCTCTATTTCACCCTCAAATAATTGGTGGGATTCTAGGCTAAGATGATAGTCTATCACAAGGCGAAGTTTGTGGTAAAATAATATGGCTGTATTGGCTTGAATGCCCATTAAATCAGCAGCAGTTCTAGCAGTGACTTCAGCAATGAAAAATTCAAGCAGTTTTCTTTGCTTGGATTTTGTTAATTTACAACGTGTTAACTTCATATTTGCAGTATAATATGAATGCTAATCTACGTCAGCCCCAAATATTTATTTTTGCAATAATTTTAAACCTTTTTTATCCTCATAACCAGTCAGTAGCTTCATCAAAAAAATATGGGGATAACAATTATTATTAACCGTAACACGAGCAAGTGTTAAACGTTCATCAAGATTTAATCCTGATGATGGCACTTTGACACGCCCACGATACATAGCAGTTGAAGAAATAAATCCAGCTTGTTTTAACATTTCGACATGTTGTGGTTTAAAATGCCCATAAGGGTAACAAAAATGCTCAATGGGTTGTTGTAAGTGAGTTTCTAAAAACTGCTTGCTTTGGTGAATTTCCTGCCATGCGGTATTATCATCAACACTGGGCAAACTGACATGATAATGTGTATGAGCCCCAACACTCATGCCAGACGCAACCCATTGTTTTAACTCATCTAAAGTCATTAAAGGGTTTTTGGGAATGCCTTTGGATTCGTCCCAACGATTATATTCACCGACACACCCTGTCACGACATAACAAGTCGCACTAAAGTCATACTTTTGTAGAATGGGTAGGGCATGTGTTAGATTATTTTTATAACCATCATCAAAGGTAATGCCAACAACTTTTCCTTGTTTTTCCCCTGTCAAATAAGGGGTTAATTTATCCATACTAAGCCCTTGATAGCCTAAAAGATTTAATAAACGCATTTGTAGAGCAAATCGTTTTGGTGGCAAATGTAAACATTTAAAAGGGGCGTTTTTTACAGGCTGGGAAATACTATGATACATTAAAATAGGGATAGTTTGGCTCATATATTTTCCTTTTTAACCAATGGTTTCAGGTTTCAATAATCGTTTAAATGCTTGTTGTAATGCAATATACCATGGACGTTGAAACTTAATGGTTTGAATGGCTTTAATTTGTTGTTCAATGTCTAAATCTGGGTACATCTGCCAAAATTTAACCAACTGTTGTTGCACAAATGCTTTTTGGCGTCTGCGAGAATAATGCTGTACATAATATTTTCCTTCAAAAATATGATAGTGTTGCTTCATAATCTCTGCAAAACAAAATTGCTCTACGGTTCTTGCATTAGTGAATTGGCGAACAGGGTACATTAATATGCTAGATTCAATTAGCTGAGTTGTCATATTTGGTAAAATTCCCATAATCAAGGAACTATACATATTGGCATCTTTTTGTAATTGATAGGATTTTTCTATACCTTGATATTGATAGTGAATATTTTTATTTGCCAAACCATTAACATAATTTTTATATTTTTTGCGTAAAAATATTTTTGGTTCTTTTTTATACATAACAATTTGTGTTTCAGTAATTTGCTCGTATAATGGTAATAAATTTTTTACAAAATAAGTGTCACTATCAAAAAATAAAAATTTTGTTTGAGCATTGATTAGTTGATGATATTGTAATAGTTGGATAATATAAGCCAATCCTAATGTTTTAATACGATAATGATAATCATCATTAGACCATGCTTGTACTAATGATTTTTCTAGTTTAAGAGAAAGAAAATTAAAATTGGATTGTTGTTGCCAAACTGCAAAAAATTCAGGTTTTTCTGACAATACCACAACAAACGGGCGTTCATCTGCTGGAATATAAGAAAAACAGCTTAATATACTCACTTTCACGCCTTCATAATATATAATATCTTCACCATAAATCACATAACATAATATTTTGGATAAGGGTAACTTAGGTAAAGAAATTGATAATTTGGGATAAGTTGTGGGTAACACAGGATTTACAGTCATATTATTTTGCCTATATCATTACCACCAACGAGTTCTTTCACGTGTGTGGCGTTGTCGAAAACGACTATATACATTGTTATGATGAGGATTTTGCAATCTATCAAAAATTTCAATGACAATCTTGCCTAACTCATGTTGCTGACAAATTTTATCCAATCGCCACCGCATATTACGCAAGCTATCATCAGTACCTACCGCAAAAGCAGAAGTACCATCAAATAAAGCAACTCGTTCACTTTGTAAAGTTTGTCGAATGGTCTCATTTTCTGGATAACTGACATCACATAAAATAGCTTCGGTCTCTTGCAGTTTAATGGTATTAATTAAAATAATGGCATTCATTAAAATGGCTTGTAAGGTGGCATCGTCATCATAATCAATAAACGTATCACATGCGGAAATTAACCAACGAATATTTAAATGTTGTAATAAAAAATCACATTCACTTAACCAAAGTGCTTTAAATTTTTCATAATTTGCTTGTACATCAATATCACGGCGAATTAATACAATTAAACTTGCATGAAAATGATTGAGTTTAGGTTGTCCGACAAACTCTTGTTTTAAATTTTCGATATGTTCATTTAAATCTTTTGCCGAGCCATAAGTATAAACCAATGCCTCACCTTGAATAATCGTGGTTTTTAATATGTCAATATTATTAGTTGCTAAAGTCTGATAAACTTTATCCGCACCAAAACGGCGTTGATGACGGCTAAAAGAAAACCATTGCTCAAAACGAGATTTTTTTCTAGGGGGCATCGCTAGTCACCTGTATATTCTTTTTCTTGAGAAAATTGCCATAAAAGTAAATACTTATTCCATGTGTACCACGCAATAGCAACCGAGGCAATAAAGCCATAACCACCCGCTAAAAATTGCCCACGAATCATATATTCACGCACAAAAGAAAAAATACTGCGAAAATTTAACCCAATTAACCCAATTTTTTTACCATGTTTATATTTATCATTTGCCCATTCATGACTATAACGCAAACGCTTTAATAAATAATGATATAGGTCATCATTGGTATAATGTAATTGTAACCCTTGTAATTTAATCAGTTTGGCATTAGGGCAATGTACTGACTCATGCACTTCTAAATCATTGTAATTAAAATATTCTCGAGGGTATAAACGATGTTCCCAATCTCGATACCAACCATTTAAATGGGTGGCAATCCCTGAAAAATAATTAACCCTTGCCAAACTAAACACCTTATCACTTTGTGGTTTATTGTTTAGCACCTCGACAATGGATTGACGCAAAGTTTGGTCAAGACGTTCATCGGCATCGAGTACCAGCACATAATCACTTGTGGCATAACTTTGGGCGATTTGCCGTTGTTTGCCAAAGCCTTGCCAGTCGGTATTAACAACCCATTTTGCCCCATAACTTTCAGCAATTTGTTTACTATTATCTGTGCTACCGCTGTCTAAAATAATGATTTCATCAACAATATCTTTGACCGTATCTAAACAAGCGGATAAATGTTTACTTTCATTTTTAACAATCATTACTAAGGATAACGAGCTTTGTTTTTTTGATAAATCAATTGGTTGTAGTTGTTTGGTCATGGCAACCGATTTTTCGAAAGCAGCATCAGCTTGGTTGTGGGTTAGGTCATACAGACAAGCATATTTATTAAAGGTGTATTGGGTAAACATTAAGGAATAAATCAGCCCATAACGCCCTTGTAAAAATCGTCCATCTACCAAATACTGCTTAAAAAAAGCCCATAAAGGATTGAGTAATACTTTAGAAAACTTGCCTTTTTTACCCCGCACATGACGGTCATCTGCCCATGTTTTGGCATAATCTAAGCGTTTTTGCAACCAAAAAAGGGGCGTATCTGCGGTATGATGACGTAAAAATCCTGTTAAAGTTTTGGTGTTGGCATCATTTAATATGACCGATTCATGTACTAAATTGTCATTATAATGAAATTTTTTGGGATAAAGTCGCCAATGGGATTTAATCGCCCAATAGGGATTATCAATCTCATGTCCAAAAATACAATCAATGCGTTTAATCCCATAGACGATATTATCAGGTTTTTGGGCAATCACATTTAAAATACTTTGTTTTAATTTTGGGGTGATTTCTTCATCGGCATCAAGGGCTAAAATCCAATCACCATTGGCATAACTTTGGGCGATTTGCCGTTGTTTGCCAAAGCCCTGCCAGTCGGTATTGACGTGCCATTTTGCCCCATAACTTTCGGCAATTTGTTTGCTATTATCTGTGCTACCACTGTCCAAAACAATAATCTCATCGGCTAAATCTTGCAATGTGGGTAGAGAAATCGCTAAATTTTTAGCTTCGTTTTTAACAATCATTACCACAGATAGGCGATAAGGACGAGCATTTTTTGTATCTATCACTGCCACGCCTCCTTAATCCACTCACTGGGTAAAACATGGCGATACCATTTACCGCCAGTACCAGCAATCGCATCAGGCGGATTGATTTCTCCGTGAAAGATAATGATTTTTGCCCCAATGGGTTTTTTGGGCGGTACAAAGTACGCCAAAGGGATTTTTTGTAGGCAGTGG
>RRZU011678396.1_pt1 | contig 38268 bp, 32 predicted proteins | sample 2165561 | NCBI WGS metagenome assembly RRZU01 (sample SAMN10456909, study PRJNA506462) | wastewater metagenome | isolation source: wastewater sludge | place: USA: Moscow, Idaho | reverse complement strand
CATAAATCGTGACTATAAACCAAATTTTCAGATCAAAATAAGACAAAATAAATATCTAAATAACATGATAAAATAAGACCATCAATTTATAAAAAAGAAGTGTAAGGCCATGTTGTGGTTTTATTCACTCAAATTTGCAAGAGCTACTTTGTGCGGAATAGAACTTCATCACATGCTTAGAAAAGGTCAGCATAAAACACTTCACAATAAACCTATTTGGGAGCAATGTAGCTCCCTTGCTGGATAATTGCACCAAGAAGACGACGATTGACTTGATTTATATGAATAAGTTTTAATTAATTTATTTCTGCGACAGAACCCGTTTTTGCAACAGAACCAGGGAATCCCTCTGAACCGGCTGCTTCATGACTTTGTTTTCTCTTTAGTTCTATTTCTTTGATTCCTCTATGTGATAAAATGCAAAAGAATATTCCACAAATAGTTCCTCCCATCAGCAAATAAAAGCCAGCATCCCAACCATAATTATCTACTAATATACCAAAAAGGCTTGTACCAAGAGAAGCACCAAAAATATAACTCATAAAACCACGAAGACCTACTGCTGAACCAATTGCAAAGGGAGGCACGATATCTAAAGTTTGAACAGAAGCAAGAAGTTGCGGAACAAATATAAAACAGCCAACAATTGTTGCAAAAACGGTAAGCATTAACACAGAATCGCTTTTCCAATAACCAATAATGCAAACAAAGATTAAACATAAACAAATAATTGCTAAAGGCATTGGGCGTCCTTTAAAAAGTTTATCTGAAATAATACCTGCAAGAAGTGTTGAAGGTATTGCTGCCCATTCAAAAAATAGAAATGCGGCACCCATTTCACCTTTACTAAACTTCTTTTCTATTAAAAGATAAATTGGTAACCAGCTAATAATACCAAAGCGTATCATGTAAACAAAAACATCAACAAATGTAATATACCAAACATGTTTATTTTTAAGAGCATATTTAGTAAAAATATTAAAAGTAGTCATATTACTAGAATCATTGTGGACATTCAGCTTTGTTATTCTCATTTTTTCAGGGACAATATTTTTTAACTCAGGTAATCCTTCACTAACGGGAGAGCCTTTACCTATAATAAAAGCAATAATAGCTATAATGATAGCTATTATTGCAGGTAAAAGGTAACTTGAAAATTGCCAATATTCTGTGCCAAATAAAGCCATAGCTCCTCCAATAATGGGAGCAACAATTCCTCCACCAATATTATGTGAAATAGTCCATATTGAAGTAACGCGTCCACGTTCTGCTGTTGGAAACCAATTTGTTATTGTAATAAATGTTGGTGCAATTCCCATGCCTTGAAAAAATCCATTCAATATTACAAATAATGCAAAAATCCAAAATGCGGCACTAAAACCAAGGCCAATATTTACGATTGCACATAAAATTAAACCAAAGGCCATATACGCTTTAGGATTTGCCTTATCTGCTAAGCTGCTCATTAATCCTTTACTAATTCCATAAGAAATAAGCATGCAACTGCTAAGAAGTCCTATTTGCGTCGTACTTAATTTAAGATGTTGCATTAAATAAGGAGTTGAAAAAGCAAAATTATTTCTAACAATGTAATAAGCAAAATATCCTATAAATACACCTAGAAGTGCTTGAATCCTAAAACGACGATACATAATTTGTATCTTATCATGAGGAATTTTTTGATCTGCAACTTTTTGCTTTAAAATCGAATACATAAACACCACCACCAAATATTTTAAAAATATTGCGTATATAAAATAAATACAAAAAAACAAATGACAATTTACATTTATTAAAAAATTTATCAAAGATTCTGTTGAGAATAATGAAATGGCTTTCAAAATGTTTGAGCCGTTAGGGATACCGAGCTGCCAGGGCTTTTGTATGAAAGAGTTCTTCTGCTATAAATAATATCTAATTGAAAAAGTGAATTTTTATTATCCACAAAAATAGCTTACCAAAAAAAACGGGTTCTGTCGCAGAAATAAATTAATTAAAACTTATTCATATAAATCAAGTTAATCCTCGTCTTTTTGGCGCAATTATCCAGCAAGGGAGCTACATTGCTCCCAAATAGGTTTATTGTAAAGTGTTTTATGCTGACCTTTTCTAAGCATGTGATGAAGTTCTATTCCACACAAAGTAGCTCTTGCAAATTTGAGTGAATAAAACCACAACATGGCCTTACACTTCTTTTTTATAAATCGATGGTCTTATTCTATCATGTTATTTAGATATTTAGATATTTAGATATTTAGATATTTAGATATTTAGATATTTAGATATTTATTTTGTTTTATTTTGATCTGAAAATTTGGTTTATAGTCACGATTTATGTTATTTAATGCGGCTGTATTTGAACCACTTTTATCTATGTTCACTTTTTCTGGTTTGCCAGAGGAGCGAATTGCCTTTTAGAAAAAACGTTTAACAGACGATGCCTCTCTATGTTTTGAGAGGTAAAAGTCGATCGTTTGTCCGACCTTATCCACCGCTCAATACAGATAGTGCTATACCCCTTTTACTTTTCTGTCTTTGTGAAGCTGCCATGAATGTTATACTTTCAGCTGTTTTTTAAATTTAAAAGAATATAATTAAATCTTATGGGATGAATTTTTATTTTAATGTGGAGGACCTTTATATGAAACTATTTCTGCCTCTTTTCTTTTCAATACTTGTTGGTGTTTTGAGTATATCAAGTCTCACTTTGTTTGCAAAAGATAAAGTAGTTCATATTGCAACTCTTGAATGGCCACCTTATGTTGGAGCAAGCTTAAAGAATCAAGGTCCTACTATTGAAATTGTCAAACAAGCTCTTGAAAAAAAAGGGTATAAAGTCAATTTTGATTTTTATCCATGGGTTCGAGCAGTAGCTCTTGCACAAGATGGAAAAGATGGGACGAGTAATGTTAAATACGATGCTTATTTTCCTGAATATTTTTCAACAGAAATTATCAATTCCAAAAAATTTGTTTTCTCTGACCCCCTTATGTCGGGACCTCTTGGCTTCTGTATTAAAACCGCTCGAAAAGCGGATTTTAACTATCGAGTTAAGAATGATCTGAATATAACCTATGATGAATTGAAAAAAGGGAAAAACCCTATTGATGGCAAACAAATTCGTTTTGGTGTTGTGAGAGATTATGTAAATGAAGAAAAATTTGATGCAAGAACTTTTAATGTTGTTACTAAAGCAACAAGTGGAAAAGATATACCTGTTGATTTGGTAAATTCAGATGAATTAAATATTCGGAAATTAAACGCAGGTCGTATTGATCTTATTTTCATTGACTTTTTTGTTGAAAAATATCTTACTTCTGAAATCATTCCAGAAATTCAATCTGGAAGCATTACCTGTTTACAACCGCCAATTCAAAATAAAGATATCTTTATTGCATGGTCAGCAAAAGCAGAAAATTTAGAAGAAAAAAAAGCAGCTTTTAACGATGGGCTAAAACAATTGAAAAAAGATCCTAAAACTATTAGAGATATACTCTCAAATTACCCTAGCTTTAAGAAATAGAGAGGTACTTTCGCAAAGTAGTAGTACGGAATTCACTTGATTTTCTTCTCATAATGATGAAAAGCTATTAATTAAAAACAAAGATTATTTTTCTAAACATATTTAATCTTGGTCACTTTTCTCAATTAATGAAAGGATATCTTGATGCCATCTTTGTTATATGAATTAAAGTAATACCACTTTTCCTCAAAAATTCACCCCGTTCTTCTTACAAAGAGTCTAAAAAAGAAATTAAACCCTTTTGAATACATCATATTTGCCAAGAATTTACTTCTCTTTTGTGGTTTCTATTTTATATAAGAAATTTTCATTTAAACAAATCAGAAGAATTTATGGTTGAAAGCATTTGTAGTTGAATTTACGAATGCTTTATTTTTTATTTAATAATTCAACTTTAGAAACTTTGATTTTCATTTTATCACATTTGTCACCAAATGGTTCAAAATCTTTATCCATATTTCCTTGAATTCGAATTTTTTGATTTTTGTCAAAATCTTCTTGTGGCATTATTTTTTGACCTTTATCATGCTCTTCAATTTCAACACAAATCGTGTCTTTTTCGTCTGAAAATTCATACTTTTGACGACGAATCTCTGTAAGAAGATACCCTTCAAGTGTTACTTTTGTTTTATCAGGCGTTTTAAGCGCTTCTTTTACGGAAATAGGTTTATTTGTATTTGTTTCAATAACATATCCTCCATGAGCATTTGTCGAGATAAAAAATATTTGAAATAAAAAACAATAATTATAAAATGATTTCATATAAAACCCCTTTGTTACCCTAAATTGAATTGAGCGAACTAGTCAAACTTCGTTGCATATAAAATAAATTTAATTATTTTCAAATGTATTCAAATCGTTTGTGGAAAAATTTCAGTTTGTGCGAAGAAATACTCCGTTTTTTAGAGAGGTTACATAATATAAAAATAGAAATGTCTAAGAAAAAAATAAACATATTCATTTTATAATTATAATTTTTTCTACAATTTAATTTTAAATTCTTTAACAACATTTGTTTTAGAGACGTCTAAATAAATTATTGTAATTGTAATTCATCATGTATTCGTATTTTTCGAACAGTACAAATCCTCTCTTTGTCAGATTAAAATATTTAAAAATTTCATAATTGTAAGAATACGATATAAAAGTTGATATGAATAAAACCTTCGATTTGTTTCAAATTTATATTTTTTAAAATAAATAAAAAGTAAAAAGATTAAGATTTATCCTATTTAATATAAGACCTCTATAGTGAAACAACAAATGGAAATAAAATGAAAAATATGAGTTTGAAAATTTGTAGTTATTTATCTATTTTAGCAGGTATGACTTTAAATTCTTCAAGTGCTATGGCGGGTGTTCAAGAGCAAAATTGGAGCTTTACTCCAATAAAACTTATAAACGTTCCCTTTAAGATATTCAATTTTAATCTTCCTATAAGATCTCTGCACAGCCTTACAAAGATGGGATTTGGATTGATTTTCTTTTTTCTTCTCATTTTTAATCACATGCCTTATTATCTGGAATAAAGCCTCTAATAAGTTTTGCTTCTATAAGCGCTTTTTCAGCTAAATTTCCTATAAGGCAATGAGCTCGCTTGCTAGGATGTATTTCATCCCAAAATAAATATTCTTTAGGATTATCACAAATTTTTCCATCATTTTCTTTATAGGTTTTAGAATAACAAGCTTCATTTACATTAGTAAATCCATAATAAGTAGGATGAGTCATTATATCTTTAAAAAAATCTACTATATTAAGAGGAATAATTACAACTTTGTCTTTATACTTAGAGTTATTTTTAAGAATTTCTAACTGTTCAATTAAAATAGAATTATGTTTAGTAGATTTATCAGTTAATATTTTTCCCTCTTCTTTCATTTTTATAGCAAAAGGAGTTTTTCCTAAATCAGGTAAATTAGGAATTAAAAAATAATTTTTATCTTTATTGGAAGTGTAATCTAAAATAATTTTGATGCTTGCTATAATATTATCTACGGTCAATGTTGGATCGGCCTTTTCTATGTAATCATTACCGCCGGCCCATATAATATATAACGTATGGTTTAAAGTGTAATCATCAGGTTTATTTGCCGTTAAATATTCACTTATCATTTCTTTTACACCAAGATGCATTAAAATTTGTGGGGTTTTTAGAAAATGAATGACAACATCGTTTTTAAAAAATTTTTTAATTAGATTAAAAAGATCGTTATCCATACTTTGGGTGCTAGATGTAGTAGACCCTCCTACTGCAAAATTACACGCACGGTTTGTATTTATATTAAAAAAGCAATCGTGCGAGGAGATAAGTGATATTTTGAGATCTCTAATAAGTTTATCTACCCACACTTCTCCATTCGAAAATCTTCCTTCCTTATAGGGAGGAGAAGCAGGATAAACTTTTTCAATTCCAGATCCTGGAATCTCTTTAGCACCGCGAGTTAAAAGATCTATACTTCCGCCGTCAGAAAGACTATCTCCAAATATTACTATAGAATTAAATTGGGGTGAATAGGGTGACAGTTCTGGACGAGTATCGTCTTTTTTAAAAAAACGTGCACATCCCTCTAAGCTTATTAATAAGAATAGAATTGATAAAATAAAAAAACTTAGTTTATAGCTCATAAAAATATTTCTCTTTTTAAATTATAGGACTGATTTATTTTTAATTTTAAAGTCATGATTAAATAATATATAATTCTATCGCTTTTAATTTGCATTAATTCCGACAACTAAACATTACTAAATATCTTTAGATAACTGAATATTGTTATTGTAAATTTATTTTATTATTTTTTTTTTAACCATATATCTATTTTTTTCAAGAAAATTTTCTCCTTCCTCTTTTTCACTGATTTTTTCTTTGTTTTTTATAGAAGATAAATATTTATTTTTTAAAAAATTATCTAAATATGAATGTATTTTTTCGGCTCCACTATCTACACATTTACATAAAAATATTTATTACGTTTGTGTGGTCACAGGAAAAAACTATACTAACACAATTCATTATAAACAATTGAAAAGCATCGCAGATAAGCCAAATTTATTTTATCTACCATTTTTTGAATTTAAAACAGTGTTAACATATGAACTAGACCCAAGTAAAAAATATAATATTTTATCAGTTTTCATATTATATCCTTTTTTAATTAGTGTTCTTTATTAATTATTTTTTTCTTAAAAAAATAGAACCTAAAAATGATAAAATGCCAAGAACAAGAAATACAATAAAAATAATTTTTGCAGCATATACTGACACATCTGCTAATCCATAAAATCCAAAAGCTGCTGCAACCACAGCTATAACTAAAAAACCTATAGCCCAACTTAACATAGTTTCCCTTTCACAATTTCAGACGAAATAATTAAATTATTTTTTATTTCATTAATCTCCAATTGATTCTTCTTGCTTCTTACAATTTTTTTCTTGATGATTCTATTTAAGGTGAATTAAACATTTATTTTTAATATTAAATTTTTACATTTTGATTTCATCATTTTTATATTTAAACATCTTTTGAAAAGATATTATAATTTCTTATATGTTGCTATTGTCGTAACTGCAATTTTTTCTATTAAAATTATTTTAGGATATTTAATTTAAGTGCATTCAAAACATTTTTACTTTTTCTTGATGATTCATATTTATAACTATTCCTTTAAATTGTTAGACTTTTAAGGAAAATATTTGTGCTTAAAATTACAAATAAAAAATTTTAGGCCCGATTTCTATGAATTTTCCTGCTGGATAAGTGACTTTTATACAAGACAACAAATGTATTAAAAATGACTTTCGAATCAAAAGTAAATCAATCAATCCATAAAAAATATATAATATTTAAGATTTCATAATTTATTAAATAATTTCGAATGATAAAAGTGCTTTAAATAATATAAATACTTATGCTATTGTGTGCTAAATTCAAAAGCAAGTTGTTTGATTTAATATCATACATTTTAGAAAAGATATTAAGCTTACTTAGCAGTTAGTTTTTCCTTATATTCATCAAAATGCTTGCCCATATCATTAAGCTCTTCTTCGGTGAAAGCTTCTTTAATTTGAGGGAATAAATTTTCTTCTTCATCATGAAAAGCATGATGTTCTAGCAGCTCTTTTATCACACAGAGAGCGGTTTTAAATTTACCATTATCTGCAGGAAGAGTAGAGTTTAATTTTCTAAGCATTTTATCAACAAGAGAGTGCTCAATTTTACCTTCTAAAGCAAAATCTCAAGCATAAGATTTTGCTTTTCACACCTAGTATATAATACTTTTTCTTCATATTTAGCATGAATTGAAACTTCTTCACAAAGCTTTAGCACAAGTTGTCGTGTTTTTTTATCATTTTTTTCTGTGCGTTTTTATAGCTTTTCAATAAGAGAAAAAGCTGTCAGGTGATCATTTTCCAATTTTTTTAAAATATCCATAAAATATACCTCACAAAATTTTCTAAAGTTGAAAATATTTTTAAATTGTAGTCTGATTTTTCTTAATCGTATGTTTCATTATTTTTTTATAATAAGATCTTTTCAGATTTTGAATTATAAATTTACACATGAAGGATTAATTTTTTAGTATTTTTTCAAGAAACTTTTTTAAAAACCTCTTCTAACATATAAATTATAACAAATAAAAACCGATTGTCATTAAATTTTTGTGTTTAGGAAAAATTTTTTTAGGATAATAAATAACCTTGGAGAATAATTTAATTTCTTTTTTGTAAAATTATTTAATCTTAAAAGCAATAAATCATTGCGTAAAATAAATTTTTATGAGAATTTATTTATGATTGATTTTTTAAAATAAAGCATTTAAATTAAATGAATCATTTACATTAATTTAATTGTTTGCAAAGATTTTTTTTATTGGATTACAAAAAAAAAATCAATAGTATTTTACAATTCAAGCTAAAAATTTATAATGATAAATTTAGCTTTAAAATTTATATATAAATAAAAAAATTTAATTTTTCAACTTAGGAATTTTATAGATGAATCAAACAGGATTATTTATTTATTTTATTATAGTCTTTTCATGCTCTGATATTAGATCAGCTTATTCTCTTGATAATAAAGTTTATTACTATAAACAAATTTCTAATGACAATCATAGCACAGTTTTGTATTCTTTAAATTGCGAATCTCCGAAAAAAGCTAAAAATTGTACCTTAAGTTCCCTAATTATAGCAGGAGATCGAGCAAAACACAGTTGCTCTGTAACTTATCAAACTATTTTTAAGAAAAAGTCTCTTAAAAGAGAAAAAGATCAAAAATATTCAATTGAAGTTACAAGAAAAAAATGCAGTGATTCTTTAACATTTGTTTTCGATAACAAATCTATTTTAATTCAATTAAAAGAGTTTCCAGAGCCAATGGGTCAAGCGGCAAATAATATATGTGATAATTTAAAAGTATTTACTAAAGAAGGGATAAGTATTATAGGAACAAATCTTACACGTACGGAATTTCAAGAATGCAAATCTTTGATAGTGCAAATGGATGATTAATTTAGTAAATAAGAATTTATAATAAAAATAATTGTGAACCCTTTGTTATTTTTCAAAGTAGAATCTGTAAATTTTGACATGCATAATTGTAAATAACCTTATTTTTAAGAAATGATATATGGATAAAATAATTTTTTTAATATTAAATATGAACGTTTTCTTTTTTCCAATATTCTTTATTTCCAAATGCAGGGTGAATCATTAAAGTATCCGTACCATCTATTTGTATTGGGTATATTTCTTTTATATTTAAAAGGCTTTCCATGTATTTTCGAACCATTAAAATATTCGATGCAATTGTTTGAGAAAAATTTACATTTGATTTTGTTTGAATGGCATAAGATAATAATTCACTGTCATTTAATTTTTTTACGTAATGATATTTGTCATCAAGCTCTTTTTTTGAAATAGCACAAATTTCATTTGTATTTTTTACTTCAGAATAGTTGTAAACTTTAAAATTCTGATCATCCTTCGAAAGAGTCTCTGGTATTGAAATAGATAATAATCCGCCAATGACATAAAAATTCTTATTTTGAATAAATAAAGAGTTAAAATTTTCTTTAATATAATTATTTTCAGTAACAGAATTTAATATTTTTTTATTTATATGCAATTCACTTTCATTTTCTAAAAAATCATAATCATGAATTGGGTTAAATGAATTAAGGGAGTTATTGGAATCCATTTTTGATTTAAGGAAACTAGCAAATGTTGCTGATCCTAATGATGTTCCTATTACATATACACCATCAACAGAAAATTGATTTCTTTTAAAATTAGTATCAAAAGCTGTAAGTTGAGTAGAGCCTCCTCCTATGTCCCAAACGACTGCATTATTCTGATCAAATCCATTTAATTTTATAATAGGATAAAAGCCATATAAGGCTTCTTCTTTTTGGTTTAATCTTTTAATTAATAATCCGTCAACCGTAGTTGAAAGTTGGGTTTTTGCGTCTTCCCAATTTTTTGCTTTTCGAAAAGCTTCTGTCATGATTCCTCGCCATGCGTTAACTTTACAATGAGTGCCACATTCTTCTTCTAATTTTTGAAGGGCTTCTATTGTCATGAGCTTCATGGCATCCATGCCTTTATTTATTATTTTTTGTGAAAACATTTTTGAATTAGAATCGTTTAAATCTTGAGAGTATTTCACTGCTATACTTGATTTATAATAAACTTTTTCAATATTAATTTTATCATTATCACATATTCTTACTTTTGAAATTTGAAGTTTTGTAGATCCTGATCCAATATCAAATCCTCCTCTTATTTCACTTTGGCAAGTTATTATTTTATTTTGAATATTAGATGCACATGATGTTAAAAGTAGATTAGTTAAAACTATCGTAATTTTTTTTGTTTTTTTCATAAGACTCACAATGATCTTGTTTATGATAATAAATAATAATTTATATTTTTTATATTCCACAACAATTCGTGGAATAAGTTTTGCTTATTTGTATATTTAATTGTTGTCAAGGTGATTCATTTAATTCATATTAGAGTTATTATCTTAATGAATTCGATAAAAGAAAATAAAAAAATAAGTGAAATTTTATGTTATAATAAATCCATAAACTTGATTTGAAATAACATATACCAATTGTTTTCTTTTCCAACAATCCAGCCATAGGATAGGGCGGGATATAATTGAAACCCTTTTATATCAACAGTCATTGAGCTTCCGATACTTGCGCTTGTTAAGGCGTCATAAGTTGAAAAATCTTTATTAGTAGAAACACCGCCTCTTGTTAAAGAAACAAAGCCACGTAAATTGTCTAAAAATGAAATTAAAAACTTTTTTTCAAATGAGGGATATATTGGAAAATCATAACTAACTGTCCCAGAATAACTCCAATATCCTGATTTTAATTCAAATAAAGACCCTGATCCAATAATGGGATAACTCACATAGTTTAGAGAAGTTGTACTTCCTAAAATATAAGTTTGATAGGGAGAATATATTTCTTTGATATTTAAATTATTTTCTCCTTGTGTTGTCGATATTTTTCCTAATAAAGATAAATTTTGTTTGTAAAATTTAAAAGTACTATTTATGGAAGAATTTAAATTATAATAATCTATAGTTCCTGTATTATTTCCTGCTGAATCTTTGGAATCTCCTAAACCATTATATTTTCCAACACCAAAAGAGATATCTGTAAACCAATTTAGCCATTCCCCATTCGTAGTGTTTTTTCTTGCTAAATAAAATCCGGTATCAAATAAATTAAAAGTAAATAAACCCGTTGCGCTTGCAATATATGTATTTTGCGCTCCAACACTTTTTGGTGCTGTTGTCAAATTTGAATAGGTTGAAAGACTATAAATAGAAAATGTGCTTTGAAAAGATGATGGATAAGGCCTAAAAATCCAGCTTCCCGATACACTTAATCCTGTTTGCTGAAGATAATTATAATATCTTGTTTTTGTGTTATCTGAATATGTTTCATAATAGCCATTAAAAAAAGGGGAGGCAAATAATGAAAAAGAAAAACTATCTAAAAATCTATTATTTATATATGTAATTGCTCCACTAGGGGCATTTAGGAAAAAATTATAGCCACCAAAAATTTGGACTCGGTATCTTTCCATTTCATCGGATAATGGAAAAGCAAATAATCCAATGCTTGGTCCTCCTAAAAAATCTGGTAAAGCATAGGGATATGCAAATAAAAATTGAGAGCGGTATGTTGCAGGAAGTGCAGTGAAATCAGAGGATGAGATATTATTATTTTGTTCACCAACTATTTTTTCTATTTTTGCATTTTCTTCGCTTATATGATTTTCAAATAATTTAAGATCGCTTGCCAATAATTTTTCTTTTTGTTCATTATATATATTTAAATAGGGCGGTTTATAGATTTCAAAATTTGGAAAATTTAAAAAATTTGATTTTTTATCTTGTTTTAATTGCCAATTTTTAAAATTTTCTTTTGCTTTATCTAAGTCTATTTTTTGTAAATCATATTTACCTTCTTTATAAACCCAGGCCGAAATATATTTCTCTGTATTTTGAGAAAAGGATCCTATGGATTCAATCCAATCAGGAAAGGCTGCAATAGGTTTTATTTGTTTATTTGGAGAGTAATCTACAAAAGACATGACTCTATCCCAAGAAACTAGAGCTCTTAAAGTTCCATCTTTTAAAATAAAAGCATCTTTCATATGTAGAATGTTTTTCGATATAAACTCTTTTTTCTCACCATTTTCACAAATTTTATCTATAGATGTCCCTTTTAAATCATTGTCTATTAATACAGAAATACAGTTTGTATTTTCTGATTGATAGTTTTTTATAAATTTAATGGTTGCAGGAAAATGATATTGAGTTATATATTTTATTTCATTTGTTAATGAATTGAATAAATATATATTAGGATCTCCATTTATACTTACAGATATTGCAAAATGATTCATTCCTAAATATTGAATTTGGTCGATATAATAAGGGTTTTTTTCATTAGAAAAAGGAATATATTTTTTATTAAATATATTTTCATTTGAAATTTTAGAAATATCTCCTTTGAAGGAAAATAATATAAGTTCATGTCCCATTTTTCCATTTGAAAATTTCTTTAAATTCGTCGTTAAAAAATTTCCGTTATTTTGATTACTGATATCAAAAATAGGGGACCCATTCACTTTAAGAGGTATTCTTACTTCTTTTTTTGTATTAAAATCTTTAAAAAATAGAGAACTATCATACGGAGAGGAGTCCGAAACTAATTTTGAATAAATAGAATAATTTTCAAAATTATAATTTGGATAATAAAATTTTTGCTCATTATTTTCTATTATTTTTTGATCAACGAGTGAAGGCATTCCCTTTAAATAGTCTTCCCAAAACGATTTTTGATCTTTTTTAAAGTCTTCATAAAGATCGTCACCACTTTTTCCTAAATGTTCTTGAAGCCAAGAATCACTGGCATTATAAAAGGGAGGAATGATGGTGTCTTTTGAAATTTGCTCGTGAATTTTATAAAGATCTTTTTCTTTTGATTTTTGAAATATCCATCCTAAAAATCTTCCAGAAGCAACATATCCTCTTGTATTTGTGTCTTCATCTGCATTATAAAGAGCATGAATACGATCCCAAGAGGGCCAATAGTTTTGAATTGCCATATATCTTGTAATGTTATCTGAAACGTCTTTTCCAATGCTTTCTGTTAAATGTTCTGCCAATCCTTCAATCCACCAAGAAGGAAACATGGCTAAACTAAAAATTCTTCCAGCAGGTCCAATATGAAAATCATTATGTTCGTACATTAATCTATGGACAAGCTCATGTTGAAAAAACGAAGCTGTTCTTGAATGTAACATTTGTGCTTCAATATTTAAGGAAACAGGATTTGCAAATCCAGCGCCATCGGAAATATTTCCTAATATATAAGGAACTCTTTCAAATTTTGAAATTAAGGTTCGATCTTTTTGACTATCTAGTATTTTATTAGAATTATTTTTTAATTTTACACCAAGTAATAAGGAAAGATATGGATAACTTATTTCAGCAGAATATAATGAATATTTACCTATATTTTTAGCCTCTTTTGGGTAATAAATAGAAAAATGAGACGATTCTAATCTTTCCCATTCCGTATCGCGCATATTTCCTGTATTTGTTTTTAAAAAGCTTGTTGGAACAGAATACGATTTATAAGGAATTAATGCTAAAAAAAAACTGAAAATAATATATTGAAAATATTTTAATGTTACTAATTTTTTCATAATAAGGTGTCTTTGATTTTTTGAAAATGAAATTCGGCTTTTTTTAAATCTTCGGGTGTATCTATGCCAAAGGGTTCTTTTGTAGCTTCTGTAACTAATATTTTCCAACCAGCTTCAAGCGCTCTTAATTGTTCAAGACTTTCACATATCTCTAAATTACTGCTCATTATTATTTTAGCAAATTTACATAACGAGTGATAACGAAATGCATAAACTCCAACATGATGTAAAAAAGAGATTTCTTTTATATTATTTATTTTATCTAGCCAGTCTAGACCTGTTGCACCAAGGAGTTCTTTTGGATATGGAATAGGAGCTCTTGAAAAATAAAGAGCAAGTTGATTTGCATCTTTTGTTACTTTAACTACAGAACTGCTAAAAAATAATTCGGCTTCATTTCTTTTAAAAGCAAGGGTTCCTAAAGGAACTTCATTATTTTTTAACATTGTAATAGCAAGGTTTTCTACATCTTCAATAGAAAAAAAAGGTTCATCGCCTTGAATGTTTATAATAAGATCGTTTTCGTTTAACTTGTTTTTTTGATTTAAATTTTCAATGGCGGCATAAACGCGTTCTGTCCCATTTATTAAATTTGGAGAAGTCATAATACAAGTAATATTTTGAGTGCTTACTTCATCAAAAATACCCTGATGATCTGTAGCAACAACAAGATGTATTTTATTTACATGAGAATTTTGTTTTAGTTTATCTGCAAGTATTTTTGCTCTTGATGCAACGTGTGAAATAATACATTTAGAAGAAATTTTAAGCAGAGGTTTTCCAGGCAAGCGGCTTGATGCGTATCTGGCTGGTATTACGATATATATGGAATTGTTCTCTTGATTTGAACCTATAGTATTCATCGATTTCTCCTTTGGTTTGAGATAAATCAAGCTATCTCAACCTGATTTGATTCGATCATTGCAAAAAATAAACTACATAATATTAATCTTTAAGGCTAATGATGAGACGACAAAGGTTTAAACATATGCTATCGTTTTTTAAAGCTCAACAAAGGAGATCATGAGTGGCACGACAAATTACCTCAACAGGCAATGATGGGCTGCCAATGTGGGACACTTTTGAAGCAAGCTTTTTTGTGGGAGCGGGACTTTCTGTTGGAATTGTTCTTGGTATTTTATTTCCTTCTTTATGGAGAACCTTTCGTAGAAGGTTTCGTAAAAGTTCTCATTACGCCCCTAATGATAAAAAATTAGAAAATAAGTTATCTGTAAATCTAAAAATATTAGCAGAAAACCAAGATCCTATTTTATTAAATAATGAAGAGCTTGAATTAGGGGCCTATAAACAAGATAAAAATAGTTTTATCATTTTGTCAGAAGCCTTTGTTTTAGCAAGAAACTATTTTCAAATTGGCAATGCACGAGAATCCATTGGAATTTATATTGAAATATTAACCAATGAAAATGTTTCAAAACAGGAAACACACCGAGCTCTTTTTGAATTATCTCAGGTATATGCTTCTATTGGTTTACAAGTTAGGGCATTTGATACGGCGATTGAATTGTTTAGAAGAGTTCCTAAAAATAGCGAGGTTTTAGAGCATATTTTAAAAGTTTGCTCCACAGGGTATTTTCCAGAGAAATTGTATACAGCATTATCAATTTATAAAGGGTTTCTCGATTCAAAATTAAAATTAAATATAGCGCATTCTTTATGTAAAATTGGTGAAATGCAATTTCATGAAAATGAAAAGTTAGAAAAAGCGATTGAATTAGCACGCATGGCCTTACGTTGGGAACGTAATTCGGCCAGAGCAATGATGTTATTATGGCAAGTCACAAGCCATGAGCTTTGGCAAAAAATTTCTCATGATCCTAAAATGATGTGGACTGCATTGGCATCAGATTTAGAGGCATTAATTGAAATTTATAAAAATACAAATATATCACCTGCAGCAGGAGCAAAATATTTATCCATTGTCATTTCAAAAATGAGTAATGAAAAAGAAGCAATAGAAAGTTATGCAATAGTACAAAATGAATTTAAAAGAGTTCTAAATAAGGATAAAATTGATCTAAATACACAAAAATACCTTTGGGCATCTATCTTTCATGCCGCTCTTCTGATACAGAACTCACCTGAGTTGAAAAAGAGCAGGTTTTTAGGAGATGTACTTGCTATATTAGGAGAAAGCCAAAGCTATTTTAATTTTGTTTTTAGACAAGATGAAGCAGCTAGAATTGGATATTCTTCTCATAAATGTGGGAAATGTGGCTCATTTTTTTCTTCATTTGCCTGGAAGTGTTTGCACTGCAACGCTGAAGAGACTCTCAAACTAACAATAATGCCAAACTTTGAGCATTCCTAGGCAAGAATGTGAAGTCAAAGATTAATTTTTTGGAGTTTAAACTATGTCAACACGCACTGGCTCGCTCACTCGGGCAATTGCCATTGATGCCTTAACACACGTTTTGACCCGTAATATCCATTCTGATGTTGCTCTTGAAAAACTATTTGCGAGTCACCCCAATCTTCGAACTTTAGATAAAGCGTTTATTTATGAGATGGTTTTTGGTTCCTTAAGATGGCTTGCTAAAATGGATTGGATTATGTCCCATATGTTGGACAGATCTTTTTCAAGCTTGGATCCTCGAGTGGCAAATGCCTTAAGAATTGGGACTTATCAAATATATTATATGGATCGAGTTCCAGAGCGTGCTGCTGTTTCAGAAACCGTTGAGGCTGTTAAACAAGTTGGTGTACCTAATGCAGCTTCTTTGGTAAATGCTATTTTAAGAAGAGTTGCAAAAAAATCGGAATATTTTCCTAAACCAGATAAAGTAACGCAGCCTGTAGAATATTATTCTATGCATCATTCTTTTCCTCAATGGATGGTAGAACGTTGGCATAAACAACTTTCCTTAGAAAGATTTGAATATCTTTTATCTAATAATAATCGTATTCCTAAAAATACTTTAAAATTAATAACAAAAAATCCATTACCAAATAACGAGTCCGATCTCGCTACCTATTTATTAAAAACACAATCTGTGGAAAGTTCTTGGCAACCTTTACCAGGAGCATTGCGGATAGAATCTTTGCCTAAATTTAATGAATGTGAAGCTTTTAAAAAAGGTTGTTACATTGTTCAAGATGAAGCAGCGCAGCTTTCGGCTAGTTTAGTACAAGCTTCTCAGACAGACACTGTTCTTGACGCCTGTGCAGCGCCAGGTGGCAAGTCGATCTATCTTTGGGAAAGTGGTGTTGCAGCTGAAAATTTAACCGTCTGCGATTTTGCTCAAAAAAGATTAAAAATACTCCGCGAAAACTTTGAACGAGTTGGTCTACAAGGAATAACAATTTTACATGGCGACGTCGTAGAACAATGCCAAGGAAAAGTTTTTCAAAAGATTCTATTAGATGCCCCTTGTTCTGCTATGGGAGTGATCCGAAGACACCCTGAAATCAAATGGCTAAGAACTCCAAGTGATATTCAAAACTGTGCTATCGAACAGGCTCGTCTTTTAGATGGTCTTTCGAAAAACGTAGCGGTTGGCGGGGAGCTTATCTATATTGTTTGTAGTTTTGAGTTAGAGGAAACAATTCATCAAATAAACAATTTCTTAGAAAAACATCCTGAATATGAAAAAGTATGTCCACTGGATCGTATTCATGATTTTTACAAAAAGTATATTACTCGTGAAAATGAGCTTCTTATCTATTCTGGTAACCCAGACGACATTGACGGCTTTTTTGGCGTCGTTTTAAAAAGAAACTCTTAAAACAACAAGATATCTCCCTTTAGCACATCATTTTGACACCAACAAAGTTAAGATTTTTTATATAAAATCGAAACGTAACATGATGTGTGTTTTATGAGGAGATCCCCTTGGAGAACTTTAAAGTTTATCTAAATGTAACAGATGAAAATATTAAGAGCCCTCTTAAGGATATGATCGATAAAAATTTCAAATTATCTGATAAAGAAGATGATTGTGATTTATATTTAACAGATGAACATAATAAAAAGTCAAAATCAGCCATAAATATGTTAATTTCTAGTGTTGTAAAAATACCTGAATTTAAAGGGCAAGCTGATATTGATGGTTTCAATCACTATGTTGTATATAATGAAAATGATTTTTTAGTTGACAGAGTTTTTCAAGCAATACAACGCCAATGGATTTTAAAAAAAGGATCAGCAAATTCTACTCAAGATTTAACTGGAGTTCGTGCCTTAATCCCTATGGAAGAATCGGAACACAGTTCTGGTGTAAAACTACCTATTATTAAAACGTTTGATGTTAAAAGTTCACGTGAAAGAAATAAATTAGCTGAAGAAATGGAGAAATTCTTTGAGCAAATAGAGCCATTTGTTGGGCAACAAAATCCTACATTTGCTCAATATGCTGTTGAAATTCAAGAAGAGCTTTTAATGAATGCGATTTGGGATGCCAATCCAAAGCACGAAAAAAGTTCTAGAACAATACCAATTGATTTAGATGATAGCGAAAAAGTGCGATTAGAATGGGGATTTAATGGAAAAGATCTTGCTATTTCTGTAAGGGATAACTTTGGAAGATTAAATCCTAAAATAATGTCTAAATATGTTAAATTTATATTTAAAACAGGAACACAAGAATCTCATCAATTAGGTGAAAGAGATGTGAGTGCTGGATTAGGTATGTATATGATTTTACAAAGAGCGAATATTTTGTCTGTATTTATATCTCAAGGTAAAGTAACAGATGTTGGTGTTGTTATTTGTATTTCTAAGAAAAAAAGAGCAAAAAATCAGTCACCAAAAGCTTTAGATATTATCCATATTGATAAAGAATAATCAATCAGAAATACTACAATTTTTTAAATAAGAATTAAAAACTTTTATAGAGTTTTTATTATTTTCTATATATTTTTTTGAAAAGTAAAAAACCAAATCATTATTTGAATGAAAAATAAATTTAAAATTATTTTTACTCATTTGGCTTTTTTTCAAAAATTCTAATGCAGGTTCTTCTGGTGAAAGAAAAGCATCGAAACGTTTTCTTTGAAGCATTTCAAAAAGATTATGAATTTCTTTAGGAGAGGCGACAAGTTTGTAATTATTTTCCATTAAAAAAGTTTCTGGGCCCGTCCCAAATTTTGCAGCAAGGAGTGCTTTTTTTCTAAATTCTGCTTTAGTCGGATCTAAGTTTGAGTTTTTATTTAATATCCAAATCCATTTATAATTTGCTATTTTTTCAGTGGGTATGGCGAAGCTATTTCTTTCATTTGTAATTCCTGCAGCGTAAAAGCCTTGGGCTTTGCCTAATTTTACATCTTCCTGCGCTCTTTTCCAAGGCAAAACATGGATTTGATAATCGATTTTCATTTGTTTTAAAACACATTCTAATGTTTTAGTAGCAGAACCTCCTACTAAGTTGTTCTCTATCGTTTGATATGGCGGCCAATCTTGTGTGTTTATAATAAATTTATCTGCGAATATTTGAAAATGTATGAAATTAACTAAAATAAATATAATTAATTTTATAAAATTCATAATCATTCCTGTGTTTTAAAATAAATAAAGAATTCAACGATTAAAAGTAACATAATTCAATTCAATCGCAAAGAAATTTTGATGTATATAAATATTTAAATTTAGTGATATAGTATTTAAAGTTTAGACTTGATATGGCTTAAAACAATATCAAGTCTTTCCTGTTTTTATATTTAATAGAAAATAAAGGAGCTTATTATGTTGTTTCAAACATTATCTGATTCAGCTAAAGAAAATATTTTTACACGTGCTAAAAATAAAAGAATTTCGCTACCAGAAGGAGAGGATGAAAGAGTTATAAAAGCTGCAGAAATACTTAAAAATGAATTAAATATAAAATGTTTTTTAGGAAATAAAAACGAAGCGGAAAATAACAAACAAAAGACATTAGATGTAATGCAAAAAATTGCTGAAAAAAAGGGGAAACCTTTATCTTCAAAAATAGAGCCATTGGCATCGGATCCTACATTTGAAGGCGGAGCAAAATTATATTTAGGGGAAGTCGATGCCGTCGTTTCTGGTTGTGTGAATTCTACAGCTCACGTAATAAGAGCTGCTTTAAGCACAGTAGGGCTAAAGCCACAAACAAAAGTGATTACAAGCGGATTTTTACTCGCTCTCCCTAAAGTAACTCCTGGTGGGGAAAGTTTGGTTTTATTTGCAGATTGTGGTGTTATTCCGCAGCCGAGTAGTGCCGAACTTGTTGACATAGCTTATTTATCACAAGAAGCTTTTGCTTTTTGGAGTGGGAAAACACCTTTTGTTTCTTTTTTAAGTTTTTCAACAGTGGGAAGCGCAGAACACCCCGATGTGGAAAAAGTAAGAAATGCTTATAAGTCTTTTGTTGAAAAATATCCTTCTATTATTGCAGAAGGGGAAGTCCAATTTGATACTGCTTGCGTGCCTTCTGTAGCAAAAAGAAAAAATCCAGATGGTAAAGTTCAAGGAAAAACAAATGTATTTGTCTTTCCCGATTTAGATTCAGGAAATATTGGTTATAAAATTACACAAAGAATTGGTGGTGCTGAAGCTTGGGGGCCTATTTTATTAGGTGCTGCAAAACCTTTTTCAGATTTGTCAAGAGGCGCATCGGCAGAAGATATTGCTCACGCGGTTGCTTTAACTTTAGCATTAAGTTGAAATTTTAAATAAATATAATCCTATAAAAATATTGATAAATAATTATTTTAAAAATAAATCCCTCCCTTTTATTTTCTTAAATTCAAATTTTTTGATATCTATTTGTTTGCTCATAAAGAGTATTATTAAAGGGAGAGAATAATATGTTGTTAAAAAATTCTTTAATTTCAATGGTTTCGTTTTTTTTAGTTTCAAATGCAATGGCTCATGAAGGACATGAACATGCTGATAATAATAAAAAAGAAGAGCAAAAAGTAGGAGTTGACTTTTTAATCAATTTAGAAAACTCAGCATATAGTAGTTTTGAAATGTCAGAATTAAAGGTAAAATACCAAGATGAATTAAGAACAGCAGCTATTCAAGGAGTTGCACTTTATTCCTTAAATAAATCGGATTACGGATCTTTTGTAATTGGTGGTGGAATAGATAATTATATGTTACATTATAAAAATATTGTAAAGTTAAATAATTATGAATCCAATGCTATATTAAATATGTTTTCCTTATCTGTGAAAGCTTCCGGTGGTTATAAATTTACTCCTGCAAAACGTTTAGACGTTTATGCTTTAGCAAACGTTGGTTATGGCGTATTTAATTCAGCTGATCTTACTTCTGTAACTCTAAACTCATCTAATGAGCAAAAAAACACACTTACAATTGATAATCATATTTCATATGGTGTAAATGGTATTGCTGCCTATAAATTTAATGAAACTTTTAGCATGGGCTTAGGATTAGGTGCAACAGTTCACTCTATGAATATCTCTAACAAAAAAGATTTAGGTCTAGACCAAACTATAAATTATGTTGATGTAAACTCAAGTTTAAACTTAATATTTAGTATTTAATTCATTAAAAATACGAAATAGCATTTTAATTTAATTAAAATGCGGGTAATCCTGTTACGCAACGAAAAGTATCACGAGCAATCATAAGTTCTTCGTTGGTTGGGATTACCCATGTTTTAATTTTACTTGTATCTGAAGAAATATTTCCTTCAGCACCAAAGCATTTTTCTTTATTTAAATTTTCATTTAGTTCAATGCCTAAAAATTGCAATCCTTCACAAATTCTTTTTCTAATTTCTGCGGAGTTTTCTCCAATACCACCTGTGAAAAGAATGGCATCGGCACCGCCCATTTCGGCAAGATAAGCACCAATGTAATGCTTAATTCTCATGGTAAACATGTCAATAGCAAGAGTTGCTCTTCTATCGTGATGTTCTTTTTCTTCATCTAAAAGTTCACGCATATCATTTGTTAAACCTGAAATCCCAAGAAGACCCGATGCTTTATTTAATAAGATATCAATGTCTGATAAAGTAATTCCTTCTTTATGGGCTAAAAATTCTGGAATGGAGGCATCAATATCTCCAGCGCGAGTCCCCATAATTAAGCCGGCGAGCGGTGTAAAACCCATAGAAGTATTATAAGATTTTCCTTCTTTGATAGCGCAAATAGAACAGCCATTTCCTAAATGAATTGTAATTAAGTTGAGCTGATTTCTTTCTAAGTTAACAAGTTTTCTGTAACGATAACTTACGTAACGGTGAGAGAGTCCATGAAATCCATATTTACGAATGCGGTAGCGTCTATAATATTGATAAGGTAACGCGTATAAATAATTTGTTTCTGGTATAGTTGAATGAAATGCCGTATCAAATACAACAGCGTGAGGCATTTTTTCGCCAAATAAAGCAAGTGTTGCTTGTATCCCTTTTAAATTTGCAGGATTATGAAGAGGTGCGAGATCAATGCAATCTTCAATTTCTTTTAAAACAGATTTATCAACAAGAACAGATTTAGAAAATTTTTCTCCACCATGAACAACACGGTGACCAACGGCATTAATATCAGACAAAGAAAAAATACCATCAATATTTAATGTCCCCGAAGTGATTTTGCGAAAAATATAATCAAGTGCTGCAGAATGATCGCGAATGGCGATGGATTCTTTTATTTCAACTCCATTTGGAACTGTTATCTTAGCAAGAGCTTGTGTTCCAATACGATCGATTAAACCTTTTACTTTTATTTTATCGGTAGACGAATCAATATTATTTTGATCTGTTTCAATAATTTGAAATTTAAGGGAAGAACTTCCACTATTGATAACGAGTATATTCATTTGATTTGTTTACCCCCAAGTTCATATTTTTATGTATTAAAAATAAAATGATTCTTTTAAGGAATGCAAGCAAACCTTTTTCATCTTATTTATATGGTTTAAAGGAAAGAAACTTATTAATCTATTTTTTTATTGATAAATTTTTTTCTAGTCAAATTTTTGTTTCAATCAAATAAGATAAATTATGCTCTAATATAACTTTATTTTTGATCTTTTATTTTTTCTTCTACAATTTTTGCTAATTCTGCGCTTCTTTCAGATGCCGTTACTACTGCAGAAATGAGCATAGGTCTTAATCCAAATTTTTCAAGTTCATGAATTGCACTAATTGTCGTTCCGCCAGGAGTTGTTACCTGATCTCTTAAAACAGCGGGATGGATTCGTGTCTCTTGGACTAATTTTGCTGCTCCTAAGACAGTTTGAGTCGCAAGCTCAATAGAGAGTTGTCTGGGTAAACCCATTTTTACCCCTCCATCTGCCATAGCTTCTATCACCATATAAATGTAGGCAGGACCACTTCCACTCAATCCTGTTACGGCATCGAGTTGTTCTTCATGTGCAATCCATGTTTTTCCAACGGCATCAAAAATAATTTTAGCTCTATTTAGATAATGCTGAGGAGTTTTTTTACTTGCGCATAAAACACTAGCTGAATAATCAATTGTAGCAGCAATATTTGGCATGCAGCGCACAACGGGACAGTCTTCTGAAAAATATTTATGAATAAGTTCTGTTGGTGTTCCAGCTAATATTGAAATTATTAATGGGAAATCTTGATTGGCAAGAAAGACGGGTTTCCAGCGATCAACAGCTTCCATAAAGTTTTGTGGTTTAACACAAAAAATAATGGTGTCTTTCTCAGTAAGAAATAAATTATTTTTTAAGTTGGGAATGCTTTCATAGTTTAAATAATTCAACTTGTTGAAATCTAATCCTTCTGGGTATCCTTCATTGGGGTTGAGTTCACCTCTATCACAGACAAATATTTCGACATCTTGAGCAGTTAGTTGTAACCCTCTAACAAGTGCTTTGCCAATATTACCAAAGCCTATGACAACAATTTTACCCGAAAGTATTTTATTCACAAATATTATCCCCCTATTCTAATACAGGAGGATTCTATCTTTTGAAACAACTTAGAGCAACATATTGTTGCATATAAATAAGAATGAATTATATATATTCCCTTGTAATAAATTAAGGATTCGATAAATTCTATTTTTCTAGCAATGCTTAAATGGATTGCATATTGATTCTACAAATCATAAAAGGAAACAAAGTAAATGAATATAATTAAAAAATGCGATTATAAATATAAATTTTTAAATGTTATATTAATTTCGTTTTTTCAATTGATTTTAGGCGTTTCTGTTTTTTCTAAAGAAGTTACGGTAAATAAAAATATCCCCAATGGAGAAATTTTTGAAAAATTAAATCAAAAAATTGATTTAAATCTTACTTTTACAAATCAAGATGGTCAAAAAATTAAATTAAAAGATTTATTTGTAAATGAAGAAGTTGTTATTTTCACATTGAATTATTTTAAATGTACAACAATGTGTGCATTTCAATTTGTAAACTTAGCAACTACATTGAAAAAAATGGATTGGCCTATTGGCAGCGGTTTTAGGATTGCAACAATAAGTTTTGATCCTTATGATACCTATGAAATTGCAAAAGAAAAACAAAAAGTTTGGGTTCCTAAAACAGGTCAAAAAGATGCAAAATGGGACTTTCTTGTTGGCGATAGCAAAAACATTAATGTGTTTTTAAAAGATCTCAATTTTTACTATGAATTAGATCCTCATACAGGAGAGTATTCTCATGGTGCAGCTTTATTTTTTATAAAAAATGATGGAACTTTTTATAGATATTTATATGGAATTGTCTATGATCCACAAGATATAAAAAATGCTTTAGTTGAATCTTCAAATGGGAAGTTGGGTTCATTTTTTGAAAAAATTTATACAAAATTTAAAAAATTTCAAATACAAACTGGAAAATATGCATCGTCATTTTAATGATTACCATTAATTAAAACTTCAATTTCTTTTGAAGAAGAATCTAATTTAATTCCTTGTTTTACTAAACTTTCAGAGCATTCCGAAGTAACTTGAATCGATGACTGAATATTTTGTGTTGATTTTCCAATTTGTTCCATTGCTGAAGAAATTTGTTTAATTCCAATTTCTTGTTCTTGTGTAGCCATGGTAATTTTCTCAATAAATGAAGATAAAGAATCTACATTTTGTGATATATCTTCAAAAGATTTTTGTGCATTATTTGTCACGCCTTTAACTTCAATCACCCTAGTTTTTGTAATTTCTAATATTTTATTGACCTGTTCTTCACTTTTAGTGATTAAATCTTGAATATCTTTAGCTGATTTACCACTTATTTTTGCTAAATTACCTACTTCTTCTGCAACAACGGCGAAGCCTTTTCCTTGTTCACCCGCTCGTGCCGATTCTATAGATGCATTTAAAGAGAGTAATTCTATTTTTGCAACAATATCATTTATTACAGTTGTTTTTGAGTTTATTTGAACAATAATTTCACTTATATCCTGTAACTGCTCATTTGATTTTTGAATGGTTTCCATTGAAGTAACAAGATGAGTCATAATCATTTTTCCATTTTCTGCTTTTTCAGAAGATGATTTTGAAACCTCATATAATTCCTTAGTATTTCCTGTGGTGTTATTAACTGTTGATGTCATTTGATTTATAGCAGCTGTAGTGTCATGAATTGAATGGGATTGTTCTGTAATTGCATGGCTAAGAGAATCGGAACTTTTTTTTAAAGAAGTAACAACTGTTGTAATTTCATTTGACCTCTCAAACAGTTCTTTGCTTATATTTTTAAATTTTTTATTTAGTCTTATAGAAAAAATAAAACTAAATGCAGAAATTAATAATGTCAAAACAAATAATAAAATAAGTCCAATAAAGTATATTTTTTCTTTAATTTGAGCAGAAGTATGGAGTGTTAATGTTTTTTTTCTTATTCCCCCCAAAATATCGCTCAAAATATCATTTACATTTAAAAAAGCATCTTCAATTTTAGTAATTTGAGAATTTATTTCTTCTCTTTTTAAAATTCCTTTTTGAATGTTTTCTAAAGTTTTATTTATATCTTCACGAAGTGTTTTCCAGCCTGTAACTAATTTATTGTACTTTTCTTGTTCTTCAGGAGTGAATTTACTTTCTGCTGCAAATTTATTTAAATTTTGATTGAATGTGTTTAAAGAATCGTTAACATCTTTAATAGGAGAGCCTGTAACTCCTTTTGAAATAGTATAGGGTTCAAACGCGAGTCTTAATAAAGCTTGAATATCCGATTTCACAATTAACGATTGATTTAACCAATGAGAAGATTCATTAGATGCAAGTTCTTCTATTGTGATATTACTTGAATGTATCCCAACTTGAGCAACAATACTTACTGTAATTAGAAAAAAGACCAATACTCCATTAAAGAAAAAGAGCTTTGCTTTAAGTGAAAGCTTGTTAAATAATTTCATTTTTTTTTCCAATTAAAAATAAATAAAATTTATTTTTTTATATTAGCATTTATTAAAATCGGGGCGGTTTGGTTCACAAAAATTTTTGCCACCTTCTAAGGGTTTGCCATTAAAATCGGCTTTAATTTCTTTTGATTTTGTTTGTTTTTGTCTTGCGGCAACATTATCGCATGCTTCTAGTGCTGCTTTTGCACAAGAATCCGCACTTCCTGTTTTTTTATTTTCATCACAGCTCGCATTCCCACCACATTTTGCATAACTATCTTTTTCCATACCAGGGCATGCCGTCCTTGTTATATGTAAGGTGCATGTTCCTGCATAGGAATTTAAATTTATTAAAAAATAAGGAATAAGAAAAAAGATAGAATAACGACGTTTCGATTTATTGAACATATTTTGACTCCTATTTTATTAACTAAACTAATTGTATCCAATTTTTGTTATCTTGGAATCAAAATGTCAAAAATTAAGATTTCAATTTATGTATTTTAATAATTTAAACCTCATTTTTATGAAATAATAAAATTTAATATCATTATTTTTCAAGACTCTTTTATCTATTAAAATTAAGGATAATTTTAAAATTTGCCCTGCTTTCCCTTAAAACAGAGTTATTGATTTTTATTGATAAATTGTATACCTAATCCCATGCAAGAATATTGAAATTACTTTCTATATTCATTAAATCTACGTTTAAAATTTTATTTGAAAGACCATAAGCTATGTCATCAGCTCCACAAGACCTTAGTAAATATCGTAATATTGGGATTATGGCTCATATTGATGCAGGTAAAACAACAACTTCGGAAAGAATCTTGTATTACACAGGACGAAGTCACAAGCTTGGTGAAGTCCATGAAGGCACAGCTACGATGGATTGGATGGTTCAAGAACAAGAGCGTGGTATTACTATTACTTCAGCTGCAACAACAACATTTTGGAAGGATTATCGGATAAACTTAATCGATACTCCTGGTCATGTGGATTTTACAGTTGAAGTTGAAAGATCTCTTCGTGTCCTCGATGGGGCGATTGCTGTTTTTGACGCCGCAAATGGGGTAGAGCCTCAATCCGAAACCGTTTGGCGACAAGCAGACAGATACCATGTCCCAAGAATCGCTTTTTTAAATAAAATGGACAAAGTTGGCGCCGATCCTGAAATGTGTATAAACTCAATGCGTGAAAAATTAAATGCAAATGTCGTTTTTGCTCAAATCCCAATGGGTGTGGAAAGTGCATTTACGGGTGTGATTGATCTTATTGAAATGCAAGCTTACGTCTGGTTGACTGAAGATAAAGACGCTGCTCCTAAAGTTACAGAAATTCCAAAAGAATATCTCGATGATGCTCATATTTATAGACAAGAACTTATCGAAAATTTAGCCGATTTTGATGATACTTTAGCAGAAGCTGTATTATCAGATGCTAAGGTAACAGCAGATCAAATTAAAAAGGCACTTCGTAAATCGGTTATAGAAATTAAAATTATTCCAATATTTTTAGGCTCCTCTTTTCGTAATAAAGGAATACAGCCCTTGCTTGATGCTGTTGTTCATTTTTTACCTTCTCCTTTAGATATTCCTCCTGTGGAAGGTGCTGAAGTAGAAGGAATTGTCGCTGCTGGCAAGCGTGCTCCCACACCAGAAGAATCTTTTTCAGGAATTGTATTTAAAATTATGAGTGATCCCTTTGTTGGTGCACTTTTCTTTATGCGTATCTACTCAGGAACGATCAAAACAGGTGATGCTGTTTTAAATACGCTTAAAAATAAAAAAGAAAGAATTACAAAAATTCTTCGCATGCATGCAAATGATAGAGAAGAATTGCAGTTTGCATCGGCAGGCGAAATTGTTGCTGTGGTAGGTTTAAAATTTGCCACTACAGGAGATACTCTTTGTGATATCAAAGATCCCATTGCCTATGAATCTATGAAGTTTCCCGATCCTGTTATTTCTTTAGCAATTGAACCTAAAAGCAGTGGTGACTTAGACAAACTTCAACAAAGTTTAAATAAATTAGCGCAAGAAGATCCTTCTTTAAAAGTATCAACAAGTGAAGAAACGGGTCAGGTTCTTATTTCTGGTATGGGAGAATTGCATCTTCAAATTATAGCAGACAGACTCCTACGCGAATTTAAAGTAAATGCAAATGTTGGAAATCCTCAAGTATCTTACCGCGAATGCATTTCTATTCCTGCAAAAGCAAGTGAAAGTTTCTCAAGAACAGTTCAAAATAAAACATTTGCGGCAAAAGTATCTTTATCCATAGAACCAAATGATAAAACAAATGTAGAAGTAAATGTACCTAGTAAATCTATGGTTCCTGCAAATATAGTTGCAGCAATAAAAGAAGCTTTGGTAGGCTCGGTTGGCAGTGGTACCTTATGTGGTTATCCTTTAGTGAATTTAAAAGTTACTGTAACAGATTATTCTTTTGATACTCAGGCTATTGATGATGTTGTTTATAAAGTAGCTGCAAGTAATGCCCTTCGTAATGCTTTGACATTAGCAAAACCTGTCATGATGGAACCTGTTATGAAGGTTGAAGTTGTTGTACCATCGGACTATAGTGGAACTATAGTTTCAGATATAAACAGCCGTCGTGGACAAGTTTTAGGTTTAGACACAAGAGGGCATTTGCAAGTTGTTCATGCAAATATTCCATTATCCGGTTTATTTGGTTATGAAACGGATATACGCTCTTTATCTCAAGGGCGTGCTAGTAGTTCTATGCACTTTTCTCATTATGAAGTGTTACCTAAAAACTTACAGGATAAGATACTAGGTTTATAAAATTTTAATTAATTTAGAAAGGAAATAAAATGAGATTTCGAATTATAATCATCTTTTCCTTTTTTATGAATTTAAATGCAAATGCAGATAAAAATGATCAACTCCTTTCTCAAGGAAAAACGGTTTATAATGATAAATGTTTATCATGTCACGGTAGCACTGGAAAAGGAGATGGACCAGTTGGGGAAAATTTATCAAAAAAACTACAGCCTTTAAAAAAATCTTCTGAAAAGCAAATTATTGATGTATTAAATGCAGGTAAAAAAGATATGATGCCTGACTATAGAACGAGTCTTACTGCTGAACAAAAACAGGCTGTAGCTAAATATATTATGGAAGCTCTCGATAAAAATTAAATATAATATAGATATTAAAGTAACTCTCCTGTTAATTTATCAATCATTATTCTAACTTGACATCTTGAAGTGTTAGTTCTAATTTATTCGTATTGTAATTTCGACTATTGTTTTGGTTTTCTTCATTTTATTTTAGAGGAACTTATTATTAAAATTTATAAGTATTATATAAATTTTAATAATAATTAAAATATAAAAAACTAAAACATGTTTTACATTAGATTATTAAAATTTAATGGTGTTTTTTTAATAATTTCGAGTTTATTTTTAAAAATACCTAAATATAAAAATTTTATAAGGATGGTGATTAAATGCTTAATGAGTTTGGAATTAATAATGCAGAAATATTTCACAATGCATTGCCTGCTGTATTGTACGAACATGCGATTAAATTTGAAAAAGGTTCTGTAATTACTTCAACGGGCGCTCTATCTGCTAGCTCGGGTGAAAAAACAGGAAGAAGCCCTAAGGATAAACGTATTGTTAAGCATCCTGAAAGTGAAAAAGATGTAAATTGGGGTGATGTAAATATTCCTCTGACAGACGAAGCATTTCAGCAAAATAAAAAAATTGCGCTTGAATATTTTAAAAAACAAAAACAACTTTATGTTTTAGATGTCTTTGCTGGATGGGAGAAATCTTGCCAACTTAAAGTCAGAGTTATTTGTTCTAGACCTTATCATGCTTTATTTGTTTCAAATATGTTTATTTTACCAACTAAAATAGAACTTGAAAATTTTGGCGAACCAGATTGCATTATTTTTAATGCAGGCGCTCAATCGGCTGATGATAAGGTCTCTGGAGTTACCTCAAAAGCGAGTGTGTGTTTAAATTTAGAAGCAAAAGAAATTATTATTTTAGGTACTGAATACGCTGGCGAAATGAAAAAAGGTATTTTTACGATAATGAATTATTTAATGCCTAAAAAGAACGTTCTTTCTATGCATTGTTCCGTTAATGAGGGCGAGAAAGGAGATGTAACTGTTTTATTAGGACTATCTGGTACTGGAAAAACAACTCTTTCTGCCGATCCAAATCGTAAACTTATTGGAGATGATGAACATTGCTGGCATGATGATGGCATTTTTAATATTGAAGGTGGTTGTTACGCTAAGTGTGATCATTTATCCGCTGAAAAAGAGCCTGAAATATTTGAAGCAATTCGTTTTGGAAGTTTGTTAGAGAATGTTGTTTTAGATCCAAAAACAAGAGAAGCTGATTATAATGATTTATCTATTACAGAAAATACAAGAGTTTCATATAAAATTAACTATATTAAAAATGCGAAAGTTCCATGTGTTACTTCTCACGCATCTAATATTATTTTTCTAACTTGTGATGCATTTGGTATTTTTCCGCCTGTGAGTTTATTAACTTCGGAACAGGCATTGTATTATTTTATGAGTGGCTATACTGCAAAAGTTTCTGGAACGGAAGTTGGTATCAAAGAACCTGTTGCTACTTTCTCAGCTTGTTTTGGTGCTCCTTTTATGGTGTTTCCTCCTTTAAAATATGCTGAATTATTACATGAAAAACTGAAAAAGAATCCAAAAATAAAAACTTGGCTTGTGAATACAGGGTGGACAGGAGGTTCTTATGGATCTGGGCAAAGAATTTCATTAAAATATACAAGATCTATTATTGATGCGATTCATGATGGTTCTTTAAAAGATGAAACATTTAAAAACTTCGATGTTTTTAATTTAATGATACCTATGAAAATAAATCAGGTGCCTAGTGAAATTTTAGACCCAAGAAATTGTTGGAGTAACAAAGAGCAATTTGATATTTCTCGTAAAAAAATTGCTCAAATGTTTATTGATAACTTCAAAAAAATTCAAAATAATTCATCAATTTCTCAGGCAGGACCTCAAGTTTAGTTGTTCATAACAAAGAGTAGATCAAATAAGTAGAATTGATCTACTCTTTGTGATTTTTATTATGATCGTCAATTAGTTTTTTATAATTATCAATCAATTCAGGTCCATGAATTGGTTCATCATGACCACCAATAAATTGGGTAATTTTAAGATTTAAATTTTTTAATTTTTCAATTGTCCGAAGATATTCTTTTATATCTGCAAAAGATAAGTTACCAATTTTTTCTTTTAATATACACCCTCCAAAAAGAACCTCTTCTTTTGGGAAATAAATAAAAATACCATCATATGTATTTGATGGGCCTGTATATATGGATTGTAAATCACCATTCTGTAGAACAAAGTTATTTTGAAAAACATTGTCTGGTAAACTTAAAGGCAATCTTGGATAATCGGGGATCGATTTTTTGGTAAATTCAATTGTTTTTTCCCAATCGGTTTTCATTAAGTTGTAAGTCATTTGGGTTGAAATAATTTTAGCGCCTATCTTTTTCCAATAGTCATTCCCACCTGCGCGGTCTGGATGATAATTTGTATTAATCACTTCATAAATTGGTTTTGAAGTTATTTTTTTTATTTCTTTATCCAAAAGTAAGGCTGTATCCAATGTCCATGTGGCACCTATTATAGTAATATATTTTTCTCCAATATAGATCATGGAGTTCTCTTTATAAAAATAATCATCCTCAACAACATAAAGAGGGCCTTTTAAATGTTTTAGGGAAAGCTGTACAGAGAATGACTCATGAGTAAAAATAATAAAGCATAAATAAGATAAACAAACTTTAATTTTTTTAAATTTCATAGTAATATCCTAAATGCTGGAGAGTTTTATTAATATTTTTTTGTAAAGCATCTAAAATATATTCAAGAAAATTATAATTTTCAAATCTTTAAAAAATAGGATGAACATCCATTAAAGTTAAGAAATGTTTTATTTAGAAAAAAATTAATAAGATTTGTTTGCTTTTTTTTTGAGCTTTATTTTAATTTAAATAAATAGAAAAATTCTTGATAAATCAATAATTAAAGTATAATATTAAAAATATTTTTTATACTCTTGCTAAGGATAAATATTTAAATAATATTGTTTGAATTCAAATTAAAGTTTAATAATAGTTTTTAAAATTTAATAATTTTGGAGATTTTATGAAATTAGTATTAAAAAAATTAATTTATTCTTCGTTTCTATTTTATTCGTTAAATTGCTCTGCATCTTATCATGTTCAATTTTTAAATAATTATGATAATAATGTAGTTGTAATGCAGAAAATCAATTTAACAGATAAAAATAAAAGTGCTGTTTATATACTGAATCAAGGTGAAGTAAATAGTTTTAGTGATTATGATTACTTATTGCTTCAATTTAAACATAGATTAAATTTTGTAGATACAAACACTCCCTGTTCTTGGATACAAATTTTTGGAGGAAAGTATCCTCATGGATGGGGTTTGTCTTTAGTTATCAATGAAATTGAAATTGGAACTATCTGTGCAAACAAAAAATTTTTAATTGATAAAAGTACAAATGCAAAAATTGAGTTTATTAGGGGAGATGATAATAAAATACAAGGTAAATTTTATAATATAGGATGGTGGCAAAATAGTGAATTATTACCAAATTCAATAGACTTTAAAGTTGACTATTAAAGTCTATTATATTGTGAGGTGTTTATGAAGTTTGTTCTTAAGAAATTAATAATATCTGTACCATTATTATTTTATAGTATTCATACACATGCTTACTTTCAAGTTGACGTAATAAACTCAACGGGTCAAACAATTTCTTATTCTCTTTTTACGTCGCAAAATTCTGATTATTCTTTAGGAAACAAATATAATCTAGATCATAAAAAGAAAATGGATATTTGTGATAATGAAGAAATTTTAATTGAAAATAAAAAATTTACTTTTGTTGAAACTTTTAAACCTTGTTCAGAAATAAATATTTTAGGAACAAATTTTATAAAAGGATCTGGTTTAACAATTAAATTAAATGGAAAGGAAATAGGTACTATTTGTGCCTTTAAAAAAACAATGCTTGATCCCGCACTGCATGCTCAATTAGAGTATTTTAAAGACGCAAAAAATCAAGTATTTATTAAATTTTCAAATGTGGGTTGGGGTGAAGATAGCAACATATATCCTACTAGTATCAATTTAAATTTAGAATAAATTATTCTAAATTGATGCTTTTTTTTATGATTTTATCATATTCACCTGATTTTTTTATTTTTAAAAGAATTTCATCAAATTTTGTCTTTATTTTTGTGTAGTCTTTCTTTTTACTAAATCCAAGAAAACTTGTAATTGTTTCTACCTTTGGCTGTAATTTTACATATTCTTTACGATCTATTTTTAAATTTCTCATTAAATATTCAACAACCTTCTCACTTCCTACAATGACATCATATCTGTCTGATTGTAACTTTAAGATGCATTTTTCATAATCCCAACTTTCTTCTGTTACGATGTTATTATCTTTGATTCCTTTCATAAAGGTATCACCATAGTATGCAGCTCTCACATATCCAATTGTTTTGTTTTTTAAATTTTTATAATCACCATTAAATATGGCATTATTTTTCTTTTTTTTATAAAAAGACATATTTTGGAGAATAAGGGGTTCATTATTATAAGTCATAATCTTGTCTCTCTCAGGAGACTTATTAACTGTAAAAATAATATCAGCTTTCCCAGACTCGATTTCACCATGAGAACGATTCCAAGGCTGAATGATAATTTGAAATTTTTGATTCATTTTATTGAACACATATTTTACTAAATCAGCGGATATTCCTTTTACATCTTCGCCTTCTGGGAAAATATAAGGCGGATAAAGTCTTGTAACAATAATGAGTTTTTCTTCATTTGCATATGCTGTATTGAAAATATTAAGAAATAATAAAAACAATAATATAAAAATCTTATTTAAATTTGACATAAATATCCTTAAAAAATGAATGAATTGATTTCTTAATATTAAATTCTATCTCAAATTTAAAGTTATATTCAAGTGTGTGTCCATATTTTATCTAAAATTCTGTTTTATATGGAAATGGATAGATCTCTCACATCGGATCAGAGCACGGTTTTTAAAGAATGGATTAAATTGCATTTAAAACTTCATTTAAAGATTAAATATATCGAACCATTCGAAAGAATGGATATTTATTTTATGTGATTACGAAAATAATAAAAGTTTTTTAGTGAGGTTCTAAATTAATCAAGATAAAATAAAACATCATAAAGATAATATTGTAAATAGATGCAATAATTCAATAAGAAGATGTTTGTTAAAATTAGATGGTGGCTTTGAAAAATGCTTCCAAAATATACTTTTATTTTAAATACCTATTGATATTAATCTACAAGAAAACTTAATTGCTTATGTTACATCTAAGAATCAAGGTATTATAGCTTGTCCGTTAAATTCTTCAGATTTAATAATAAAATTCTTCACAATATCAAAATATAATGATGTTTTTAAAATGACTTTTCATAAGGGATTTGTTTATTTAACAAGGATGGATGCAAATATAGTTACCTCTTGTTTTTTAAATAGTAATGGCCATTTTGAAAACTGTAAAGATATTATAAATGTTTTATTGCCGTCAAGTATTCAATTTTTTAATAATTACGCTTATGTCATGAGTAATTCAAATTTGTTAAAAATATATCAAACTCATATTGATGGATCATTAACATATAAAAAAAAAATTAAATTTATTGGCTCTCATATTCATAATTTTCTGTATATTAATAACGGGTTTTTATATTTATCTGATGATAAAAGAGTATATTATTGTTCTCTTCATTTAGAAATCGTAACTAAGAATTGCAAATCTACTGGTTATGATAATAATTTAGTCTGGTCAATGTCAATTCATAACCGTACAGCTTATATGGCAAATGTTATAAGTAATAATATATCTATTTGTGATATTAAAAGAGATGGTTCATTTTATAATTGTGAAAACTCGCCTGAATGGTTTATATGCCAAGAGAAATGATTTTTTATACACTGTTAGATTAGTAAATAAAGAGTGAAATAAAATGAATGCTTTATAAGTGATTAGATATATTCAGACTAAAAGTGAAATTCATAATAGTAACGACTGAATTATTATAAAAAAAGTTCTAGCATTCCAAACAGAATTAAAACAAGATATAATAAAATTAAAGATTTTTTTATAAGAGAAATAAGAAATATCCGGGTCCAAGAAAATTTCTTAATAAATAATTTTTTATTAAAAATCAAATGGAAACAATATAAATATAAATTTATGGGGTATGATGTTCCTTTTTCAAGAAAATTAGCTCGGGACAAAAAAGCTTTGTAATCCAAGAATATACAAATAATTGTTGGTATACAAAAGTTCATTATAATTTTTTTATAAAATAGTACTTTTATTTTAATGAATTAACTTAAAAGTGAAATAAAAATTGAAAATAAAATATTTTTATATTAGTTTCCATATAGTGCTTTAAATAATGCGCTATATTAATATAATTCTCTCATTTAAATATTTAATACAATTTTATTTTCAATAACAATAGAATAGGAAAATATATGTTTTACAAACTGTCTAAATTAACAGTTTTTATATTTTTATCTTTTTTGTACGTGAATAAATCTTTTTCTGGCTCTGATCTTTTTTGTGTAAATCAAAATAATACATGGGATGCTAAATGGTTAAAACTTTCACAAGGAGATGGAAAATATGAATTAGGTGAATCTTATCATGGTTATTATTGGTTAAAAGGGTCCTTATACATAGTCAATGATACAGATATCAATTTGCATGATGGTCTAAAATTAGAAAAAAATAATTATCAAAATGCCCAATCCGTTTGTAATAGTTTCATATCAACTTGCCAAAAAAATTTTGGTAATGATTATCGTTACGTTGGTGTTGCTGGTTATTCTCTTGCTGCAACAGATTGGGGATATATTATTGTTGATGATTTTATTTGCCCAAATTGGAATACTCCAAATGGTCATCATATAAAAAATCAGCAATCTGTTGGTAATTTAATTGCTGATATTGGAATTGGTGTAGCGACGAGTGGTCCTACGCCAAATAGATATCCTTTTACCCCACCAAAAGCTGCAATCATTGATCCTTTAGCAACTGTTTCTTTGTCTTCTCCTCGTAGCACTTCTTCTATTGAACTCTCTCCTTTGAACAGTGGCGGAATTTCTGTTGAAACACCATCAGCTTCATCACTAGGTTCACTTGAAAACTTGTCTTCTTTAAATAAAGAAACAAGCATTTCACAACCAAGCATAAATTCAGAGGGCTCAGGAGAGCATTTAAAAATCATTGGTTCGGATAGCGAGAGTCAAAGTTCACTTTTATCTAATAAAAGTCCTTCTACTTCTTCTGGCTTAGCAGTATCTTTATTAAAAAATAAAATAAAAATCGTAAGAACAATACCAGATACTTATTTATACCGAATTGAATCAAGATCACCTGCTGAAATCATTCAGGAAGGAGGATTTTCTGCAGGAAAAAATAATAGAATACCTTCTGATTTTTTCCCTGGTTTAGAACCATACGAAGGTAAAGCATTTTCAACTGCAAGTTATACTAAGGATACTAAACCTGAATTTATTATTGATCAAATCTATCGTAAATCGGGAAGTTTGGTGAGAGAAGACGATATTAATTTATATAGATTTAAAGCGGACGATTTTAATATGATAAGTATTAATGATAATTATAAAATAGAGGGGTTTGCACATAAAGAGGTTTCTTTATCTGATTGGTTATTTCAAAGAGAAGTACTCGTTTTAGAAAATGTTCCTTTAGAAAGAATCGAATTTTATGATATGAATTCAGATAAATGGCAAGAAATGATTGATATTGCTAACAACAATTTTCCGTATTATCCAAGCTTATCTAAATAATAAATTACTAAAAAGTATGTTTTCAAAATAGATCAAATAAATCCCATTAAAACTGTCATATAAAATATCACATTTATATAATCGTATTATTTTCATATCTTTGTTAATTCATTAATTTGATTTTATGAATTAGCAAGGAGGCTAAAATTTATGATTAAAAATAATATTTTATTATTATTAGTCTATCTATTTTAAATAATATATATGCAAATAGTGCATTTTTTTTCTGTGTAAACTATGATATGAATTGGGATTGGTTAAAAGAAAATGGAGAATATGTAATAGAAAGTGGTGAGTGGAAGTATGGAGAATCGGGCTCCTTTGATTTTAGGTATTTTAATTTAACAGATAATACTTAATTGTTATACTTGCAAAAAAAATGCAAAGAGCAATTTGGAGATTCTTATATTTATTTACAGCCTGCTTATAAATCATCGGATAGTTGGAATTTATTCGGAACAAATAGCCATAATTTATCTTCGGAAATTTTAAGGTATTGCTCAAAAAGCACACTTAAGACATTTATAATATCGAGAACTTATTGTTTTTTAGAATATATAAGTAAAAAAAAACATTTTAAATTAACAAATATTTAATTTTAAAATAATCTTGTTGTGAACCTCCAGGTGTTCTCGTTTTTTTTCAAATAGTAAGCTTGATTAGAAAATACCTGGTATTTATTGGAAACTTTATTAATTCTCGTCTTTACCTTTATTGCTTCTAAGGCAAGCTTATTTTAAAATTCTGTAGAAAAACTTTTGCGATGTTTTGGGGTTGTTGAAGATTCAAGAAATATTATGAAAACTCTGTCTATATTTTCTGATCTTAATGAAATAGATTATAAAACTTTAGTCATTTATATTTTGGAAGCTTGGGAAAGGCACTAAATTATCAGTTCATACAAAAAAAAATGAACAGGTTAAATTTGTTTTAAAAGGCAAATTAATTATTTTTCAATAATTAAAGCTGATCTTTCTTCACTTATTAAGCAAATGCCAATTACGTCTCATGAATTTGAACTCTAGAAAATAGTGATTTATTATGCATTAAAACACGATATATCGAATATGATGTTGGTTGCTATAAATAATTTTCAGTTTTCTAATTCATCAAGTATTCCAATAACATCTGGTATGATCCCCGAAAAGTGGACTATTAAATTTCATAATTTTCTTCATATTCTAAAGGTGCATGATAATCAAGTGCAGAATGAGCGCGAATTCGATTATAAAACACCTCTATATATTCTATGACTGAAGATTTTGCT
>RRZU012494236.1_pt1 | contig 38273 bp, 32 predicted proteins | sample 2165561 | NCBI WGS metagenome assembly RRZU01 (sample SAMN10456909, study PRJNA506462) | wastewater metagenome | isolation source: wastewater sludge | place: USA: Moscow, Idaho | reverse complement strand
TGCACCTGTCAGCTAATTTATTCACAGGAGAAACAGGCCATGGTTGATCAAAATGTTATTCAGAAATTGCAAGATCTGGTTGGAAAAGACAACGTTCTGACAGATAAGGTGGAGCGGGTTTCCTATAGCTATGATGCCACGGCCGATATGCCCCGGCAAACACCCGATGTCGTTGTCCTGCCTACAAGTGCCGAGGTTGTCCAGGAAATTGTTAAACTTGCCGATGCGCACAATATAGCTATCTATCCCCGCGGCGCTGGAACTAATCTGAGTGGTGGTGCCGTGCCTTTAAAAAAAGGCATTGTACTCTCCTTCCAGAAAATGAATAAAATTGTTGATGTCGATGCCGACAATCTCACTGCAGTTGTGCAGCCTGGCGTGGTTATTGCTGAACTAAATGCTGCCGTTGCTCCCTTTGGCCTTATCTATCCACCAGATCCGGGAACTGTTGCAACTGCCACCATGGGTGGTTCAGCCGCAGAAAATTCGGGCGGTTTGCGCGGACTCAAGTACGGTGTCACTAAGAATTACATTATGGGCATGGAAGTGGTGCTTGCCAACAGCGAAAAGGTACGCTTTGGCGGTAAGACCGTTAAAAATGTTACTGCCTATGATTTTGCCAATCTTTTTGTCGGTTCGGAAGGCACCCTTGGTATCATCACCGAGCTCACGGTTAAACTTATCCCAGCCCCAAAATTCCGCCGCACCATGGTTGGCACCTTTAAAACCCTTGCTGATGCAGGCAACACAGTCTCTGGCATAATCGCGGCTAAAGTTATTCCCGCCACCCTGGAAATCATGGACAACATGACCTTAAAGACCATTGAGAATTTTGCTCATATTGGTTTGCCCACCGATGTTGAGGCCATGTTGCTCATTGAAGTGGATGGCATGTCTGAGGATGTGGTTATGGCCGAGGCAAAGGCCGTCGAAGAGGCCGTGCTCAAACACAATGGCAACTTGCAAGTTGCCCAATCTGACAAGGAAAGAGACCAGTTATGGAGCGCCCGCCGTAACGCCCTGCCAGCCCTGGCCTCCTTAAATAATACGGTCATTCTAGAAGATGCTACAGTACCACGTTCCCGTATCACCGACATGCTCATTGCCTGTCAGGAAATTGGCAAAAAATATAACCTCACCCTGGGCAGCTTTGGTCATGCTGGCGATGGCAATATGCACCCCACCATTCTCTGCGACAAAAATGACAAGGATGAAATGGGCAGAATGCACAAGGCGGTGGATGAAATCTTTGCTGCCGCGTTAAGCATGGGCGGAACTCTTTCCGGCGAACATGGCATTGGTATGGCAAAAATGAAATATCTGGGGGATGAACTGGGCACAAGCGGACTTAATTTAATGCGCAGCGTAAAAGAGTCGCTTGATCCGCATTACCTCTTAAACCCCGGCAAAATGGTGCCGTTGAAGGAGGTGTAAGATGGCTGTTGATGCACCAACTAAGAATAAAACCGATAATACTTATTTTGACGAGCTAGAGATAATCCGGGAAGAACTCGACAAATGCATGAAATGTGGCAACTGCATGTCAGTTTGCCCGGTGTACGAAGCGGAAAAACTAGAGAGCGCTGTCACACGTTCAAAAATATCAGTGGCTGAGGCCGTGCTGGAAGGTGAACTTGAACTGGATGACCCCCAAGTCTACAGCATGCTCTTTAACTGTCTGGTCTGCAAATCGTGCATGACAAACTGCCCGACCAAGGTGAATTTTGACCGTATTATGCTGGCCTTGCGAGCAGCGCTGGTGCGAAAAAATGGTCTCCCTTGGCTCAAAAAAACCATCTTTTCCTCCTTAAATAACCCTAAGGTCTTTGATGCCGGTATGCGCATCGGCTCTGCTATGCAATTTCTGGCCTTTCGGGGGGAAGACGGAGGAAAAGCCATTTCACCACGTTCACCTTTTACCATGGCAGGCGAGCGCATTGGTTTTGATGCTGAACGCCGCCTACCGGCTGTTGCCAAAAAACCACTTCGGGATGAATTGCCAGAGGTCGTACAGGTTTCCGAAGCAAAGACAAAGGTGGCCTTTTTCACCGGCGATTCACTCAACTACTTCTATCCTCAGGCAGGTAAGGATTTAGTTGAAGTACTCGCAACCAATAATGTGGAAGTCCATATCCCTAAAGACCAGTCCTGTTGCGGCACCCCGGTTTTAGTCCATGGCGATGTTAAAACCGCCAGGGCCCTGGCCAAACGCAATATTGACGCCTTTGATAAAACAGGTTGCGAATACATCATCACCGGTTGCGGTTCCTGCGGCAGCGCATGGCAACACGATTACACCGAGCTGTTTGCCAAAGATCCAGTTTATGGTCCTAAGGCTGAATACTGGGCAAAACGGGTCTATGATATATCAACGTTTTTGACCAGGGTCATTACCATGCGCCCGCCAAAGGGGGAAGTAAATCATGTTGTTACCTACCATGATCCTTGTCATTTGAAAAAAGCCATGAAGGTCTCGGCTGAACCCCGAGAAATCTTGCAGCAAATTCCGGGAGTTACATTTAAGGAAATGGCAGCAGCGGATTCCTGCTGCGGCAGTGGTGGCTCCTTTGTCCTTTCTCATTATCAAACTTCAGCAAGTATCGGCAAAAAGAAGGCTATAAACATTAGCCAGACCGGCGCCGATACCGTTGCGACTGGCTGCCCGGCCTGTATGATGCAACTTATGGATAACCTGCACCGCAACGATACGGACAAGGACATTGTCCACTACATCTCGCTTTTGGCCGAGTCGTATAGGAAAGAAGGGACCAAATAAATCCATTTTCATTATGTCTCTCTCAACCTGTGCTTTTCTAGAAGCACAGGTTTTTTTATGCCCCGTCAACCGATAAATCGAGAGCATCTTGCAGTAAGAAGGCCTGACGGGTTGCTAGCACGTTATGTACCCGCAGGATATCCACCCGAGCCTGTCTACAAAAGGCTGAAACCATGGCTGTTGGCCAGTCACGCTGGGCAGGGTCTTCAATATGAAGTAACTTCCCCAAAAAACTTTTCCGCGAATGGCCTATCAATAGCCGGCAGCCATGTTGTTTAAAGCTATGTAGATTGCGCAGTATAGCCAGGTTATGCGCCAGCGTTTTGCCAAAACCCAGCCCGGGATCCACAATAATATTCGAACGAGGAATTCCGTTTTTTTCTAATACATAAATTCGTTCTGCCAGGTACGCATTAATCTCCGCAACAACATCCGCGTACACAGGGTTGTGCTGCATAGTACATGGATCACCTTTCTTGTGCATAAGCACCACCGGCACCTGAGATGCCAACAAAACCTCAAGCATAGACGGGTCTTGTTCGAGGGCACTGATATCATTAACCATATTTGCACCTGCTGCCAGGGCCTCTCTGGCAACATGTGCTTTAGTGGTATCAACAGAAATCGTCACTGTGCTTTTGCGACGAATAGAATGGATAGCTGGCAATACTCTGGACAATTCTTCGTCCTCGTCCACAGTCTCAGCACCTGGACGGGTTGACTCACCTCCTACATCAATTATGTCGGCACCATGGCAAAGAAGCTCATCAATGCGACACTCAAGGGCGGTTTGCGCAAGGAAATCACCGCCATCAGAGAAAGAATCGGGTGTCACATTTAAAATACCCATTATGAAACAGGGTTTCTGCATAGTCTTTTCCTAAAAAAATACGGCCTTACCTTAAGCCAGGCAAGACCGTATTTAAATGTATGGCACCGTCAAATGCCAGTATGGACCTAACCAACAAATTGTTATCAGGCTGTGGCGCTTTCCTGCTTTAGGTTGAGTTCTATCTCAGGCTCTACAGACTGGATAATGGAAATCATATCATCCATTATGATGGTTTCTTTTTCCAAAAGAGCGGCAGCAATTGCATCAAGGCTCTTGCGGTGTTTTTCCAGGAGCCTTGTGACCTTGTCATTGGCATCAAGGATGATCTGTTTCACGGCAGCGTCAATCTTGCGGGCAGTTTCCTCGCTGTAATCTCGATGTTGCGAGATTTCCCGGCCAAGGAAGATCTGTTCTTCTTTTTTACCGTAGGCAAGCGGGCCAAGGTCTTCGCTCATACCCCACTCACAGACCATTTTACGGGCAAGTTCCGTAGCCCGTTCAATGTCATTGCCTGCGCCGGTTGTTATTTCATTAAAGACCATTTTTTCTGCCACACGTCCACCAAAGAGAATAGCAATCATGTGCAGCAGGTAACTCCTGCCATGGGTATACTTCTCATCTGTTGGCAACTGCACAGTCAGCCCCAAAGCCCTACCCCGTGGGATAATGGTCACCTTATGAATGGGATCGGTATCGGGTAGAAGGTGAGCTACCAGGGCATGGCCAGCCTCATGATAGGCAGTAATCTCTTTTTCCCGCGGGCTTATGATCATGGATTTTCGCTCTGCACCCATGAGAATTTTATCCTTTGCCCGTTCAAGCATGGAAGAGTCAACTTCGTTGCGATTTTCGCGTGCTGCCAAAAGAGCCGCCTCATTCACCAGGTTCTCGAGATCAGCCCCTGAAAAACCTGGCGTTCCCCGGGCAATAACAGCCATGTCCACATCACCGGCGAGCTTTGTTTTCTTGCCATAGATCTCAAGTATTTTCTCTCGGCCTTTAATATCTGGCACAGGCACCACCACCTGACGGTCAAAACGTCCTGGTCTGAGCAATGCGGGGTCAAGCACATCCGGACGGTTGGTGGCGGCAATAATAATAACGCCATCGTTACCTTCAAAACCATCCATCTCAACTAGGAGCTGGTTCAAGGTCTGCTCACGCTCATCGTGTCCACCACCGAGGCCGGCACCACGGTGACGGCCCACAGCATCAATCTCATCAATAAAGATGATGCAGGGTGCATTTTTCTTACCTTGGGCAAAGAGATCGCGTACCCGCGAGGCACCAACGCCAACAAACATCTCCACAAAATCAGAGCCTGAAATAGTAAAGAACGGCACCCCAGCCTCCCCGGCAATGGCGCGGGCAAGCAAGGTTTTACCTGTACCGGGCGAACCCGCCAGTAAAACGCCTTTAGGAATACGGCCACCGAGTTTGGTGAATTTTTGCGGATCTCGCAGAAAATCAATAATCTCTTCAAGCTCTTGCTTGGCCTCATCAATGCCTGCAACATCCTTAAAGGTTACTTTGACCTCTCCCTCGCCCTGCAATTTGGCCCTGGTCTTGCCAAAAGATAAGGCGCCACCCTTGCCACCCATCTGCATTTGGCGCATGAAAAAAATCCAGATACCAATGAGCAACAGCAAAGGAAACCATGAGATGAGTATGGAAAAATACCATGGCATCTCTTTGGGTTTTTCCACAGAAATATCTACCTTTGACTGTCTGAGCATAGGAATAAGCTCGGTGTCATCGGGTGCTATGGTCTTAAAAGGTTTCCCTGCCTGGTCAATGCCAGTGATCTCACCGTTCTGGATCTTCACTTTATTGATATCACCATTTTCCACATGCGACCAAAAATCGCTGTAGGTTATGGAGCTGCTGTTGCTGGTCGGGCTGTTAAAAAACTGAAACAAAAAGACCATAGTCAGCAGTATTGCCAGCCACATCGTTATATTTTTATAAAAGGTATTCAACAATCATCTCCACAGGATCTGCAAAAAAAATCTTTTAATCTGGCACTCAAATTTGATCGACCAACAAACATTAACACGCATTAAGGATCAGTCAATATGCTTTGTACATTCTTGAATGGTCATAACACCGGTATTTTTCCGTAAGAGCGATTCCAGGGCCAAAGTAATGGCCAGTCCTCCTGTGATAGTCGTGTTGTACAGGATATGGTAGTCAAGTGCTGCCCGGCGTATAATATATGAATCTTCCGTTGTTCTGTTGCCTGCCGAGGTGTTAACAATAAGTTGCACCTCTTTATTTTGTATCATATCGAGGATATGCGGGCGTCCTTGCGATACCTTATTCACCACCTTACATTCGATGCCTGCCTCGCGCAATTTTTCTGCGGTTCCCTGGGTGGCAACGATTTGGTATCCGAGCGTTTGGAATCTTCTTGCAACAGGCAAAACTGCCATTTTGTCGGGATGGCGGACGCTGATAAAGACAGTGCCAGACAGGGGCAGCTGAGCATTAGCCGCCATCTGTGATTTAGCGATGGCCAGACCCAAGTCAAGATCAAGCCCCATGACTTCACCCGTTGATTTCATCTCCGGACCAAGCAAGGTATCAACGTTCTGGAACCGATCAAAAGGAAACACTGCCTCTTTCACGGCCCAGTGGCGCATAACCTTTTCTTTTGTGAAACCAAGGTCAGTCAAGCTAGCGCCCATCATTACCTTGGTGGCGATTTTGGCAAGCGGCACACCAGTGGCCTTAGAAACAAAGGGCACGGTGCGTGAGGCCCGGGGGTTGACCTCAAGGACAAAAAGTCTGTCTCTTTGTACAGCGAATTGCACATTCATAAGCCCAATAACACCTAGCTCCAGGGCCATTGCCTTTGTTGCCGCGGCAATCTCCTCTTGTATGGCCTTAGATAGGGTATGAGGTGGCAGCACGCAGGCGGAATCTCCCGAATGAATACCTGCCTCTTCAATGTGTTCCATGATGCCGCCTAAGACGGTGAGCTTGCCATCGCAGATAGCGTCCACATCAACTTCAATGGCATCTTTTAAAAATTGATCAAGGAGAACCGGGTGCTCTCCTCCGGCAATGCCTGGCAGTTCCATAAACCTGCGAATGGCATCGGCATTGTAGACGATGCGCATATCCCGGCCGCCAAGGACATATGAGGGTCGCATGACTATGGGATAGCCAATTTCCTCTGCCACTATCAGCGCCTCTGCCAGGGTATGAGCTGTGCCGTTAGCTGGCTGACGAAGGTCAAGCTTTTGCAAAAACTGTTTAAACCGTTCCCGGTCTTCCGCCCGGTCAATGGCATCCGGAGGTGTACCTATAATGGGCACTCCTTTCTCTGCCAAAGGCACTGCCAAGTTAAGCGGCGTTTGCCCGCCGAATTGAACAATAACGCCGTCAGGTCGTTCCCGTTCAACAATATTGAGTACGTCTTCCCGTGTCAGCGGTTCAAAATACAATTTGTCAGAGGTGTCATAGTCAGTGGACACGGTCTCTGGATTGGAATTCACCATAATGGATTCCACGCCTATTTCCCGCAGGGCAAAGGAGGCGTGCACGCAGCAATAGTCAAACTCGATACCCTGGCCAATGCGGTTGGGGCCACCGCCAAGGATCATAATTTTTTTGCGCGCACTTGGGCTAGCCTCGTCTTCCGTTTCGTAGGTTGAATAGTAGTATGGTGTATACGACTCAAATTCAGCCGAACAGGTATCAACTAGTTTGTAGGTTGGTTCGATGCCAAGGCTGATGCGCAGTTGACGTACATCCTCTTCTGAGGTGCCTGTTAAATAGGCCAGTTGCACATCGGAAAAACCATCTTGTTTGGCAGCATGCAATCTCTCTTTGCTTAAACCGGTAAAACCGCCTGCCTGAAGGTTTTTTCCCTCTTCCACCAGCTCCTGGAAGGCATAGAGAAACCAGGGGTCAATACTGGTTAACTCATAGAGTCGATCAATGGGCATGCCACGCTTTAAGGCCTCGAAAATGTGGTTCACCCGTTTTGAATTGGGGCGACTCAAACCCCGATCAAGGTCATCGGCATGCAGCATGCTCAAATCTTCTCGACCATCAAAGCCAAAGCCCATGCGCCCTGTCTCTAATGAACGCATGCCCTTTTGAAAAGCCTCTTTAAAGGTGCGTCCAATGGCCATGGTCTCGCCCACAGACTTCATGGCAGTGGTCAACACATCTTCAGTTTCTGGAAATTTTTCAAAGGTCCAACGGGGTATCTTCACCACGCAGTAATCAATAACCGGTTCAAAAGCGGCATAGGTTTCCCGGGTAATGTCGTTTTTCAGTTCATCCAAGGTGTATCCCACTGCAAGTTTGGCAGCAATCTTCGCAATGGGAAACCCCGTAGCCTTTGAGGCCAAGGCAGAAGAGCGCGAAACCCTTGGGTTCATCTCAATAACCATGAGTTCGCCATCAACCGGATTAACGGCAAACTGCACATTGGAGCCACCGGTTTCGACACCGATCTCCCGGATAATGGCAATGGCGGCATCGCGCATAATCTGGTATTCCCGGTCAGTTAGGGTCTGGGCCGGGGCTACAGTAATGGAGTCACCGGTGTGCACACCCATGGCATCAATGTTTTCAATAGAACAGATGATGACCACGTTATCGTTGCGGTCTCGCATAACCTCGAGCTCAAACTCCTTCCAGCCAAGAAGTGAACGCTCAAGCATGACCTCATTTGTCATGGATAAATCAATGCCAGCCGTGGCAAGGGCCTTTAATTCAGCCCTATTGTAGGCTACGCCGCCACCTGTACCGCCCAGAGTGAAACTTGGGCGTACAATAATGGGAAAACCTATGGTGTCGCCAGCATCCATGGCTTCATCGACGGTGTGTACAATGGCCGATTCGGGCACGGCCAGACCGATTTTCCGCATGGCCTCGCGGAACTCCTGCCTGCCCTCTGCCTTACGAATAACCTCGATGTTAGCGGCCAGAAGCTCCACCTTATATTTTTCAAGCACGCCGAGCTCGGCCACCTTAATGGCAGTATTAAGCCCTGTTTGCCCACCCAGGGTTGGTAAAAGGGCATCTGGTCTCTCCTTTTCTATGACCTTGGCAACAAATTCCGGGGTAATGGGTTCTATATAGGTGCGGTCGGCTAACTCGGGGTCTGTCATGATGGTGGCAGGATTAGAGTTAATCAGCACTACCTCATATCCCTCTTCCTTCAAGGCCTTTACTGCCTGGGCACCTGAGTAGTCAAATTCGCATGCCTGACTGATGATGATTGGCCCAGACCCGATGATAAGGATTTTTTTGATATCTGTCCTTTTTGGCATAGTCTTTCCTTTATCCTTAACCTTGTCAGCGAGTTTGCTCGATCATACTGATAAAACGATCAAATAGATACACTGCATCGTGTGGGCCAGCTGCATACTCAGGGTGATACTGCACAGAAAAAACCGGCAGGTTGCGGTGTTGCATCCCTTCCAGGCTGCCGTCATTGAGGTTAATGTGGGTCACCTCCACATCAGCAGGCAGGGTGTCGGGATTAACACAAAACCCATGGTTTTGCGAGGTAATGGAAACTCTGCCACTGGCCAGTTCTTTCACCGGCTGATTGCCGCCACGGTGACCGAACTTCAGCTTATAAGTGCTCGCGCCAAAGGCCAACCCCAGAAGTTGATGACCAAGACAGATACCAAAAATGGGCAGTTTATCAAGAAGCCTCCTGATATTTTCCACCACGCCCTGGATACCTGCCGGGTCGCCCGGCCCATTGGAGAGAAAGACCGCATCGGGTTTAAGCGCCAGTACCTCTTCAGCTGTGGTAGTGGCCGGCACCACCACGAGACTACAACCTCGCTCAGTAAGCAGGCGGAGCTGGTTATACTTTATACCAAAGTCATAGACCACGACCTTCCACTTACCCTGCTCCGGGAAGCTGTTTCCCGGTTTTGGTGCGCCATTTTGCCAGGTATAGGGAGCTAAACAGGTTACCCGTTTAATCATATCACGCCCCACCAGTCCATCCCAGTCTCGAGCCCTTTGCACAAGCGACTCGCTATCTAAGTCTTCAGTGGAAACAATGCCCTTTAAGGCACCAACCGTGCGCAACTTGCGAGTGAGCATGCGTGTGTCAAAACCCTCAATCCCGAGCACATTATATTGACACAGAAACTCGGCAAGATCTCCTGTTGCCCGAAAATTGCTTGGCCTTTTCTGATATTCACGCATTAAAAAAGCGCGGGGATGCGCGCCTGCTGACTCCATATCTTCTTTATTCACGCCATAGTTGCCTATGAGTGGATAGGTCATGGTCACCAACTGTCCGGTATAGGAGGGGTCGCTTAAAATCTCTTGATAGCCGGTCATACTGGTATTAAAGACCATTTCTCCAACGGCTTCTCCCGACCCGGTAAAGGAGCGGGCCGGTATTATGGTGCCATCTTCAAGAGCGATGATCGCTTTCATTGTTTCTCACCTGGTATAGATTTAGTGGCAGGTTTTCACTGCGCGTACAATCAATTTTCTCACTAAAAAAAATAATCCTCTTCCTGCAAGACGCCTGTTTTATTTGCATGGATTTAAGGTCTTGACCCAACTAAGAATCCCTAATTTTGCGCATACAGTGCATCTTCAACCAAGGCTATCTGCCGCAAGACTGCTCCCCTTTGCTTTTGAGCAGTTTCTCTGGCTATGTGACAGGCTCTGTTATAGGCTTCTTGAGACTGTACATGACACCCTATTATCTTCACAAGAGCCGGGCCATCTTCCACTTGGAAACCTCCACCTGCACTCGTCAGAAGACTTGCCGCATCACGCCAGTCTTTCATATAGGGGCCAAAATAGACAGGCCGTCCCCAACGGGCTGCCTCCATTATGTTATGTCCACTTAAGCGAGGCAATAAACTACCTCCACAGAATAGAAAATCACCGGCGCAGTATAATTCAGCCAGATCGCCCATGGTGTCGACAAGGACAACTGGCGTCTGCCGCTGCTGCCCCTGTAATTGGGAGTAACGTTCATGGCCAAGGTGCCGACTATGAAGTAAGCTTTGCACCGCGGTCAGGCGCTCGAGGTGCCGGGGTGCCAACACAAGCACCATGGGAATATCAAGGGATAATTCGCTAAAAACGCTGCATAAAATTTCTTCTTCGCCGCCATGGGTCGATCCGCAAAGAAGGATACGCTCATGATTGCCGACCCCAAGGCGCTCCCGCAGTCTGTTTCGGGTAGCGGCAAGCTCTTCTTCGCCTTCCATTGGCAGATCAAATTTTAGGTTCCCGGCTACGGTTATTTTTTCGCGAGCAATACCAAGCTCTACAAAGCGCTCCCCATCTCCAGGTGTGATCACAGCCACCTGGCGCAGCCCTTGAATAGCAGAGGAGAACAGGCTTTTTAATCGACGGTACCCTTTTAGTGATCTTTCAGAAATTCGACCATTTAATAGCAGCATGGGAACAGTGTGCTGCCTGAGCTTGCTAAGCATAAGTGGCCAAAGCTCTGTTTCCAGACACAGGTACAAAGAAGGAGAAAAAAAAGCGATGGCTTTGTTTACCGCCTGGGGTACATCCAGTGGGGCCATTACGCAGACACAGTTGGGGGGTACCCTCTTTTTTGCCAGTTGATACCCCTGCTCCGTGCTGGTGCTGAATACAAACTGCACCGCATCAAGTTTGGCATAAAGCGCTTTAAGTAAAATAAGTGCAGCCTGGGTTTCGCCAACAGAAGCAGCATGCAGCCAAATCGTGCGGCAATCATGGTTTCTTACTGCTACTTCCGTATCGTATATGCCTAAACGATGAGCATAGCCAACAGATATTCGTCCTCGCATGCGCCTCACAAAGGGGGCAGCAAGGCGGGCCAATGGATACAGACAAAGGCCACAAACACTGTAAAGATCGAGCAAGAGTGAGCGCACGGCACCAAGGGTGAAGAATTTTTGGCAAAATTTGTTTATTTAATCTATTTGCCTTTGTTCCGTCAAGATCTTGTCTGGCCAGAGAGTGCTTCACACGTACTACCACACTGTTTCAGCGCAAAAATAAGTCTTCAATACTTTAAGCAGGTACCAACCATCATGGCTTCCTGCTGTTTCCCTGACAGAATGCATAGCCAACTGCGGCACTCCCACATCCACCGTGGAGACTCCAAGAGCTGCTGCAGTAAGCGGACCGATGGTTGTACCACAGGCCATATCATTACGCATAACAAAGCTCTGACAAGGAACCTTAGCCTCCTTACAGAGCATTCTGAAACATGCCTCAGTCACAGCGTTACTGGCATAACGCTGGTTAGCGTTTACTTTAATAACGGGTCCGCCATTTATCATGGGCGCATACTGTGGCTCATACTTACCTATAAAATTTGGGTGCAGAGCATGGGCATTATCAGCAGAAATAAATAACGATTGAGCAAGGACGCGGCATTCTTTTTCAAAGGGAAAGACCCTGCCTAAAACATCTTTTAAGAAAGATCCCTGAGCACCACTTGTCGAAACACTTCCAACCTCTTCATGATCATTTAGTACAATCAAGCTGTCTTTACCCTCAGTACAATCAGCCAAGGCCCGAACCAGCGCATGACACGAGAGCAGGTTGTCGAGCCGGGAACTGCAGATAAATTCATTCTTCAGCCCCAGTACTGCTGGGGGCTGGGTATCATAGAGAAAAAGATCAAAGGTGAGTATACGGGCTTCCTGTGGAGTTTGTGGGTGTTCTTTCTGTAATTCATCAAGCAAAAATTTCCTAAAATCAGTCTGTTCAATAAGCGAGAAAATTGGCATGAGCTCGATCTGCCGGTTAATGCTTCTCTGCTTATGCACATCCGGGTCTAGATGAATGGCCAGGCTGGGAATGACGACAAGCGGTCTTTTGCAATGCAGCAGTGTTTCCTGAAGTTGTCCATTTGGATGCTGCCAGATAATGCGGCCAGCCAGGGAACAATCCCTGTCAAACCAGGGGGCAAGCAATGCCCCACCGTACACCTCCACACCGAGTTGCCAGTATCCCAGCTGCTGCACAAGCGGTTCCGGCTTTAATTTCAAACATGGGCTATCGCTATGTGCCCCTGCCATGCGTAAGCTCTTGCATCCTGTCGCACCAGCACTCAAGGTAAAGGCAATAAGGCTTGAGCTGTTTCTTGTGACAAAGTATTTCCCGGCACTCAACTCTCCCCAGGGTTCAGCCTCATCAAGTTGTATAAAGTCCTTTTCAGCTAACAACCGGCCAGCTGTGGCTGTGGCGTGAAAGGACGTTGGCGAATCGTTTAGGAAGGTAAAAAGATCTTCTATATAGTGCTCCAAGATTTCCATATTCATTTTTTCCTTATAGTATTGTTAACAAAAAAGAGAGGCGAGCCTCGTGTATGAGCATGGCACAATGCCCATCTTTTCGCTATGGTATGGTTCCAGCGTTTTTTTTGTCAGTGACTATGGTAACAAATTAACATGATACACCGAACGCATCTTTCTGCAGTGTTTTTTGATTTTGACGGCGTTATTGCCGACTCTTTAACTGTGAAAAAAGATGCCTTTGCAACCCTCTTTGCCTCATACGGCAGACCCATACAAGATGCGGTGGTGCGCTATCATGAGGCGCATGGCGGTATGCCTAGACAGGAAAAACTACGCCACTGCCTTGAGGCGATAGCCTGCGTTAAAGCAACAAATGAACGGGTGGCGGAATTGGCTGCTGCCTTTTCTAACCTGGTTTTTCAGAAAGTAATCGAAGCGCCTCTTATGCCCGGGGCAAGAGAGTGCCTTAAGGGTTTGCAAAGCGCTGGTATCCCGGCTTTCATTGTTTCAGGAACACCACAGGAGGAGATGCACGAGATTGTGCAGGCAAAGGAATTGGTCCCTTTTTTTTGTGAAGTGCATGGCTCTCCTCGGATTAAAGCTGTAATAATAAACGATATTCTTACCCGGTTTCAGCTAAGCTCAACGAACTGCCTTTTTCTGGGAGACGCCTTGGCCGACTATGAAGCAACCTTGGCCTGCGGGCTTCATTTCTTGGGCATAGTGCCAGAGGGTCGTGAAAATATCTTTCCGGATGCGGTTACCATAAGCTCCCAGGTTGATAGCCTAAACTGGCCATTCTAGTGTCTTTGTTCCGTCTTGATTAAGTTGTGCTTGTTCGGTAAAAAGACAAACTGTGCTTAGAGGGAAACTCCATGTTTTTTCTTCCCTTGTCTTTATGACTGTTTGTTCATTCTCAAGACAGGTTGGCCTGCAATCTGTCTTTCCCAATCTTGGAGAAAAACCCGGTGCTTCAACAAAAAAAATATAAACGAGCCCTAACCATCGCCGGTTCTGACAGCTGTGGCGGAGCTGGTATTCAGGCAGATCTCAAAACCTTCGCCGCTAACGGCTGCTATGGTATGAGTGTTATTACTGCCATAACAGCACAAAACACCATGGGCGTACGCGCTATAAGCGCTGTTCCCGTTGAGGTCGTTGCCGCACAGATTGAAGCCGTATTAACCGATATAGGGGCCGATGCCATTAAAATTGGCATGCTCTTTTCACCGGAACTGATCTGCACGGTAGCAGAGGCGATCCGTCGTTTTGCTGGGGGCATTCCCCTGGTACTCGACCCTGTGATGGTGGCCCAGAGCGGAGGTAAACTCTTGCAAAATGAGGCTATACAATCGCTGAAGGATGCGCTTATCCCACTAGCGTATGTTATAACTCCAAACTTGCCCGAGGCTGAGGTGCTCCTTGGACGCACCATAGTATCAACAAGTGCAGTGCAGGAAGCTGCTCAAGATTTAGCAGCCTTAGGCTGTCCTAATGTGCTGATAAAGGGTGGGCATTTTACCGGCGAATCGAGTGAGGACGTGCTCTATTTCGGAGACGAAGACAAATTTATTACTTATCCAGGAAAACGCATAGAAACTAAGAATAATCATGGGACTGGCTGCACTCTTTCCTCGGCCATTGCGGCTGGGCTTGCCAAGGGGCTTCCCCTGGCGAGTGCGATTGCCAAGGCAAAAGAATACATCAGCCTGGCCATAACTGCCGGTGCGGCGTATCAGGTTGGTCATGGCCATGGCCCGGTCCATCACTTTTTTTCTTTTTATGACTGATCATATGTATACACATCATAAAATTATGAGAAATAATCAGGAGGCTCTGTGAGTATTTGTAAAATTGTTGTTGCAGACATTGTCTACACCGGCCAACTCAAAAAAGAGTTCGGCCCAGCAAGCACCATAGATTTTGCCCGCTCCTCTGAGCAGTTGGCGGAACTAAAGGGAACAATCGCTTCAGAGTGGTTGCGAAGAAAATATCCGGAGGCAGAGCTGTACGCAGATGTGGCTATTTATGATGGCTTTGGCCAGGCTCGGGCTATTGAAGTCTATGCTTATGATGAAGAAGATGCCTTGGATGAAAAACTCTCAAAACAGCTGCAAAGTGAGGTGCAAAAAAAGGTAACAGAAGCGGTCGAGCAAGGTGGCTGGACTGTGGAATCGGCTGCTTAATTCAATCTTCACTGTTTATTGGGGTGGCGCAAGAGAGGCTGCCCAACCCGGTAAGAGGCTATTACAATACCGCCAAAGATAAGAAGAGCTCCTTTTATCTGGTGCCAGGCAAACTGTTCACCAAGGAAAAAAATGGCCAAAATGGAACTAAAAAGGGGCATCAGGCGGACAAAAGGGGCAACCCCATTGGCACCAATTTGCCGAACCGCATAATTCCAACACAAAAAGGCAAGGACAGAGGCGCACAACGCCACATAACCGACCACCAACACCGAGTTAAGGGTCACCGGCATGACACTGCCCGTTTGTGATTCAAAGGCATACAAAAAGGCAAGCCCAACAAGTCCCACCAAATTTATGGCAAAGAGGAATGCCAGCGGATTTAATTCTTTGGGAAGGCGGCGCAGACTTACGGAATAGAGGGCCCAGTCAAGCGCTGCCACGAGCACCAAGAGATCACCCCTGTTAAATGAAATGGCAAAAAGGTGCACGATTTCTCCTTTTGCAAGTATGAGCAAAACACCAGCAAAGGAAAGCAAAATTCCCGAGATCTGCCGTGCCGACAGCTGCTCCTTGTAGAAAAACCACGAGCAAAGGGCAATAAGCAGTGGCGTGATGGAGTTGACCAGCACGGCATTGATGGCCGTGGTGGACTGCATGGCCAGGTATAAAATGGTGTTAAAACCGGTAACGCCTAAAATTCCCTGCACAACAATTAAGGAGGCATAACGTCTTAAAAGACGACGTTGTTGCCAGAAATGTGGTGCGGAAAAGGGAGCCAACACCAAAAGTGCGACTGCCCAGCGCCAGAAGGAAAGGGCAAAGGGCAGAATAACCCCGTTGACACCCCTGCCAAGCACGAAATTACCCGACCAGAAGAGTGCAGCCAGCACCAGTGAAAAATAAGGCAGGTACTTTATGAAACGATAATCAAGCATGATAATTGACTAAAAAAAGGAAAAGAAAGGCTACTCCTGCAAATACGCTCTATCTGCTTAGAACCACACTACGAAGACTTGACAGTACCTTACTCTCCGCTTGCCTTTATTTCTGAAAAAGCCACCCCTGTTTTTCCCTTTGCGTAAGCTGTGCTAAATGGGAACGAGCCTGAGCAATTTTCATGGTGTTTATAGTGGCAATAAGAGAAAGAGATATTTCTTGCAGACCGATATTTTGACGAAGACGCTCCATCAAAAGTAACCATAGTTGTGCAGTAACCTCGGCATCTGTCAAAGCCCTATGGAAAGGTCCCGAAGCTGTCAACTGGAACTGTCTGGCAAGTCGGGAAAGGCTAAAGCCTGAGGCTTCCGATAAAATACGCCTGGCTGTTAAAAGTGAGCAATGAATTTCATTTTTCCTCTTTTTCCCCAAGCCTTGTAACTCACTATCAAGAAAGGCCCTGTCAAAGCTGGCATTATGGGCCACGAGCGGATAATCAGCACAGAAATCGTAAAATTCCAACATCACCTGTGCCACAGGCTTAGCACTGGCAAGCATACTATTGTTAATACCGGTAATTGCGGTGATAATCGGACTAATTGAAAACCCCGGGTCCATCAGGCGTTGAAAAGTAGCACCTACTTGGCCTTGAATGAGCAGGACCGCACCCACTTCAATTGGCCTAGCTCCTTCAGCTGGGTCCATACCAGAAGTTTCGAAATCAAAAACAACTAGGTCAGTCATAAAAGGCAATAAACATTAAGAAATCATGTATTCTTTTATGTGGCATAACGCACTGGTAATGTTAAATTTTTTAAAATAGTGCGCATCTTTTGAAATTTGTATAGAGATGATGAACTGATCATATTCTTTTTTTCCTGTCAACAAGGGGGAGTTATGCAACCAGAAGAAATGCAAAAGAAGGCAAGAGAACTCTTCTTGCAACGTATGCACTGTAGTCAGGCAGTTCTCGTGGTCGGTCTGGAGAAATTAGGTATTGATGATCCAGGTGCGATTAAGGCCCTTGGCGCCTTTGGTGGTGGCATCGGGGGCTGCGGCAGAACCTGCGGTGTTCTTATCGGGGCAGCTGCGACAATTGGTGCTTTGTACAGTCGCAGCAGCTTGGATGAAAAAGAAAACCCCAGGATGTGGGCGGCCACAAAAAAAGTTGTGCAGCTTTTTGAAGAGCTCTGTTCGCCATACGATGGACTCAATTGCAATCAGATTGCCCAGGTTGATTGGCTTGACCGCGATGCAGTAAAGAACTTTTACAACAATCCGGAAAGCCGCAGACAACATTGTATTCGTCTCGTTGGTGAAATGAGCAAGGCTCTGGGTGAGCTGCTGGAAGTGGAGAAGCTGCAAGAGTAAACCGGGTCTCTAGGCGAAAGTGTATAATTAAAAAAGGGACAGCTCGTTTTCATGACGGGCTGTCCCTTTTGTTTGTTCACTTTTAAGTTGAATAAGCCTTACAACAAAAAAGTAGAGATGACTGCTTAATCCGGCTCCTATTCTTACTCTTTTGCCTTATCTTTGCCGCTTTCAACAGTCTTTGCCTCATTCATTTGTGACGCGCCGCGTACACCTATATGGCAGGTTGTACAGCGAGTATTTGAAGCAAATGCCTTCTTGCCATCGTGGCAGGCTCCACAATACTGACCTGCATACAGAGCCTCCATGGTAAATTTGTTGGGATGTTCTTCTGCAGCACCAATGCGAGTTTCAAAAAGCTTTGGATGGCAGGAGGAGCATTGCAGTCCTTTTTTCACATGACCATTATGCTCGAAAATAACGGTGCGGACCGGTTTATCAAACACAACCCGTTCCGGAGGTGTCATGTTGCTGCCATGGCAACGGACACAGGTACCTGTGCCATATGTGGCGAAGGCGGCTTTGCCATTATGACAGGTGCCACACGATGTTCCATTATTAAAGTGTTCGTGATTATAGGTGCCACTGGCAGCAGCTGCTCCTCTCTTACGCTCGAAGATTTTTGGGTGGCAAGTGGCGCAACTGATTTTCTTTTTGACCACATGTTCAGTGTGGCTAAACATCTCGTGTATTGGCTCTTCGCTGACCACCTCGGTGGTGCCCAGGTGGGTGGGAAGAACCACTGCTTGTTCATTCGGCTTTGCAACTGCCTCTTCCTTTTTTTCTTCGGCCTGCAGATTTGCAATGCCGCAGAAACTAACGACAAGCAAGAACGTTATAACTGACAGGAGTTTCCTTTGGTTTCTCATCTCTGGGCCCTCCTTCAGGCAACCGTATCGTTCATGTAAAAGACATTTGGCAAGGCGCCGGTCTCTGGACGTAGCACCCACACCGTTGTTTCTGGCCGATGCACTAACTTGTATACATGGCTTTCAGGATCGCTTAAATCACCAAAGATACGAACATGTGCGGGGCAGGCCTCAACACAGGCCGTGTCGGTTTTTCCTTGTGTCAAGCGGGATTCAAGGCAGAAATCACATTTATCAACGGCCCTTTTTTCTTCGTTATAGTAGCGAGCATTATAAGGACAGGCGGCCATGCAGGTCTTACAGCCGATGCATTTTTTACTGTCCATGACAATAATGCCATTGGTCTCGTTTTTATAGGTGGCCTTTGTCGGGCAAACCCGCACGCAGGGCGGCTCATTGCACTGATTGCAGAGGACTGGGATAAAGACGGTCTCCTGCTCTTTCGGGCTGATGTTTCGTTTCTGCTCAAGGATAATTGTCCTGTAGCCATACTCAGGTACATGGTTTGTTTTCACGCAGGCAACCATGCACCGTTCGCAGTCGATACAGAGATTCTGTCGCATGACCATGCTATAATGCGGCTTATACTGGTGTTTTGCAGCACCAGAAAAATTATCCAGGATCCCCGCTTGAGCTTTGCGGATGGTGGTTAACGACAAAACTGATCCCCCCAGGAAAAGCCCAGTTACGGCAAAGCCTGCCCGGAGAAAGGTTCTGCGTTCAAGAGGTGGCAGATTTTCTACCCCCTCATTCACTAAGGTTTCCAGTTCATTGATGTTCATTCCCTTCCCTCAAGATAAAGGTGATTCGAGTATCATCATGAAGAGCACTGAAAATGTGCCCATTTTTTCCCAGTATTAGCCCGCGTCCACAGAAAATAAGCGCATATATATTGCCAGATTGCAGCAGCTATTCATACCCTAATTTATGGATGAGAGCAAGGTTTCATACCGTCTTTCTCATAAGCTTCTCAAGAGAAAAGTTGGCATAAAAGCGAAAAAGAAGACACAGAGCTTGCCTCTTTCTACCCTAGCGAGTTGTAACAAGTAACTGTCACCTTATTTTCCTGTATGAATTACCTCTTTGAAAAAAAATCAGTAGAGCAAGCCACTTTGAGGTGTTCTTTCACAAAATATTGCTGCTGGAACTTAAAACCCTTCTTTCATCTGATATGCGCCTTGCCTTTGGCTTTATGGAGGCTCTTAAAAGTTTGCCGTATTTTTTCCCTTGCTATTAAAAATCTCAACCTCCTCCTGAAAAATCTGCTGGGCATTTTTTTTCCTTCTGTTCACTTAATTCCCATACGCATCAAGCCTTTGTTATGTAACTTGGAGAGGAGAATAATAGCCAAGACAGAGCCAATAAGGCACCAAAACATATCTGTTTGTGTGTCCCAGATATAACAGAGTTGGTTCTGGAAATTTGGGTAAGCTCTTAAGTGGAATTTCTGCTAGCACTAACGGCCTACAAAGGGCACAAGATGGAGCAGAAAGTGGCAAAAGGACCGAAATGGAAACATTCAGCACCATTCAAAGAAAAAGTGGCCTTAGCCGCCAAAGCCGGAGACAAGACGCTGGCTTAATTGGCGCAGCAGTTTGAGATTCACCCCAACCAGACAACCACCTGGAAACGGCAATTAATCGAGAATGCCTCTGGAATTTTCGACAAATTCCCTGCTCAACCAAAAGTTGATCTGAAGGCATTGCATGCCAAGATCGGGCAATTGACGCTAGAAAACGTTTTTTTAGAAAGTGCGCTCACAAAGACGGGAATGCTGAGCGCAAAACGTAGATTGACCGTAATCATTCACTGTCAGTGGCAAGACAGGCCAAATTGATCGGTGTCAGTCGCAGCAGCGTTTATTATCTTCCCAGACCTGTTTCTCAAACCGGCGTGGATTTTTTGGATTGGTACAACCGTTGTAGACCGCACTCCAAGTTAAAGAAAAAAACGCCTGACGAGGCCTACACCGTGATGTTGCCGGCTGGTGAACTGGCAGCGTAACTACAGGCAGAAATTCCACTTAAAAATCTCAAGATATTGTCCAGACAAGTGCGAACACCTCCGTTTGACTAATATCTGCAAGTGGAATAAACTTTATCTTTATATCAAAAGAAACCGTTCCCGGGCAACTTTGTCACTGCGACTTATGCCGACATAGACCAGAGAGGATGCATGCAAGGGGCACCTGCAAGGAAGGATTACCTTGCACAGCCTGCACCAGAATTGACTGTTTCTCCTCACAATTAGCTGTTTAATTCTTTACAAGGCAGCTGTAACTCAGCGTATGATAAGGCCTCGAGAGGTATTGGCTTCTGCAGAAGAAACAATGATTAAATCCTGCAGCTCGTTAATATCATCTGCAATTGGTGGGAGCGAGTTTTCTAATGAAGCACCGATTTCTTTAATTACCTGACACAAAACCTGGCCCTGCTTGTTTTGGCGAATTCCCTTTATTAACTCACCAACCCATTCTTGCCAGCGTTCCTGGTGAAGCACCCGGTTAATCCCCCTATCTCCCAAAATCCATACCCGGCGCTCAAGGACAGAGAAAAAAATAAGCACACCTGTTGCCCCTTTTGTATGGTGCAGACTATGTCCATAAAAATTGAGCACCGCCTCGCGCTCCACTTCCTTTTGGGCTCGACGCGGACTTATAAAATGACGAAAGACAGCTGGAAAATGGGGTATTGCCAGGTAGGACAAGAGGAAAAAAGATGAAAAACAGAGCCAGAAAAGCCATGAAAGGCCATTTGACCACCAGTAAAATGAGGTAATGAATTCCCAGACAAACAAGACAAAAGGCAAGACAAGCAGAAAGGAAGCGGTCAAGCGCGCTTCGGGATAATCGTGACTCGATGAGACAACCATCACGACAATTTCAGCGGCTGTCTCTGCTTCAGCCTCCTGCACAGTTTGTCTGATCTCTTTTTGTTCTGCTTCTGTGAAAAAGTGCCCTGCCAGGCTTTGCATATCACCACCCTCCGGAAGCACCGCCGCCGCCAAAGCCACCGCCGCCTCCACTAAAACCACCACCGCCGAATCCACCTCCGCCGAGTCCGCCAGATCCACCAAAACTCCCTCGACCAGAGTGACGCCCACCAAGGGTGTTCCCTATTCCCAAAAGTGTGACAACAAATGTACCCACAGCGCTAATTAAGCCAAAAAACCAAAATGGCACAAGATTTTGCAAAAAGACCCCAACGCCTAGTCCAAAGACCCCGCCAACTATACCAGCCAGGGCCTTATTTTTCCGGAAGATGTTGCCAATGACAATGATTCCGAAAAAAAGGAAAACAAAGGCATTACTCATACCTTCATTCTGACGAGAATTGTTTGCACTGGTTGTTTGTGCGCTATACTCGCCTTTCACGACCTGCACGATGGCCGTCACCCCATCAATAACACCCTGATTAAAATTGCCATTACGAAACTGGGGCACAATCTCATTGCGGATAATTCGTCCACTTACAAGGTCGGTGAGCTTCCCTTCAAGCCCCTTCCCCACCTCTATACGCAGCTTTCGTTCCTTAACGGCAACAAGAAGTAAGGCACCATTATCCGTTGACCTTTGGCCGATTCCCCAGTTTTCAGCCACCTTCAGGGAATAACTCTCCAGGTCTTCACCATCTAAGGAGGGAATGGTCAGCACCACCACCTGGGTAGAATCTGTTTCTTCAAGCTGCTGAAGAACCTGGTCAAGCATTTGGACGGTTGAGCCAGAAAGGATATGGCCCAAGTCGTTGACCCGGCCACTAAGTCGGGGGACTTCCAGGGCCTGGACAACCGATGCGCTCAACAGAAGAAAAAACAGACCTTGGGTTATGAGCCTATGCAGAATTGACATGGAGCATCCTGTCTAGAACTGGACCTTAGGCACTTCCTGGGCTTGGGCAGAGGCCTTAAAGTATTCTTTCAGTTCCAGGTGCAGGAACAACTTGTTGGTCATACTCTCCGGAAAACTTCGCAAGGAGCTATTGAACAAGCCAACTGCCTCATTGTAACGCTGACGGGCAACATTAATTCTGTTTTCTGTTCCTTCGAGCTGATTCTGCAGATCGCGGAAGTTCTCATTTGCCTTCAGATCAGGATACTGTTCAACCACCACCATAAGCCGGGAAAGTGCTGCGCCAAGCTGATCCTGCGAAGCCTGAAACTGTTGCATCAGGGCCGGATTACTCAAATCCTTACTGGAAATCTGCATAGATGTTGCCTTTGAACGGGCATTAACCACTGCCTCAAGAGTTGCCTGTTCATGGGTGGCATAGGCCTTGACCGTTTCCACCAGATTGGGAATAAGGTCAGCCCGCCTTTGTAAGCTTGCCTCTACATTGGCCCAGGCCTGAAAAACATTTTCTTCCTTCTGCTGCAAAGAATTATATCCGCATCCTGTGAGTAGAAAAACAACCGCCACAAAGGGAAGAAGGCGAAATATTTTTTTCATAATTACTCCTTAATAAAATAAAACTGCTCTTGTTATGTGCCGCTGAGGAAAAGTTTTGTACTATGCTCGCTTCTGTGCCGATTCGGACCCCAACTGGCTTGTGATCCACTCAACAGCCACCAAAAGATCTTCTGCCACATAGTCTGGCTGCACCTCTTGCTTTGGCCCGATATAGGCGGCATCACCCCGTCCGTACCCGGTAAGCACCAATATGGTACGGGTGCCAACACTCGCCCCGCAACGCAGGTCAGACCAACGATCTCCTACCATAAAGGAACGATTGAGATCAATGCCAAGTTCTGTTGCCGCCTGCATAAGTAAGCCTGGTGCTGGTTTTCTGCAGTTGCAACGCGCGCGATAACGCTCTTCTTTGGCCTCCGGATGGTGCGGACAGATATACAGCCCATCTAAGTGAGCACCTTCTTGAGCCAGTTTATCGTGCAGTTCTGCATGTACTTCGTCAAGCAAAGATTCTGGGAAGTAACCACGAGCCAGGCCCGATTGATTGGTCACCACTACCACCGGAATGGCAAGTCCATTTAATTGGCGAATTGCCCTGGCAACGCCAGGGAGCAGGTGGAAGCGGGAAAGATGGTTGATATAGCCCATCTGCTCGTTAATGGTGCCGTCTCGGTCAAGGAAGACAGCTGGCTTTAAGGTGGCGTGAGGCTGCATTTTTACCAAATTCAGGTAAGCAATTTTACCATGGCCTGATACACTTCAGCACTACTGATCATCTTCATGCATTTAAAGTGCTTTTCCGGGCATTTTTTTTGTTTGCAGGGGCTGCAGGGAAGTTCCTTATGGATCACCACAGCACTGGCGGAAAAAGGCCCGGTTGCGATATGATCTGTCGAACCAAAGATTGCAATCTGCGGCGTATGCAAGGCTGCGGCCACATGCATTAGACCTGAATCATTGGTGACAAAGGCATCACACTCTCCAATCAGGGCTATGGCCCCAATGAGCTTGGTTTGCCCGGCAAGATCAACCAGGCGAGCCTTATTGCCCACCCTTTCCATAATTTCAGCAGTAGTTGACCTGTCTGCGCCACTGCCAAACAAGAGTATATGCGGATCAAAATGTTTGGCCAAACGAAGAGCCAGCTCCGCGTAATGAGCTGCAGGCCATTTTTTAGCCGGGCCAAAGGCTGCCCCGGGGTTAAAGCCAATAAGCAGGGAAGTTGACGCTGGACGGCCAATTTTTTCATGTAAAATGGCTTTTGCCTGGTCTATCTCAAAACCAGGAATGAACAGTTCCAAATCATCACTGCTGGTTTGAATCCCCAGCCCTCGCAGGATGCGCTGGTAGTAAAAAACCTGATGCTTCACCACGATATCCGGGGCCTTTTCCACCTTATGGGTCAACAAAAAACCACGTCCATCTGTGGTGTAGCCTCCTCGCACGGGAATGCCAGCCAGTTTGGTGAGAAAGGCTGCTTCAAAGGCATTCTGGAACAAAATGGCGCAGTCGTAGTTTTCCTGTCGCAATTCGCCAGCCAGGCGGAAGATTCCAGTTATGCCCTTATGACGTGTTTTCTTTTCAAAAGGAAAAATATGATCGACCCGCGGGCTATAGCGAAAGACATCGCTGACCCAGGGGTAGGCCAAAAGGGTTATTTCGCTCTCGGGAAATGCCTCGCGAATACCCCGCAGGGCAGGCGTTGTCATGACAGCATCACCGATCCAGTTGGTGGAACGAACGAGAATTTTTTTTGGATTTTCCGGAAATTGAATCATTCTTTTTCCTGCATGGCAGTAAGGACAGCTAAATGCTCTGCGGCAAAAGTAATGCTACTGTCTAATGAAAGGGCAACTTCATAGTTCAGGCGTGCTGCCTTAAAATCGCCACTGTACTCCAGGTTAAGAGCCATGTTTGCATAATCTATCGCCGATACGGGGTTCAATTCAACGGCGCGTTTAAAATGAATAACCGCCTCCTGATAACGACCCAGGTGATACAGGCAGACCCCCATAATATTGTGCATATCCGGTCTGGCTTCATCATAGGAGAATCCGGCACGCAGTGCATCCATGGCTTCTTCATAGCGGCCAAGATCACGCAGGCAGGAGGCCAGATATGAATAGAGATAAGGCTTATCTTCTGCAGGGCAAGGTAAAGCCAGGGCTTGCGCAAAAAAAGTGTGCGCAGCGGCAAAATCACCACTTTCGTAGGCTTGCTGACCGCGATAAAAAAATAGACTGTAGTCCTCGGGCACAAGCGCTTGCATAGTGGTGAACTTGTCCTCGCGTGCTGCACCCTCAAGGAGCGAACTGGCCAGCTTAGCGGCAAAAAGTACCGCATTACCACCCATGGCGCGTTCCCGGAAATGTGCTCCTGGTACAATGGTGTAAAGGGCAGGAATTTGCAGTTGTGGGTGTTTTGTGTTTACCAGACAAACATCTAAACCGGTTTCCTTCAGCCTCTGCACACAGTTCTGTATCTCTTTATATATATCCGCACTCTGCAAATCGTTTATTTCGCTCACCGAGCGGCAGAGCGGACTATCAAGGAGGTAAGCTACTTCATCAAGAACCAATGGTTTAGGTAGCCCGCTTGCCACATAGTTCGAGGCGCTGTTAAAATCCCCGGCAAGCTGCGCCACTTCAGTTATGGCGCGGATAATTGCCTTATTGACCCCAGGGGTTGTCCCGGCGGTATAGACAATCTCACTTTTATCTGGAAAGGTCGATGGATCCCAGGCCAAGGCACCAATTGTCGGGATGCCGGTATTAAGGGAAAAGTCAAAAAGTCTTAGTTCAATCCCTTGGGCCGCAAATTTATTGAGCAGTCCCCGGGCCACCGGGTCTGTTATGCTCTCTAGAGCAATTTGTGGGACAGGCATTTCTTCCCTGGCAATAATCGCGCAGACATGGCGTTCAACAATCTCACATATCCCTTGCAGGGCTGCCTCTTCATAGGTGTTACCCGCAGCAGGGCCATTGAATTCATTAATGGCGTAAAACCAGCTAAAGGGCACAAGAACCGGTTTATCATCGCTCAGGTTCAGGGCCCAGACCCACTGCATGGGTATATCCTGCAAAAGCTCCCGTAACAGCTCAGTGCTATGGCTCGTATCGTGCACAGATTGCAACAAGGTTTCCATTGACATCACAGGGAAACCATCGTGCTCCATCTGGGCGTAGTCACCATAGAGGTAGTTGGCCGGGTTTTGTAAAAAACTGAAAAAACTGAAACGCTCAGCAAGCTCCATACAGGCACTGGCCCTGGCCTGCTCTGGTGTTGAGCCCTTGCCCATCTGTTTTTTATTACCAATGACAGCCTGGGCATCTGCACCGCAGACACTGAAATACACAGGGATATCTAAGCGCCCGGTATCAATTCGTTTAATTTCCTTTAAGATATCAAGATCAACCCCTTTGAGCCGTGCCAGAAAACGATTCACTGTTTCAGTGGGCGTACAGGCCTTGTCTTGATCAAAGGTATATTGTTTCAAACAGGATTGCAGGGAGATAAGGGTAGCGGGTGTTTTTTCTTCAGGCATATATTTTCTCAAAAACTGGAAAGCGATTGGCAAAGCTCTGGCAAGCGATTATTCCACTCTGCGCCTTGACCAGTGAGTTGGAGAACCCGGCTGCCCGATTCCTCCTTAAAACAAAGTGCAAGGTATTCTTCCGGCACAAGGTTGCCCAGGCGCTCGGGCCATTCCACCACCGTTACTCCGTCCAGACTAAAATACTCCAAGAGGCCGCTCTCTTCAATCTGCTCCTCAGAGTTCAGGCGGTACAGATCCATGTGATAGATGGGAAGACTTCCGTGATACTCATGCAATAAGGCAAAGGATGGGCTGGCAACATATTCGTCATCCGGCACCTGTAGCGCCCTGGCTAAAAACTGGGTAAAGGTTGTTTTGCCAGAACCAAGCTCGCCATATAGTAAAAGAATATCCCCTGGCAGAAGCTGTAAAGCTATCTGTGCGGCAATCTGTTCCAGTTGACCAAGGCTCACCTGACACTGTACTTTTGAACTTAATTGTGTTGGCATGGCACTAGAGATGATATCTGTGTCCAGCGCGAATGGTGCAGGCCCTGTATAGTTGCTCAAGCAAAAGAAACCTGGCCATCTCGTGGGTAAAGGTTAAAGGAGAGAGAGCCAGATAAAAATCACAGGCCTGAAGCGCAGTGTCATGCAGGCCAAGGTGGCCACCAATAAAAAAGGCAATATCCGCTGCCCCCTGCTCCTCCCATGCAGTGAGCTTACTGGCAAGTTCCTCGGAACTCATTAGCCTTCCCTTGGCATCAAGGGCAACTTTATATCGATTCTGGCCGCAGCTTGCTAAAAGCTCTTCAGCCTGTCTAGACTGGGTGATTTCATCTGGGGCGCCATGGATGTGCCGCTCCTTTAAGACTGGTAGTTCGACTGAGGCATAGCGGCAAAGACGCGCTGTATAATCTTTAATGGCGTCATCAAGATACTTTTCTTTTGTCTTGCCTAAAAAAGGAATAAAAAACTTCATTTTGCCGACGGCAAAGACATTTTTTCGCCGAGTAAGGCCCGAAAAATATGGCAAAAATCCTCATAACTTATTTCGGTATTCAGCCCGGGGCAGGAAGCCGTAATGGTGAGATAGTTGTCTTTACTATCTAACATGCTGGGGTGCAGCGGCCACTGACGGCAGCGCCAGGGACGACCATCGTGTACGGTACAGCCCTTTCCTTCTTCGTAGAAGATGCAGTGCCCATCCTTCACCCGCATCTGCACGGTGTTGCCTGTTATCCGCCAATATTGGCGAATAACTTCGTCTCGACTCAAATTTAAATGTTTTATCATACGCTCCTGATCCGTCGTATCCAGGGAAACTGTAGTTTCCCCCTGACAGCAGAAGCCACAGCGGGCACAGGTGAATATTTCTGAAACCGTATGGGAAGAAGATGGTGTATTCATGAAAAAAAAGACTATTGCAGGGGCTTGAGCTCAGGCATTACCGGTCTGGTCACCAAAAAGGACAATGTCTATGCCAAATTTATTGGCGGCTTGTTTCCATTTACTTTCTGCAGGAGTACGAAAGATGATATCAGTGTCAGCAGGCACAACTAACCAGCCATTATCAAGGAGTTCATTTTCAAGTTGCCCTGCTCCCCAGCCAGCATAGCCGAGGATGAACAAAAAATCTGCTGGGCCTTCGCCCATAGCTATATCTTCCAAGAGACGACTATCGCGCGAGACAAAGATCCCAGCCTGTACCTCCATACCGTACTGTTTGGTGGTATTTGTTCCCTTATAGAGGATAAAACCACTGTTTAAATCCACGGGACCACCCATGTGCACAGGCCCAGACAGTATCTTCTCACCTCGAATTCCCGTATTGAGCAAGACATCCTGCAGGGTGAGCATGGGGTTTGGGTTGTTAATAACAAGGCCCATCGCACCGGCTTCATTGTGTGCACAAAGATAGATGACCTGTTCCTGGAACCTGGGGTCTGGCATCTGCGGTGTGGATATGAGGAATTGCCCGATTAAACTTTCCATGTCTTCTCGCTGCGCCTTGTTCTTTTTTGCTCTATAGCATGCGCTCACAAAACAGGTCAAGGTGCATTTCGAAAAAACTTGCAGCGACAGGCTAAGAAAATATGCGGCAAAACTAGCTGAATTAAATGGTAAAAACCAATACTATATGAAAGGCCCTAACCAGTATTCCCATTTATTTGAACAATATCGATATGGTGTTTACCATCTTAAATGCTGGCACAAGCTTAGCGAGATAACTGTATTGGCAGTAAATATGTATCTGATTTTGGTTAAAAATTAGCTGGAAGACACTGTAAAAAAGACATAACCGTTGACAAAGAGGCTTTTTTAGATGCAGCATGTGAAATTTTCAAAAAAAGAAGCAATTTGTACGTTTTATTCTCAATAGCCCTTGGGTTGATACATGAAGGCAATCTGTCTTTTTTTTAGTGTTAGTCTTTGCAGTTGGCTTGGCTGGGAGCTTGGGGCCTCGTATGGCATTATGATTGCCTACTGGATTAGTTTTATCGGCAGTTTATTGGGGATATTTCTAGGCATCCTCATCTACAAAAGATTTCTTGAATAAGATTTTGCGTAATCTATTTTTTTTAATAATTCGTTTCATGAAAACGTCTCTTCGGGTACCATCGCCCTGCTTATTTTTCCTGACATACTCGCCCGACAAACTCCCCTAACTAATACCTGCCAAAGCGCCTCTAATGTCCTGTCCCCAATCAGAAAGCACTCCGCAGTCCGCTTCGCCAGCTCAACTAAACATTGTCCTGGTCGAGCCGGAAATACCGCCTAACACCGGCTCCATAGCCCGTCTTTGCGGCGCCACCAACACAACTTTGCACTTGGTCCATCCCCTTGGATTTAAGGTTGATGATAAGCATTTAAAAAGGGCTGGTCTTGATTACTGGCCGCATGTGCACATTCTCCATTGGCCAAATCTTGAGACATTTTTAAAAAAATATCCGGAAACACACCTTTATTTCTTCACCACCAAATCAAAAAAACCATACACCAAAATAGAGCACAGACCTGGTGATATGCTTATCTTTGGACGAGAGACAAAAGGCTTGCCGGAAGACATTCTCGCACTATATAGTGAGCGCTGCTTCACCATACCCATGAACAATCCGCACATCCGTAGCCTGAACTTGGCAATGGCAGCTGGCATCGTTCTTTACGAAGCTATCCGACAACTGACACTCAGCGAACAATTCTAACTAAAATAATCAATTAAGGAGCAGTCCATGCCAGAGCGCATCTACAACTTCAGTGCAGGCCCAGCGGTATTGCCAGAACAGGTTTTACAGGAAGCGGCTAAAGATATAGTTAACTTTCAAAATACCGGCATCGGCCTTATTGAAATGAGCCATCGCTCAAAAGAGTTCATGGCCGTTGCCGCAGAGGCTGAAGCCCTGATTCGTGAGCTACTTGCCATTCCTGCAAACTACAAGGTGCTTTTTCTGCAGGGCGGCGCCTCCACCCAGTTTTTCATGGTTCCAATGAACCTGTTAAACAAAGACCGTGTGGCCACCTATCTAAACACCGGAACCTGGTCAAAAAAGGCCATAAAGGAGGCCAAGCTTTTTGGTCAGGTGGAAGTTGCGTATTCCAGTGAAGACCAGGTTTTCAACCGAGTTCCCACTGATAATGAGTACACTGTGAATCCGGCCAGTGAATACCTTTATTTTGTGACAAACAACACCATCTATGGCACACAATTCCCTGAAATGCCCAAAAAAGATGTGACACTGGTGGCGGATATGTCGTCTGATATCTTTTCCAGGCCAGTTGATGTAAGCAAGTTTGGCATTATCTTTGCCGGAGCGCAAAAAAACATGGGGCCTGCTGGCGTAACCTTAGTGATTATCCGCGAAGACCTGCTTGACCGCGTGGATGAGGCTGTGCCCACCATGCTGAAATACAAGACCCACGCCGACAAAGACTCCATGTTCAACACCCCACCCTGCTTTGCCATCTACTGCGTGGGCCGGGTAATGCACTGGATTAAGCAAATTGGCGGCGTTAAGGCCATTGAGCAACTGAATGCCAAAAAAGCAGCCCTGGTCTACGAGGCCATTGATCGTCATGAGATCTATCGTGGCCATGCCGAGAAAGCATCGCGCTCCTGCATGAACATCACCTTTACCCTGCCCTCTAAGGAACTAGAGACAGCGTTTATCAGCGAGGCCACAGCCCAGGGATTAAATGGACTAAAAGGCCACCGCTCTGTGGGTGGATGCCGTGCATCCATCTACAATGCCTTTCCCATGGAAGGTATTGTCAAATTAGTTGATTTCATGGATAGCTTTGCCAAGAAAAATAAGTAAATTATTGGAAAACGCCTTCTCCTCACTCCGCAGGCGTTTATCGTCTGCGGTTTTTTTATTTTTATAAGCGAGTACTCAATGGACTACCAAGGAATGGTTATTCGTCCACCAAGCGAAGCCTTTTCCATTATTTTGCAGGTTACCCTGGGCTGTTCCCATAACAAATGCACCTTTTGCGGCACCTACCTGGATAAGCCCTTTGCGGTTAAGCCCTGGCAACAGATTCAGACCGACCTTGACTTTGCCGCCCAATATTGCCAGCGTCAGCACACACTTTTTTTGGCAGATGGCGATGTCCTTGCTTTGCCGCATGAAAAAATTATTCGACTTCTAACAAACATTAAAACCCAATTGCCCTGGGTTCGCAGGGTGAGCAGTTATGCCAGCAGCCGAAATATTGCTGCGAAAACAGATAATGAACTTGTGCAATATCAAGAGCTTGGCCTCTTGCGACTCTACCTTGGCTTAGAAAGCGGGCACGATCAAACCTTAAAAGCTATCAACAAAGGATCTGATAGCACACGAATGATCGCCGCCGCAGAACGCATACAAAAGGCAGACATTGCCCTTTCCGTATCCTGCATTTTGGGTGTTGCCGGAGTGGAATTATCGCAAGATCATGCCCTGGCCACGGCTGAAGTACTGAACAAAATGCACCCCCAGCAGATTGGCGTCCTAACGCTCATGCTCCTGGATGAGACTCCCCTGGCCCGCAGTTACCAGAAGGGAGAATTTCAGCTGCCGGATAAGGAAGGACTTTTACTGGAACTCCGCACCCTGGTGCAGCATCTTGACCTGCCGCGTTGCCAGTTCCACGTTAATCATCCTTCTAATTATCTGGCTTTAAGCGGGCGGCTGCCCAAAGACCGGGAAAAGATGGTTGAGCTGATCGACCAGGCCCTTGCCAGAGAAATACCCTTAAAGATAGAAAAGAGTAGAACGCTGTAATATTTTCTCTGGTATTTATTGGGCCCTACTGTGTATGGGGCGCAAATTCTCTTCTTGGGTATAAAGTAAACTTAGCAAATCTGCTGATATCATTTAATGTTTTCCCGTGTCAAAAAAAGAAAAGATTCTGCAAAGACCATGCAATACCCATATTTGGCTTGATGAAAATTTGTTTTTTTTTCATAATAGTGGCCAGAAACAAAACAATCAGGATCAAATAAATCTTATTTCCTGACTTATTCGCAAATCCACAAAAAACAAGGAAAAGACCGATGACCCATTTCATAAGATTAATATTGGCAGCCAGCCTTCTCTCCCTTGCTGCCTGCGCAACCGTTGCCGACATGAGCGGCTACGATAGTAAAACTGCCAACGCCGAGGCCGCAAAGGGCTATGCCCAGGTTGTCGATGAGGCAAAAAGTGGCAATGCCGTTGATACCACATCGAAAACTGCCAAACAGGTTCAGGCAGTCTATAAAAAAATGTTGCCCTTTGCTAAAGCTGAGAACAAAACCGGCGTACCCTTTGATTGGGAACTGACGGTCATTCGTTCTGAAACCATCAATGCCTGGGCCATGCCAGGCGGTAAAATGGTAGTATACACAGGAATTGTCGAAACCAATAAACTGACGAGCGATGAAATTGCGGCCATCATGGGCCATGAAATGATTCATGCCTTACATGAGCACAGTAAGTTAGAACATGGCCAAAAAGTTCTAACTAATCTTGGGATGACGGTTGGCGGGGCTGTACTACAGGAAACAACCGGTGTGGGCTCTGGCGTTGTCGACATGGGCAGCAGTATCTTAAGCGAATATGGCATTGACAAACCTTTCTCCCGTTCCCAAGAGAGTGAGGCAGACTTAGACGGCCTGATACTCATGGCTAAAGCAGGTTATAACCCACAGGCAGCCATAACTTTGTGGGAAAAAATGTCTAAATTAAGCGGTGCACCACCTGAATTTTTATCAACCCATCCCAGCGGAGAAACCCGCATAAAAGATCTTAAGGCTGCACTGCCCGAGGCAAACGCCCTGTACGATAAGAGCAAAAAATAGATCAACACAACAGATTACGAGATAAAGGCCAGGCAGGAACAATGCTTGGCCTTTTGTATTGCCTACATAAGAGTTTGGAGCACACAGCACCCTAGCCTTGCACAGCTTACCAGCAATGCCATCACCAGTATTTGAAGCATGCATCAACAAACCTTCTTTCAATTGCAAAACATTCACATTAACAGTAAACATTAAGCAAGAATTGGAGTTTGGCTTTTGCTCTTGCAATCGCCAGGTCATGAATCATTTAGAAAAAGGAAACGCGTATGGCAAAAAAAATGGGAAAGTCTTTTAAACTGCTCCTTCTTGCCACGATGGCAATGATGGGCAGCACTGCATATGCAGCCGAGCCTTCTCACCCTAATATTCTTGTGATCTGGGGTGATGATATTGGCTGGCAGAATATCAGTGCCTATGGCATGGGCACAATGGGCTATACTACGCCGAATATTGACAGCATCGGCATGGAGGGTATTCGCTTTACAGATCACTATGCCCAACCATCCTGTACCGCTGGACGTGCCGCTTTTATCACAGGTCAGTATCCCATCAGATCGGGCATGACCACAGTTGGGCAACCTGGCGATGTCCTTGGTCTGAAGGCTGCATCTCCCAGCTTAGCTGAAGTTCTCAAAGGACAAGGCTATGCTACCGGACACTTTGGCAAGAACCATTTGGGGGATCGCAATGAACATCTGCCCACTGTTCATGGTTTTGATGAGTTTTTCGGCAACCTGTACCACTTAAACACCCAAGAAGAATCCGAGCAACGGGACTATCAACGTTTTGCTAAAGATTATTCCGGTGACCTAAAGGCCTACGAAGGCAAGTTCGGTACCCGTGGCGTTCTCCACACCCTTGCCACCGACAGAGATGATCCTACCCTTGACCCGCGCTTCGGTCGAATTGGTAGACAAACAATCGAAGATACAGGCCCACTCACACAAGAACGGATGAAGAATTTCGACGCAGGGGAAGTTATTCCCAGGGCCGAAGAATTCATGAAAAAAGCCAATGCCGACGGCAAACCCTTCTTTGTCTGGCTGAATACGAGCCGTATGCACCTCTACACCCGCTTAAATGACCAGTGGCGCTATGCTGCAGAAAAATATACCTCGGAAGCTGACGTGCACGGTTCCGGTATGCTGCAACACGATCATGACATTGGTTTAGTCCTTAATTTTCTTAAGGAAAACGGCCTGGATAAAAATACTATTGTTTGGTACTCCACCGATAACGGCCCCGAGCACTCATCCTGGCCCCACGGTGCCACCACGCCATTTCGTGGCGAAAAAATGACCACCTATGAAGGTGGTGTCCGTGTCATTTCAATGCTGCGTTGGCCCGGTGTCATTAAGCCTGGACAAACACTCAATGGCATTCAGGCACATCAGGACATGTTCACCAGCTTTGCCAGTGCTGCAGGCGTGAAAGATGTAGCCGAGAAAATGAAAGTTGAAAAGAAGCAGTATATTGATGGTCTGGACAATGTTCCTTACTGGAAAGGTGAAACGATCGAATCTGCCCGTAACAGCATCTTTTACTACTACGAGAGCAAGCTGACGGCCATGCGCATGGGGCCTTGGAAGTTCCATTTCTCCACCAAGGAAGATTACTACGCAAACGTTATCCCAAGAACAGTACCCTTAGTTTTCAATCTACGCATGGACCCCTTTGAAACCTTTGATAACAAGGATTCCTATGGGCATCTGATGCAGAAAGTTTCCTGGCTCATGCAGCCGATGGGTGAATTGATGAAGAATCATCTAAAAACCCTTGCAGAGTACCCACCCGTACAAGGCGGTAAAACATTCGACATGTCTAATGTCGTTCAGGAATTCATGAATAAAAGTGTGCAGTAAGTAGCCCGCACAACAAGGCTAAGTTGACCCGGGATGGACAAGCATTTCGGGTCAACTTTTTTTACCCCCCCGAAAGTATCCTCTCGTTCTTTACGTTTCCCAAACCGCCTGATGAGCACACAAAGGCAAGAAACAAAAAAACCCGCCATCCTAGCTGGATGTGGGCATTTTCTTGCAACCCCATTTGTATTTAAGGGTTATTTTTTGGTGGGCCGTTAGGGATTCGAACCCCAGACCAATTGATTAAGAGTCAACTGCTCTACCAGCTGAGCTAACGGCCCATACTACCTTTGCGGGGAAAAAATCACCCACGCTTTACGGTACGGCATCTATGTAAACAACTCTCAGAAAATTTGCAAAGTTTTTTTCCTTTTCTTGGGCCTGTTGAGGGAGAAAGGGCTTTTTTTAACCCTTTTTGCCTACACCGACTCCCTTGTTTTAAGAAATTCCACCTCGGGAAAGAGCTCCTGCGTATGGGCAAGACGCCAGCTGCCTTCGGCCAAATAGCTCAAATGTCCTTCGGCGTCCATGGCCAGATTAAACTGGTTTTTCTTTTCAAACTCGGCTAATTGTTTGGGGTTATCACATTGTACCCAGCGAGCCAAGGTAAAGCTCAACGGTTCATAGGTTGCATCTACACCATATTCATCCTTCAGGCGCGCCATGGTCACCTCAAACTGCAAAACGCCAACGGCACCCAAAATATACTCATTGCCGATAAGGGGCCTGAAAACCTGCACAGCCCCCTCTTCCGCCATCTGCAAGAGTCCCTTTTGCAACTGCTTTAGTTTTAGAGGGTTCCTTAAAACCACCCGGCGAAAATGTTCCGGGGCAAAACTGGGAATACCGGTAAATTTGAGCTCTTCCTTCTCGCTAAATGTGTCACCGATCTTAATGGTACCATGATTGTGAATGCCTATAATATCACCAGGATATGCCTCATCCACATGGGATCTTTCCTGGGCCATAAAGACTGTAGCATTGCTCAAATTGATCTCCTTGCCCAAACGATGATGCATGGCCTTCATCCCCCGGGTAAACTTTCCGGAGCAGATACGAAAAAAGGCAATGCGGTCTCGGTGGGCAGGATCCATGTTAGCCTGGATTTTAAAGGTAAACCCACTAAATGCCTCCTCCTCCGGCTCAACCATACGGGTCAAGGTTGCCCGCGGCCCAGGTGGTGGTGCCAGTTCAACAAAGGCATCAAGGAGTTCGCGTACGCCAAAATTGTTGATGGCGCTGCCAAAAAAAACTGGTGTCTGCCCTGCTTTCCGGTACTGAGCAAATTCAAAGGGATTAGCCGCACCCTGCAAAAGCTCCACATCTTCTCGCAGCCGATTGGCAGCGCCTGCTCCAACGAGCACCTCAAGACGGGGATCAAACAGATCTTTCACCACAACTGTATCTTCCGGGCGGGTATCCCGACTTGGGGTAAAAAGAGTAATTTCCTTACGCAACAAATCGTACACACCTTTAAATCCCTTACCCATGCCAATGGGCCAGGAAAGCGGTGAGCACTCTATTTGCAGCTTGTCTTCAATATCAGCAAGCACCTCAAGGGGTTCAAGGCCGTCGCGGTCGAGTTTATTGATAAAGGTGATAATAGGCGTATTCCGCATGCGACAAACTTCCATTAACTTGGTTGTTTGCGTCTCAACACCTTTAGCACTATCTATGACCATGAGCGCGGAATCAACTGCTGTCAATACCCGGTAGGTATCTTCTGAAAAGTCCTGGTGGCCAGGTGTATCGAGCAGGTTAATTTCATAGTTTCGATAGTTAAACTTCATAACCGAAGTGGTGACAGAGATACCGCGTTCCCGCTCCACAGCCATCCAGTCGCTGGTGGCGTGCACGGCAGTTTTCCGCGATTTAACAGCGCCAGCCATTTGGATAGCCCCACCAAAAAGTAGAAGCTTTTCCGTTAGGGTAGTCTTGCCCGCATCGGGATGGCTGATAATGCCAAAGGTACGTCTTCTGGCGATTTCTTTATTTTGCTGTGAACTCACAAAAACCTCTTCTTTTCCTGCATATGCGATGCACCTTCTGTACAAGTCAAAAAACAGACAGATCAGAAAAACAAAAAAGGGGCACTCCAAAGAGTACCCCTTTCAATAGAGCTAAATAGGCTCTTATTTCAACAGATCAGCAATCGCATCACGCTCGCCGGCCAGTTCTTTCTCGTTCTGACCAATGCGCTCTTTGCTAAATGCACTTATTTCCAGGCCCGGAACGATCTTCCATTCGCCATTTTCGGTGGTGATGGGGAAAGAGAAGATGAGGTCTTCATCTACACCATAGGGGTTACCCTTGCTGCATACGCCCATGCTCACCCACTGGCCATTGCTGCCCAGGGCCCAGCTGCGCATATGATCAACGGCTGCAGAAGCTGCAGATGCAGCACTGGAAGCGCCCCTTGCCTTGATAATAGCAGCGCCGCGTTGTTGGACAACGGGGATGAACTCGTTCACATTCCAATCATCGCTGACCAGTCCTTTCACAGGTTTGCCCTCAACTGTGGCGTAGCTGATGTCTGGGTACTGGGTGGCAGAATGGTTACCCCAAACAACCATCTTCTCCACCTTGGTGGAATGGCTGCCGGTTTTTTCTGCGATTTGAGAAAGAGAGCGGTTGTGATCAAGACGCATCATCGCGGTGATGTTGCGGGGATTAAGCTTGGGTGCATTCTTCATGGTAATAAGAGCATTGGTATTTGCCGGGTTACCAACTACAAGCACCTTAACTTTGGGGTTGGCATGATCATTTAAGGCCTTGCCCTGCACGGAGAAGATAGCGGCGTTTGCCTTGAGCAGGTCAGCACGCTCCATACCGGGCCCACGAGGACGTGAACCAACCAAGAGTGCAAACTCAACATCTTTAAAGGCGACATTTGGGTCATCGGTGGCAATAACACCGGCAACCAAGGGGAAAGCGCAGTCGTTGAGCTCCATGAGCACACCTTGCAGGGCATTCATTGCCGGTGGAATTTCGAGCAACTGCAGAATAACTGGTTGATCAGGGCCCAGCATACTGCCGCTGGCAATGCGGAAAATGAGGGAGTAACTGATCTGACCGGCAGCTCCGGTCACTGCAACACGTACTGGTGCTTTCATACGTCTTCTCCTGTTATCTTTAGAACAACAATGATAAATGCAAACCGCTTCATGGCGGCTTGCGGATTTCTTGTTTTACCCAGGTCGAATGTACAGCAAAATACCAAGACAAAAAAACCTTGATCTGAAGAAATTGGCAACTTTGCAACCTGTTACAGACAGGGGTAATCTCACAAGGAAATAGAGTCAATTGAGACGCATAACCCCTTTAGACAGCGTATTCCTTGATACCGGCCCTGCCCAAAAAAGTCAAGTCCTCTTTCAAGCCTCAGAAGATGAATTTAGCCGAACAGTTCTCTCAGCACAGAGGCGAAAACCATAGTGATCGGCAAGCAGCATCATCAGCACCTCGTAGGTGAAACCCCAGATGAGCCCCTCAGTGGCTGGCACGGCCGCAAAAAGTAAATTTGCATCACCATGCCGCAGAGGCAGATAGACAAGATTGTCTTCAGCTGCCAAAAAACAGAGCGGGATCCACTCGTAACAGCTAATTTCCGAATGTTGCAAATGGATAAGCGGTGGTTTTTCTAGTTCAAAGAGATAGGTGGTAACTGGAATGGGTTTATTTAAATGATTGCCGGCTCGACGCACCGGGTATTTTTTTACTAAATTTTCTGATGACAGCCGAATGCCACACTCCTCCTCTGTTTCCCGCAGACAGGTGGCAAACAATGAAATATCATTAGAAGCACGACGGCCGCCAGGAAAGGCATAGTGACCTGACCAGGGGTCACGGGGATGAGCCTTTCGCTTTAAAAGCAGTATCTCTGGGTCTGGCTTTCTCACTACTATGGCAGCCACGGCTGCTTCGAT
>RRZU011430925.1_pt1 | contig 38303 bp, 29 predicted proteins | sample 2165561 | NCBI WGS metagenome assembly RRZU01 (sample SAMN10456909, study PRJNA506462) | wastewater metagenome | isolation source: wastewater sludge | place: USA: Moscow, Idaho | reverse complement strand
TGCGCCCCAGCGCGTCCGGAATGCCGGAGACGGTGAAGAAGCGTTCGGCCAGCCCCATGAGTAGCACGACGGCGTAGGCGTTGATGCCGCTGGCCCACCCCGACGTGAACACCCAGGGCAGCACCTCTGCACCCATGTCGACAACCCCTCCCCGCCGCACCGTGCCTCGGCGCCCACGCGGCCGACTCATTCAACGCGCGTGAGGGTGCCGCATCGCCCGGCCGGGTGCAACAACCTGGTAACGGTGCGTCGGTCGCCACCCGTGGCGGCGCCCGCGCGGCGCGGGTGGTGGGGGCGTGGGTGGCGGGGCGCGGGGGTGCTGACCCGGGACAGCGATCGGGCGCCGACTCGATTCAGGCCGCCCCCTGTACGCCTGAACCGGGTCGACGCCCGACTCGTGTCCCCCGACGTCTCGACGATGCCAGTCAGTCGGGCGAGGCGGTATCCGTATGGATACTCATTTCCGGGCCTGCCCTGTGGACAAACCTAGGGATGACCGTGAGCATGACCGAGGGGAGGCCGCCGGCCGGGGACCGTCAGGAGGCGCCAGGTCCCGGTCAGTTCACCTCGATGGGCCGGCCGTCGGTGACCCGGACCAGTTCGGCGAAGGTCGTCGGGAAGACCGCATGCGGATGGCCGGCGGCGGCCCAGATCGCGTCGAAGCGCTCCAGCTGCCGGTCGACGGCGGTGAGCATGGGCCCGGTGTGCCCGACCGGGGCGACCCCACCGATCGCGAAGCCGGTGTGGGCCCGCACGAAGTCGGCGTCCGCGCGCCCCAGCGCGGCCAACCCGAGCGTCCGGGCGACGGTGTCCGGGTCGACCCGGTGCGCCCCCGAGGTGAGCACGAGCACGGGCACGGGCGGGTCGTCCGGTCCGGCCTGGGCGGCCCGGCCCGCGAAGACGAGCGAGTTGGCGATCTGGCCCACCGCCACGCCCAGGTATGCCGCCGCCTGCGCCGCGGTGCGCGCCGCCCCGTCGAGCACGACGATGGAGGCCGTCAGGCCCGCCTCGGCGAGGGCGACCCGGACGCGTTGCACCGCCGGATGCGCGCGGACCGAGTCGCCGGCGGTGGACTGGGCAGTGGAGTCGGCAGTGGTGGAGTCGGCAGTGGTGGAGTCGGCAGTGGTGGAGTCGGAAGCGGTGGAGTCGGGCGGCGGCATACCGAGAAATGTAGAGGCGACGGCGACGGGCCCTCAGAAGTCGCACCCGGGCAGGTCACAGCCGTCGCACCCACAGCCGTCACCGACATCGAGCAACGAGGTGGCCGACGACGCGAAATCGCCGACCCCGCTGGCGAAACCGCCCAAGGTGTCGCCGAGCCCGCCGACCAGCTCGCCGAGGTCGCCGAGATCGGCCATTTGGGCCAGGTGGGCGATGCCGTCGGCACCGTCGAGAGCGCCGATGAGGTCGCCGGCGCCGTGCGCGAGCAGGTCCAGCCCGGAGGGGTCGAACCAGGCCAGGTCGAACCACGCGTCGCCCCACCCGGCGGCGTGGCCCCGGGCCGCGACCTCGCCGAAGAGCCGGGCCCAGCGGTCGGCCACGCCGAAGACGATGGCGTAGGGCAGGTAGCGGCTGAACACGTCACGGGCCTGCTCGAAGCGGATCTGATTCGCCTCGGCTTTGGTGAGGTACTCGCGGAAGCCGAGGGTCTGGATCCGCACCGCAGTGCCCTCGGCGGTGCGGGCCGAGCGGCGGCGGGCACCCCGGAAGAGCAGGTATGCCGCGAGCAACAGCCCGGCCGGCATGGCCAGCCCGACGAGGGTGGCCTCGCCCTGCACGCGCATCTGCCAGACCGCCACGCCGGCCACCAGGGCGGCGAGCACGAGCACGGGGGTGAGCAGGCAGCCCAGCCGTCGGCCCTCGATCCGCGGGTGTTCGGTGTACCAGTGCCGGTCGACGACCTCGCGGTAGAGGCCGACCTGGGCCTCGCGCATCCGCTGAGCGAAGTCGGGGCCCAACGCGCTCAGCCGCACGACCGGGCCGTGGGTGAACAGGCCGCGGATCAGGGTCTGTTCGAAGGGGCGCAGCCCGTCGAGGGGCAATGGCGGCTCGGCGCAGGTGAGTAGGTAGTCGTGCTGGCCGGGCTTGCCTGGGGCCGGTGTGTCGGGCTGGGCGTCGGAGTCGGGGTGGACGGGGGAGATCCGGTAGTAGCCGCGCACGGCCAGGTCCACGAGCGTGGCGGACAGGTCGGCCGGGTCGGCCTTGCCGTCGATGACGGTGCCGGCCAGGCCGGGAGTGACCCCGTCGGGTGGGGTGAAGCGCACCGCGACGGTGCCCGACCACTCGCCACCGGGCACTCGCACCCGGCGCACGGCATGGCCCAGGCCAGGCAGTTCACCGGGGGTGATGCCATCGAAGATCTCGTCGCGACTGCGTCGGCGGTACCACCACAGCACGATCAGCACCGGCAGCAGCGGTGCGATGCCGAACATGATGAGTCCGAAGTCCACTTGGGTGGGAGTCCCCAGGTGCATCGCGGTCCTTTCTTCGGCTGCGCTGCCGGGGTGGTGGGCGACCGTCGTGGGTGGGGCGCTGCGACGCAGGCTCGCGGAGCTGACGCGCCCCACGGTACCGAGGGTTCCGATCGGGGTGTACTGAGACGGGCTTGACAGGTGTTCGAACCCGGTTGTTATCGTTGTGTAGTAGAACAGATGTTCGAGTCGATCTCGTCGACGACCTTCCGGGCAGGCGGTCACTCGCCCGGCTCACCGGGTTCCCGACGAGCGCGGCCTACCCGCGGATGGGTCGAGTCCGCACCACGCGAGCACGAGCCCGGAAGGGGTTTTGTCATGGTGCGCCGATACGCCGAGCCGGTCATCGTCACGTCGCGGGCCCGCGCCGCCGATGGCGCGGGGGAGCCCGTCACCTTCGTGTGGCGGGGGCGTCGGTATGCCGTGTGCGCCGTCCTCGCGCAGTGGCAGCAGCGGCGGGCCTGGTGGCGCGATGTGCTCGACCCCCACCTCGACTCCCACCGCGACTCCCGACTCGACCCCCGACTCGACTCACAGCTCGATCGGGGCGGTCCGGCGCCCGCCGGCGCCCGGATCGCCGCCGCCGCGCGCGAACGGCGGGTGTGGCGGGTCGAGGCCGGGCTGTGGCGCCCCCGGGCGGCAGGGATGGGCAGCTCCCGGACAGCGGGGGTGGGGCCGAGCCTCGGGGTGTTCGAGCTGGCCTGTGACGACACCGATCCGCCGGCCTGGCAGGTGCTGCGGATCGCCGACTGAGTTCATCGACGAGAAGCCGTCGAACACTGTCAGACCCCGCGCGTAACGTCGTCGACAACACCGGTGTGGATGGGAGCAGATCATGAAAAAGTTTGTCCAGCAAGCTTCTTCAGCGCAGGTGGTGTCGATGGCGCCGGCACCGGTGCCGGCGGCGGTGCACGAGTTGCTCGATCGTGCCGAGGCCGGGTTGCAGCATGCGGGGCTGTCCGCCGATGTCGGTGAGCGATATGTCGGGGCGCACCTGGCGGGGTTGCGAGCCGCGGCCGCGATGCTCGCGGCTCGGACCACCCGGTCGTCACCGAGCCGGCCGCGCAGCGTGTGGGAGGTGCTGCCCACCGTGGCTCCCGAGCTCACCGAGTGGGCCACGTTCTTCGCGGTGTCGGCCCGGCTCCGAGCGGCGGTCGAGCGGGGTGACCGCGTCGTGCCGGTCCGGGAGGCCGACGACCTGGTGCGTCAGGCCGAGGTGTTCCTGCAGCTCGTGCACGATCTGCTGGGCGTGCGCCGGTCCGGCTCGGTCGCCCAGTATCTCGCGCCGCTCACCTCGTTCGGTGCGGTCGGCTAGGCCGGCCACGGTAGTTGGGGGAGGCAGCGATGACGGCGGGGTCGGACACCTTCGTGCACCTGCATGTGGCGTCGGGCTTCTCGATGCAGTACGGCGCATCGCCACCGGCGACCCTCGTGGCGCGCGCCGCAGCATTCGGGCAGCCGGCCCTGGCCTTGACCGACCGTGACGGGCTCTACGGTGCGGTGCGTTTCGTGCAGGCCTGCACCGAGGCCGGGATCGCCCCGATCCTCGGGGTCGACCTCGCGGCCGCGCCGCTGCCGCCATCGCAGGGGTATGCCGCGTCCGGCAGCCCGGCGCGCACCCCCGTGCGGGGCGGGGCGCTGGTCGACGCACGCTGCCCTCGGGTCACCGTGCTGGCCCGTGGGCTGGCCGCCGGGGTGGCACCCGGGTTGGGGTGGGCGCGGTTGTGCCGGTTGGTCACCCGCACCCACCTGACCGGCGAGCGGGGGCGACCGGTCAGCACGGCCGAGCTCATCGCCGAGCTGGCCGCCCCGGTCGGCGACGACCCGGCTCCGCTCGTCGTGTTGCTCGGGCCCGACTCCGACGTGGGCCGGGCCGTGCTCGCGAAGCGGCGGTCCGCGGCATACCAGGCCCTGGCGCGCTGGCGCGCGCTGCTGCCCCGCGGGGCGCTCGTGCTCGAGGCGGTCTGTCACCGGGGCCCCGAGGGGGTGCCGATGAGCCTGGGTCACGCGGCCCGCACCCTCGCGCTCGGGCGTGACGCCGGCATCCGGGTCGTGCTCACCGCGGCGGTGCGCCACGCCGATCCGTGCGACGCGGCCACCGTCGACGTGCTCGATGCCTCCCGACGCCTGGTCGCCCTGCACGTGCGTCACCTCGACCGGGTGACGACGGCCGGGCACCTGGCACCCACCCCGGTGATGCACGCGATCGCCCGCGACGTCGTGCAGGCCGCCGGCCCGGGGCTCACGGGTGAGAGCACCGCGGTGCGCGACGGGGCCCGGTTGCTCGTCGGCGACACCGTCGCGCTGGCCGCCGAGTGCGTGCAGGATCCAGCCATCGACCTGGGCATCGGGGGGGTGCACCTGCCCGAGCAGACCGCCCTGGGCCTGGCGATCGACGCCGACCCGCAGCAGGTGCTCGCCGCCCGGTGCCGGGCCGCGGTCGCCGGGCGCTATCCCGGGGCGAGCGAGGCCGAGCTGGCCCGGGTGCACGCCCGCCTCGACGACGAGCTGGGGGTCGTCGCGGCGCTGGGCTATCCGACCTATTTCCTGACCGTCGCCACGGTCACCGACCTGATCCGCGAGCTGGGGGTGCGGGTGGCCGCCCGGGGGTCGGGGGCCGGCTCGCTGGTCAACCATCTGCTCGGCATCTCCGGGGTCGACCCGATCCGCTACGACCTGCTCATGGAGCGCTTCTGCTCGCCGTTGCGTGCCCAGCTGCCCGACATCGACATCGACGTCGAGTCGGCCCGGCGCACCGAGATCTACACCACGATCCTGGCCCGCTTCGGCGGCGAGCGGGTCACCTGCGTGTCGATGATGGACACCTATCGGGTGCGCCACGCGATCCGCGACGTCGGCGCGGCGCTCGGGCTGCCACCCGGCGAGGTCGACGCGATGGCCAAGGCCTTCCCGCACATCTCGGCCCGGCACGCCCGGGCCGCGATCGCCGACCTGCCCGAGCTGCGGGTCACCGGCCTGGGTGCGGCGCGCTATGACCTCATGTGGGATCTCGTCGAGCGCCTCGACGGGCTGCCCCGGCACATCGCCCTGCACCCGTGCGGGGTGATCCTGTCCAACTCCGCGCTGCTGGATCGCACCCCGGTCGAGGCCAGCTGGCTGGGCTTTCCGATGAGCCAGTTCGACAAGGACGATGTCGAGACCCTCGGGTTGCTCAAGCTCGACGTGCTCGGCATCCGGATGCAGTCGGCGATGGCCCTGGCCGTCGACGAGGTGGCCCGGGTCGACCGGGTGCAGGTCGACCTCGACGACACCGCCCAGGTGCCCCTCGACGACGAGGCGACCTTCCGGATGATCCGCACCACCCGCACCCTGGGTTGCTTCCAGATCGAGAGCCCCGGTCAGCGTGAGTTGATCGGCAAATTCGGCCCGGAGCGGTTCGAGGACCTGATCATCGACATCTCGCTGTTCCGGCCCGGGCCGGTCAAGTCCGACATGATCGTGCCTTTCCTCAACGCCCGGCACGGCTTCGCCGAGCGGGACTGGCTGCACCCCACCCTCATCCCGGCGTTGCGCGAGACCGAGGGGGTCGTCGTCTTCCATGAGCAGGTGCTGCGGATCGTCGCGGAGACCACCGGGGTGAGCCTGGCCCAGGCCGACGAGGTGCGCCGCGCCCTCGGCTCGCCTCAAGGTCAACTCGACGTCGAGGCCTGGTGGCGGCCAGCCGCGTTGGCTCGCGGGTACACCCGTGAGGCCGCCGACCGCATCTGGGAGGTGTTGCGGGCCTTCGCGTCGTTCGGTTTCTGCAAGGCCCATGCCGCGGCCTTCGCGTTGCCCACCTATCAATCGGCCTGGCTCAAGACCCACCACCCGGCGGCCTTCCTGGCCGGGGTGCTCACCCACGACCCGGGGATGTATCCCAAACGGCTCATCCTCGACGACGCCCGCTCGCTCGGTATCGCGGTCCTCGGTCTCGACGTCAACGCGAGCAAGAGCTGGTATGCCGTGGAACGCCTCCCCGACGACGCCGGCCACGCCGGAGCCGAACCCGCCGGAGCCGAACCCGCCGATCCGGCCGATCAGCCCGGGGGAGTGTTTCGCGATCCGGATCTGCCCGACGGACGGGGCTACGGCATCCGGGTCTCGCTCACCGACGTCAAGGGCATCACCGCCGCCGAGGTCGCCCGGATCGAGACGGGGGCGCCGTTCGCCGACCTCGCCGACTTCTGGCAGCGGGCCCACGTCAGCCGCCCGGTCGTCGAGCGCCTGGTGCTTGCCGGGGCGTTCGACGTCCTGCACGGCATCGGGCCGGCCCCGGGCGCCTGCGGTGGCGGCCCCGGCCTCGCGTCGGGTTTCGGCAGCGGCGGTGACCTCGGGCGGGTCGGGGGCAGCGGCGCCACCGGCAGCCGCGGGCGGATCACCCGGCGTGACCTACTGCTGCACGTCGCCGAGTTGGACCGTTGGTCGCGGGCCCGCTCGGCGGCCAGGCCCTCGAGCGCTCGGCACTCCGCCGCGGCGGGGCGCTGGAGCCGCCGCCCGGCCACCATGTCGGTGCGCGGGCCAGGCGGCGGCGCCGCCGGTGCACCAGTGACCGACACCCGGGCCCTGGCCGCCGCCCACCCGCCCCGCGAGACGGTGCACGCAGCGGTGCTGGCCCAACAACCACCCGACCCGGGTCTGCCCGATCTCGGCGCCCGGTTCGACGTCGCCGCCTCGGCCGCGGCCCAGTCGCAGGCGGCCGCGCCGGTGCGGGTGACCGACCGGCATACCCAACTGGTGTTGCCGCTCGACGACGTGCCGACCCTCGGGCGGCCCAGCGGGCTGCCCGAGCTCACCGGTCCGGAGCGGGTGCGGGCCGAGCTGGAGATCCTCGGGCTCGACGCGAGCAACCACGTCGTCGCCGGCTATGCCCCGATGCTCGAGGCGCTCGGGGTGACCCGCTCGCGTGACCTGCTGACGGCCCGCAACCGCAGCGAGGTGTGGGTGGCCGGGGTCAAGGTCGCCACCCAGACCCCGCCGATCCGCTCCGGGCGCCGGGTCGTCTTCCTCACCCTCGACGACGGCACCGGCCCGAGCGACTCGACCTTCTTCGAAGACGTCCAGGGCCCGTATGCCGCCACCGTCTTCCACTCCTGGCTGCTGCTCGTGCGCGGCATCGTGCGGCGCACCGGCCGGCGCGGCATCTCGCTGCGGGCCACCGGGGCGTGGGAGTTGTCCGGGCTGTGGGAGGGCTTCTGCACCGGGGGCCGGTCGGGGCTGCTGGCCGCCCTTGCCGCGGCCGACGCGCAGGCGCACGAGCGGGCCGCGGCCGCGGCGGCGGCCTACGCCCAGCCCTATCCGGTGCCCGTCGGCACCGGCTGGGCCGAGGCGGCGGCCCAGGCCGAGGCAGCCGCCGCCGACGGCAGCCCGGTCGGCGACCGCGACGACACCGCGTATGCCGCCCCCGGCCGCCCGCGCACCTCGGGCTTCGACCCGCAGGCGCCCGCCGCGCGGCATCCGAGCAGGGCCGGCGGCATGGGCGGCGGCAGCCTGCCGGTCGCGCGGCCGGTGCTCGTGCACGCCTCGGGGTTCCGGCAGTCCCCGTATGCCGACACCCGCCCCCCTGGGGTCGACGTCAAGGCCGCCCGCCAGCCGGTCGCCGATCTGGCCGAGCCCGATCACCTGGCCCAGCCGCCCCGCAAGCTGTGGCACTCCAGCCCCGGCAGCTCGGGGCACTGACATGCCCACTCGACATGCCCCTGACAGGCGGCCCAGGCCATGCCGGCAGGATTCGGCGGGCACTAGGGTGAGACCGTGCCGGACGGAGAGCAGCGTCGGTCGCGGCGGGCGGCCTCGGCCGTGCGCACCGCGGCGCTGTGGGCTGCGGTGCGCCGGCTGGTGCAGCAACGCGCCGACGCACTCGGGCGGCCGTTGCGGGTGCTCGACCTGGGCGGCGGCACCGGTGAGCTGGCCGTGCCGTTGGCCGAGCTGGGCCCACAGCTGGTCGCCACGGTCACCGTCGTCGACCCCAGCCCCGACGCCCTGGCTGCCCTTGGCCGCCGGGCCGCCGAGTCCGGGGTCGCCGAGCGGGTCGTGGCCCATCAGGGTGACGCCGACACCCTCGCCGAGGTGCTGCCCGGGCAACGCTTCGACCTGGTCTGCTGCCACGGTGTGCTCGAGGTCGTCGACGACCCGACGGCCACCCTGCAGGCGTTGGCCGCGGCCCTCGACGACACCGGCCAGCTGTCCCTGTTGGTCGCCGGTCGCCTCGCCGCGGTCTGGGCCCGGGCACTGGCCGGCGAGTTGGCCCAGGCGCACGCCGTGCTCACCAGCGTCGACGGACGATGGGGGCCGCACGACCCGCTGCCGCGCCGGTTCGACCTGCGCGAGTTGCGTGAGCTGGTCACCGCGGCCGGGCTGCGCGAGCAGCACTGGCACGGCACTCGACTGCTCGGTGATCTCGTGCCGCCGGCCGCGCTCGACACCGACGCCGACCGGGCCGCCCTCGTGGCCCTCGAAGACGCCTTGGCCGGGCACGCGGCATACCCCTTCCTCGGTGAGCTCGGCGCCGCGCTGCACCTGCTGGCCGCCCGCCCCGAGTCGCGCGGCTGACCGGCCGCCCGGCCCGTCCCGAGGCCACCGATGAGCCGCCGCCAGTTCCGCCCACCGCCGCGCGCCGGCGACGCGCCGCCGGACGACACCGGCTGCACCGTCCTGCACGTCGACATGGACGCCTTCTACGCCTCTGCCTCCCTCATCGACCGTCCCGAGCTGCGCGGCACACCGGTGATCATCGGTGGTGGCGGCCGCTCGGTCGTGCTGTCGGCCACCTACGAGGCCCGCGCCTTCGGGGTCACCTCGGCGATGCCGATGGCCCGCGCCCAGCGGCTCTGCCCGCACGCCACGGTCATCGCTCCCGACCATGACCGGTATGCCGCGATCTCCGCGGCCGTCATGGCCACCTTCCATGCGGTGACCGACCGGGTCGAGCCGCTCTCACTCGACGAAGCCTTCCTCGACGTCGCGGCGGCGGTGCGTCGGCTGGGGCCGCCGACGGTGATCGCGCAATGGCTGCGCGACACGATCGCCGACGAACAGGGCATCACCTGCTCGGTCGGCGTGGCACCGACGAAGTTCGTCGCCAAACTCGCCTCCGGCCTGGCCAAACCCGACGGGCTGCTCGTCGTGCCGCAGACCGAGGTCGTCGACTTCCTGCACCAACTGCCGGTCGGCGCCCTGTGGGGGGTCGGGGAGCGCACCGAGGAAGCGCTGCAACGACTCGGCCTGCGCACCGTCGCCGACCTCGCGCACACCCCGCTCGACACGCTGCGTCGGGCCCTCGGTGACGCCACCGGCACCCACCTGCACCAGCTGTCCTGGGGCCGCGACGAACGCCGGGTCGTGCCCGAGCAACGCGAGAAGAGCATCGGCTCGGACGAGACCTTCGCCGCCGACATCGACGACCCCGTGCAGATCCACCGCGAGCTGCTGCGCCTGGCCGACCGCACCGCGGCCCGGGTCCGCTCCGCGGGACTGGTCGGGCGCACCGTCACCATCAAGGTGCGTTTCGCCGATTTCACGACGATCACCCGCTCGCGCACCCTGCGCGAACACACCGATGTCTCCCGGGAGATCTTCGCCGCGGCCAAGGCGCTCTTCGACGGGCTGGGGCTGCAGCGGGCCCGGATCCGCCTGGTCGGGGTGCGGATGGAGGGCCTGGTCGACGCCGACGGTGCCGCCCGGCAGGCCCGGCTCGACGACCCCGACCACGGCTGGCCCGACGCCGACCGAGCCGTCGACCAGGCCAGTGCCCGCTTCGGTGCCGGCGCAGTGCGCCCGGCCACCCTCATGTCGGGCAGGCCGGCGTCCGGGCGCTCGGCGTCCGGGCGCCCCTCTTCAGGGCGCCCCGCTTCAGGGCACTCGGAAACCCGGCCGAGGCCGGTCCCATGAGCCTCAGTCGACCCACCAACCTCAACCGACCCACCGAATCATGAGCCGTCGGTGACCAACGCCAGCCGGGGCATCTTTCCAAAGCCAGAACCGTTGTCATGAGACAGGGTCAGAACCCGAGGTCGGGTACCGCGAACGGCATCGGGGACTTATCCTGATGTCCTGGCCTAGTAGCCACAGACAAACCGGGGTCGGCTCGCGCTGCCGGCCCAAGACTCTGCAAAGGGGTGGGCCCGTGGCACTCTCCGATCGGGAGCAGAAGCTCCTGGAGCAGATGGAGCAGGCGCTCTACGCGGAAGACCCGCGTTTCGCCGCTCGCATCCGCACCCACAGCGGGGGGCGTAACCGCCGCCGCCTGGTGATCGGAGTCGCCGGTGTCCTCGTCGGCCTGGGTCTGGTCGTCCTCGGAGTGCTCAACCAGTTCATCTGGCTCGGCGGGCTGGGCTTCGCCGTCATGGTCGCCGCCGGCGTCTACGCGTTCGCTCCGGCCCGCAAGAGCGGGCCCACCGGGGTCGCCGGGGCAGCGCCCCGTGCCGCGAAGAAGAAGGCCAAGGGGGCCGGTTTCATGCAGCGCATCGAGCAGCGGTGGGAGCGACGCGACCGAGACCAATGGTGACATCGACTGCGACCCTCCAGGATCTGCAGCATCGCCCCTGCTGACCCTGAGCGGTCGCACCACAGACAGCTTCGACGCCCCGGCCGGAACACCGGGGCGTCGTCCATGTCTGCCGTCTGCCGTCTGCCGAGGGTCGGTCGGGAAGTCCGGGGCGCCCGAGCGGTCCGGCGGGGATGTCCCGCGGCGACGCGGTCAGGCGGGGATGCCCAGGGTGGCGACGCCGATCAGCCAGGTGAGCAGGATCGCCGCGCCAGCGGCCAACTCGATGCCCATCGAGTGCAGCACAGCCTGCAGGGCGGTCTTCGTCGCGGCCCACGCGGCATACCGGTCTCCCCGGCGCCGCGACAACTCGACGAGGAAGATCCCCAGGACGAAGCCCAGGGCGAAGCCGACGACCGGCACCACGAAGAAGCCGACGATCGCGAGCACGACGGCCGCGAGCATCGTCACCCCACCGATGCCCTGCTGTCGCATCCGTTTGCCGGGCAGCAGGTATTGCAGCACGACACCGGCGAGGTAGAGCGCGACCGAGATCCCGAAGACGATCCACGCCTGTGGCGCCGGATGCTCGTAGGCCCACAGCAGCGTGGCACCGACGGTGAGCAACAACCCGGGCACGACCGGGACGACGACGCCGACCAACCCCACGAGGATGATCACGCCGCAGACCAGGGTGAGGGTCACGAGTGGAGCTCCCCGGTCCGGTCGGCTCCCCGATCGGTCACCGCAGCCCGGAATCCTCCACCGCGGGCTGCATGAGCCGATCGCTCTCGTCGTGGATCTCGCTCGCCTGACCGGCCAGTTTCGGCAGGTGCTGGCGACCGTGGTGTGCGCAGAAGTAGAGCTCGCCCCCCGAGGTGAGGCGGGCGCGAATGTAGGCCTGTGCGCCACAGCGGTCGCAGCGGTCTGCGGTGCTGAGGCGGTGGGCCAGCGTGGCGTTCACGTCTGCCTACTCATTTCTTCCGTGTCGACGACCGCGGCGCGGTCGCTATCCAAAGGTGGTGCATCCAAGTGACGCGTGAGATCGGGATCCCGTTGCCCCGACCACTCCCGTATCAACAGTCAAGCACGCCCCAGCCTTCCCGGGGGGCATTCGTGGTCGAAATGAGACACGCGGGTGACGCGCCCATCGGCTGTCCGGGGGAGCGGCTAGCCTGCCTGTGCCGACCGAGACGGTGTCGCGAGCGGGTCCCAGCGACCTCGACATGGCCGGCACCCGAGATGAGCCAGCATGCAGGAGAGGGATACCGACGGTGAGCACGGGCCGTTCCACCCAGGCCGAGGCGACCCGCAGTGCCGTGTCCCCGCAGGCGTACACCGCACGGCACCTGCAGGTGCTCGAAGGTCTGGACCCGGTGCGCAAGCGGCCCGGCATGTACATCGGCTCGACCGACCAACGCGGCCTCATGCACTGCGTCTGGGAGATCATCGACAACGCCGTCGACGAGGCCCTGCACGGCGTGTGCGACCGCATCGACGTGCGCCTCGGTGCCGACGGGTCCATCGAGATCCGCGACAACGGCCGGGGCATCCCGGTCGACACCGAGCCCGGCAGCGGCCTGACCGGCGTCGAGCTGGTCTTCACGAAGCTGCACGGCGGCGGCAAGTTCGGCGGGGGCGCGTATGCCGCGTCCGGTGGCCTGCACGGCGTCGGCGCCTCCGTCGTCAACGCCCTCTCGGTGCGGTTGGACTGCGAGGTCGACCGGGGCGGCAAGACCTACGCGATGAGCTTCCGGCGCGGCGAGCCCGGCGAGTTCGACGACCCACCGGGGCCGCACAGCCCGCAGGCGCCGTTCACGGCATACGAGACGGGTTCGCAGTTGCGGGTCATCGGCAAGGCCGCTCGGGGCGTCACCGGCACCCGAGTGCGCTTCTGGCCCGACCCGCAGATCTTCGTCAAGGACTCGGCGATCGATCTCGACGCGCTGATCGCGCGGGTCCGTCAGACCTCCTTCCTCGTGCCGGGGCTGACCCTCGTGGTGCGCGACGAGCGGGTCGGTGCCGAGCAGTCGGTCGAGCAGCCGGCCGAGCACCTGTTGCGGCACGACGGCGGGCTCACCGAGTTCGCCGAGTTCCTCGCCCCGGATCCGGCGGTCAGCGCGGTGTGGCGGCTGCAGGGCGAGTTGCCGTTCACCGAGACGGTGCCCGTGCTCGACGGGCAGGGTCACCTCGTGCCCACCGAGGTGCAGCGTGACTGCGGGGTCGACATCGCGCTGCGTTGGGGCACCGGCTACGAGTCGCGGGTGCAGTCGTTCGTCAACATCATCGAGACCACCAAGGGCGGCACCCACCTGCAGGGCTTCGAGCAAGCCCTGCTCAAGGTGTTCCGCCGCCAGCTGGAGCTCAATGCGCGCCGGCTCAAGGTGGGCTCGGACAAGGTCGACAAGGACGACATCCTCGCCGGGCTCACCGCCGTGGTGACGGTGCGGATCGCCGAGCCGCAGTTCGAGAGTCAGACCAAGGAGATCCTCGGCACGCCCGCGGCCCGGGCCATCGTCGCGAGGATCGTCGAGCAGGAGCTCACCGCCAAGCTCACCTCGACCAAACGCGACGAGAAGGCGCACGCCGCACTCATCCTCGACAAGGTCGTCTCCGAGATGAAGGCGCGGATCAGCGCCCGCCAACACAAGGAGACCCAGCGGCGCAAGACCGCGCTGGAGTCCTCGTCGCTGCCGGCCAAACTCGCCGACTGTCGCACCCACGACGTGGCCCGCTCCGAGTTGTTCATCGTCGAGGGCGACAGTGCGTTGGGCACCGCCAAGTTGGCCCGTTCCAGCGACTATCAGGCGCTGCTGCCGATCCGCGGCAAGATCCTCAACGTGCAGAAGGCGTCGGTCGCCGACATGCTCAAGAACGCCGAGTGCGCGGCGATCATCCAGGTCATCGGGGCCGGCTCCGGGCGCTCCTTCGACATCGAGTCGGCGCGCTACGGCAAGGTCATCATCATGAGCGACGCCGACGTCGACGGCGCCCACATCCGCACCCTGCTGCTCACCCTCTTCTTCACGTACATGCGCCCGCTCATCGAACACGGCCGGGTGTATGCCGCGATGCCCCCGCTGCATCGGCTCGAGGTCGTCGTCGGCCCCGGCAAGAAGAACGAATACGTCTACACCTACAGCGAGGCCCAGATGCGGGCCACGCGGGTCGCCTTGGAGAAGAAGGGCCGCCGGATCAAGGAGCCACCGCAGCGCTACAAGGGCCTGGGCGAGATGGATGCCGATCAGCTGGCCGACACGACGATGGACCCGCGCCACCGCACCCTGCGCCGGGTCACCCTCGGTGAGGCCGAGGAGGCCGCTCGGGCGGCCGAGGGCGTCTTCGACCTGCTCATGGGCAACGACGTCGCCCCCCGCAAGGACTTCATCATCGAGTCCGCCCACCAGTTGGACCGGGAGCGCATCGACGCCTGAGGCCGGCCAACTTCGGCCGAACGGTGGGAACCGCGGCGGCGCGGTGATTCGTCTACCTGGATGCGGACGGCCGCGAGGGAGAGCGCGGCCGTCCGTACCGTTGACCCCAGCTCTCCGTACTACCGTCGCCAGCGCCTCCGGGCGCCGGGGCACGACCTGCAGGGAAGTCATGAGCCACGTCAGCCCGCCACCTGCCCCACCGGCTCAGCCCGCACCCCCGGGCAACCAACCGGAGCCGTCGTTCGGTTGGCCGGCCCAGCCGACCGACCCGGGCCCCGCTCCCGGGGCGAGCCCCGGGCCCCCGCCCGGCGTCCTGGCCCCCGGCGTTCATCTGACAGGTGCCCACCCGATGGGCACCCAACCGGGCCCTCATGCGGGTGGTCAACCGGGCACGGTGGCCCGGCATGCGGTGGCACCGGGAGACCTCGACTGGGCACGCCGGACCTTGCGCAGCATCGAGAGCGCGTTCCAGGAGCGGGTCGTCGGCCAGCACCGGCTGCAGGAGACTCTGTTGCTGGGCCTGCTGACCGGCGGGCACATCCTGCTGGAGTCGGTGCCCGGTCTGGCCAAGACGACGGCTGCGGCGACCCTGGCCCACGCGGTCGACGGCAGCTTCAAGCGGATCCAGTGCACCCCCGACCTGCTGCCCAGCGACATCGTCGGCACCCAGGTCTACGACGTCGCGACGACGCGCTTCGAGACTCGCCTCGGCCCGGTGCACGCCAACCTCGTGCTACTCGACGAGGTCAACCGCTCCAGCGCGAAGACCCAGTCGGCCATGCTCGAGGCGATGCAGGAGCGCCAGACCTCGATCGGCGGGCAGATCTACCCGCTGCCCGAGCCCTTCCTCGTGCTCGCGACCCAGAACCCCATCGAGCAGGAGGGCACTTACGTGCTCCCCGAGGCCCAGCTGGACCGGTTCATGCTCAAGGACGTTCTGGACTACCCCACCCTCGACGAGGAGGCCGAGGTGGTGCGCCGGATCGACGCCGGTGTCTATCTCACCCCGCCGAGCGCCGCCGTCAATCTGGAGGATGTGCGCCGGCTACAGGAACTCGCCCGGGCGGTCTACCTCGATCCCACGGTGATCCGGTATGCCGTGGGACTGGCCTACGTCACGCGGCACGCCACCCAATACCTCGACCCGGCGGTGAGCCGCTATGTCGAGTACGGCGCGAGCCCCCGGGCCTCGATCGCGTTCACCCAAGCGGCCCGGGCGCGTGCCTTGCTCGCCGGCCGGGACCACGTCGTGCCCGACGACATCAAGGCCCTGGCCCACCGAGTCCTGCGTCACCGGATCATCCTCGGCTTCGAAGCCGTGGCCGACGAGGTGCCGGTGGAGCGGGTCGTCGACGCGGTGCTCGCCGCCGTGCGGACGCCCTGAACCGGCCCGCCGGACACCGACACACGGGAGGTAGGCACGCGCATGGCCGCGCTGCTCGCGAAGGTCAAGAGCAAGCTGTTCATCGTCGCCCATCGACGCACCTGGGGGTTGCTCGACGGCGAATACGCCTCGGTCTTCCGCGGCCGCAGCCTCGACTACGACGACCTGCGCGAATACGTGCCCGGCGACGAGATCCGCGACATCGACTGGAAGGCCACCGCCCGGCACGGCTCACCCCTCGTCAAACGCTACGTCGCCACCCGCAAACAGACGGTGCTCCTCGTCGCAGACACCGGCTCCTCGATGGCCGCCGCAGCGCCCTCCGGCGAGGCCAAGAAGAGCATCGTCGTCATGGTCGCCGGAATGCTGGGCTACCTCGCGCTGCGCCACGGTGACCTCGTGGGCCTGGTCGAGGGAGACGCGGCCGGAAGTCGGCTGCACGAGGCCAAGAGCACCGAAGCACACCTGGAGGGGCTGCTGCGAGCCATCGACCGATCGGCGACCCTGGACGCGGCCCCGAGTCGGTTCGTCGACCAGCTCCGCTACGTCGCCGAGCACGTGCGGGTCCGCACGCTGCTCGTCGCCATCGCCGACGACCGGGCAGTCGACGGTGCCGACCCCGAGCAGGTCGGGCTGCTGCGCCGGCTGCACGCCCAGCACGAGATCCTCTGGGTGACCGTCGAGGACGCCGACCCGACCGGATTCGCCCCCGGGCAGGACGCCACCGAGGTGCGCACCCGGGGGCTGCTGCCCGCGGCGGTGCGGCGCGAGCGGGGGCTGCACGCGGCATACCGAACCGCGTTGGCCCACCGGCAGGCCACCGTCGAGGCCGCGCTGGCGGGCCTGGCCATCCCGCGGGTCCGGATCGGGGCCAGTTCGTCCGCGGTCACCACGGTCTTCGGCCTGCTCGAGAGGCAACGACGCCGTGCGCACTGACGACCCGTTCTACCCGCCGATGACCTACAGCCCGGGCTGGCAGGCGCTCGGCGTGCTGCTGCTGTTCGGGGTCGTCGCCTGGGCGCTGTTCGTCTGGTGGCGCACTCGGGTGCCCCGCCCGCGGCCGCCGGCAGCCCCGGTCGGGCCGGCGCCGGGGTGGCTGCTGGCTCGAGCCAAGCACCAGACGATCGACCAGATCGAGCGGATCGCGTGGGAGGCCGAGCACGGCCGGATCGACGCCCGCAGCGCCCATCAGCAGATCAGTGCCGCGGTGCGCAGCTTCGTCGATGAACTCGGCGGCACCCGGTCCCGGCACATGACGCTCAGCGAGTTGGGGGCCGGCGGTCCACGGCTGGCCCACGTCACCCATGTGGTCCACCAGCTCTACCCCGGAGAATTCGGTCCCGACCCGGCCCGCCCGGTGCGTCCCGCGGCCGAGGCGGCCAAGGCGGTGGTGGCCGGATGGTGCTGAGCCAAGCCTGGATCATCCCGTGGGCAGCGGGTGTCGGAGCGCTCGTCGCGGCCGTCGTTTTCCTGGCCGGACGTCGGGCCCGGCGGGCGGCCCCGCAGGTGCACCTGGCCAACACCGACCTGCTCACCGACCTGCCCGAGTATGCCCACATGCTGTGGCGACACCGGATGCTCGCCACCGGGTATGCCGCGGCTGCCCTCGTCGTCGCGGCCGCCGCCCTCGTCGGTGCCGCGCGCCCGATCCACACGACGGTGATCAACCCGGAGAAGGCCAACCGGGACATCGTGCTGTGCCTGGATGTCTCGGGCTCGATGTTCTCCGCCGACCTCGAGGTGCTCTCGACCTTCCGCAGACTTGCCACCGATTTCAAGGGCGAGCGGTTGTCGATGGTCATCTTCAACTCGACGGCAGTGCCGGTGTTCCCGCTCACCGACGACTACGACTTCGTCGACGAACAACTCGCCGACGCCCAACGGGCGATCCGCCGGCTGGACCGCACCTACTTCGCCGGCACCCTCAACGGCCCGGGCAGTTCGCTCATCGGAGACGGTCTGGCCACCTGCGTGCGCAGCTTCGACCACGCCGACACGAAGCGGGCCCGCTCCGTCATCTTCGCTACCGACAACCTGGCGATCGGTTCGTCGATCTTCAGTCTCCCCGACGGCGGATCGTTGGCGCGGGGGCTGGGCGTGCAGGTCTACGGACTCAACCCCGCGCATGAGTCAGGGGAGCAGACCTCCACGGAGATGCGCTCCGTCTGTGAGAGCACCGGTGGGCTCTACTTCCCGCTGGAGAGTCCGGAGGCGGTGCGCAATATCGTCGCGGCAGTCAACACCCGGGAGGCCGGCCGGATCGCGGCGGCGCCCATCACCATCGTGCACGACAGCCCCGCCGGCGTCATCGGCTGGACCGGCCTGGGCGTACTCGGGGTGCTGGCCATGCTGCGCAGGTGGCGGGCATGAACCCGCTCACGCCGCCCACTTCGGTGAGCCTGCTGCCGGTGGCCAACGTCGTCCTGCTAGGGCTCGGCGGCGCCCTCGCCCTGGCCCTCGTCTGGTGGCCACAGCCGGGTTCCGCCCAGCCGTCCGTGGTCGGGCGGGTGCGTCGCACGGCACTCGTGCTGTTCGTGCTCGGCGCAGCCCTACGCCCGGGCCTGCCGGGCGCGGCCTCCGTGCGGGTCGACAGTGCCGACCTCAATGTCTTCTTCGTCGTCGACACGACCACCTCGTCGGTTGCCGAGGACCACGGCGGTGGCACGCGATTGGCGGGGATGCGTGCTGACATCACGGCGATCGCCGGACACCTGTCCGGGGCTCGGTTCGCCCTCATCACCTTCGATCGCACGGCCGTGGTCCGGATGCCGTTGACCTCCGACGGCGCTGCCGTCGCGGCTGCAGCCGACACCCTCATGCCCGAGACGTCGGCGTGGTCGCAGGGCAGCAGCGTGACCGTGGCCGGTCCCCTGCTGCAGGAGATGCTGGACCGGGCCGCTCAGAGCCACCCGGAACGCTCGCGCGTCGTCTTCTACCTCGGCGACGGAGAACACACCGCGGCCACCGGCCCGGCACCACTCGGGGTGGACCGCACCCTCGTCACCGCTGGGGGAGCCGTACTCGGCTACGGGACCGCCTCCGGCGGCCAGATGCGACGCTCGCCCGGTTCGAGTGGCTCGAGCCCGGACTGGGTCCTCGACCCGTCGACCAGGGCACCGGCCCGTTCGGTGATCGACGAAGGGCGGCTGCGGGACATTGCCGGTCAACTCGGGGTCGGCTATCTGCACCGGAGCGCCGGCGCATCCGTCGACCCCATCCTCGACACCGTCAATCGGTCTGCGCTGCAACAGGTCTCGGTTGCCGAGGATGGTCCGCTCGCCGCCACTCGACAGGAGCTCTACTGGGTGGCGCTGCTCGGTGCGTTCGCCCTGCTGGCGTGGGAGGCCGGCGAATCGTTGCGTCGACTGTGGGCGCTGCGACGCCCGGCGTCCGGCTCCTCAGTCTCGGCACCACCCAACTCAGGCCACTCGGCCAGGCGCATCCGAACGCATCAGGAGGTCGGTCGATGAGTGCCGTCACCCCCACGCCCACCGCCCCGATGCCTCCTGGCGCGTCGGGCGCCCCAGCCACGGGCGCGGGCGGGGCGGCTGGCGGCATACCCCTGGGAACGCCGGAACCCAGCACACCCGGTCAGGGTGCCTCGGGAAGGCGAGCGGTCGAGCACCCCGAGGCCCGGCGAGCCCGGCTGGCTCGTCGTCGTCGACTCATCACCTGGTCGATCCCGGTCGTCGCGGTGGTTCTCGTCATCGCGGTGAAATTGCTCGTGATGACCGCTGCGTCGCAACGGGCCTTGGAAGGTTTCCATGCCAACAACGCCGACGCCGTGCACCAGGCCGCCGACACGATGTCGGTGGTCAACGTCATCGAGGCGCACAAGGCGCCGTTCGCTCGGGGAGACGCGTGGGTGTTGGCCGGTGACCTGGAGCGGGCCCGAGCGTCCTTCGAGGAGGCATTGGCGCTCGCGCCGGCCGACTCGGTGGACTCCTGCCAGGTCCGGGTGAACCTGGCCCTGGCCTTGGAGAAGCTCGGCGATGCCGCCAAGGCTGCCGGTGACGAAGCGACCGCCCGCGCCCACTGGCTGCGGGTCGTCGAGGTGACGGCCGCCGCTCCGCCCGGCTGCTTCCAACCCCCGGCCGACGGCGCAGGCGACAAGGCCAAGGCGGCCGGTGAGCGCGCCAAGGCCAAGCTGGATCCGAACGCCGCGCCGCCGACCACGCCGCCACAGACACCCGAGGAACAGCAGGAGCAGCAGCAGAAGCAGGACGACCTGGACCGCAAGACCGAGGAGAACCGTCGTAAGCGGATCGAACAGGGGCCTGACGGTCAGGGCACCCGCCCACCCGGTGGCGGCAACCTGCCACCGGGCGCCAAACCCTGGTAGCGCGGCGCGTGTCCACGTTCACTCGATGCGCGGGCCGGACGCCCACGCCGTGACGACCAGTGTGTGCCCAATGAGCGAGATCCCGGGTCGGGCGCCGGTCAGTCGGGGGGTGGACCCGTCGACGCGCGGCGCATCAGCTCGACCGGGAAGGTGTGGTCGGTAGCCAAGTGCGGTTGGGCCAGGTCGAGCTGGGCCAGCAGCGCCTGCGCGGCGGCGACCCCCTGGGCGTGCACGTCCTGACGGACCGTGGTAAGGCCGAAGACCCCAGACAGGTCGTGGTCGTCGATCCCGATGATCGACACGTCCTGCGGCACCCGCAGGCCGAGGTCGTGCGCGGCCGAGAGCACCCCCAGCGCCATCTCGTCGCTCGCCCCGAGCACCGCCGTCGGCCGGTCCTCGCCGCGCAGCAGGGCCGTGCCTCGGGCATAGGCGTCGCCGGCGCTCCAGTCGCACTCGATGATCCAGCCCTCCCGGACCGTGACCCCCTGCTTGGCCATGGTCTCGCGGAAGCCACCGAGCCGGGCCCGGGGCGTGTTGACCGTCGAGAAACTCTCCGGCACGGCGCCGACATAGCCGATCCGTCGGTGGCCAAGGCCGAGCAGGTGCTCGGTGGCGAGCGTGACGGTCGCGTGGTCGTCGATGCCGATGAGCGGCCAGTCGTCGTGCCGGGTGCCGACGGCGACGACCGGCAGGTCCAGGCGGCGGATGAGGTCACGCTCGGGCTCCTTGAGCTCGGCGTTGATGACGATGAGCCCGTCGACCCGCTTGAACATCATGCCCTGGGTGAGCGGCATCCGACCCGCCGTGGCCGGCTCCTCGAGGTCCATCAGCAGGATGTGGTGCTGCTTCTCCCGGACCGTCTTCTCGATGGCGCTCATCATCTCGGTGAAGAACCAGCGCGCCATGAACGGGGTGATGATGCCGACCAGTCGAGTGCGGCCCGAGGCCAATCCGGATGCCGTGGGGCTGGCGATGTAGTCGAGCTCAGCGGCGGCGCGCAGCACCCGCTCACGGGTCTCCGGGTGCACCTTGTCCAGGCCACGCAAGGCCCTCGACACGGTCGCCACCGAGACACCGGCGGCGAGTGCTACGTCGGAGATCGTCGGCTGGCTCACGAAGCACCCTCCAGGGCGGTCACGGGTGGATCCACGCGGTCGGGGCGACCCATCACGGCCGTCCTCATCGAGAATGTCGGTCGGGCGGCTCATAGCGTTTATACCCGCTCACCCGGACGATAGCGCTTCATGGCGTTCGGGGCGGTGTGAGCCCACCGCCGATATCCACCGGAACCGGCCCTTCGGGTAGACGCGTGAGCTGCAGAATGAGGGCCTGCTCGGGGTGCAGCACGGGCAACCGCAGCCCGACGGTGCGCAGACTGCGCCCGTCGAGGGTGATTCCGCTGCGAGTCCACGGCGGGGGCTGCACCTGCTGGGTGCTCGGGTTGCCACCCACGGGCAGCAGGCGGACGGCATATCGGGTCGAGTCACGCAGCCCCGGCAGGGTCACTGCGACGGGCGCCTCGGTCGGCGAACTCGACAATTGGACATAGCAGTACACCGCTTCGTCGCCGGTCGGCGACACCACCCCGTGGAGCAGGGCCGATTCGTCGAGCTCGTCACTGCGCACGGTCACCCCGGCATGCAGGAGCGGGCGCAGACTCCGGTATGCCGCGACCGCCCCGGTCAGGTGGGCCCGCTCCACTGCCGTGAGCCGGGTGAGGTCCCACTCGATGCCGAGGTGGCCGAAGACCGCAGTCGCGGCTCGGAAGCCGAGGCTGTGGCGCCGACCCGTCGTGTGCGACACACCCCCGGCAACATGGCTGCCGACCACCTCGGGCGGCAGCAGCAGGCCGGTCCAGCGTTGGATGTGCTGACGCTCCAGCGGGTCGATCGTGTCGCTGGCCCAGACCCGGTCGGTGCGGGCCAGCACTCCGAGGTCGATCCGCCCACCGCCGGAGGCACAGGTCTCGATCTCGACACCCGGGTGACGGGCGCGCAGGTCGTCGAGCAGCCGATAGAAGGCGAGCGTCTGGGCGCGCACGCCCGGTCGACCGCCGTCACGGCCCGGGTCGACGAGGTCGCGGTTGTGGTCCCACTTGAGATACGTGATGTCGTATTCGCTGAGCAGGGCGTCCAGGCGCCCCAGCAGATGGTCGAAACAGTCCAGGTGGGCCAGGTCGAGCACCTGCTGGTGGCGCCACGTGGGAGGCTCTCGCCCAGGCACCTGCAGCAACCAATCCGGATGCGCGCGAAAGAGATCCGAGTCAGGGTTGACCATCTCCGGCTCGACCCACAGCCCGAACTGCATGCCCAGGCCGGTGACGTGCTCGACGAGCGGCCCCAGGCCCTGGGGCCAGGCCTGCGGCGAGACGACCCAATCGCCCAGACCCGCCGTGTCGTTGCGCCGCCCGCCGAACCAGCCGTCGTCGAGCACGAAGCGCTCCACCCCGACCTGCGCGGCCACATCGGCCAACGCGGTCAGCCGTTGCTGGTCGTGCGCGAAGTAGACCGCCTCCCATGTGTTGAGGATGACCGGCCGAGGGGTGCGCGGGTGGGTGGGCCGAGCCCGGATGTGGGCGTGCCAGGCCGCGCTCAGGCCGTCCAGGCCCTCTCCGCTGTATGCCGCGTGGGCGGCCGGAGCGGCATACGAGGCACCCGGCGCGAGGCGCACCTCGGCGACCTCCAGGCGTTCGCCGACGGCGATTTGGCTGTGGCCGGTCGGGGTGCGTTCGGCCAGGTACACGCTGTTGCCGGACCAGGCGTGGTGCATGGCCCAGACCTCGCCGTGCCGGAAGCCGAAGCCGGGGGTGCCGGCGATGACCAGGGTGGGGGAGTCGTGCCCGGTGCGTCCCCGGCGGCCTTCGCGCACCCAGGCGCCCATCGGCAGGAGGTGTCGTTGCGGGGTGCGTTCCCGGCACCAGCGGCCGGTGAGGTCGAGCACCTCCGTGGCCCGCCCCGGCACCGGCAGGATGCCGAGCAGGCCGCCGACGAGATAGGGCGTATCCGCGGTGTTGTGCAGCACCTGCTCGATGGTGAGGACGCCGTGCTCGTCAAGTCGCAGGCTGAGCTCGAGCGCCAGACCGGCCCGTTCGTCGGCGAAGTGCAGCTCAGCGACCCCGTCGCTGGGGTGCCGCGCGGTGGTGAATTCGAGAGCGGGAGACCAGTCGGTGCCGTCGGCTCGGGCCCCTTCGAGCCAGGGCCGCATCCGCCAGCCGTCGACGGGCATCGGCACGAGCGGCGTGCGCATCGTGTGGTCGGCAGCGGCATGGGTGATCGGTGCCTCGAGCGCGGCAGCGAGGGAGGGTGCGTCGACGTCGGCGCCCAGATCGGTGCCCCAGTGCAACACCGCCGGCATGACGCTGCCGTCCGGGCGTCTGGCGTCCAGGTGCACCAGGAGGCTGACGCCGCCGCCGCGCAGGTGCAGGAAGGGTGACCCGAATGGCTCTGCAGCGGCCCCCGGACCTGTGATTTCGGGGGCCGCCGCAGCGTGGGGAGATGCGGTCATCAGGGGATCAGCCCTTGACAGCTCCGGAGGTCATGCCTCGGATGAGGAAGCGCTGCAGGCCGAAGAAGACAATCATCGGCAGGACCATGGAGATGAAGGCCCCGGCAGTCAACAACTCCTGCCCCTGCCCCTGGGTGCCCAGCAGTTGCTGCAGCCGGACGATGACCGTGCCGTTGTCGTTCTTGAGGAAGATCTTCGCGATGAGCAGGTCGTTCCACACCCATAGATACTGCAGGGTCGCGAAGGCGGCCATGGCGGGGACGGCCATCGGCGCCACGAGTTTCCAGAAGATCTGGTAGTGGTTGCAGCCGTCGATCTTGGCCGATTCGACGATGCTGACCGGAAGTGTGCTCATGTAGTTGCGCAGGGTGTAGATCGCCAACGGCATACCGAAACCGGTGTGCAGCAACCAGACCGCGATGTATTGCCCAGAGATGCCGGCGCCCCGCGGGCCGAGCAGATCCAACAGTGGTTGGAAAGCCACCTGGATCGGCACGACCATGACCGCCACGATGGCGATGAACAGCACGTCTTTGCCGCGGAAGTCCAGGAACGTGAAGGCGTATGCCGCGAACGCCGCGAACATGATGGGGATGACGGTCGCCGGCACCGCGACGACGACGCTGTTGATGAACGCTGAACCCATGTCGGAGTTCTCGAACACCTTGCGGTAGTTCTCGCCGGTCCAGCCGGTGCCGAACGGGTTGAACAGCGCGGACCACCACCCGGAACCGGCGGCATCCTCGCGGGTGCGGAATGAGGTGACGAGCAAGCCGAGGGTGGGAATCGACCAGAGGATCGCCAGGATGGTCATCGTGACGATCGAGACCATACTGCGCGGTCGACCGTCCTTCATCAACTTCTTGCTCATCGGTTCGCCTCCGCATCACGGAACTGCTTCACCTGGTACATCAACACGGGCAGGATCGCCAGCAACAGGATCACGACGATGGAGGATGCGATCCCGGCCTCGCTGTCGGCAAACATCTTGTTGAAGAAGAGGTTTGCGATGACATTGGTCTTGTAGTTGCCGTTGGTCAACACGTAGACGATGTCGAAGACCTTGAGCACCGTGATGAGCACCGTGATGAAGACGGTGATGATCGTGCCCTTCACCTGGGGGATGATCACCTTCCAGAAGATCTGCAGTTCACTGGCGCCGTCGATTCGAGCAGCCTCGAGGGTGTCATCGGGAACTCCCTTGATGGCCGAGGAGAGCAGGACCATCGAGAAGCCGACCTGCAGCCACACGAGGATGACCATGAGCAGGACGGAGTTCAGCCGGGCCGTCGACACCTGCAGCCAGGTCTGAGGATCACCGCCGAGGGCCCGGACCAACGCATTGAGCAGACCGGTCTGTGATCGAGTCTTGTCCTGGTATTCGTAGACCAGGCCCCAGATGGCCGACGCCCCGACGAAGGAAATCGCCATCGGGAGGAAGACTGCGCTCTTGACGATCTTCTCGCCCTGGGCGGACAGTCGGTCGGCCAGGACCGCGACGACGACGCCCAGCGCCACGGTCACCGCCGGGACGATGAGCAACCACAGGACGTTGTTGAGGATGGAGTCCCAGAATGTCCCGTCGGTAAAGATCGCTCGGTAGTTGTCGAACCCGACCCAGGCGGTGCTGTCCTTGTTCGCGAACGAGTAGACCACCGTCTGGATCGTGGGATAGAGCAACATGAGCCCGATGAGCGAAAATCCAGGTAGCAGGAACGCGTAGGGGATGACTCCCCCGGACAAGCGCCGCGGCAGGCCGTCGACGAACATGTGCAGCATGTAGAAGAAGGCCATCGCGCCCCCGACGCCGGCCACCACGGCGAGGACCCCGATGATCACCTTGCTGTTGGCGAACCAGTTCGGGTAGTAGGCGAAAGCCAGGAAGAGGTTGGTGACCAACCACGCGACGACGGCCATACCGGCCAACCCCAGGGCGACCTTGGCGGGGTTGAGGCGGCCGTCGTCCGGTCGCCCCTCGGGAAGTGGCGCGGCCCGCCGAGTCTCGATGGCTCCCGACGTCATGACTTCGGCCAATCCGCTTCGATCTTGTCGGCGACCTGCTGTGACGTCTTCTCGCCCTTCATCCACTCGACCATCCCGGTCCAGAAGGTGCCCGACCCGACCGACTTGGGCATCACGTCGGAGCCGTCGAAGCGGAATACGTCGGCGTCGTAGGCCATCTTCGCGATCGACCGCGTCGTCTCGTCGGGGTAGTTGGCCTGGTTGAAGGTCTTGTGCGGGGACAACCATCCACCGTCCTTGGCCCACGGCCCGCCGAACTTGTCGGAGGTGAGGAACTTCATGACCTCCTGGGCGTCCTTGTCGTTGCCGTTGAAGAGGGCCGCGAGGTCACCGCCACCGAGGATGGGCTGTCCCTTGAAACCACCGTCGTACTTGGGGAAGACGAAGATTCCCACTCGCTTGTCGAGATCGCTCTTGACGTCGCTGGGGAAGAAGGTGATGGCGAAATTCCCCTGTCGCTCCAGCATGCAGCTGGGCGGAGTGGCGAAGGCCGGCAGGATCGACTTTGCGAACGCGGTGGACAAGATGGCATTGGACCCACCGAAGACGTTCCCTTGCGTCTTGGCAAGTTTGCCGAACTCGTCGAACGCCTTGACGATCCGCGGGTCGTTGAACGGGATCTTGTGGTAGATCCACTGGTCGTAGACGTCCGGTCCGTACATCCGCAGGACGTACTCCTCGATCCAGTCGGTCCCGACCCAGCCGGTAGCCTGAGCGGACTCCCAACCCATGCACCAGGGGGCGACCCCACTGGCCTTGATCTTGTCGGTGATCTGAGCCAATTCCTGCAGGGTCGCCGGCGACTTGCTGTTGCCCGACGCGCCGTAGGTAGCTTGGTTGTACCAGACGATGCTCTTGACCGCCATGCGCATGGGCGCGGCATACACCCGGCCCTTGTAGTTGACCGAGTCCAGGAACCCCGGCACCAGGGTGGCCTTCAGGCCGTCGTAGTCGAGGTAGGTGTCGATGGGTTGCACCTTGCCCTGGCCGGCCAGCTCGATGATGCCACCGGGTTGGGGGAAGAGCCCGATGTCGGGGGAGTCACCGGCCCGCACCTTCGACTTGATCGTGGTGGTGAAGTCCTGGTCGGAGACGTATTGGATCTTGATCCCGGTGGACTTGGTGAACTCCTCCATGGACTTGTTGAAGGACTTCTCCTCGTCGCCACCGAAGGCGCCCATGATCGTGACGATCTTGTCGCCGTCGCTCTGGCCGTTGTCGACATAGCCGGCGAGGCCACCGGCCGCTGCGCCTCCGCCACCGGGATTCGGGTTCTGCAGGCAGGCCGTCGCCGGCAGGGTGAGCGCCGTGATGAGCACCACCGCTCGGGCACTTCGTCGTAGGGGCGTCATAGCCGATCAACTCCTTCGTCCGAACGGTGCATCGCTCGGCCTCGGGCGAGACGGTGCGATGGCGGCTGGAGCCTGCGGACGGACGAACTTCCGGCGACGTTGGGCGCTCGGTCCGCCCCCGTGCCAGGTGGGGAGCGGACTGCGGCGCTGGCGACCCCGAGTCCGCAAGCACCTCAAACCTTTGCGTGAAAACGCTTACATGTCAAGGTTGCGACTCGTTCTCGGCTCCATTTCGCCAGGTTCAGCAGCGTCCGAGGGGGCTACGGATCCAGTCGTACTTGGTCAATCCGAAACGGGCGTCCGAGCGGGTGGCGACGCCGCCCGACTCCGGGTCAGCCCGGCCGGATCTGCGAGACGCCACGACTCGCGCGGGGCCGGCTCGCGGCCGCAGGACTCCGGCAGCGCCATGACAACCTCGCTCTCGACGCGCACCACCCAGGCCCGCCCGTCGGTATGCCGCACGGTCACCTCCCAAGCCGGGCCTTGCGGCTCCCGGGGCACGGGATGGTCCAGCACGCGCTCGCCCGGGCCGTTGGGGCCTGGCGTCGAGCGCTGTGGCAGGTCGGGAGGGACGGCCCTGGGTGGGCCGGCGAGCACTGCCGCCCAAGCGGTTTCGCCGAGGTGGGCGCGGACCGCCGACTCGGCGGCCTGGGCCGGCGCACTCAGGGCGCTGCACCCTCGGTCGTGCCAGGGCCCGAGCAACTCCAGCGGCAACCGCCGGTCGGCGGCGGCGGCGAGGGCGGCGACGGCGAGATCGGCGTCGAGCCGGGCCAACACCCGGCCGACGGGCAGGAGCACCCCGGTGGGGGCCAACCGGTGGCCCCCGGTGTGCGAGCACTCCCAAACCTGACCCGGGCGCTGGGCCGCCGCCCCCAGGGCGACGGGTCGGGCGCGCACCGCGCAGCAGAGGTCCCGCTTACCGTTGGTGCAGACCAGCAGCATCGGGGTGTGGCTGGGCGTGGCCCAGCCCGCGCTGCGTCGGACCGCGGCGCGGTCGCCGGCGCCCAGGGCGCGCCAATCGAGGCGCAGCAGGGAGGCTGGGTCGTCGATGAGGCCGTGCAGCAGCCAGGGTGCGGGCCCGGCATACCCGATGAGGACGGTGCGGGCGGCGACGACTCCGGCGGGCGGGTGCGGGTGCGGCCCGGGTGGCCGGATCAGCAGCAACCGGCCGCCGGCCGCGGCGCAGGCGTCGGCCAGGGCCGCGCCGAGGGCCGGGTCGAGCTGGGACTGGGTGGGCGCGTCCCGGCCCCACGGGCCGTGCTGCTCCAGGGCCACCCAGAAGCGGGCTTGCGCCGCCGTGCCGTAGGCGCTCGTGCCGGCACGATCATGCAGCCGGGAGCAGGCAGTCTGGTCCGCCTGGGCCGGCGCCCGGGTCGGCGAGCCGGTCATCGCGGTGGCCCCGAGCGGGTCGGCGAGGTGGTCATCGGTCCGATCATCACAGCCCGCTGGTGCCGGTCGCGACCCGGCCTGCACCAGCGGGTCGACCCGGCTCAGTCGGGCGTCGCCGGAGCGGAACCGATCGTCGCGATGATGGCGCCGGCCGGGCTGCCGGAGCCGTCGCGGCGCCCCGTCGCGTCGGGCAGCTCCAACGGCCCGCCGTTGGCGGCGGCGGCGCGGGCCGGCAGGGCACCGGCCCAGGCGAGCACGAGGGTGTCCTCGCCCTTGAGGAAGCGGTGACAACGCACCCCGCCGGTGCCGCGCCCTTTCGGGGGGTACTCGGCATACGGAGTGACCTTGATCGCGCCGGGCTGGGTGCCGGGCAGCGCGGCGGAACTGCCGCTGGCGGTCACGACGATGCCTTCGCGGGCCGGGTCGACGACCCCGAACCACACGGCACGAGCCTTGGGGGACAGGCGGATTCCAGCCATGCCCGCTGCGGCCCGGCCTTGCGGCCGCACCTGGTCGGCGGTGAAGCGCAGCAGCTGGGCGTCGCTGGTGAGGAAGACCAGGTCGTGCTCCTCGCGGTCGGTCTCGCCGGCACCCACGACGACGTCGCCGGGTTTGAGCGCGATCAGCTCCCACTCCGGTCGGGCCGGGAAGTCGGGCACGACCCGCTTGACCACCCCAGTGGCGGTGCCCAGCGCCAACGGCCGGGCGTCCGGGGCGAGCGAGGCGAGGGTGAGCGGCTCCTCGCCACGGGGCAGCTCGAGGTATGCCGCCAGCGGCGCCCCGCCGGACAGGCTCGGGGCGTCGTGGGTCGGCGGCAGGGCCGGCAACTCCAGCGCGGACAGGCGCAGCATCCGGCCGCGATTGGTCACCACACCGATGTCGCCGCGGGCCGTGGTGCGCACGGCGCCGACGAGCACGTCGTGTCGGGCCCGCGGCCCCCCTTGCGGCAGTGGCTGATCGGTGGTCGTCCGGGCCAACAGGCCGGTCGAGGAGAGCAACACCCAGCACGGGTCGTCGGCGACCTCCAGCGGCGCGGCCTTGGCCGCCCGCGCGGCGGAGGTGACCGGCATACCGGCCGGTGCTTCGAGCAACACCGTGCGCCGCGGCGTGCCGTGCGCCTGGGCCACCTCGGCCAACTCGCTGGACACGGTGGCGCGCAGCAGCCCCTCGTCGGCCAGGATGGCGCGCAGCTGCTCGATGTCGCGGCGCAGCTCGTCGCGTTCCTTCTCCAGCTCGATCCGGCTGAATTTCGTGAGCCGGCGCAACTGCAGATCGAGGATGTAGGTGGCCTGGGCGTCGGACAGGTCGAAGACCTCGATGAGCCGAGCCTTCGCGGTGGCTGCATCGTCGCTGCCGCGGATCAGCTGGATGACCTCGTCGATATCGAGGATCGCCACCAGCAGGCCCTCGACGAGGTGCAAACGCTCCTCGCGGCGGGCCAGTCGGTAGGCCGTGCGCCGGCGCACGACCCCGACCCGGAAACCGACGAAGACCTCCAACAGCTCCTTCAGGCCCATCGTCCGGGGTTGCCCGTCGACGAGCGCGACGTTGTTGATGCCGAACGAGTCCTCCATCGGGGTGAGCCGGTAGAGCTCCTCGAGCACCGCCTCGGGCACGAAGCCAGCCTTCACCTCGATGACGAGCCGCAGCCCGTGCTTGCGGTCGGTGAGGTCCTTGACGTCGCTGATCCCCTGTAGCCGCTTGCCCTGCACGAGGTCCTTGATCTTCTCGATGACCTTCTCCGGGCCCACGAGATAAGGCAGTTCGGTGACGACGATGCCGCGCCGCCGGGGCGTGATGCTGTCGACCCGGGCGGTGGCCCGGGTGCGGAAGGTGCCCCGGCCAGTTGCGTAAGCCTCCCGGATGCCCTCGAGGCCGACGATCCGGCCGCCGCCGGGCAGGTCCGGGCCCGGCACGAAGCGCATCAGGTCATCGAGTGTGGCGTCGGGATGATCGAGCAGGTGGCGGGCGGCGCCGATGACCTCGACGAGGTTGTGCGGCGGCATACTCGTGGCCATCCCGACCGCGATCCCGCTGGCGCCATTGACCAGCAGGTTCGGGTATGCCGCGGGCAGCACCTCGGGCTGGGTGTGGGTGTCGTCGTAGTTGGGGACGAAGTCGACGGTGTCCTCGCCGAGGCCCTCGACCATGAGCAGCGCGGCCGGGGCCATCCGGGCCTCGGTGTAGCGGGAGGCGGCCGGACCGTCATCGAGGGAGCCGAAGTTGCCGTGACCGTCGACCAACGGCAGACGCAGGGTGAACGGTTGGGCCAGCCGCACGAGGGTGTCGTAGATCGCACTGTCGCCGTGCGGGTGGTACTTGCCCATCACCTCGCCGACGATCCGGCTGCACTTGACGTGCGGTCGATCCGGGCGCAGGCCCAACTCGCTCATCCCGAACAGGATGCGCCGCTGCACCGGTTTGAGCCCGTCGCGGGCGTCGGGCAGGGCCCGGGCGTAGATGACGCTGTAGGAGTACTCGAGGAAGGCCGCCTTCATCTCCTGGGCGACGTCGATGTCGATGATCTTCTCGACGACGTCGCCGAGGTCCTCGGCAGGGGTGTTGGTGCGGCGGGCCATGCCTGGTCGGGCTCCTGAGGTGCGTCGGCGGGCGGTGGTGATCGTCCCATCCTCGCGTACCGCCGCACGCGGCATACCGGGGACGCGCCGGGCGCGCTTGCTCAGCTCGGTGCGGGCTCGCCGAACCGACCCCAGTGCGCCACCTGGTCCAGGCCCCGGCGGTCCAGGACGACAGCCGGCGACGACCAGGGAGGTGCTGGCGTTGCCCGACGATCCGCTCGCCGCGCGCTGAGAAAGCGCTCGTGGTGGCGTGGTAGGTGGTGTGCCAGCACACCGTGTGACGACGTCATGGGCGCTTTCTCGCCGCGCGACAGTCGCCGGGCGGCCCGCGCTCATCTCGGTGCGGACGCGCCGAACTGACCCCAATGGGCCACCTGGTCCAGGCCCCGGCGGCCGCGGCGCAGCGACGGGCTCTTGGGGTGCGCCGCGGCATACCCGATGCTGACCACCCCGACGAGCCGCCGGTCCGCGGGGATTCCCAGGGCGGACCGGACCGCGGCGTGGCACTCGGGTGGGACGCCGAAGAAGAGCCCCCCGAGCCCCTGGTCCACCGCGCTGAGCAGCATGAGCAGGGCGGCCATGCCGGTGTCCACATCCCAGTAGGGCACCGGCCAGCGGGCCGGGTCACGGTCGGTCCAGCCCTTGTCCGGCGCGGCATACCGGTCCAGGTAGGTGCCCGGATCGGACAGGCACACGATGAGCACCGGCGCGGTCTGCATCCCGGTCAGCCACCGATCCGGCGGTCCGTCCGCGGTGGGTGGCGTGGCGTGCTCCCAGAAGGCGGCCCGCTGCGCCGGGGTGCGCAGCACGACGAAGTCCCAGCCCTGCGAGAAGCCGGCGCTCGGGGCCCGGATGGCCGCCTCCAGGCAGGTCAGCACAGCCGAATCGGGCACCGGCCGGTCCGGGTCGTAGCGGCGGACCATGCGGCGGCGACGTAGCGCCTCGGACAACTCCATGGCCCGAGCCTGCCAGGGCAGCGCGGCCCGGCCGGCCGTCACACCCGGCGGTCTCACCCGGCGGTCACACCCGGCGGTCACCGGCTGGTCATCTGCCCGTGGGAGCATGGATGACATGGCACAGCAGACCGAGCAGTCCCGGCAGGGCTCGGGACCAGGCTCGGGGCGGGTGTCCGGCAAGGTCGCGGGGGACCGTCAGGCACCGCACACCGGCCTGCCGCGACCGGCCGGCTATCCGGAGGAATGGGAGGCCGATGTCGTGCTGCGCGACGGCACCGTCGCGCACGTGCGCCCGATCACCCCCGCGGACGGTCCCGGCGTGCGGGAATTCCACGCCGGGCAGTCCGACGAATCGATCTACCTGCGCTTCTTCGCGCCGCTGCGCGAGCTGTCCGACCGCGACGTGCAGCGCTTCACCGTCGTCGACTACCGCGAGCGGGTCGCCCTCGTGGCCCTGCAGCGGGGCAAGATCATCGGGATCGGCCGCTACGACGAGATCGGCCAGCAGACCGCCGAGGTCGCCTTCAACATCTCCGACCACATGCACGGCAAGGGCATCGGGTCGGTGCTGCTGGAGCACCTGGCCCTCATCGGCTACGAGTTGGGGGTCACCCGCTTCGTCGCCGAGGTGTTGCCGCAGAACCGCAAGATGCTCAACGTCTTCAAGGAGGCCGGCTACGTCCTGCGGCACCGCCTCGAGGACGGGGTGATCAACCTCTCCTTCGAGATCGTGCCGACCGCGGCCTCGACGGCCGTGCGGATCTCCCGGGAGCATCGCGCCGAGTCCCGCAGCGTCGGTGGCCTGCTGCGCCCGGCTGCGGTGGCCGTCGTCGGTGCCAGCCGCCGGGAGCACTCGATCGGGCACACCTTCCTCAAGAACATCCTCGACGGCGGGTTCACCGGCCAGGTGTATGCCGTGAACCCGCACGCCACGTCGTTGCTCGGTCTGCCGTGCTACCCGCGGCTGGCCGACGTGCCGGGCAAGGTCGACCTCGTCGTGCTCGCCGTGCCGGCGCCCCAGGTCATCGACATGGTCGACGAGTGCGCCGCCAAGGGGGCCCGCGCCCTGCTCGTGCCCTCGGCCCACTTCGCCGAAGAAGGCGAGTACGGCTGGCGGCTGCAGGGCAAACTGCGCAAACGAGCGCGCAGCGCGGGGCTGCGGGTCGTCGGGCCAAACTCGTTCGGGCTCATCAACAACCACTCCGACGTGCGCCTGAACGCCTCACTGGCCCCGCAGCTGCCGCCGCAGGGCACCCTCGGGTTGTTCGCGCAGAGCGGCGCGCTGGGTATCGCCGTGCTTGCCTCGGCGGCCCGCCGGCGCCTGGGCGTCTCGGTCTTCGCATCGGCCGGCAACCGGGTCGACGTCTCGGGTAACGACATGTTGCAGTACTGGATCGACGACGAGGACACCGACGCGGTCGGGCTCTACCTGGAGTCGACCGGTAATCCGCGCAAGTTCTCCCGGATCGCCCGCCAGCTCGCGGCGACCAAGCCGGTGGTCGTCGTGAAGTCCGGGGCGCACCCATTGGGGGAGTCGCCCGGGCACGCCACGCGCCACCCGATCGTGCGGGACGAGGCGTTCGACCAGTTGTTGCGCCAGTCCGGCTGCATCCGGGCCGAGAACATCCACCAACTCTTCGACATCACGCAGTTCCTCGTGCACCAGCCGCTGCCCGCCGGCGCCGGGGTCGGGGTGGTCACCAACTCCGACGCCCTCGCGGCGCTCACCGCGCAGTCGGCCCAGGCGTGGGGTTTGCAGGTGGCCTACGGACCGGTGGCGCTGAGCCCCGAGTCCAGCGTGCAGGAGTACGCCGCGGCGCTGCGCGAGGCCTTCGAGGACCCGGCCGTGGACACCGTCGTGACGACCTTCATCCCGCCGATCTACGTCGACGACGAGCTGGTCGCCGCGGCCGTGCGGGAGGCGGCGAGCACCTCCGACAAGCCCTGCGTGGCCACCTTCCTCGGGATGCGAGGGGTGCGCGAGGAGCTGACCATCGGCGACGCCGATGGCGCGCGGCGGCGGGTGGTGCCGGCATACACGCTGCCGGAGGACGCCGTCCGTGCGGTGGCCGCCGCGACGCAGTATGCCGCGTGGCGGGCCCGTGACAAGGGCGTGCCGTTGGTGCCCGACGGCATCGACCGGGCCACCGCCCAACAGATCCTCGAAACCGCCCTGCTCGACGGTGGGCGGGCGCTCACCCCGGAGGAGTCCCGGCAGCTGCTCGCGGCATACGGGATCATCCTGTGGCGCGCCGAGTTCGTCGAGACCCCCGACGAGGCGGTCGCCGCGGCCAGTCGGCAGGGCTACCCGGTGATCCTCAAGACCACCGACCCGCAGCTGCGGCTGCGGATCGGGGCCGGGGGAGTGCGACCGGACCTGCCGAACGCCGGGGCCGTCCGGTCGGCCTTCACCTCGCTGAGCAGACGACTGGGGGGCTACGGCGGGGGGCGTTACGCGATCCAGTCGATGTCGCCTCCCGGAGTGTCGTGCGTGCTGGCCAGCACCGAGGACCCGCTGTTCGGGCCGGTGCTGTCCTTCTCCATCGCCGGGCCGCCGACCGAATTGCTCGGCGACATCGCCTACCGGGTGCCGCCGCTCACCGACGTCGACGTGCGCGACCTCGTCGACTCGGTCAAGGCGGCCCCGCTGCTCACCGGCCACCGCGGCCGTGACCCGGTGCACCTGGCGGCCCTCTACGACCTCATCGGTCGGCTGGCCGTCATGGCCGACGAGCACCCGTCGCTGGCCTCGGTGCGCCTGGAACCGGTCAACTGTTGGGCCCAGGGCGTCGACGTGCTCGGCGCCGAGATCGTCGTGCACCGGGCCCTCACCCGCAAGGACGCCAGCCGCCGGGCGATGACCTGACCGGCCCGACCCGCCCGGGATCCCGCCGGCCCGCCGCCCCCGCCGATCCCGTCAGGCGGTGAGGACGGTCCGTGGAAGATGACAGGATGGCCCCCATGCGCAAGACCCCCCGTGATGTGCCCGGGTTCGCGTTGCCTGCCGAACTGCGGGCCGAGATCCAACGGGCCGGCTACTACCCGGCGCTGGTCGCCGACGTCGTGGCCACCGCCCTGGCCGGCGACGCCGTCGAGGCTCACCTGGTGCACCAGGAGACGACCTTCGACCAGGACAGCGTCCGCCGGCACATCACCGTGCTCGCCGCCACCGCGAGCAAGCTCGTCGTGGTGCACGCCGACGACCACGACGACCACGACGGCGAGATGCGGGTTCGGCCCATCGCGACGGCCACCAGCGAGTGCATCCCGCGCTCCGCGGTGCGGGGGGTCATGCTGACCCACGTCGTGCAGTCCCCGGACGCCTACGAGCCCGGCTCGCTCGGGCGGGAGCTGACGCTCACCCTCGGCTGGGGTGCGGTCCGTCGACTCGATGTCATGTCCGCCTCGTGCGGCGACCCGAACTGCGACGCCGACCACGGCTACGAAGGCACCCTCGCCTCCGACGACATCTCTTTGCGGATCAGCGCCGACGCCGACGGCGAGGCGGCGCTGGTCACCGCACTGCACTTCGCGCGCACCCTGTCGGCGTCGATCGGGCGCTGATGAGCCGGTCCGCCGGCACGCTGAGCGACGTTCTGCCCAGTGTGCTGGCCGCGCTGGTCCCCGGAGTCGGCACTACTCGGTATGCCGCGCGCGCCCTCCTGCCGCTCACCCCGGCCCGGCGGGCCGTCGTGGTGCTCGTTGACGGGCTCGGTGACGAGCTGGTCCGGCGCCGGGCCGGGCATGCCCCGACGCTGCGGGCCGCGCTGCCCGCGGCATACCGGTTGAGCTGTGGCTTCCCGTCGACGACAGCGACCTCGATGGGCTCCTTCGGCACCGGTCTGCCGCCCGGGGCGCACGGCCTGGTCGGCTACGAGGTGCTCGACCCGCAGACCGACACCGTGCTCAACGAGCTCTCCTGGGAGTCGGTCACCCCCACCGGGCCGGCCCCGGGGCCGGATCCGCGGCGCTGGCAGCCGGAGCCGACGGTCTTCGAGGCGGCGCAGGCCGAGGGTGTGGCGGTGACCCGGATCGGGCCGGGCTTCTTCGACGGCTCCGGGCTGACCGAGGCCGCCCTGCGCGGTGGGCGATTCCGGGCCGCGTCCGAGCTGCCCGCGCGCGTCGACGCCGCGCTCGCCGCGGTGCAGGCCAGTGCGCAGGCCCTCGTCTATCTCTACTGGGGGGACCTGGACAAGATCGGTCACGTGCACGGTGTCGCCTCCCTGGAATGGACCGCCGAGCTGGAGCGCGTCGACGCCGAACTGGGCCGGCTGGTGGCCGCCCTGCCCGCCGACACCGCGGTCTATGTCACCGCCGACCACGGCATGCTCGATGTGCCTTTCGATGCCCGCCTCGACCTGGCCGCCGAACCGCAGCTGCTCGCCGGGGTCCGCCATGTCGCGGGCGAGGCCCGAGCGGTGCAGCTGCATTGCCGGCCCGGAGCGCTGGAGGATGTCGCCGCCGCCTGGCAGGCCCGCCTCGGCGACACGGCGACCTTGTGGCGGCGTGACGACGCGCTGTCGGCCGGGCTGTTCGGACCGCCCGCCCTCGTAGCCGACCGGGTGCGTCCGCGGATCGGTGACCTGCTCGTCAACTGTCTGGGCCCGGTGGCCGTCGTCGATTCGGTGCGGATGCGCCCGGAACTGCTGGCCCTGCTCGGGCTGCACGGATCGGTGAGCACGGTCGAGACGGCGATCCCGCTGTTCCAGTGGCCGGCCCGGTCGGCGTAGGGTCACCGGGCGAGACCTGGTGAGGGCTGGCCTGAGCTGGCCTGAGCTGGTGGGCTCGGCGGGTCGGCGAGAACGAGAGGTGGGCGTGGTGGCCGAGCTGGTCTTCTTCACCGGCACGATGGACTCGGGCAAGTCGACCCTGGCCTTGCAGATCGCCTACAACCACGACGCCCGGGGGCGGGCCGGGCTGATCTTCACCCGGCACGACCGGGCCGGGCAGGCGGTCGTCTCCTCTCGTCTCGGGCTGTCCCGCCCGGCCATCGAGGTCACCGACGGGCTGGATCTGTGGGCCTTTGTCGTGGAACTGGTGACGGGTGGGCGGCGGGTCGACTTCCTGGTCTGCGACGAGGCGCAGTTCTACAGCCCCGCGCAGGTCGAGCAGCTGGCCCGGATCGTCGACGACATGGTCGTCGACGTCTTCGCGTTCGGGATCATGGCAGACTTCCGCACCCGGCTCTTCCCCGGGTCACAGCGACTCGTCGAGCTGGCGGACCGGGTCGAGGTGCTCCAGGTCGAGGCGCTGTGCTGGTGCGGGCAGCGTGCCACCCACAATGCCCGGGTCATCGACGGCGCGATGGTCCTGGAGGGCGAGCAGGTCGTCATCGGTGACACGACGGCCGGCCAGGAGGGTCTCGTCGAGTACGAGGTGCTCTGCCGGCGTCATCACAGCCGTCGGATGACCTCGCATGCGGCCCGCGCTGCCGCACTCTCCCCGGACGTGCTGCCCTTCGAGCTGGCCGGTCCGCCTTCTGCGGGCGGCCCACGCGTCGACCCCGGTGCCCGCTAGCCCTCGGCCACGAACGACGAGGACGGGTCAACCACCCCGACCTGCGGAAGCTGAGACTCTGCACGCAATACGCGTGCAGAGTCTCAGCTTTCGCCCCACCCCGATGGGATTCGGTCGCCTGGCGGGGCTGTTCAGCAGTCTCCTCGCCGGCCGAGCCCGTCATGGCCGACCTCGGATGATTGAGCGCGGGTCAGCCGTCCTGGGGGTCGCGGGTGCGGGTGCCCAGCACGATGTCGTCCCAACTGGGCACCGGGGTGCGCCCGGGCCGTCGCTTCGGTCGGTCCTCGCGGTCGGCCGCCTCGGCGTCGTCAGTGGCGCTGAGACCGAATGCCGCTCCAGCGCCAAGGGGTTCACCGGTTTGGGTGGCTCCGCCCAGCTCGGGCCGGTCGGCCGTCGTCGACCGGAAAAGGGCCGCGAGGCCGACGGCCCGCTGGTTGGCGCCGCCGCGCCGGGGACGTTCCCGGCGCGGTCGGGTGACCGGGTCGCTGTCCTGGACCGGCGGGTGCTTGTCATGGGTCGGTGCTGGAGGCTCGGCGTTCGAGGGTGCATGGCCATGGTCATCGTGCCCGTCCGGATCATTGTCCGGGTGGGGGCCAGGGTCCTGGTGTGGGTGGTGTTGCTGGTGTGGTTCATGGTGCGGTTCGTGGCCGGTGCCGTGCTCGTGGGGGTCGATGTGGTCCGCAGGGCCGTCCGGTCCGTCTTCCTCACCCTCGGTGTCTGCCGGATCTATTGGCTCCTCGGACACCGTGAGGTGGGTGGACTCCTCGGTCGGGAGGGCTTCCGCGATGAGTTCGCCGGCGGGACCGGCCGCGGGGGTCGACGTGTCGTCCGCCCCGCCTGGGCCGTCGTCGAGGGGAAGGGTGACTGGTTC
>RRZU010795091.1_pt1 | contig 38313 bp, 34 predicted proteins | sample 2165561 | NCBI WGS metagenome assembly RRZU01 (sample SAMN10456909, study PRJNA506462) | wastewater metagenome | isolation source: wastewater sludge | place: USA: Moscow, Idaho | reverse complement strand
TAAGGATTTGAATTTGTTCGCCAATTTACGCCCTGCGATTTTGTACAAAGAGCTTGCCAGTGCCTCTAGCCTAAAGCCTGAAGTGGTGGCGGGACTGGATATTTTGATTGTGCGTGAGCTGACAGGCGACATTTATTTTGGTGAGCCACGGGGCATTCATACGCTGGCAAATGGCGAGCGTGAAGGCTTTAATACCATGCGTTATAGCGAAAGCGAGATTCGCCGTATTGCCAAGGTGTCTTTTGAGGCGGCTCAAAAACGTGGCAAAAAACTGTGTAGCGTGGATAAAGCCAACGTGCTAGAAACCACTGAGCTGTGGAAAGAGATTTTTACCGAAGTGGGCAAGGATTATCCTGATGTAGAGCTGTCCCATATGTACGTGGACAATGCCGCCATGCAGCTGGTGCGTGCGCCTAAGCAGTTTGATGTGGTGGCGACGGGTAATATCTTTGGCGATATCCTATCTGACCAAGCGTCCATGCTCACAGGCTCTATCGGTATGCTACCGTCAGCGAGTCTAGATGAAAACGGTAAGGGCTTGTATGAGCCTAGTCATGGCTCAGCCCCTGACATTGCAGGGCAAAATAAGGCAAATCCATTGGCGACCATTTTGTCACTTGCCATGCTACTTCGCTACAGCCTAGGCGATGAAGCACGAGCTAAGCAGGTGGAAGACGCAGTGGGTGCGGTGCTTGCCAAGGGCTTGCGTACAGCGGACATTTATGTGGCTGGTGAAGAGGGCGTTTCGCTTGTAACTTGCTCAGAGATGGGTAGTGCGGTGGTTGAAGCCTTATAAGCGTTTGGTCGTTTGATTTTACAAACAAAGCCCTTGATAGATTCAAGGGCTTTTTTGGGGTTTATCAAAGCATTGACTTACGTTTAATTAGTTGTCATAATAAGTCAAACTTGCCTGCAACAAGGAGTTGCCATGAAAACTGTCCTATCTACTAGCCTTAGAGCCACCGCGTTGCTTGCTGCCGCTTTGCTTATCTTGCCCAGCTGTCAGGCTAAATCTGCCGAAGCCACACAGGCATCTGCTCAATCCGTGGGCAAGCTACCCTTTGTTGGTAAACGCTATTTTAACTTTTTGGGCGGTAGTGGTACGAACGAGAGCATCACGATTAGTGCCAATGGCAATACCTTGATTGAATCGCATGGTACGGCTAGCAGTTCTGTGCTTTATCAAGGGGCGTATCAGCCAGACATGCCTATCAGCTATGATGGCGGTGTCTCGGGTTATTACCGCATTGTCGGCAATACTGTGCATTCGCTAGACATTGACAAAGCCCCTGCGATGGATTGCCGTGACGAAGGCGAGCCTTGCACAGCGGAGCTTTTTGAATAAATCGTTTGAGTGTTGGTATCTTGTGAAATCAAAAACCTTAATTATTATTTGTTGATAATTAGGGTTTTTTAATGGGTTGAAAAAAGCATGAATTTTATAAATAACTGGAAATTTAAAAAATGGAGAGATGAAATAGAAAAATCTCCATATAATACCGACAGCAGTTTGCGTGCATACATGAATCTTGAGATACATCCTGAAGATATAGAAATCTTTATGAATGTGCTTAATCCTAAAATATTCTATATAGGGGAGAGGGTATTTTTTGATATTGATGGGGAGAGCGAAGTGCTAATTCGTCAAGCCTATAGTAAAAAAGATACCATTCTACGCACTGAATCTGAAAGGCAAAGCGATTGGAACTCTATTAATGTCGGTAATATTTTCCTTAATAATCGTGATCATTCATCAGATGAAACAATAATGAATATTGCCAAATTGATTAAAAGTAATTGGGAATATTATTTAGAAAAATTACACCCTGATAAAATTTTTACGGTAGAAATTTATGGCGATGATTTTGAACCGTGGGTAACTTTTTATCAAAAGTAATGTTCTGATTTTGTAGCAACTAATCAATCAAAAATTAGGAAACGTCATCACAATTTATTTATACAAATTACAAATCCGCCTTCTTTTCTGCTCAAAACTGCGATTAATGGGCTGAATGTGCATTTGCCAAATCAGCTTATCGGTTGCCACGCCCATTTGTGCAAAATAATCCATAAAGGCTTTTTGGCAGGCGTCTAAATGGGCTTGATGGCTGTCAAGGGTCAAAGACAGCGTGTGTGCGTCCACTTGATTGAGCTGATAATCGCCTGTCAAAGGCAACTGCGTGGCAAAAATACGCTCACAGACATCAGCAAAAATCGGCACGCTGTCGCCACGGGTGCTAGGCAGGTGCAGGGTGTCGCCTTGTCGCCCTTCAATCTTGCTAATCACAGTAGCCACCGAGCCACAAGGGCAGGGCGTGTTATCCGCCAGTAGCACATCATCTAGGCGATAGCGTACCACAGGCTGACTCATACGGCTAAAGTCCGTAATAATGGGCACAAAGCGAGCATCGTCAAGCCATTGTTTTTCCACATAAATATATTCTTCATTGAGATGCAGGCGACCATGGGAACAGGTGCACGCCAAAAAACCTTCAGTGGCTTGATACACCTGCCCAATCTTACCAAAACGCTGTGTCAATAAAGCGTGCGTCTGCTCATCTAGCACTTCCGCCACGCTAATGACCTGTGTGGGGACAAGGGCGGACAGCGATTTTTCTAAGGCAATGGCACGCAAAACACTGGCAGGGGCGACAATGATGGTGGGATTGTAGCTCTGCAAGCGCTTGATATTGCTCTTAAATTCTGTAAATAAATCAAAAAATTCAAAAGAAATCGTGGGCGAGCGTACGGCATTATATAAATTATTATTGGCACGCAGAAAAAAAGCAATGCGTTCTTTATGTAATAAACCCTGTGGTAATAACTTTGCCAAAATCGTCCCCGCCCAGCGTGCTTGCTCATCATCGCTCACCAGAAACGCCCCCCGCTTGCCCGATGTGCCCGATGACAGCCCCACGCTGTAGCCGTTTAAGGTGGGCGAAAAATCCCGAGATTGCTCCGCCTTGTACGCACAGTCCAGCACGTCCACAAGCGTAAGCCCTGCGGTATTGATGCGGTCAAACTCGCTCATCATCACTGATTTATCCATGATGGGAAAATCGCTTAACGGCTTATTTAGGTATGGGGCGAAATGCGGGCTTTTGCTTAGGGTGCGTTTAAAAAACTGAGCCAGCTGTTTTTGCTGATATTTTTCTAAAGCCGTGCGGTCGTGGAATTTTAGGCGTTTGGCTTGCCAGTAGTGGTATAGCAGTTTGATTTTATTCATAATAATTTAAATTCTTAGGGGTAAATGACATTTGTCAAAAAAGTTTAAAAGGTGTGTTTCTTTGATAACTTTACTAAATAGTGCCAGCCATAATACATTGCCAGTACCGCCACCGCCAGCCCCGCCCCTGCCAACACGTCCAGCGACAGATGACGGCGGGTCTGCACCACTGATAGGATAATGGCAACGCCCCACAGTGTCCACAGAGCAAAGCACTTATCCCGCCACATCGCCACCACGCAGAGCAGGGTAATGGCAACGTGCAGGGACGGCAGGCAGTTTTGGCTACTGGCAAGGGCGGTGTCCACCTGATGAATCAGTCGCCACAGGGCATGGCTGGTGTTGTCACCTGTCGCCAGTGGCAGTATGCTGGCGTGGTCTAGGCGGGTGGGGTAGGCGATATAAATCACGCTACTTAGTCCCGCACAGCCTATCATGGTGCGATTAAGCAGGGCGACACTGGCAGGGCGAGCCAGTAAAAAGCTAGCCAATATCATACCCCAAAACGACACATACACCCAGCTTGCCATAGGATTAAAGGCAATCAGCTTATCAAGGGCGGTCTCGGTAATAACAGCCGCATCACGCCCGATGACAAGCTGAATCATGCCAGAGAGCTTATAACAGAGCGTCACCACACCTAAAGCAAGGGCAAAACTGCCTAGGCGGGCTTTGGCATTGAGCGTTTGAACTGGCTTAGCTGACTTAACGGCTTTGGCTGACTTAGTCATGGCTTAATGTGTGATTTGATGCACCACTGGCGTCGCTCAATGTGTGTTCCAAAATAGACGTGCCAAACACTTCATGGCTGAGATGAATGGCGATGCCGTTTTGGTGCAGTTGCTGTAGCTTATCTAGCGTGCGGTAATAGGCTTGCACGTTAGAAAGTAGTGGGTGCACCAGCCGTGACGGTGGTCGCCCCTGATAATTAAGATGCGACCATGCCGAATCGCCCGCCAGTAGCACCCAGCCATTGTCGGTATGGACAAACAGCCCAATGTGCCCTGCGGCATGACCGTCCAACAGCACCGCGTAGATGTCATCATCGCTGTCAGGTAAGGTAAAGCCATGCGTAAAGGGGGCAAGCTCACTGGGTAGGGCAACCTGTGGGAAGTCATCAATAAACTGCACCCTATCGCCAAAATCATCGGGCATGACATCGGGCAAAAAGCCCTGCCGTACTGCCGAGATGCCCTTTAAACCCCGCAGCGCATGGACACTGGCACGACTGGCGATAAAGGGCGTGCCGTCAAAGTCCTTGAGCCCTGCGATGTGGTCGGCATGAAAATGCGAGATGACGATGGCGTGTAGGTCGCTTTTGGCAATGCCGATTTTGGCAAGCTGTGCACGCATGGCTTGCTCAGGCGTAAAAAACACGGGCGTGACTTTGGGATACAGGGCATAACTGCCGTGTGCCGTGGCATCAAAAAAATGCGCTGAATAGCCCGTATCCCACAGCCACAGCTTATCGCCACTGGTAATCAGGACGCATTGGGCGGGAAATTGGCATATTTGGTTTAGGCTTGCCCCACGCACCGCCATACACGCCCGATGGGTGCAATAGCCTGCGATAAAGGTTTGAATGCTTGCCATGGTTTTCCTATTTTTCTGTATATAGTGGAAGTAATGAATAATTAATACAAGGCGACAACGACCGCAGTGTACAAGTAGTACATAAGGGAGTTGGCAACGCTGTAGTAATTGTTCAGTAATTTCACTATAGTGGTTGTTTAAATAAAAGACGGTGGTCTATTAAAATAATACAACCACAGTTATAAATTCATCACCCCTGATTTATCCACGCCTTCTGCTTTATCTGCGAGTAAATATAATAAATGGTCAATCACCAAATCATGATGACAAATGACATAAGGCATATCACTGCGTTTATTGGCATGGTGGATTTTTAGGGTTCTTTGGTCTTGAATGAGTAGGGCGGTTAAAAAAGCATTGATGACGGTAAATTTTAGGGCTTTGGGCAGTTTATCTTTAATAACGCTGACCTTTGCACTGATTTGCATTTGTCCTTTGGTTTTGGGAATAAAAGCAAGGGTAATGCGATAATATAATTTATCGCCCTTTAAATAATCAATATACGCCACGCAAGGCAATTCAAAGCCTGCCACATTGACATCAATGCCTGCATCAAATAGGCGGTTAATCAGTCCGTTTTGTTTATCAATTAAACGGTAAGTGGTGGCAAAGCTGTTATCATTATGCGTTTGTGAAAAATGGGTACGCTGTGTGCCTTGATTACGCAGTAAACCTTTATGCACATAGGGGGTGTGCGTGGCGTCTAGGAAGTTTTCTATGCTGTGAATAAAATCCCCTTGCAAGGGACGCACTTTATCAGTGGTATCAAATCCGTCTGGACAGCTAAAAGAACTCGCAGGATTAAAGTCATTATCACTTAAGCTCACCCATAGCCAGCCTTCATGAATGCGGGTGGGGTATTTTTTAATGTGAGTGCAATTTTGTGTGCAGGGTTGATTTAATTCTAAAGGCTCAGTTGTTTCTATCTGTGTGGGAATGCTTACCAAACCGTCTTTATCAAATGTCCAGCCATGATAACAGCATTGCAAGTGCGTGCCTGTATTTTTCCCATGGCTTAAAGGAATATGGCGATGCGGACACAAATCAAAAAAACAAACAATCTCCCCTGATAATCTGGCAATGACAAGGGGGGTGTCTAATAACATGGTGGCAATGGGTTTATTTTTAATGTCAGAGATTGGTAATATGGGATACCAATATTGGCGAAGTTTTTCGGTGTTCATGAATGTACTCTTATCAATGATAAATTATAATTTTAATGCTATAATTTATAATGTTGCAACAATTTGGCATAATAAGGCGATAAACGAGCAAAGGCAAGCCAAGGCAGTCTTTGCCGATAAGGTAGATGAGCGGTATAAACGGCAGTGTATTCTATGGTGGCGACACCGCCACGCAGCAGCTTAAAGCTGGGTGCACCCGAGCTTAAATTCAGTCGTCGCCCTGAAGTTTGTCCTTTTAGCATTGCTCTTGCGATGACCCGCCGATATAGCCCCAACGATTGTGGTGCGTCTATGTCGTAGCCAACGATGGGGGCGGTAAGTTCTGTATCGTCCGTTACCACCCCTAATACGCCACAGCTTTGATTGGTGTTGGCATCAATCAACAGTTCTAAATCTACTAAATGATATTTATGAAATACTTGTAAACCTTTGGGGGTAAATTGCACATTTTGCAATGAGTATTTTTGTAGGTATAGGCGGTTATACCAATGCACCGCTTGCCGATAGTCTTCTTCACTTTGGCAAGTGCGAAAAATAAACCGTCCGTCATTTAATAATTTAACATCACGTTTATAGTCTTTTTTATGCTGACAGCTGTCAAATTCATCAAATAAATACACTTGGCGACTGGTAATTAAATGATAACCCAAACGGCTAAATTCTTGTAAATGATCGCCATGATGAGAAGTATTAAGTGAACGAATTAAAATGGCGTGATTTGGAAAATGAGCGGTAGCAAACTCGGTCAACTCTTTTTTATTTAAAGTTAAAAATGCTCGCCCTAAAGTATTGGTAGAAAGGCAGTAGTTATTAAAGGTTGCCACTTTGTCAATTTTGCTTAAACGTAATGACGCACTAAGCCCATGCAGGGCACGACGCAGGGCAACACCTTGATAAGGCGGAAGTTTATCACATTCGTCCTTGCCATAATCCACGATGGCTGCATGGGGCGACACCGTGTAGCAATTATCACGCACCTTATTGACTATGGTAACAGGCATGATGGCATCATGTAGGGCAAGGATTTGCGTGCGAGCGTGAGCGTTGGCAATCAGTGAATTTAGAGGGTGGGTGGCATAGACATGGCTAAATCGTGTCGCCAAATCTGCCGTTAAAATATCTTTGCTTTGTCTATTATTTATCATCGCTTATTCCGTCATATTCAATGTCAAAGGTGCTGGCAGACGTTAAAGGCTTGCCATAGCGGATACTGCGAAAACACATCTCGCCAAAACTTAGAGCATGAGCATAGGGCGGTACATCTTTGATGACATCAGTCGCCTGTTTGTAGTCTTGCCATAACTCTTTAAGTTTGCCCTGTTTTAGGGCGGATATACCAAATAATAAAGGCAAAGTGATACTTACTCTTAATGGTGCGGTATCAAGGGGGTGGTTATCATGGTGTAATTTACCATCTGTTTTTAGTGTTAGATGATTGCCAATGATATGCAGTCCGCTGGTGGCTCGTGGATTGCATTCTAATATATACAAATATTCACCGTCATCAATAAAATCAAAGGCCACTTGTCCGTGATAATGATTTTGTTTGGCAAAGGCGTGAATAAATTTTTCGGCACGCTCATCATAAATGGGGCGAAAATAGGTGGAAGCGGATTGATTAAGTAAATAACATGGCTGATAAACAGCATGGGCGATGACTTTACCATGTTCGCAAATGGCATAATTACAAAGTGGGTTTCCATGAATGAATGTTTGCTGTACCCAAGGATAATCTTGGCTGATGGAAAGATTGGTGGTATTGTCTTGATTGACATCACGCACCACATGACGACCAAAACGAGAATAGACGGGTTTTAAAATGGTTTTATGATTTGTGGTATCAAAAATGAGTTGTGATTTATCAGTGATGAGTGCGGTTTTTGGTTTGCCAATGCCGTCTGTATCAGGAAGTTTATCAAAAAAATTAAATTTATGATGTAAAGTGAACAATAATTCATGATTTGGCATAAAGCATTTAGCACGCTGAGCATCTGTTAAGGGCAATTTGGATAAATACAAAATATCTTCACAAGTGGGAATGACCATATCCGCCCAATCAATGAGCTTTAGCATGGCGTGAGTATAGGCATTAAAGTCTTGTCTGGGTGCAGGGATATGACAAAAGCGAGTGTGATGGGGATTAAATCTTGCCACAGGATAGCGAATGCTGTCGGTCAGTAGTATATCATGCAAACCCTTTTGGGCAATTTTAATCCACTCTAAGACAATCGGGGCTCTGGGTGAGGTGATAACAATGTTCATAAGATAAATTTATTTTGGCTTTTGTAGTAACTTCTGTGCGGTTAGGGCGATTGCGGTGTCTAAATCAAAAGGGGCGTGATAATTAAGCTCTTGTTTGGCTTTATCGGTATTTAAAGTCATGTCATAATATAATACGCCTGCACTATAAGCAGTCAGTTTTGGTTCTTTGTGAGTGAATGTACTGATAAATTCCAAAACCTTTGATAGTTTTGCCACCACAGGATAAGGCGCACTTTTAATGCTTAAAGGCAGGTTCATATTTTCACAAATCAGCTTATGTAATAAATCAGTCAGGCGTATTGGGGATTGGTTGGTGATGTTATAAGTGTCTATGGCTTTGGGGTTTGGTATAGTGCTTGCTTGTAACATGGCATATACCACATTATCGGCAAAAGTGATGTCCATAAGCACCCGACCGCCATTAGGTAGGGGGATTTTACCTTGTTTGTCATGATATAACTGTAAAATCCTTGGCAATAATACCCTATCATGTGTACCAAAAATAGCTCTGGGGCGCAGCATGATGATTGGCATTTTTGGGATTACGAATGTTTGGCTTAATTTGCTTAATCGTTGTTCGGCTAAATATTTAGTGGCGATATAGTGATTAACAGGGCGAGTTTTTGAATGAATAAAATCACTGGCTTGAACGTCTGCTTCTTTGACATCTAAGCGATGAGAAAAATTAAAATATAAAGACGGTGTAGAAATGTGAACAAATCGCTCTACACCCGTTTGATAAGCTAAAGTTGCCAAACGTTCACTGGCAAGCGTATTGATGTGATAAAACTCATCATAACGACCCCAAGGGCTAGACAGGGCGGCACAGTGCCAAACGATGGTAATGCCTTGCAATGACTGTATCATCTCATCATCGGTGCAAGTTGCCAAATCCAATAGGAAGGTTTTGACCCCTAGGGTGTGCAGTTCTTGTAATTTGTCCGCTTGCCGACCAACCGCCACGCAGTCCACCCCAAGGCTTAGCAAATAACCGACTGCACAGCGTCCAAGCCCTGATGTCGCCCCTGTAACCAAAATGCGACTGTTGGGCGGTAGTTTGGCTTTGGCTTCATAAAAGGCTGTGGGTATGGAGTAATTTATCATAACTAGCTGATTTTATTATAAAACTTGTAATATCATGCCACCAATGGCAAAGCCTGCCGCCGTGCCTAGTAGGGCGACTTTTGTGCCTGAGTGTAATTTACCGCTGATGTAGGCATGATAAAGTGCCGTGGGAATGGACGCACTGACTTGGTTGCCGTGTGTGGCGTAGATGTTGATGACGTTATCAGGGGCGAAACCAAGCCGAGCGACAGCGTGTTTCATGGCAAGATGGCTGGCTTGGTGTATGACCACGCAGTCAACATCGTTATAGTCTAGTCCTGCTTTGGCAAGTAGGGCACTGACAAAGCGTTCGGTGTGGGTCATGGCAAGTTTAAACACTGCCTTACCGTCCATGGCAAAATAAAAATCGCTGTCTGTCATACCAACCGTGGCATTGCGTCCTGTGCCACCCGCCCGAATTTGGCAAAAATGCCGTCCTTCAGGATAGACTTGTAGGTCAAAGGCTAAGCACTCTAAGGGCAGGGCGTTTGGGGTGTTTTGTAGGCTTTGTAAGATGGTGGCGACCGCCCCGTCTCCAAAGATGGTAGATGCGTGCAGGTCTTGCCAGTTAAGACCTGTGGAGGCAACATCGGAGGCAACCAAGCCGATACGCTGATAAGCATTGGCATGAAGTAGGGTAACCGCCTGATGTAGTGAGACCACAAAGCCGAGACAGCTGGCGTTAATGTCAAAGGCACTGATGCCCGACAAGCCCAGTTCATGAGCGATAAAGCTGGCGGTGGTGGGAATTGCTTGCTGGGGGACGGCGCTGGTTGAAAGCAGTAAATCAAGGCTGTCAAGGGAGACGTTGGCATCATTGGCGCAGTGCTGTAGGGCAAGGCTGGCAAAGGCGGACTGCGAAACACCTGCAGGGACAGCGTAACGCTGATGTACACCTGAAATGCTCTCTACTGTACCAATCTCCAGTCCAAGGCGGGCATCTAGCGTGGCGGACGTTAGTACATCGCCTAAGTTTTGACCCATGCCCAATAATTCAAATTTCATAAAACCCCCTTAAAATCATGACACTAGGCTAACATGAATTTGTAAAAAAGCAAATAAAAAAGTTGGTAGTAGAATTGTAAAAATTAACTTTACTAATGGGGGCAAACTGGGTATAATGTCCGCTGTTTTTCGGGCCTATAGCTCAGTTGGTTAGAGCAGAGGACTCATAATCCTTTGGTCGCAGGTTCAAGTCCTGCTGGGCCTACCATATGTAAAGTAGTAAAATCAAAGACTTACAATATAAATTTGTAGGTCTTTGATTTTGTCTAAAAATAACCAAAATAAAATAATAACCAACGTTCAAAAATTTTAAAAACCGTCTGTATAGATGGAATTTTGCTGTTTGCTATAATGTTGGGGTGTGGATACTATTTGGATACTTGTACTGGTAGGGAATATAAGTAAAGCATTCCACGTTTGACAGATAACGCAACAGTGGTAAAATACCCACAGAAGATGATAGAGATACTTATCTGTATTGGCTAGAAAATAAAGTACAAGATTGTATTGAGAATAATAGGTAGGTTTCTTAAATTGAGTGTATTAGTGAGTATAGCAATCAATTAAATACAAATAATCCAAGCAAAACCAACAGGATACCCCATAAATGCTTTTAATGATAGATAACTATTGTAGCTTTACTTATAACATTGTGCAGTATTTTGGTGAACTGCAACAGGACGTGGTCGTCAAACGTAACGATGAAACCACGCTTGCCGAAATCATTGCCCTTGCCCCCAGTGCCATTGTTCTTGGGCCAGGCCCTTGTACGCCCAGTGATGCACGCCTGACGCTGGAGATTTTGCAAGAACTTGGCGGTCGTATGCCTATTTTGGGGGTGTGTTTGGGTCATCAGGCGATAGGTCAAGCCTTTGGCGGACAAGTCGTTAAGGCGGGTCAAGTCATGCATGGCAAACTGTCCGCTGTTTATCACACGGGACAAAGCGTCTTTGCCGATTTGCCCAACCCCTTTAACGCCACCCGCTATCATTCTTTGGTGATTGACAAAGACAGCTTGCCCGAATGCCTTGAAATTACTGCATGGACACAAAATACAGACGGTAGCATGGAAGAGATCATGGGCGTTCGCCATAAAACCCTTGACATTCATGGCGTACAGTTTCACCCCGAATCCATTTTAAGTGAATTTGGCTATCAGCTATTTAATAATTTTTTGGCGATGTATGGCTTAAATAAGCTGACGAACGAACAATTACCTACGGTAGGATAACATAAATATGGATACATCTATACACATTAGTGAGCTGACTGATGATGAAATTTCAAGCATTTTAACGCAAATTTTAGCCCAATTAACCCAAAAACAAGACCTAAGCCCTGCCGATACTGAACGCCTGATGACCCTTGTCATGTCTGGCAAATGCCCTGATATGCTACTGTCAGCAATCCTTGTGGCGTGGCGTATGAAAGGCGAAAATGCTAACGAGTTCGCCACTGCTGCCAAATTTATGCGAAAAATCGCCCATAAAGTCGCCATTAGTGGCGATAACGTGGTGGATATCGTTGGCACAGGTGGCGATGGGGCAAATTTATTTAATGTATCCACTGCTAGTAGTTTTGTGGTGGCAAGTCTTGGGGCAAAGGTCGCCAAGCATGGCAGTACGGGCGTTTCTAGCAGTTCGGGAGCTTCCGATTTATTGGCTCAAGCAGGGGTCAATTTACAGCTTGCCCCTGAACAATTAGCACAGACATTACAAAGCCAAAATATGTGCTTTATGTTTGCCCCCAATCATCACCCCGCCATGCGACACGCCAAAAACGTGCGTGCCACTTTAAAGATGCGTACTATTTTCAATGTGTTAGGTCCTTTGACCAACCCTGCGTCTGCCCCTAATACCTTGCTTGGGGTGTTTGATCAGGCGTGGTGTGAGATGTTGGCACAGGCACTTGGCGAGATTGGCAGTCGTCATGTGTGGGTGGTCGCCAGCGATGACGGCTTGGACGAGATAAGTTTGGCAGCCCCAACCAAAGTTGCCGAATATAAAAATGGTCAAATAACCACCTTTTATATCACCCCTGAAGAGCTTGGTGTACAGCGTCAGTCGCTAGACGGATTGTCGGTATCGTCGCCTGCCCAAAGCCTAGAGCTTATCAAGCAAGCCCTAGACCCAAATCACAGCGACCCACGTACCCAAAAAGCAAGGGACATCATCGCTTTAAATGCAGGGGTAGCACTGTATCTGTCAGGCACAGCGGATAGCCCAAAAGCAGGGGTAAGCCTTGCTAAAGAAGCACTTGCCAGCGGTCAAGCCTTACAAAAAATGCATGATTTTGCGACCTTTACCCAAAGTTTTAAAAATTAGGAAAACACCATGACCGCCCCCACCATTTTACAAAAAATAGTCGCCACCAAAGCCCAAGAAGTCGCCCTTGCCAAAAGTAAACGCAGTTTAGAAGACCTAGAACAAAAAGCCAAAGCCCACACCCCTAGGGGCTTTGCCAAAGCACTACGTCAAGTGGCAAGCGAGCAAGGTAAAATTGGCGTAATTAGTGAAATTAAAAAAGCGTCCCCGTCTAAAGGAGTTATTTGTCAAAACTTTGACCCCAAAACCCACGCCCTAGGCTATGAAAAAGCAGGGGCGACTTGTTTGTCGGTATTAACAGACGTCCAGTATTTTCAAGGTCATGACGATTATTTGTTGGAAGCCCGTAGTGTATCTACGCTTCCCGTACTGCGTAAAGATTTTATGATTGATGATTATCAAATTGTAGAGTCGGCATATTTGGGGGCAGATTGTATTTTGCTTATCATGGCGTGCCTTGATGATGAAACGGTCGCAAAACTTCACGCGACGGCTTTGGCGTATGGTTTAGACGTGCTGATAGAGATGCACGATGAAAAGGAAGTAGAGCGAGCCTTAAAACTGCCAAAGTCGCCCCATAACATCTACGGCATCAACAACCGTAATTTAAATACTTTTGCGGTGGATTTGCAAACCAGTATTCATTTGGCAAAAATCTTACGTCAAAGTTTGGGCGAAACTGCGTTAATCGTGACCGAGAGTGGCATTCATGGCAAAGATGATGTACATCTTATGCAAGAACATAACATTCATCATTTTTTGATTGGTGAGCAGTTTATGAAAACTGATGATGCAGGAGGGGCATTAGAGCAGTTACTAAAAAGTATTTAGGGCGTGTTGAACTTTCGCTTTTGACACAAAAACAAATCAACTTCGCTAAGTCATTAATTTTTAGGGTTTGTGTAGTGAATGTTCAACACGCCCTAGTATAAGGGCGATTTATTCGCCCTTTTTTTAAATTCGCAAGCTTAAGGAATGCGAAAATGTCCCGTAATTTTAAATTGATATAGGATATTTTCTTCTTTAGTACCCGCCCCGATATTATGAATAATCAGCGGTGTGCCATTGCTTGCTTTTTTATCAGAAACGATACCAATATGCACCAAGCCTTTACCCAAATCCCAAGTTACAATATCGCCTGCTTTATACGCGCCATCTGTGACTTGATAGCCTTTACGTTTAAAATAAGTGGCGATGTTGGGCACACGGCGATGATCGATGTTTTTATCGGGCGATTTTAAGCCCCATTTTTTGGGATAGGCGTTAAAATTCTTTTTCATGTCTTCATGAATTAACTGTTGCAAATCCATGTTTTGCCCACGCAGTGCCCGTATGATCACATCAGTACATACGCCTTTACTGATTGGAACGTCGCCCATGGGGTAGCTTAATTTGCTATAAGCAGGGTCGTAAGCAAGTGTTTTGCCGACTTGACTGCGAGCGTCTGTTACCAGTTTTTGAGCAGAAATCGCCCAAGTAGGTAGGGTGGTTAAAAATAGGCACCATGCCAAAGCTAATTTTTTCATCATTTAAGCCTATAAATAAGAGGCAATCAAACTCTTGCTACAGGTTCTAGCATCCAATGCCGACAGCATGGCATACGCCCCGATAAATTTACGACTGATAAACATCATCTCTTTGGGCGGTAGGGCGAACTCTAGCGATGTCATGCCGTCTTTGGCTTGACTCATCACTCTGGCATATAGGTCGCTGCTAGCCCAAATGTAGCGGTCGTTATCCAGATGACTTTTATCCGTCAAATACTCATACCCTGCAAACGGCTCACACGCCAGTAAAAACACCTGTGCCATGTCATCCTTAGGCTTGCCTGTCAGCTTATCAAAAAATTCATAGCCCGTCATGGCGTTTTTCATCAGGGTTTTGTCTTGATAAAAACCTGCGGTCAGTAGCTTTTTGGCAATGGATAACAGCTTGTCATCAAACTGCTTAATCGCCCCAAAGTCCAAAAGTACCAATTTGTCCGCCGCGCCATCATCACCAAGACGTACCAAATAATTGCCAAAATTGGGGTCGGTTTGCATTTCGCCCCATTCAAAAATCTCTCGAATGACGATACTTACCGCCAATTGTCCCAAGCGGTCTCGTCTGTCCTGCGACAGTGCAGTCAGGCTATCATCATTTAAATGAATGCCGTCTTCATAACTCATGCACAGCAGACGAGTGGTAGAATAATTGTCATAAATGGTCGGTACAACATAGTGTTCATTGTCCGCCAAATACTTGGCAAAGCGTTTGGTGGTATTGGCTTCAAGGGTATAATCCACTTCACGGTGCAACAGCTCTCGCACTTCTTCAAACCAAGCGTCTAGTGCCTTGGTCTGTGGTAGGATGCTACTGGCGACCAATAGCGTTTTAAACAGTGATAAATCTGCGTCAATGGCATTGGCGACATTGGGATACTGCACTTTGAGTACCACATTTTGACCTGTGAACTTATGTACCGCCTTATGCACTTGAGCAAGGCTGGCTGTGCCAATGGGTGTCCGCTCAATCTCAAAATCATCAATGCGTTCGCCCAGTTCACGCTTGATAGCGTCATAGATGACGTGCCATGCAAGGGGGGCGGTGTTGTCGTCTAGGGTGTGTAGTGCCGAGACGATTTCACTTGGCAACATATGTTCGCCATATAAAGCAAGCATTTGCCCCACTTTGACCACAGACCCTTTTAATTTGCCAAGCTCACTGACCAAATATTGAGCCTGCTCTTGCATGAGAGCAGTTTTTTGACGCTCTTTTTCTGCAGGGCTTAAAAACATACTCGCCATGCTGTTTTTTGCCCAATTTTTACCAATGGTCAAGGAAGTCTTGGCAATGGACAGACGGCGCTGTAGGGCGGAAGTTTTTAGGGTGTCTAAAGGCTTGGTCATGGTATGGCTAAAATGGTATGGTTAAATTTGTAACTAATTGATTAAAATAGTTTTTTGTTTCTTATAAAGCGATTTACCCCCATAAAATACATTGGGGGTAAATTATGATTATGTTAAGAACGCTCAATCGCACGCCAACCAATATCCTTACGATATTGCTTGCCATCAAAGTTGATACTCACGGCAGCTTGTAGGGCTTTTTGTTGGGCGGTTTTGATGTTATCGGCAAGGGCGGTAACGCACAATACTCGCCCACCAGCGGTAACGGTTTGACCGTCAATGTTTTTTGTGCCTGCGTGGAAAGTTTTGACATCATCAAAGCTATCTTCTAACCCTGTAATGACATCACCACTTGAGCTACTTTCAGGGTAGCCTGCACTTGCCAATACCACGCCTAGTGCTACTTTGTCAGACCATTTGGCTTCTTTTGGCAGGTTGCCCTGTAGCCCTGCTTCAATCAGCTCAACCAACGAGCTTTCAAGACGCATCATGATTGGTTGGGTTTCAGGGTCGCCAAAACGGCAGTTAAACTCAATCACATAAGGGTCGCCAGCATCATCAATCATCAGCCCTGCGTACAAAAATCCTGTATAGGGCGTGCCGTTAGCCTTCATAGCGTCCACGACAGGGCGAATGACACGTTCCATCACTTTGGCATGGACATCAGCAGTCACCACAGGCGCAGGTGAGTACGCACCCATACCGCCCGTGTTTGCCCCTGTATCGCCTTCCCCGATGCGCTTGTGGTCTTGACTGGTCGCCATCGGTAGAATATTATCGCCATCAATCATGCAGATAAAGGACGCTTCTTCACCGCTTAGAAACTCTTCAATGACCACACGACTCCCTGCATCGCCAAATTTGTTGCCAGACAGCATATCGTCAATCGCACCAAAGGCTTCGGTTTCGTTCATGGCGACAATCACGCCTTTGCCAGCCGCTAAGCCGTCCGCCTTGATGACGATTGGTGTGCCTTTTTCACGCACAAAGTCTTTGGCACTTGACACATCCGTGAACACCGCATAAAAGGCGGTGGGAATGCCGACCTTGTGCATAAAATCTTTGGCAAAGGCTTTTGAACCTTCTAGCTGGGCACAGTAGGCGGTGGGGCCCCATGCAGGGATATTTGCCGCACGCAAATCATCAACGATGCCTGCGACCAATGGGGCTTCAGGGCCAACGAGTACAAAGGCGACATCATGCGTTTGGCAAAATTCAATCACGTCTTTGTGGTTGCTCACATTTAGGCTGACGTTGTGCAATTTGGCTTCGGTTGCCGTACCTGCGTTGCCTGTGGCGACATAGACAGTTTTGACTCTGTCGTCTTTGGCACACGCCCATGCCAATGCGTGTTCACGTCCGCCTGTGCCAAGTACTAAAATGTTCATGTATGACCCTTATTCATCACTCAAAAATAAGCCCTATTGTAACAAAAAATAGGGCAAAAGTCGCTACAAATACTTACTTGCTTCTCTTATGCTTAAACTTGCCATATCGCCCTGATACCGCTCAATAAACAAGCGTACCCACTGACTGTCCGTCTTGCTATAGTCTCTAAGTGCCCAGCCTATCGCCTTGTTAATAAAAAATTCCTTACTCCCTAGATTATTCATTAGTATCTTTTCAAGCAGTGCTGTATCCGTGCGCGTCTTACGCAGGAGCTGGTGGTCAATGGCGACCCGTCTAAGCCATAGATTATCACTGACGCTCCACGCCAGTAGCACATCATTTACCAAAGGAGACCGCAGGGCAATATCACCGACAATGCGGTCAAGCACATCGGACGTATCCCACCATGATTTATCGGTGATTAGGGCTTGCAGGCGTGGAATGTCGTCAGGCGTTAAAAGATGTTTGGTATTTTGTAGATAGACCAACGCACAATATTGCAATTCACGGTAGGGGCATTGCCAGCAGGATTGTACAAAGTCCCAGCTTACTTTGATGTCCTTGTCCTTTTTATTGACGGTAATCCACGGTTTGGCTATTTTGACGAGCTGTGGTTTGGCGATACCTAGAAACTCAAACTTATTTTTCATATAGGCTTTCATTGGCACAGCACGCAAGGGGTTGGCGTGTTGTTCTAGGGTGCTTAATAGGGTGTAGAAATTGGGGTTTGACATGATTAAGTGTACGAATATTTAATTTAAAAAAAGTTGGAGTAAATTTGTTATAAAATACAAATAGTCATTAACTATACCTTTTTAAAATTCATCGTATAAGTATCATCATCACCAAAACTTTCCGCCAATACAAAGCCATATTGCCCCATTAGTTTGCTTAATTCGTCCCTGCTCATTTTATCAGCATCGCCCATGCCTTCAGAAATGGACACTCGTCCAGTGGCTGATAATAGGCGGTGAAATTCTTGCAAATATGCCCCTTGGTTCGCCACTTCGCCAAGCACCGTTACCAGTACAATGCGGTCAAATGAGTTGTCCGCAAAGTCAAAGCTGTCGCCATTACACAGATAAAATTCCGCACTTGTGATGTGCTGTTTGCCAAGGCGAGTTTTGGCATACTCTAGCATTTGGGGCTGAATGTCGCACAATACCAAGCGTCCAAATGGCACAGCAAGGGCAAGGGCGGCACTATAATACGCAGGGCCACAGCCGACTTCTAGCACACGGTGTGTGGGGCGTAGAGCAAGGCGAGAAACCAATAACTTGGGCGAGAGTGTCAAGGCACGCACAGGGGCAAGTAGGGTAAAGGCAAACTCATGGGGAAAGACGCTCCCTTTGGTATTTAGGGCGTGGTAGATGGTTTGGACTTTGTTAAGGGTGCGTGTGGCATGGCTGAGCATGGCTAATTGCCTTGTGATGATTGGTTGAAATAGGGGTAAATTGGCGATATGATATCAAGTATAACATCGCTATTTTAGATGAAAAAATCAAGGTGTGCAATGGGCGATATGGTTTTAACTGATGTGAATTTAATTTATGAAACAAAATGATGATTGGGAAGTAGGGAATAAAAGTATTGGTGATTGGCTAAGTGATTTTTGGCAAGATTTAGATAACGTTTTATATTGCCCAAAAACTACTTTGATTGGCATTCCTGCGTTAATCTTTGTGAGCTTATTTTTTGTGCCTGATGGTTATGCGGGTATGACCACCTACACCAAAAGCATCACAAGCAGTCAGCAGAATAAATGGCTATTTGATGTGGTGTATTTATCGTCTATTATGATGTTTATTAATTTTCATGTGGCAAGAGTATTAAAGGCGGATAGTTTTATTGGCTTTAGAGTATTGGATGAAACTTTTGGTTATAGCAATAATAGCAAAGTGGCAAAAGTATTTTATTATGGGTTATTTATATTTTATATCATCAATATGAATAGCCAAAGTGCCGAAACAATGCGAGAATTAATAGAGCAGCAGCGACCATTTTGGGCAAATTATCTGATACAGATGATATTTTCTTATTACCTTTACTTTTTATTGGCGGTTACGGCTTTGGTAAAAAGAAAAGACTAACAATCAAAAGGCGAATTGAATGCATAACCGCCCAATTCGCCTTAATGGATTATACGACTTTTAACTCATAGCGTTCATCATCAATGCCTGCAATCAGACGGTCGCCACTGCCCAACTTGCCCACGCCTTTGGGTGTGCCTGTAAAAATCAAATCGCCCACTTGCACGCCATACAGCGTATCAAGATAGCGTATCATTTCAGCAAAAGAATACATGAGTTTGGCGGTGCTGTCGTGCTGACGAGTTTCATCATTAACGCTGAGTAAGATGGTATAGTCATGATTGGGCTTTAGGGGGCTAAATGTGCCGACCCAGCAGGCGTTTTTAAAGCCTTTTGCCTTTAGCCACGGCAAGCCCTTTTGTTTGCAGATTTCTTGCACATCACGAGCGGTTAAATCCAGCCCCACTGCGACATCAATCGTGCCATTGTCACCAATGCTTAATACCACTTCGGTTTCATAATGAATATTATTGGAAAAATCAGGTAAAGTCAGCGTATCGCCTGTACATAGACTGCTATTAGGCTTTAAAAATACCAGTGGTTCATCAGGTACACTGTTACCAAGTTCATGAATGTGTTCTACATAACTACGCCCAATACAATAGATGGTATTAACAGGGCGAGTTGTGCCGTTGGATAGGTTGATATGGGGCATGATTTTTTCCTTAAATTTAAAAATTTGTTTGACAGTTAAGGTGATTTTTAATAGAGATTAGATTATTGGGTTAAACAATGCTCACTAATTAGCCCTACCAAATACGGATAATAATACACAGGCAAATCATGCCCCATACCTTCAACTGCGACAAAGCGACTGTTTTTTATGCTGTTGGCAAGCTGTTTGCCGTGGCTTTTGTGAATCAATCCGTCCTTATCACCGTGAATGATAAGTGTTGGGGCGATGATTTGTTTGGTGTAGTCAAGCAGTGAGCCTGTGGCAAGTATGGCGTTCATCTGCTGAGCCATGCCTTGGGGATGAAAGTCCCTTTGGTAGCGTTTGTGAGCGACCGCCCTTGTCCCTTTGATGTCAAGGTGTCCAGGCGAGCCAACCGCCGTCATAAACCACACCGCATGACGCACCATGTCTCGCTCTGAATAACTGGGCGGACGGCGAAAAAAAGTAGAAAATTGCTTGGGTTTAGGAAGTCGTAAAAATGCCCGATTGCTACTACTAAATATCAGTATCAATTTGTCCACTTTGTCAGGGTGAGTGGCACAGATGATTTGACTAATCATACCGCCCATACTTGCCCCAATCAGATTTACTTTATCAAATCCCAAAGCGTCAATCAGCCCAAGTACATCATTTGCCATATCATGTAAGGTATAAGGCACTTCGGTTTTTTTATTGCCAATGCCGACTTGATTTTTAGCAATCATACTAAAAATTTTACCACGAGAGAGCATTTTTTCACTATGAATTTTGGTAGATAATCCTGTATCACGATTATCAAATCGCACCACAAAAAAACCAGCGTCCATTAACAGCTTGAGTAAAGCGTCCGACCAAAAAATCATTTGCGAACCAAAGCCTGCAACAAAGATTAAAGGCGGATGATTGGGATTGCCTCCTGCTTCTACGCACAGGCTAATTTCATCACTGACCGCTATTTGTGCTTGATATAAATAGGGTGATAGGTCGGACGCTGTCCAGTGAATATCACCAAAGCGTTGCCAACTGTCAGGGGGTAAACTTGGTAGCGTACTAAAAATATCATTCATAAGTGAATAATCTAAATTTGGGTTTTGATGGATTTGGCTTTAGGGAGTTAAATTATCACAGACAATAACACACCATTAAAAGGCGGTTTTAATGGTGTTAAGAATTTGGCTAAACTTTAGCTAAAAAGATTGGCTTAAAAACAATTAAATCTCAATCATTTCAAAGTCTTCTTTGCCCACACCGCATTCAGGACACGTCCAGTCATCAGGAATATCTTCCCAACGTGTACCAGCAGGCAAGCCTTCTTCAGGACAGCCAATCGCTTCATCATAAATCCAACCACAAACGATACATTGATATTTTTTCATTGCAGATACTCTTGGTTAAAACAGAACACTAAAAGTAGAAACACTAAAAGCAAAAACGTTAGGACAATGACAAAAGTCTTATCATTGTCCAAGCCATAGGTAGAAGTTTACATTTGTTGGCTAGTATTGTAAAGAGTTTTTGTGTAACGCATTGATTTTATAATAAATTTAACTTGATAACTGCTGTGCCAAAGTTTCACGAGCCTGTACAAAGCCGTCAATACCTTTTAACAGTAGGGCGTTTAGGGGGTGTGTGTCTTGTATGCTGGTGAAGTCATCAAGGCTTAGGGCGACAGGCTTGGCACTGATGTCTTGGACAGGATTTAACGCACGGCTAACTTCTGTATCCATGCCAGATAGCTCATCAAGTAGGGTAGGTGAGATGGTAAGTAGGTCGCACCCTGCAAGGGCTAGGATTTGGGCGCTACTGCGAAAACTTGCTCCCATAACTTCGGTGTGGTAGCCGTGCGTTTTGTAAAAATTGTAAATCGCCTTGACGGAGTTGACACCCATGTCATCACTGATGGCGATGGCGGATTTTTGTTCATTGGCCTTTTGCCAATCGGTGATACGCCCAACAAAAGGCGAAATCAGGGTTACGCCAGCGTCAGCACAGCTGCGGGCTTGGGTGTCGGTAAATAGTAGCGTTAAGTTGCAGTGAATGCCTTGTTTTTCAAGGATTTCGGCGGCTTTGATACCTTGCCAAGTACTGGCGATTTTGATTAAAATTCGCTTGGATGACACGCCCAATTTGTCGTACATGTCAATAAATTCTAGGGCTTTTTTGACCGTAGCGTCCGTATCAAAGGACAGGCGTGCGTCCACTTCGGTAGAAACTCGCCCTTTGATGTGGGCTAGGATTTCTTTGCCTAGGGCGACCGTCAGTGTATCAATGGCGGTATCTGTGCCTAACCCTTTGACACTGGCAATCAGCTCATCATGCTCGCCACTGGCAAAGGCGGCGGTAATTAGGCTTGGGTTCGTGGTAGCGTCAATCGGTTTTAGGCGTTTGATGGCGGATAAATCGCCTGTATCGGCAACGATGGTTGTGTATTGGGCAAGCTGTTCTAAAGTATTCATGGCTATGGTTTCGTATAAAAAATTTGGGTTAAGGTATCATATTTATGAGTATTTGGCAAAGCTAAAATAAGAAGGATGGGTATTTGAATTTGGCATATATTTTACCGCTTAAAACTGCTAAAATATTCGGTTTTTATTATCCATTTTGAGATACTTATGACACAAGCAAATAAACACATTGTCATTATTTACCATTCCAATTACGGGCATACTCGCCGTGTGGCACACGCCATAGAGCAGGGCATAAATGCTGTGGCAGGCGTGCAAGGGCAGACTTTAGACATTGCTAGGCTAGACGATGACGCATGGACAGCGATGGATAGGGCGGATATGCTGGTGTTTGGTACGGCGGTGTATTTGGGCGGTGTAACTGCTGATTTTAAAGCCTTTATGGACAGCACGTCCAAACGTTGGGTAGAGCGTAGCTGGCAGGGTAAACTGTCGGCAGGGTTTGCCAATTCGGGTGGTTTAAGTGGCGATAAATTGGCGGTGTTGCAGTCCTTGTGTTTATTTGCCATGCAACACGGCATGAACTGGGTAGGTTTGCCACTGGTGCCAACAGGCAGTGGCGAGCAGGATTTAAACCGTTTATCCAGTTTTTTGGGGCTAATGACCCAATCACTAGACGCACCGCCAGAAGTTACCCCATGTCAAGGCGATATGGATACAGCAGTATGGTTTGGACAGCATTTGGCAAAAACGGTGCTAAAATATCAAGACTAATCAATCAAAACCAATCTTCCAAAATAAAAAACGGCTCACTGGGGGTGGACGGCTGATGACATTTTATGGGTAATGTCATCTGTCCTGCGTCCGCTTTTTCTTTTAACGCTTGGCATTCTTTTTTATGGGCAAGCCGTGCTAATTGCGTGGCGGTTGGGGTTAGGCTGACGGGAATGGGCTGGGGGGCGGTTTGGATATGCTGACACCCTGATAAACAAAGCACCATTAAACCCAAGCCCCATTTAACACCCAATCCCATAAACTGCCCCTAATCGTCTTTATTTAGTTACTGCCACGAGACCAAGTCGGCTCACGTACTGTGCCTTGGGTGGCAATGCTAAAGGATTGCCCCGTTTTTAGTGAACGAATGGTCATTTGTCCCCGCCCGCCTTGATAAGACGAATAAATGATGCGGTTAGAGTTGGGCGAAAAGCTGGCGGATTCATCAATACCTGTTGCCCCAATGGTGGTTGATCCGCCCCCTGCGGTGTTGGAGATAATCAGACTGCGACCCGAAACATAAGCGATTTTATTGCCGTCTGGACTGACTCTAGGGCTGGCGGCTTGCCCACGACCAATGGGCGAGATGTTACGGCTATACATATCATAGCGGTACAGTTTGGGCGTGCGTGAGCCGTTATCAGCACTAAACACAAAAGAGCGACCGTCAGCGGTATAGCTGGGCGAGTTTTCTGCACCGACCATGTTGGTTAGTTTGCTCACTTGCCCTGAACCAAGGTGTAATTGATAAATGGCAGGGTCATTGTTTTCATGGCTACCAGAAAACAATAGGTTTTGACCATCGGGCGAGAACGAAGGCCCTAAGTTATTGCCTTTAAAGGGAGTTACGACCCGACCACCACCGCCAGTGGCACTTTGTACATGAATCACAGGAAAGCCGTTGGGCTGTTGTACGGCATAAGCCAGACGTGTACCATCAGGCGACCATGTAGGACTAAAGATTGAGCCTTGTACGCTAAATAGGGTGCGTACGTTTTGACCGTCTGCATCCATCACTTTTAGGGTAGAGGTTTTGTTGCGAGAACTGCCCGTTTCTTCTACATAAGCGATTTGTCCTGAAAAGTCGCCTTTTTCGCCTGTGATGATCTCATAAATCTTATCGCTGACCACATGAGCAGCGTGGCGTAAGGCACTGGTATTGTTGTCAGCAAGCTGGGTTTGTGTGCCCATCATCACACGCCCTGTGGCAATTTCAATCACTTCAAACACAATGGCAACTTTACCGCCTGCACTGGGACTCACTTGTCCAACCACCACATAATTAAAGCCCGATGCCTGCCATGCCCCTAGGTTGGGGTTGATTTGGGCGGACGAATAGGCGTTGGTGCTGGGTAGGTTTTGGTTGGTGGTTTTGAGTTCGGTGTGTTGTAGATTATTGACGACCACACCGCTGACCGTGCGATCATTGGCAAAAGGTACAAAGGCGATTTGGTAGGGGTTTTGGGCGACTGTTTTACGAATGTCAAACACCACTTCGGATTCTTCGTTTTGTACGCCGTATTGCACGGGTTCATATTGGGCGAAGCTAGGGGTTGCCATAACAGCAAGTAGGGCAATTAAGGTGCGGTTAAGTTTCATAAAATTTCCTTTGATTTTAATAAGCTAATCAGCATAAAAACGGATAGTAAAAGATGTCATGACCCCTGACGCTTCAGGAAACGGGGCAGATGCACGAATGGCACTTTCTAAAGATGCTTGCAGTGCCTTATCTCCTGAGCCTGTTCGGATACCCTGCAAAGCACCATGACTGTCCACTTGTATGGTAACGGTCAATGTCTTGCCTTTTAAGCCACTTTCGGGCGACCAGTTGCGTTCAATGCGGTCTTTAATTGCACCGATAACGGCATTTTTATTAACACCGCTTGAGCCTGTGCCTGCACTGCTAGAGCTACCTGAACCTGCACTGCTTGCTGTACTTGAGGAGTTGCCTTGGACGCTTGGTGTGCTGGGCGTATGGTCGCTGTCATCACTGCTTGAGCTTGATGAGCTATTGCTGGTAGAAGGTTTGGGTTTTTCTAGGTCTTTTAGGTTTTCTTTGGCAATGTCGTCATTACTGCGTTCGCTTTTTTTAAGGTCATTAACTTCACGCTGTCTTTCACGCTGTTCAGAGTCAAAAGCGTCTTGTTGGGCGGCAAACTCTGACATCATCTCATTATCCAACGCTTTGGCATAAGCGTCCATTTGTTCTTGGTAAGCTCGCTCCCTTGCCGACAACTCGTCTTGATAGGCACTAACGTTTGATGATGTGGGGGTGTCGGGCATATCTACCACGGCTTGGGCGGCTTGGTTTTTGGCGTAGGCCTGTGCAATTTGGGCTTTTGTCCCTGCTAAGTCGCCTGCCCCTGCTAGGCTGGTTTCTATGGCGACCACTTCGGGCAAGGGCTTATGCTGTGCCAAAAAAATCACGCCCACAATCAACGCCCCATGTATCACAAGACTGACAAGGGTCGTAAATAAGACGCTGGGTTCTTTGACGGCGGTATCTGACATGGTTTGCCTTGTTGTTATTTGCCTTTGGGTGAGCCGCTTAATAGGGCGACTTTGGTAATGCCTGCCCCTTGTACTTGTGCCATAAGTTTCATCACCGCACTATAAGCATTGGCTTCATCGGCGTTAATCATCACTTGCAGACGGCTACCGTCATCGCTGGGGTGCTGTTTGGCTAAGTCATTAAGCAGTAGGGAAAGCTCGGCTTCACTGACCGCTTTATCTATGGCGTGTTCATAGCTGATGAACAGTTTACCGTCTGCTTGCATAGAGATGATGACAGGCGTAAGCTCACTTTTGGCGATGTTGTTGGTCTTGGCACTGGGTAGATTAACATCAACACCCGTGGTTAGCATGGGGGCAGTTACCATAAAGATGATCAGTAGCACCAACATCACATCAATATAAGGCACGACATTCATGTCAGCATTGAGTGGTTTTTTGTGGCGACCGTAGGGGCTTTGGCTCATGCCACACCGCCTATTTGACTGTTTTGCTGAGCAAATACGCCCGTTAGCTCATCACAAAATAAAGATCGGCTCTCATATAGGGCGTTGGCTTTGGCGGTAAAATGGTTAAAGGCAAGACTGGCAGGAATGGCGGCAAATAGACCAATGGCGGTCGCAATCAAGGCTTCAGCAATCCCCGGGGCAACCGTGGCAAGGCTTACGCTGTCAGCTTCGGACAGTCCAATAAAGGCATTCATGATCCCCCATACCGTGCCAAACAGACCAATATAAGGCGAGATAGAGCCGATACTGGCAAGTGTGGCGATGCCTTTTTCTAAAATGGCCTGCTGACGACCTAGGGCAACCCGAAATTTACGTTCTACCGCTTGTAAGATATGTTCGTGGCTTGCTCCGTTTTTTTGTGATTTTAAAAATTCGTCATAGCCGACATAAAATACTTGCTCAAGCCCTGTATGGTCAGGTTCACGGGCGACCGCTTGGTATTGCTTGTTTAGGCTATTACCACTCCAAAACCATGCTTGAAATTCATCATCAAATTTATGGGCTTGGTTTAGCTTAATCCATAAACGAGCAATCAGCACCCAACCGATAAACGATAAGGCTACCAATAATCCCATGACCCCTTTTACTAGGGGGCTGGCTTGTAAAATCAACTCTAAAACGTTTAATTGGCTTGTCATGTGCTACAATAATTACAAAATCTCTATTATATAATCTTTTGTTTTGTATTAAAACACATTTAGCCATAAGATATTGTACTTAAATGGTAAAAACCGCTAAAATAGCCCATTTTACGAATGATTGACAAAAATTTCATGACAACAAAACAAACACCAAAACAAACCCCCACAGTCCTAGCCAAAGACCGCCATTATATCTACCGCTTACGCCAAGAAATTAACCGCTTGCATGGCGTAGAGAAAGACAAAAAACAAGCCTACCTTAGTGGCGTGATTGAACGCTCGGCAAAGGCGGTGCAAGCTCGCATGGACGCTATCCCTGATGATTTGGCGGATAAGCTCAATGCTGATTTGCCTGTAACCACCCAAGCCGATACCATTATTAGGGCAATCCAAAATAATCAAGTGATCATCGTTGCAGGCGAGACAGGCTCTGGCAAGACCACACAGCTACCCAAACTGGCACTGCTTGCAGGGCGTGGCACAACAGGGCAAATCGGACACACCCAGCCCAGACGACTTGCCGCTCGCACGGTTGCCATGCGTATCAGTCAAGAGCTTGATGAAACCCTTGGACAGACGGTCAGCTTTAAGGTGCGTTTTAGCGAAGAAGGGAGCAAGCATTCGCTGATTAAACTGATGACGGACGGTATTTTGTTAGCTGAGCTGTCGCATGATAAGTTTTTAAGTAAATATGACACCATCATCATTGATGAAGCCCATGAACGCAGTCTTAACATTGATTTTATCCTAGGCTACCTAAAGCGTCTGCTTGCCAAGCGTGATGACCTAAAAGTCATCATCACATCCGCCACGCTAGATACCCAAAGGTTTGCCGAATATTTTGCCACGCCAAATAGGTCAGTGCCAATCATCAATGTCGAAGGTCGCAGCTATCCTGTAGAGATACGCTATCGCCCCTTGACCGATGAGATTGTCAAAGATTATGATGATGATGCGGTAGATGAGATTGAAGACAACTTACCACGGGCTTTGACTTCTGCGGTTGCTGAATGTTTTCTTGACGCAGCCCAAAACGGACACCCCCAGCAGGCGGATATTTTGGTATTTGCCAGTACCGAAGCCCAAATCCGTGAGCTGACAGATGTGCTGACCACGCACGCACCGCCGTATACCCAAGTGTTGCCCCTGTTTGCTCGTCAGACCTTTGCCGAGCAGCAGCGAATTTTTGACACCAGTGGCACAGGACGCAGGATTATCATTGCGACCAACGTTGCCGAAACCGCACTTACCGTGCCCAACATTCGCTATGTCATTGATTTGGGCTTTGCTCGTATCAGCCGTTACAATTACCGCTCTCGGGTACAGCGATTGCCCATTGAAGCGGTGAGCCAAGCGTCCGCCAATCAGCGTGCAGGGCGTTGTGGGCGAATCGGTGATGGCGTGTGTATACGTTTGTATAGCAAAGAAGACTTTGACAGCCGTCCGACATTTACCGAGCCTGAGATTTTGCGTACCAACTTGGCAAGCGTGGTGCTACAGATGGCACATCTGGGGCTTGGCGATGTGGGCGAGTTTGACTTTATCACACCGCCTGATTTGCGACTGGTTAATGACGGCAAAAAACTGCTGCACGAACTTGGGGCAATCAGCGACAAACCAACCAAAACCGCGCTTAAAAAACGCCAAACCAGCAAAACTGCACTCACCACCATTGGCAAACAAATGGCTCGTATGCCGATAGACCCACGTCTTGCACGTATGCTGATTGCAGGAAGTGAATTTGACTGCTTGGCGGATATGCTTATTATCGTCTCGGCACTGTCAGGGCAAGACGTGCGAGAAAGACCCAATGACAAGCAAACACAAGCCGACCAAAAGCATGCCTTGTTTCGTCAGGCGGATTCTGACTTTTTGTTTTATGTCATGCTCTTTAAGGTGCTATTTAGAGAACATGATTGGCACGAGGGGGCGAAACTTTCCGCCAATGCCCGCAAAAACTTTGCCAAAAAGCATTTTTTGAGCGTGCCACGCATTCGTGAATGGCAAAAAACCCATGAACAGCTATCACAAATGCTTGCTGAGCTTGGTTTTGTCATTGAAGAAAAAACCGTGCAAGATGACGAATTTGACGAACTTACCGCCCAAACACCACCCAAAGCCAGACTGTCAAGGAACAAACACACACCGTCCAAAGCCGATAACAGGGCGGATAACAGGGCGGACAATAAGCCAAAAGCCGTAACCGAGCTGCTGCATTATGCTCATCTGCACCGTGCGTTATTGACAGGGCTGTTATCCTTTGTCGCTCATAAGACTGACACCGTGGGCGAGTACCTGATGGCAAGGGGGCAAAAGGCGTATATTTTCCCTGCAAGTACCCTGCATAAAAAAGGCACGGATTGGCTACTTGCCTTTGAAGTGGTAGAAACATCAAAAGTGTATATGCGTACACTTGCCAAGATTGACCCGCAGTGGCTACTGACTGCGGCAAAGGACTTGCTTAAATACCATTATTTTGAACCGCATTGGTCAAAAAAGACAGGGCGAGTGCGTGCCTATGCTCAAATCAGCTTGTTTGGTTTGATTGTGGTGCACAAACAGGCGGTGAATTTTGAGCAGATAGACCCTGCTGCATCAAGGGAAATCTTTATCCGAGATGCTTTGGTCGCTGACAATTACCCCAAGGCACTCAACTTTTTGACCCACAATGCCAAAAAACTAAGCGAAGCGTCTTTGATAGAAGACAAACTGCGCCGCCGTGATTTGCTGGTGTCCGAAGAAGATTTGTACCAGTTTTATGAACAAAAAATCCCCCAAGACATTGCGTCGGCAAAGGCATTAGAAGAGTGGCTTGCCAAATCCAAGCAAGAAGGCGAGCTGTATTTGCGTGATGAAGATGTGCTAAACGAACACGCCAAAGCAGGCGGTGAGTTCCCTGAATATTGGCAAAGTGGCACGCTAAAGCTACCCTTGTCTTATGTGTTTGACCCAAGCTCGCCCGATGATGGGGTCAGCGTCAAAGTGCCGATTAAGGCATTACCCCAATTAAACAGCGTGGATTTGTTGTGGGGGGTTGCAGGTTGGCGACTGGAATTGGTTACTCAGCTATTAAAATCACTTCCCAAGGACATTCGCCGTCAGATTGTGCCGATTCCTGATTTTGCCATGATGGTGATGGGGTCGCTGGACAAACGCCTAAATTCAGGACTGCTTGACCAGTTGTGCCTTGCGATGGCAAGCCGTGGCGTGTCTGCTGTGCCTAATGATTTTAATGTGTCCGCCATTGATGACTATCTAAAGCCGATGATTTGTGTGGTTGATGACAAAAACCGCCTGCTCGATAAAGATAGGGATTTGCAAAAGCTCAAAAGCAAATACCAAGCCAAGACTGATACCGCCATAGAAGTGGGCGAAAGTCTGTATGATGAGTTTCCTAAGCATTTTGTGTTTGTCAAAAATACGCACCGTGCAGGCGTGGTCATGCAGCAGTTTTCGGCATTGACCGTGGCAAATGCTAAGGGGCAAGGGGGTGATAAGGTCGCTGTGGGGCAATTTAGCGACCTAGATAAGACGCTTGCCACGCACAAAATGGGCGTATTGACACTCATCAAGGCTGGGCTTGGGGCAAAACAAAAACAGCTCTCTGGTCAGATTGACAAAGCCTTTAAACTTGCCTTTGCTCCACTTGGCGATTTAGAAAAGCTAAAAACCTTGGTGATAGATGCAACCTTGCAGGCAACGCTTGCCGAGCATGGTACAGACTTTAGTCGTGATATTTGTGATGACAAGGCTGAGCATATGCGTTTGTTGGTGCAGGCGAGTGGTACGCAAAGTGAGCTGTTGGCAAGATTGCCCCTGACGCAAGCTGAGTTTGATGTCACCAAGCAGGCAATCGGTGAGCAGTTTTTGAGCGTGGGGCAAGTGATTTTAAAGGTGTTAAAGGACATTTATACCACTTGGCAAACCATTCGTGGACAGCTGTTGATGCTTGACCGTGAGATTTTTGGCGAAAGTATAGATGACATTGAAGACCAGCTTGATGATTTTTGTTTGGCGGATTTTATTTATCGCTTTGACTTTGAGCGTTGGCAAGAGTACCCCCGTTATTTGCAGGCGTTAAAAATTCGCCTTGACCGCTTGCCAAATAACTTAGATGGCGACCTTGATGCGGTGTATTTGCTTGATGAGCCGATGGAAAATCTTGCCAATCGTCTGCATGACCCACGCTTTGCCGAGTATCGCTGGCTTGTGGAAGAGTACCGCATTAACCTGTTCGCCCAGCCCATGAAAACCCGTGTACCTGTGTCGGCAAAACGCCTTGAAAAGGTGTGGCAGACTTTAACGACACGATAAATTGGGCTAACAACAAGAATTTTTTACAAATTGTTACTTCTTTTTATGGTAAACTGGTGCAATTTTTTATTCATTTAATACTTAACACTTTAAATAGGAAAAATCCATGACCATTTGTTTGACTGCGACAGGCATTTATGTGCCACAAGACAAAGTTACCAACCAAGAACTGGTATCCGCTTTTAATACCTATGTGGACAACTACAACGAAACACACAAAGAAGCGATTGCTACAGGCGAAAAGACCGCTTTGCAACATTCTACAGTAGAATTTATTGAAAAAGCGTCAGGGATTAAGTCTCGTTATGTCTTTGATAAAAAAGGTATTTTAGACCCGAATATCATGGCACCAATTATCCCCAATCGCAAACTTGGCGAAGGCTTGTCGGTCATGGCAGAAATGGGTGTCAAAGCCCTACAAAACGCCTTAGATAATGCAGGGCTACAAGCGGACGAGCTAGATGGCGTGATCTGTGCCAGTTCCAACTTTCAGCGTGCCTATCCTGCGATCGCCATTGAGATTCAGCATGGCATTGGCATGACGCATGGCTTTGCTTATGATATGAACGTGGCGTGTAGTGCGGCGACCTTTGGTATTTCGCAAGCAGTTGGTAGTATCAAGGCAGGGCTTGGCAAAAAAGTCGCCGTGGTCAATGTAGAAGTCATCTCCGCACATCTTAACTGGCGTAACCGAGACAGTCATTTTATCTTTGGTGACGTGGCGGCAGCAACCATTATTGAAGAACTAGACACACCAAAGGGCTATGAAATTCTTGACAGTTATTTGTTCACTCAGTTTTCGGCAAATATCAAAAATGAATTTGGCTTTTTGGATAGAAGTGAATTTTTGGCGGATAATGCTCCTATGTATGACGACATTAACGAGCCTGTTACCGATAAGCTATTTTTACAAGAAGGGCGTAAAGTATTTCGTGAAGTCTGTCCCAAAGTTTCAGAAATCATCACCACGCATTTGGCAAATAACCATATCCCAACCGATGAGGTTAAACGTCTATGGCTACACCAAGCCAACATTAACATGATTGATTTGATTTTGCGTACCGTGATTGGTAAAGATGCTGATAAAGCCATTGCCCCGATTGCCATTAGTGAATATGGTAACACCAGCTCAGCAAGTCCAATGGTTGCTTTTCATGAACACCAAGATGGTGTGGCAAGTGGCGATATTGGTGTGATTTGTGCCTTTGGAGCAGGGTATTCTATTGGGTCGGTAATTGTTAAGAAGGTTTAAATTGACTGACTGATTGATAGTAATAAAAAACCCTTATTTTGATAAGGGTTTTTATGGCTTAATATTTCTCATTTGTTAATTTATTTAACATAATCCAAATTTTTAAAATTTATCCATATACCCACATCAAACATCATTTACACCCCCATAATCCACAAAACCACAAAAATCCCCCAATCCTACAAAAAAGCCATGCAAAATATGGCAAAATATGGCAAAATATCCGACTATTTTTATAATATTTTAACAGTATGAAAGATTCTTTGCGTTTGCGTTTGGATCAAATGGTGGATCGTTTTGAAGAAGTGACCGCCCTATTGTCCGACCCTGACACCATTAATGACAGTAAAAAATTCCGTGCCTTATCGGTAGAACATAGTGATCTCACTGAGATTAGCCAAACTTGGCAGCAGTTTTTGCAAGCCGAAGCCGACCTTGCCACTGCTGAAGAAATGCTTGGCGACCCCGATATGAAAGAGCTGGCTCAAGACGAAATCGCCACTGCCAAAGCCACAATTGACGAGCTGACAGACGTACTAAACGTCCTAATGCTTCCCAAAGACCCTAACGATAAAGTCCCTGCATTTTTAGAAGTGCGGGCAGGGACGGGCGGCGATGAAGCGGCTATCTTTGCAGGGGATTTATTTCGTATGTACGAACGCTTTGCCCAGTCGCAAGGGTGGACGGTGGAAGTGCTATCCGCCAACGAAGGCGAACATGGCGGTTATAAAGAAATCATCAGCCGTATTTCGGGAACGGGCGTTTATGGTCGCTTAAAGTTTGAAAGCGGGGCTCACAGGGTGCAACGTGTGCCAGAAACCGAAAGCCAAGGGCGTGTCCATACGTCAGCATGTACGGTGGCAGTGATGCCTGAAGTGGAGATTGATGACACGGTGGAGATTAACCCCAGCGACCTACGTATTGACACCTATCGTGCCAGCGGTGCAGGCGGTCAGCACGTCAATAAAACCGACAGTGCGGTGCGCATCACCCACATTCCAACAGGTACAGTGGTAGAATGCCAACAAGAACGTAGCCAGCACGCCAACAAAGATAAAGCCATGAAAATGCTGGTGTCCAAAATTGTCCAAGAAAAAGTACAAAAACAAGTGGACGCTAATAGTGACATGAGACGTAACTTGGTGGGTAGTGGCGACCGTAGTGAACGAATACGCACTTATAATTTTCCCCAAGGGCGCATGACCGATCACCGCATTAACTTAACGCTGTATAAATTGGACGCTATCATGCAAGGTGATTTGGCGGAAATTTTGGACAGTTTATTAAGAGAGCACCAAGCCGATTTAATGGCAAGTGTGGGTGGGGAATAATTTTTTACATATATTCACTGATTTTGTTATTTTAAATTTAAAATTGATTTTTTAAGGTTCTATCATGTCAAACCAAACCCCAGAAATTGAAGTTAGCGAAAACGAATTGATTGCCCAGCGTCATCACAAATTACAAATCCTAGCCCAAAAAGCAAGCGAGCAGGGCAAAACCGCTTATCCTAATACTTTTAAGCCTAGCGATTATTGTGGCGATCTGCAAAAGCAGTTTGACGGCGTGGATAAAGCGACCATTGAAACTTCCGATAAAGTGCCTGCCAAAGTTGCAGGGCGTGTCATGCTAAACCGTGGATCGTTTATTGTGATTAGCGACATGACGGGACGCATTCAGCTTTATGTGGATCGTAAGGGCTTGCCCAGTGAAACTTTAGAGCTGATTAAATCACTGGATTTGGGCGATATTGTTGGGGCGACAGGTTATATTGGGCGTTCAGGTAAAGGCGATCTTTATGTACACTTAGAAGAATTTGAGCTGTTAACTAAATCTTTACGTCCTTTGCCTGACAAATTCCACGGCCTAACCGATACCGAAGTTAAATACCGTCAGCGTTATTTGGATTTGATTGTTAATGAAGAATCCAAAAAAGTATTTTTCATTCGCAGTCAAGTCGTGGCAGGCATTCGGGCGTTTTTGACCGCCGAGCGTTATATGGAAGTAGAAACGCCGATGATGCACGTTATTCCTGGGGGTGCGGCGGCTCGTCCGTTTGAGACCTATCATAACGCCCTTGATATGCCTTTGTTTTTGCGGATCGCCCCTGAGCTTTATTTAAAGCGTTTGGTGGTTGGCGGTTTTGATCGGGTATTTGAGATTAACCGCAGTTTTCGTAATGAAGGGGTATCGACACGCCATAATCCCGAATTTACCATGATTGAGTTTTATCAAGCATATGCCGATTATAAAGATTTAATGGCATTGACCGAAAACATGCTAGAAAAATTGGCACTGGATATTTTGGGGTCAACAGATGTACCTTATCAAGGTGAAGTATTTAGCTTTAAAGGTCCATTTAAAAAGATCACCATGTTTGATGCGATTTTAGAGCATAATCCGCAGTTTACTGCCGAAAATGTAGGCGATAAGGAATTTTTAGCCAGCTTTATCAAAGAAACGCTAAAAATGGAAGTCAAACCAAACTTTGGTTTGGGTAAATTACAAACCATCGTCTTTGAAGAAACGGTAGAAACCAAATTGCGTCAGCCGACCTTTGTCACTGAATATCCTGCCGAAACATCGCCTTTGGCAAGACGTAATGATGACAATCCGCACATTACTGACCGCTTTGAGATGTTTATTGGTGGGCGTGAATTGGCGAATGGCTTTAGTGAATTAAACGATCCTATTGACCAAGCAGAACGTTTCCAAGCCCAAGTTGCTGAAAAAGACGCAGGCGATGATGAAGCCATGCATTATGACGCTGACTTTGTGGAAGCCTTGGAGTATGGTCTGCCACCTACCGCTGGCGAAGGCATTGGTATCGATCGTTTGGTGATGTTATTTACCGATTCGCCTAGCATTCGTGATGTGATTTTATTTCCGCATATGCGTCAAAAAGAATAAATGTACCGTATTTATCTAAATAAATTGTAGTAAAATGCAAGGTATGTTAACAGCATACCTTGTTTATTCTAAGGAAAAATGAGTTAGAATTAATGGGTAGTTTTATTTTTTTAGAGATTTTTGTGGTGGTGTGTTTGGTATCGGTCACAACTACCTTATTTAATAAACGCTTTTTAAACTTACCACAGGCCATTGGTGTGCCTATTGTATCAGCATTGTTGGTTTTTTTTATTACAATGGGTAGCCACATTATTGTATGGCAATCAATTTTTTAGCATTAATATCACCGCCATTGAACAAACGGTACGCAACATTAACTTTTATGATTTTTTGATCAATGGGGTGATTTGTTTTATTTTAACGGCATCGGCTTTAAAATTTAAAGTTTCTGATCTAAAAAACTATTATAAACCCATTGGTATTTTAGCGACTTTGGCACTGCTACTGTGTGCGGTGGTATTTGGCTTTTTATTGTATGGTTATCAGTATATTACAGGTCATGCAGTACCGCTGATTGTGCTATTGTTATTGGGCAGTGCTTTAGGGGCAACCGACCCGATTGGCATTAAAGGGGTGTTAAGCTCTATTAAAGCCCCTGAACATTTGATGATTAAATTAGAAGGCGAATCATTATTTAATGATGCCATGTGTATCGCCATTTTTATGACCATTTTAAAGGTAATTCAAGGCTCAGAGTTTCATTTATTATCCGCAATAGAACATTTGGCGTATGAAGTGGGCGTGGCGGTTGTCATTGGCTTGGTGTTTGGCAAGGTGGCACTGTATGTCCTAAAGGGTAAAAACGAAATGGAATCGTTAATACTTACCACAGCGATTTTGGCATCAGGGGCGTATTTGGTAGCGTTGTATGCTCATGCGTCCGCCCCGATTGCTTGTGTGATTGGTGGGCTTATGGTGGGCAATCGCTGGCAAGAGTTTTTGGCAGAAAAAGACATTGATGAGATCAACCATTTTTGGCACACCATTGAAGGTATTATTAACTCCTTTTTGTTTACGCTTATTGGGCTAGAATTATTTATTTTGGATTTAAATGCATCACTGATTATTGGTGGTGTGGTGGCGTTTATAATTTTGCATTTGGCTCGTTTTGTTGCCAATTATACTGCTTTTGCCTTTTTCCCCAAAGTGCGAAAAAATGCTTATAAAGGCACATTAGAAATCCTATCATGGGGCGGTGTGCGTGGTGGTATTTCTTTGGCGTTGATATTGGCGGTGGCAAACGTTCCACAGCTTCAGCCTTATACCAATGTACTGATTGGTTATACCTTTATTGTGGTGTTATTATCGGGTGTAGTATGTGGTTTGGGGTTGCCTGCGGTGATTAACGCCTTTTATCATAATCCTGATGAACCAACTGCAGGATTTCGGGGTGCATATCAGCGGTTTATTCATAAAATCATGAATAGAACTGATCGCAAATATATCTTAAGTGAAGATAAATTTGGCAATCAAACCATTTGTATTTATGAGCCAACTGCCAAAGAATTGGAGAGTTTGCCCAAATATAATGATTTGGCAAAAGAAACCCCTGCTACCTTAAATGATCCTGATAGATTTTAGGGAGTGCTTTACTTTCGCTTTTGTTGGCAAAAATGAGAAAAATCGCAAATTTTTAAGGAAATGAATGAAGGCAATACTGTAGTATTGGCAAATTCATTGACGCAGAAAATTAAGATTTAGCCATTTTTGGCACAAAAACAAATCAATTTCACTAAGTTATTAAATTATTGGGGTTTGTGTAGCGAATGTTAAACACGACCTAATATAGCCATTTGATTTTAAAACAATACATCGTTGTCAGCTTCTTTATGTACTATTTGTACACTTCAGAAGCTGCCGCCTTGTCTTGTTTTAAACTTAAATGGCTATAAAAATAAGGAAATCCATGTCTCATTATCAAGTATTAGCCCGAAAATACCGCCCAAAAAATTTTACTGAGCTTATCGGTCAAGACCACGTTTCTCATGCTTTGGCAAGTGCCATTGATACAGGGCGATTACATCATGCCTATTTGTTCACTGGCACTCGGGGTGTGGGTAAAACGACCATTGCCCGCATTCTTGCCAAATGCTTAAACTGTGAAACAGGCGTAACCAGTACCCCGTGTGGCGTTTGTGATGTTTGTACTAGCATTGATGAAGGGCGGTTTATTGACCTAATAGAGATTGATGCGGCATCTCGTACCAAAGTGGAAGACACTCGGGACATCTTAGAAAATGTGCCCTATGCCCCCACACAAGGGCGGTTTAAGGTGTATTTGATTGACGAAGTGCATATGTTATCTACGCACAGTTTTAATGCGTTGTTAAAAACTTTAGAAGAACCGCCTGAACACACCAAATTTATCCTTGCTACCACTGATCCACAAAAACTCCCTGTTACCATCATTTCACGCTGTTTGCAATTTGTATTGCGTCCTTTATCGCAAGAATTGTTATATCAGCATTTAAGCCAAATCCTACAACAAGAACAAATCAGCTTTAGCCAAAACTCGCTATGGCAACTGTCTCAAAGTGCCAAAGGTTCGGTGCGTGATGCTCTGTCACTGACTGATCAAGCGATCGCTTTTGGTGGCGGCCTTCTTGATGATACGACCGTATCCGATATGCTAGGTTTGACCGATACGCTGGATATTTTGACCTTAATTGCTGATATTTATCAGGATAATCGCCCACAAGTTGCCACGCACATCATGCGACTGCGTCAGCAAATGGTTGATGCGGTGGCGATTTTGGACAGTTTGGTGGACAGCTTACATCAGCTTGCCTTGGTGCAGGTGCTTAGTGACATACCGCTAGACATGAACGATGCACAAAAGCACGCTTTTATCAGCCTTGCCGAACATATCCCTGCCGATGTGCTTCAGCTTTATTATGAAATTGCTGTCAAAAGCCGTGAAGCGGTCAAACTTGCCAGTACGCCCATGCAGGCTTTAGAAATGGGGATTTTGCGACTGTTGGCATTTCGTCCGCTGGCAGTGGGGCAAATGGTAATTGGCGAAAATACAAAAAGTACAAATATTCATGAATTAAATATTTCTAATCATGAAGATGATAACGTATCAACTTTGAATGAGCAAAATATCGTTCAACAAAGCCCAATTCGGAATTTACCAATATCAAGCGAAAATCTTGAAAGCGAAAGCGAAAATCTTGAAAGCGAAAGCGAAAATCTTGAAAGCGAAAGCGAAAATCTTGAAAGCGAAAGCGAAAATCTTGAAAGCGAAAGCGAAAATCTTGAAAGCGAAAGCGAAAAT
>RRZU011421553.1_pt1 | contig 38373 bp, 29 predicted proteins | sample 2165561 | NCBI WGS metagenome assembly RRZU01 (sample SAMN10456909, study PRJNA506462) | wastewater metagenome | isolation source: wastewater sludge | place: USA: Moscow, Idaho | reverse complement strand
CTGATCCGGGTCAGCGCTTCAAGGTCGTGCTACGGCACTTTCGACCCCGCCCGGTGCGGGGTCTTTTTTTCGCCTGAACATACCTTCACGGCGCTGTACGGCGGCTGATGCCGCCTCGCCGTCCATCGGTCGCGCACCGGCCGCCTCGCCCCGCCCGCAATTTCACCGGCCCCGGCCGCGCTGGTATCATGCGCGGCTTTTTCCACCGCCCGCTCCCGCCCGCCCACAAGGCCGGCGGCGGCCCTGTCGACGCCCACCCGCGGCGTCCCGCTCGCCGCGTCGAGCATCGGAGATCCCCATGCTGGAAAGACTGTTCCACCTCAAGGCCCACCAGACCACGGTGCGCACCGAGATCCTCGCCGGCGTCACCACCTTCCTGACCATGGCCTACGTGCTGTTCGTCAACCCGAGCATCCTCGCCAAGACCGGCATGGACCAGGGCGCGGTGTTCGTCGCCACCTGCCTGGCCGGTGCGCTCGGCTCGCTGATCATGGGCCTGTGGGCCAACTACCCGATCGCCCTCGGCCCCGGCATGGGCCTGAACGCCTTCTTCACCTACACCGTGGTGATGACCATGGGCTACACGTGGCAGGTGGGCCTGGGCGCGGTGTTCCTGTCCGGCCTGCTGTTCTTCGCCCTGTCGATCTTCCGCATCCGCGAATGGATCATCCACAGCATCCCGCTGCCGCTGCGCACCGCGATCAGCGCCGGTATCGGCCTGTTCCTCGCGCTGATCGCCCTGAAGAACACGGGCATCGTCGTCGATCATCCGGCCACCCTGGTGGCGCTCGGCGACCTCGCCCAGCCCGGCCCGCTGCTCGCCGGCCTCGGTTTCGTGCTGATCGTCGCGCTGGTCCACCACAGGGTCACCGGCGCGGTGATGCTCGGCATCCTCGCCGTCACCGGCGCCTCGCTGGCACTCGGCCTCACCCACCTGAACGGTCTGGTGGCGCCGCCGCCGAGCCTGCTGCCGACCCTGCTGCAGCTGGACATCGCCGGCGCCCTGGACGTCGGCCTGGTCAGCGTGATCTTCGCCTTCCTGTTCGTCGACCTGTTCGACACCTCCGGCACCCTGATCGGCGTGGCGCAGAAGGCGGGGCTGGTCGGTCCGGACGGCAGGCTGCCGCGCCTGGGCCGCGCGCTGCTGGCCGACAGCACGGCGACCATGGCCGGCGCGGTGCTGGGCACCTCGACCACCACCAGCTTCATCGAATCCACCGCCGGGATCAGCGCCGGCGGACGCACCGGGCTGACCGCCTGCGTGGTCGCCGCGCTGTTCCTGCTCAGCCTGTTCTTCTCGCCGCTGGCCGCCGCGGTGCCCGACTACGCCACCGCCCCGGCGCTGTTCTTCGTCGCCGTGCTGATGACCGGCGGCCTGGCGCAGATCGCCTGGGACGACCTCAGCGAGGCCGCGCCGGTTATGGTCGCCGCGCTGAGCATGCCGCTGACCTTCTCCATCGCCAACGGCATCGCCCTGGGCTTCATCAGCTGGACGGCGATCAAGCTGCTGTGCGGCCGCCGCCACGAGCTGAACAGCGCCATGTGGGTGCTGTCGGCGCTGTTCGTAGTCAAGCTCGGCTTCTTCGCCTGACTCCCCTTTCCGACACGAGACCGCCATGTCCAACTCCGCCCTCGACCCGACCCCGTACGCCGCCCAGCTCGCCGCCAAGAAGGCCCGCCTGCAGGACCTGCTGGCGCCCTTCGCCGCTCCGGAGCCTGCGGTGCTCGACTCGCCGGCCGAGCACTACCGGCTGCGCGCCGAGTTCCGCCTGTGGCGCGAGGACGGCGGGCGCCACTACGCGATGTTCGAGGGCGACAAGCACACCCCGGTGCTGATCGAGCAGTTCCCCATCGCCAGCCAGCGCATCAATGCGCTGATGCCGCAGCTCAAGGCCGCCTGGCAGGGGAGCGAGGTGCTGTCGCACAAGCTGTTCCAGGTCGAGTTCCTCACCACCCTCAAGGGCGATGCGCTGATCACCCTGTGCTACCACCGGCCCATCGACGCGGCCTGGCAGGCCGAGGCCGAGCAGCTCGCCGCGCAGCTCGGCGTCAGCCTGATCGGCCGCTCGCGCGGCAAGCGCATCGTCGTCGGCCGCGACTACGTGGAGGAGGAGCTGACGGTGGCCGGGCGGGCCTTCCGCTACCGCCAGCCGGAAGGCGCCTTCACCCAGCCCAACGGCGTGGTCTGCGAGAAGATGCTCAACTGGGCCTTCGATGCGCTCGGCGAGCGCGACGACGACCTGCTCGAACTGTACTGCGGCAACGGCAACTTCACCCTGCCGCTGTCCACCCGGGTGCGCCGCGTGCTGGCCACCGAGATCAGCAAGACCTCGGTGAACGCCGCGCTGGCCAACATCGAGGACAACGGCATCGGCAACATCGAGCTGGTGCGCCTGTCCGCCGAGGAGCTGACCCAGGCGCTCAACGAGGTACGCCCGTTCCGCCGCCTGGCCGGCATCGACCTGAAGGGCTACCAGTTCGGTAGCGTGTTCGTCGACCCGCCGCGCGCCGGCATGGACCCGGACACCTGCGAGCTGACCCGGCGCTTCGACAACATCCTGTACATCTCCTGCAACCCGGAGACCCTGGCGGCCAACATCGCCCAGCTCCACGACAGCCACAGGATCGTGCGCTGCGCGCTGTTCGACCAGTTCCCCTGGACCCACCACATGGAGAGCGGCGTGCTGCTGCAGCGGCGCTGACCACTCGCCATTGGCCGGATTGACGCACGGCGGGCCGCCGGGCACATTTCCGGCAACATCAGCGCTATTACCATGCCGTTGCCGCGCGAGCGCCCCGAAGGCGCGCGCGCCGGGCCGTCTGCCGGGAAGAGAAAGGATGCCGCACCGTGCGCATTGAACTGGACTGGATTCACCCGCAACACCGCGGCTCGCTGCGCCTCAGCCTGGGAGTGCTGGCCCTGCTGCTCGGCGGCCTGCTGCTGCTCGCCAGGCTAGGCGAGGCCAGCTCGCGGGTCGCCGGCTTCCTGACCTGGCACATGCTGCTGGAGGTCATGGCCATCGTGGTCGCCACGCTGATCTTCGCGGTCGGTTGGAACACCTACGCCCTGCACCGCCAGCGCAACATCCTGATCGCCTCCTGCGCCTTCCTCGGCGTCGCCGTGCTGGACTTCTCGCACATGCTGTCCTTCCCCGGCATGCCCGATTTCGTCACCCCCAGCGATGTGCAGAAGGGCATCAACTTCTGGCTGCCGGCCCGCTACCTGGCCGCCTTCGCCCTGCTCGCGCTGGTCTGGCGGCCCTGGCAGGACTCCGCGACCGAGACGCCCACCGCCCAGCCGTCGCGCCGGCGCTTCCTGCCGCTGCTGGCGCTGCTCGCCCTGCTGCTGCCGATCCACTGGCTGGTGCTCTGGCGCCCCGAGCTGCTGCCCACCACCTATGTCGCCGGCCTGGGCCTGACGCCGCTCAAGCGTCTCGCCGAGGGCGGGGTGATCCTCCTGCACCTGCTGGCCTTCGCCCTGCTGCTGGCGCGCCTGCGCCAGCCGTCGCGCTTCGACGTGCCGCTGCTGCTCGCCAGCCTGCTGACCATGATCATCGGCGAGCTGCCGTTCGCCCTCTACACCATGCCCACCGACAGCTACAACCTCGGCGGCCACGTCTACAAGGTGCTGGCCTACCTGCTGCTGTACCGGGCGATCTTCGTCGAAACCGTCGCCGCGCCCTACCGCGCCCTGGAGCAGGCACGCCAGCACAGCCAGGCGATCCTCGATGCGATCCCCGACCGCCTGTTCGAGATGGACATCCACGGCCGCCATCTGGCGGTGCACACCCCGCGCAACGAGCAGGTGCGCATGCCCGGCGAGCAGCTGCTCGGCCGCACCGTCCACGAGGCGCTGCCCGCCGAGGCGGCGGCGGTGTGCATGGCCGCCCTGCAGGAAACCCTCGAAACCGGGCACTCCAACGGCCGCCAGCTGCTGCTGCGCCTCGACGACGGCAACGAGCACCGCTTCGAGCTGTCGGTCGCCCCGCTGCGCCAGGCGGGCCAGAGCGCGCCGCACTTCATCGTGCTGTCGCGCGACGTCACCGCGCGCACCCGCGAGCAGGAAAGCCTGCGCAAGCTCAGGCAGGCGGTGGAGCAGAGCCCGCACACCATCGTCATCACCGACCTGCAGGCGCGCATCGAGTACGCCAACCAGGCCTTCACCACCGTCACCGGCTACACCCTGGCCGAAGCCAGCGGGCTGACCCCGCGCCTGCTGCACTCGGGCAAGACCCCGCCGGGCACCTATGCGGCGATGTGGCGCCAGCTGCGCACCGGCAAGCCGTGGCGCGGCGAGTTCCTCAACCGCCGCAAGGACGGCAGCGAATACCACGAGGCGGTGCTGATCTCCCCGGTGTTCGACAACGAGGGACGCGCCACCCACTACCTGGCGATCATGGAGGACATCACCCAGCGCAAGCTCGACCAGCAGCGCATCGAGCACCTGGCGCACTTCGACGCCCTCACCGGGCTGCCCAACCGCACCCTGTTCCGCTCGCGCTTCGAGCAGGCGCTGGGCATGGCCGAGCGCCAGCACAGCGGCGTGGCGCTGATGTTCATGGACATCGACCACTTCAAGAACATCAACGACTCCCTCGGCCACCGCGTCGGCGACGCCCTGCTGGTGCAGATCGCCCAGCGCCTGCAGGGCGCGCTGCGCGACGAGGACACCCTGTCGCGCCAGGGCGGCGACGAGTTCATGCTCAGCCTGACGTGCAGCGACGCGGCCAGCGCCGCGCACCTGGCCGAGCGCCTGCGCGCCCTGCTCGGCAGCCCGTTCCAGATCGACGACCTGTCGCTGAGCGTCAGCGCCTCGATCGGCATCGCCCTCTACCCCGACGACGGCCAGGACTTCGACCGCCTGGCCCAGCACGCCGACGCGGCCATGTACCGCGCCAAGCAGGAAGGCCGCGATCGCCACCGCTTCTTCACCGCCGAGCTGCAGGCGCAGTCGGCGCGCATGCTCAGTCTGGAGAACGCCCTGCGCCAGGCCCTACACAACGACGAGCTGCACCTGCACTACCAGCCGCAGCTGAGCATCGACGGCCGCCGGCTGGTCGGCGCCGAGGCGCTGCTGCGCTGGAATCACCCGCAGATGGGCGCGATCAGCCCGGCCGAGTTCATCCCGGTGGCCGAAAGCAGCGGGCTGATCCTGCCGATCGGCGCCTGGGTGCTGCGCACCGCCGCGGCGCAGATGCAGGCCTGGCTGCAGCAGGGCATGCCGGCCGACACCACCATGGCGGTCAACCTGTCGCTGGCGCAGTTCAACGATGCCGGCCTGTGCGACCTGGTCGCCACGGTGCTGGAGGAGACCGGCCTGCCGGCGGCCTGCCTGGAACTGGAACTGACCGAGAGCGTGGCGATGCACAAGCCGGCCGAGGTGATCGAGGTGGTGCGCCGCCTGCGCGAGCTGGGCGTGCGCCTGGCCATCGACGACTTCGGCACCGGCTACTCCTCGCTCAGCTACCTCAAGCAGTTCGAGGCCCACAAGCTGAAGATCGACCAGTCCTTCGTGCGCAACCTCAGCCAAGACAGCGACGACCAGTCGATCGTCCAGGCGATCCTCGGCCTGGCCCACAGCCTGGACATGCTGGCGATCGCCGAGGGAGTGGAAACCCGCGAGCAGCAGAGCGAGCTGCAGCTGCTCGGCTGCGACGAGGCGCAGGGCTACCTGTTCAGCCGCCCGCTGCCGGCCGAGGCCTTCGAGGCCTGGGTGCGCGCCTGGCAGGCGCGCCACGCCGAGACCGCAAGCCCCGTCTGAGAGGTGCAACGGACGGAAACCATTGCCGCTTGGGATGACCGGCCGCAGCGCTTAAGCTGCAGCCGTCATTCTCCGGAGATCGTTTCGCCATGCGCACCCCGCTGCTGTCCCTGCTGCTCCTCGCCGGCGCCGCCCAGGCCGCCGAACCGCTGACCGTCGACGTCTACCGCGACCCCAACTGCGGCTGCTGCACGGCCTGGATCGACCATCTGCAAAGCCACGGCTTCACCGTCAACGACCACATCGAGCGCGACATGAGCGCCGTCAAGCAGCGCCTCGGCGTGCCGCCGCGTCTGGCTTCCTGCCACACCGGGGTGATCGGCGGGCAGTTCGTCGAGGGCCATGTCCCGGCCAGCGAGATCCTCGCCCTGCGCCAGCGCCCGGAGCTGCTCGGCGCCGCGGTGCCGGGCATGCCGGTCGGCTCGCCGGGCATGGAGATGGGCGCGCGTCACGACGCCTACCAGGTGATCGGCCTCGAACGCGGCGGCGCCGAGCGGGTGCTGGCCGACTATCCGCAGCGCTGAAGCGGCGCGCCGGCGTATTCAGCCGAGCAGCGCCTGCAGCGCCCGGCAGTCGGCGGCGTGATGGTCGGTCAGTTCCGGCCAGGGATTGTCCGCGCGGTTGACCAGCACCGCGCAGGCGCCGGCGGCGCGCGCGCAGCTCAGGTCGTGGACGAAGTCGCCGACCATCACCAGCTCCTGCGGCGGCACCGCCCAGCGTCCGGCCAGCTGCAGCAGGCCGTCGGGGCGCGGCTTGGGCGGCGCCTCGTCGCGGCCGAGGATGTCGGCGGCGGCGAAGCAGTCATGCAGGTCGATGGCCTGCAGGGTCAACAGCGCCAGCTCGCGGGCGTTGCGGGTGAGGAGGCCGAGGCGCGCGCCGCGCGCGTACAGGCCGCGCACCAGCGCCACCGCGCCCGGCGCCGGCTGCGCGGCCTCGGCCAGCGCCCGCTCGTGCTCCAGCAGCCAGGCATGCTTGGCCTGCGCCTCGTCCCGCGGCAGCGCCGCCAGGTGGGCGAGGATGTCGGCCTCGGCGGGAATCTCCAGGGTGCGGCGGATCGCCGCGAAGTCGTGGACCGCGACGGTCAGGGTGCCGTCCATGTCGAACACCCAGTGACGCCGCCGGGCCAGCTCGACGCCGCTCTGCCGTGCCGGCAGACGCACCACCCTCATGCCCAGTCCGCGCGATGGCGGATCAGCCCTTCCTGGGCCACCGAGGCGACCAACTGGCCGGCGCGGTTGAAGATGCTGCCGCGGGCGAAGCCGCGGCCGTTGCCGGCCCAGGGGCTGTCCATGGCGTACAGCAGCCACTCGTCGGCGCGCACGTCGCGGTGGAACCACAGCGAATGGTCGAGGCTGGCGATCTGCATCGAGCGCTGCCAGAAGGACGCGCCGTGGGGCAGCAGCGAGGTGGTCAGCAGGCCGAAGTCGGTGGCGTAGCCGACCAGGTACTTGTGCAGCGCCGGGTTGTCCGGCAGCGTGCCGTCGGCGCGGAACCACAGGTACTTGCACGGCTCGCACGGCTCGGGCTTGAGCGCGTCGGTGGGGTTGACCGGGCGGATCTCGATCGGCATGTCGAAGTCCATCCGCTCGCGCACGCCCTCGGGCAGCAGGTAGATGTTCTGCCGGCTCAGCTCCTGCTCGGAGAGCAGGCCCTCGGGGCCCGGCACCTCGGGCATGGCGATCTGGTGCTCGAAGCCCTCCTCGGGCAGCTGGAAGGAGGCGCTGCAGCTGAAGATCGGCCGGCCCTTCTGGATCGCCAGCACCCGCCGGGTGCTGAAGCTGCCGCCGTCGCGCACCCGGTCGACCTGGTAGACCACCGGCAGGGTGGCGTCGCCCGGGCGCAGGAAGTAGCCGTGCATGGAGTGGACCTGGCGCTCCGCCTCGACCGTCTGGCTGGCCGCCGACAGCGACTGGCCGATCACCTGGCCGCCGAACAGCTGGCGAAAGCCGAGATCCTGGCTGACGCCGCGAAACAGGTTTTCCTCGATGGTTTCCAGACTGAGCAGGGCCACCAGCTCGTCGAGCACTTGGGTCATGGGAATCTCCTCGACACGGGAGCGCCCGCGGCGGGCGGCGGCGGGCGCGAACGGAATGGGCAGGGCCGCCGCGCGATGCCGGCCGCCCTGCGCACATGGTAATGGCTTTGCCGGCGTCTGTGCGCGGCGCCGCGAGGCGCATAATGGCCCCTCGCCTCGCGCCCGCCGGAGCCCCGCATGCCGCTGCCCCTGGTCTACCACCCCGACTACAGTCCGCCGCTGCCGGACGGCCATCGCTTCCCGATGGAGAAGTACCGCCTGCTCCACGAGCACCTGCGCGCCAGCCTGGCGGACGCCGCGTGGCACAGCCCCGCCGAGTGCCCGCGCGAGGTGCTGGCCCTGACCCACGCGCCGGACTATGTGCGCCGCTTCCTCGACGGCGCCCTGAGCCGTCAGGAGGAGCGCCAGCTCGGTCTGCCGTGGAGCGAGGGGCTGCTGCGCCGCACCCTGCGCGCCCAGGGCGGCTCGCTGCTCACCGCCGAACTGGCCCTGCGCCACGGCCTGGCCTGCCATCTGGCAGGCGGCACCCACCATGCCCACTACGCGCAGCCTTCGGGCTTCTGCGTGTTCAACGACCTGGCGGTGGTCGCCCGCCAGCTGCTGGCCAGCGGCCGGGTGCGGCGCCTGCTGATCTTCGACTGCGACGTGCATCAGGGCGACGGCACCGCCACCCTGCTGGAGGACTGCGGCGACGCGCTGACCGTGTCGCTGCACTGCGAGCACAACTTCCCGCCGGCCAAGGCGCGCAGCGACTGGGACATCGCCCTGCCGCCGGGCACCGGCGACGCTGCCTACCTGAGGGTCGTGGAGGACGCGCTGGGCTACCTGCTGCCGCTCTGCCAGCCGGACCTGGTGCTCTACGACGCCGGGGTCGACGTGCACGCCGCCGACGTGCTCGGCCGCCTGGCGCTCAGCGACGCGGGCATCGCCGCGCGCGACGCCTGCGTGCTGCGCCACTGCCTGGAGCGCGACATCCCGGTGGCCTGCGTGATCGGCGGCGGCTACGACCGCGACCGCCCGGCGCTGGCGCGCCGCCACGGCATCCTCCACCACAGCGCGGCGCGGGCCTGGGCGCAGTTCGGCCTGCGCTGACGCCCTGCACGGTGCGCATGGCGCACCCGGCCCGGCGTTCAGCTCGTGGGTAGAGGACTCCGCAGCGAGCCTCTACCAGCTCAGGCACCAGTCCGGTGTCCGGACCAGGTGGACAACGCGGGGCAGGCACGCAGTGGCCCGATGCCCCGCCGTCGCGGCGAGGGCGCCGCTCCCACGGGCAACGGCAGCGCGCCGGCCCGGCGACCGCTCAGGTCGCCAGGTAGGACGAGCGGGTCAGCCCCAGGCGCAGGATGTCCAGGTAGCGGGTGCGCTCGCGGGCGGTGAGGTGCGCGCCGGCGACCTTGTCGCGGTACAGCGACATCAGCTCGCTGGGCTCCAGGTGCACGTAGCGCAGCAGGTCCTCGATGGTGTCATGGGTTTCGATGCCGGCGTGGAACACGCTGCCGTCGCCGCGCTGGTAGACGTTCACCGAGTCGGTGTCGCCGAACAGGTTGTGCATGTCGCCGAGGATTTCCTGGTAGGCGCCGACCAGGAACACCCCGAGCAGGTAGTCCTCGCCGTCGCGCAGTTCGTGCACCGGCAGGCTGGTCTCGATGCTCTGCTCGTCGACGTACTGGCGGATCTTGCCGTCGGAGTCGCAGGTCAGGTCCTGCAGCACCGCGCGGCGGCCGGGCTGCTCGTGCAGGCGGTGGATCGGCAGGATCGGCAGGATCTGCTCGATGGCCCAGGTGTCGGGCAGGCTCTGGAACACCGAGAAGTTGCAGATGTACTTGTCGGCCAGCTTGTCGTTGAGTTCGTCGAGCACCTGGCGATGGGAGCGCTGGCGGGCCTTGAGCTGCTCGTGCAGGCGCCGGCAGATCGCCGCGTAGGCCTGTTCGGCCAGCGCCTTCTGCACCAGCGACAGCTTGCCCGCCGAGTACTGCGCGGCCACCTCGCCGACGAAGTGGGTGGCGCGCCAGTAGGTCTCGGCGACCATCTCCGGGTCGTTGGGGCCGAGCAGCTCGAACAGCGCCTGCAGGCTCTCCGGCTGCTCGATGTCGGCCGGCAGCTGCGGCAGCGCGTCGTTGGGCCGCTCGACGTCGGTGACCTGCACCACCAGCACCGCGTGGTGGGCGGTCAGCGCGCGGCCGCTCTCGGAGAAGATGTGCGGGTGCGGCAGCGCCTGGCGGTCGCAGAACTCCTTGAGCATGCCGACCACGGTGGCGGCGTAGTCCTCCATGCCGTAGTTGATCGAGCTGGCGTTGCGCGAATGGGTGCCGTCGTAGTCGACGCCCAGGCCGCCGCCGACGTCGACGTGATCGACCGGCAGGCCGAGGGCGCGCAGCTCGCCGTAGTAGCGCACCGCCTCGCGGAACCCCTTGCGGTAGTCGGCGATGTTGGAAATCTGCGAGCCCATGTGGAAGTGCAGCAGGCGCACGCTCTGCTCCAGCCCGGCGCCGCGCAGGCGTTCGAGCACCGCGAGAATCTGCGCCGCAGAGAGGCCGAACTTGGACTTCTCGCCGCCGGTGTCGGCCCACTTGCTGGAGGCCAGCGAGGACAGCCGCACGCGCAGGCCGATCCACGGCTGCACGTCGAGGGCGGCGGCTTCCTCGATCAGCAGCGGCACCTCGGATTCCTTCTCGACGACGATGAACACCCGGTGGCCGAGCTTCTGGCCGATCAGCGCCAGGCGGATGAATTCGCGGTCCTTGTAGCCGTTGCAGACGATGGTGCCGCCCTTGGGCGCCAGCGCCAGCACCGCCATCAGCTCGGGCTTGGAGCCGGCTTCCAGGCCGATGGCGACGTTGTCGGTGGCGATGATGTTCTCCACCACCGCCTCCTGCTGGTTGACCTTGATCGGGTACAGCGCGGTGTAGCCGTTCTGGTAGTCGAGGCGCAGGATGCTGGCGTCGAAGGCGCCGGTGAGCTGGCGCACACGGTCCTGGAGGATGCCGGGGAAGCGCACCAGCAGCGGCAGCGACAGGCCGGAGTCGCGCAGCTGGGCGACCAGCAGGTTCAGGTCGATGGGCGCGCCGTGGGGGCCGTGGGGGCGCACCTCGACGTTGCCGGCCTCGTTGATCGCATAGTAGCCGGCGCCCCAGTGACGGATGCCGTAGACGCGGCGGCTGTCGGCCACGCTCCACTCGTCTGCGTTCTTGCCTTTTGCCATGTCCAGCTCTCCTTGGATCGTGATGGACGGCCCGGGACGCCCGACCTGCAGGGGCCGGCTGGCTGGCGATGCTCTGGTGCGGCGAGGATCGCGAGCACGCTCGCTCCTGCAAGGGCGGCAGCCTCAGCCGCCGGATTTCTTCGCCTTGAAGCCGCGCTTCTCCAGCTCGCCGATGAGCAGCTCGACGTGCTCGCCCTGGATCTCGATCACCCCGTCCTTGAGCGCGCCGCCGGTGCCGCAGCGCTTCTTCAGTGCGGTGGCCAGCGCCTTGAGTTCCTCGCCGGCCAGCGGCACGCCGCTGATGGTGGTCACCGTCTTGCCGCCGCGGCCCTTGCTCTCGCGGCGCACCCGGGCGATGCCGTCGCCGGCCGGCACCTGCGGCTGGCCGCAGATGCATTCGCCGACCGGCCGCGAGCAGTCCGGGCAGTGGCGCCCGGCGTCGGTGGAATAGACCAGGCCGCCGAGGGCGGCAAGGGAAGAGAGTTTCTTGCTCACGCCGGCCCCCTCAACCCTGTTCGAGCAGCTGACGCAGGTCGATGATCGCCGCGTTGGCCCGCGAGATGTAGTTGGCCATCACCAGCGAGTGGTTGGCGAGGATGCCGAAGCCGTCGCCGTTGAGGATCATCGGGCTCCACAGCGGCTCCTGGGCGGCCTCCAGCTCGCGGATGATCTGCCGCACGCCGACCGTGGCGTTCTTCTTCGCCAGTACGTCGGCGAAGTCCACCTCGATGGCGCGCAGGAAGTGCGACAGCGCCCAGGCCTGGCCGCGCGCCTCGTAGAACACGTTGTCGATCTGCAGCCAGGGCGTCTTGACGATCTCCTCGCTGCCGGCGGGGATGGCGCCGCTGAGGTCGGTGTTCAGGCGCATCTGCCCGACGCTGGCGGACAGCCGCTGGGACAGCGAGCCGAGGCGGGTTTCCACGTCGGTCAGCCAGTTGCGCAGGTTGTCGGCGCGGGCGTAGAACTGCGCCTGGCTCTGGTTGGGGTCGGCCAGGCGCGTCTGGAAGCGGCTCAGCGACTGGATGCCGGCGCGGTACTCCTGCTCGCTGGCCGGCAGCGCCCAGCTCTTGTTGTCGAAGTTGAAACGCGGCTCGGCCTTGGCCAGGTCGGCGTCCTCGGTGGACTGCGACTGCGAGCGGGCGAAGTCCTTGCGCAGCGCGCGGGACAGGTCGCGCACCTGCACCAGCACGCCGTATTCCCAGTTGGGCATGTTGTCCAGCCACAGCCCCGGCGGCGCCAGGTCGTTGGACAGATAGCCGCCCGACTTGTCGAGCAGGGTGCCGGCCACGCGCTTCAGGGTTTCCACCGTGGTGTAGCCGGGCACCAGCTCGACCTGCGCTTGCTCGGCGGCGGCCTGGGCCTGCTGCTGCACGGCGAAGCGTTCCGGCTCGATGCTCCAGTACCAGCCGACCACCAGGGTGCCGAGCAGGTAGACGCCGACCACCGCGCCGACCGCGCGGCTGGCCCAGATTCCGCCCAGATAGCTGCGCACATCCTCCACCGAGTCGTCGACGCTGTCGCGCACGGTTCCCACGCGTTTTTTCCAGTTCAGCATGATTGGCTTCCCACTCCCCGAGCAGTCGATTGCAGGCGGGCGGCTGCGCGCTGGGCAGCCGCTGATTGCCTTGCACTATAAAGCATGCGCGCGACACCGCGCAGGCTCGCACCGAAAAGCCCGGTTACCTACGGGGGCAGTCTGCCGCAGGCCGCCGCAGGCCCTTTCCGCTATGATGCCGGCGTTCCCCGTCGAGAAACCGCAATGCGTCGCCTGCTGCCCCTGCTTCTGCTGCTCTGCATCCTGCCCGCCGCCGCCAGCCTGTTCGACAGTCGCCCCGCTCCGCTGCTCGGCGCCAGCGCGCTGAACAACAGCAGCGACTTCCTCCCGGTCGGCGAAGCCTTCCGCCTCGACCTGCTGGAGCAGGACGGCCAGCGCCTCAAGCTGCGCTTCGTCAACGCCGACGGCTACTACCTGTACCGCCACCGCCTGACCCTGAGCAGCGAGCCGCCGGGGCGCCTCGGCGACGCGCAGCTGCCGCCGGGCACGCCCAAGCAGGACGAATACTTCGGCGACGTCGAGGTGTACTACGGGGTGCTGGACATCGAAGTGCCGCTGCAAGGCACGGACGCCATGCCCTTCACCCTCAAGGTCGGCTACCAGGGCTGCGCCGACAAGGGCCTGTGCTATCCGCCGGAAACCGCCAGCTTCGCCATCGGTGCCGGCGCTGCCGCGCCCGCCACAGCCACAGCCGCAACAGCAGCGGCCGGCGCCGCCAGCGGCCTGGACTGGCGCGCCCTGGCGCTGTTCTTCCTCGCCGGCCTCGGCCTGACCTTCACCCCCTGCGTGCTGCCGATGCTGCCGATCCTCTCCGGGGTGGTGCTGCGCGGCCAGGTCGGCGGCGCGCGCGGGCTGGCCCTGTCGCTGGCCTACGTGCTGCCGATGGCCGCCTGCTTCGCCGTGCTCGGCGCGCTGATGGGCCTGTTCGGCGCCGAACTCAACCTGCAGGCGCGCCTGCAGTCGCCCTGGGTGCTGGTGCCCTTCGCGCTGTTCTTCAGCGCCTTCGCCCTGGCCATGTTCGGCGTCTTCGAGCTGCGCCTGCCGGCCTGCATCCGCGAGCCGCTGGATCGCCTGGCCGGAAACGCCCGCGGCGGCTCGCTGCTCGGCGCGGCGCTGCTCGGGGTGTTCTCCAGCCTGCTGGTGTCGCCCTGCGTGTCGGCGCCGCTGGCCGGTGCGCTGCTGTACATCGGCGCCAGCGGCGACGCCGTCGGCGGCGGCCTCAAGCTGTTCGCCCTGGGCCTGGGCATGGGCGCGCCGCTGGTGCTGTTCGCCAGCGGCGGCAACGCCCTGCTGCCGCGCGCCGGGGTGTGGATGGTCACGGTGCGCAACGCCTTCGGCGTGCTGCTGCTCGGCGTGGCGATCTGGCTGCTGGAGCGGGTGCTGCCCGGCCCGCTGAGCCTGGCACTGTGGGGCCTGCTGGCCGGCGGCGTGGCGCTCAACCTCGGCGCCCTGGAGTGGATTCCCAAGACCCACCGCCAGCGCCTCGCCCAGCTGTTCGGCCTGCTGCTGCTGGTCTACGCCCTGGCCGCCTGGGTCGGCGCGCTGCGCGGCGAAAGCGATCCGCTGCGCCCGCTCGGGCAGGGCGGCGCCGCCACCTTCGCCACGCCGGCAGGCGCGGCGCAGGACGCCTGGCAGACCGTGTCCACACCCGGCGAGCTGGACGCCGCGTTGGCCGCCGCGCGCGCCGCCGGCCAGCCGCTGCTGCTCGACTGGTACGCCGACTGGTGCATCAGCTGCAAGGTGATCGAGCGCGAGGTGCTGCAGGCGCCGCAGGTGCGCGAGCGCCTGGCCGGCTACCGCCTGCTGCGCTTCGACATCACTGCCAGCAGCGCCGAGCAGCGCGCCCTGCTCGACCGCTACCGGCTGTTCGGCCCGCCGGCGCTGCAGCTGTTCGCCGCCGACGGCAGCGAGCGGCTGGACCTGCGCATCGTCGGCGAAACCGACGCCAGCGCTCTGGCCAGCGCCCTGGAGCGCGCCGCGGCGGCGCGCTGAGGCGGAGCGAGTCACGCCAACGTCAGGTATCGTGCGGCCATCTACGGCAAAAAACGGGCGACTGGACAGGCGGTCGGTTTTTCCGGCATAGTCCGGCAGCTTTTCCCGACACAGCCCGAACGCGCCCGGCGGCGCTTCTCGACAGGACACCCCGATGGCCACCATCCTGGTTCTGCACGGTCCCAACCTGAACCTGCTCGGCACCCGCGAACCGGGCGTCTACGGCGCCACCACGCTGGCCGACATCAACGCCGACCTGGAAGCCCGCGCCAAGGCCTGCGGCCACCGGCTGCTGCACCTGCAGAGCAACGCCGAACACCTGCTGATCGAACGCATCCACGCCGCCCGCGGCGAGGGCGTCGACTTCATCGTGATCAACCCGGCCGCCTTCACCCATACCAGTGTCGCATTGCGTGACGCGTTGCTGGCGGTGAGCATCCCATTCATCGAAGTTCACCTGTCGAACGTGCACAAGCGCGAGCCGTTCCGTCAGCACTCCTACTTTTCCGATGTGGCGGTAGGGGTGATCTGCGGACTGGGCGCCAGCGGTTACCGCCTGGCCCTGGAAGCGGCCATAGAACAAATTCAACGCCCCTGACCTCATTTCGGAGTGCCTGATGGACATTCGTAAAGTCAAGAAACTGATCGAACTGCTGGAAGAGTCCGGTATCGACGAGCTGGAAATCTGCGAAGGCGAAGAGTCGGTACGCATCAGCCGCCACAGCAACAAGCAGCCGCAGTACGCCGCCCAGCCGGTCTACGCCGCCGCTCCGGCCCCGGCTCCGGTCGCCGCTCCGGCTGCCGCTCCGGCCGCTGCCGCCGCGCCGGCCGCCCCGGCGCTGACCGGCAACGTGGTCCGCTCGCCGATGGTCGGCACCTTCTACCGCGCCTCCTCGCCGGAAGCCAAGGCCTTCGTCGAAGTCGGCCAGAGCGTCAAGAAGGGCGACATCCTGTGCATCGTCGAAGCCATGAAGATGATGAACCACATCGAAGCCGAAGCCAGTGGCACCATCGGCCAGATCCTGGTGGAGAACGGTCATCCGGTCGAGTTCGACCAGCCGCTGTTCACCATCGTCTGACACGCGGAGTACCTGCGATGTTGCAAAAAGTCCTGATTGCCAACCGCGGCGAGATCGCCCTGCGCGTGCTGCGCGCCTGCAAGGAACTGGGCATCAAGACCGTGGCCGTGCATTCGACTGCCGACCGCGATCTGATGCACGTGTCCCTGGCCGACGAGTCCGTGTGCATCGGCCCGGCGGCCGCCGCGCAGTCCTACCTGAGCATCCCGGCGATCATCGCCGCCGCCGAGGTGACCGGTGCCGACGGCATCCACCCGGGCTACGGCTTCCTCGCCGAGAACGCCGACTTCGCCGAGCAGGTGGAGAACTCCGGCTTCACCTTCATCGGCCCGAAAGCCGACGTGATCCGCCTGATGGGCGACAAGGTGTCGGCCAAGGACGCGATGAAGAAGGCCGGCGTGCCGACCGTACCGGGTTCCGCCGGTCCGCTGCCGGAGGACGAGGCCGAAGCGCTGAAGATCGCCCGCGAAGTGGGCTATCCGGTGATCATCAAGGCCGCCGGCGGCGGCGGTGGTCGCGGCATGCGCGTGGTGCACAAGGAGGAGGGCCTGATCGCCTCCGCCAAGCTGACCCGCACCGAAGCCGGTGCCGCCTTCGGCAACCCGATGGTTTACCTGGAGAAGTTCCTGGTCAACCCGCGCCACGTGGAGATCCAGGTGCTGGCCGACGGCCAGGGCAACGCCATCCACCTGGGCGACCGCGACTGCTCGCTGCAGCGCCGCCACCAGAAGGTCATCGAGGAAGCGCCCGCTCCGCTGATCGACGAGGAGGCCCGCCGCAAGGTCCAGGCCCACTGCGTGCAGGCGTGCATCGACATCGGCTACCGCGGTGCCGGCACCTTCGAGTTCCTCTATGAAGACGGCAACTTCTACTTCATCGAGATGAACACCCGCGTGCAGGTCGAACACCCGGTCACCGAGATGGTCACCGGCGTGGACATCGTCAAGGAGATGCTGCGCATCGGCGGCGGCGAGAAGCTGTCGATCAAGCAGGAAGACGTGGTGATCCGCGGCCATGCCATCGAATGCCGGATCAACGCCGAAGACCCGAAGACCTTCATGCCCTCGCCGGGCAAGGTCAAGCACTTCCACGCCCCGGGCGGCAACGGCGTGCGCGTCGACTCGCACCTGTACGACGGCTATGCGGTTCCGCCGTACTACGATTCGCTGATCGGCAAGGTCATCACCTTCGGCGCCAGCCGCGAGGAAGCCATGCTGCGCATGCGCAACGCGCTGGACGAGCTGATCGTCGACGGCATCAAGACCAACACCCCGCTGCACCGCGACCTGGTGCGCGACGCAGGCTTCTGCAAGGGTGGCGTGAACATCCATTACCTGGAAAAGAAACTGGGTATGGACAAGCACTGAGCCACAAGCCCGGTGCCGCATGCAGAGGCCGCCTTCGGGCGGCCTCTGTCGTTTGCGCTGTCCGCAGGGTGGAAAACTCGCGCAGCGATTTTCCACCCGCTGCTCCGTGACAGCGGTGGAACAGACCTGCCGTCGTTCTCCGCCCCTGCACTGGCCGCGCAACCGCCCCTCCAGTAAGCTTGCCCGCCATTCCCCCCTTGCCGAGAGACCGCCCATGCCCTGGCTGCAAATCCGCCTCGCCATCACCCCCGACCAGGCCTCCGCACTGGAAGACCAGTTGCTGGAGCTGGGCGCCGTCTCGGTGACCTTCATGGACGCCGAGGACCAGCCGATCTTCGAGCCGGACCTGGGCACCACCCCGCTGTGGAGCCACACCCATCTGCTCGCCCTGTTCGAGGACGGCACCGACGGCGATGCGGTGCTCGCCCACCTCAGCCTGCTGCGCGGCGGCGAGCTGCCCGAGCACCAGGTCGAGCGCATCGAGGACCAGGACTGGGAACGCAGCTGGATGGACAACTTCCACCCGATGCGCTTCGGCCGCCGCCTGTGGATCGTGCCGAGCTGGCACCAGGCGCCCGAGCCGGACGCGGTCAACCTGCTGCTCGATCCCGGCCTGGCCTTCGGCACCGGCACCCACCCGACCACCGCGCTGTGCCTGGAGTGGCTGGACGGCCAGGACCTGAACGACTGCACCGTGCTGGATTTCGGCTGCGGCTCGGGCATCCTCGCCATCGCCGCGCTGCTGCTCGGCGCGCCCCGGGCGGTCGGCACCGACATCGACCCCCAGGCGCTGGAAGCCTCGCGCGACAATGCCGCGCGCAACGGCATCGACCCGGCGCGCTTCCCGGTCTACCTGCCGGCCGACCTGCCGCCGCAGGCCGCCGACGTGGTGGTCGCCAACATCCTCGCCGGCCCGCTGGTGCAACTGGCGCCGACCATCACCGCGCAGGTCGCCCCCGGTGGCCGCCTGGCGCTGTCCGGCATCCTCGCCGAGCAGGCCGAGGAAGTCCGCGCCGCCTACGCAGGCGCCTTCGCACTCGACCCCACCGCCGAGAAGGATGGCTGGGTGCGCATCAGCGGCGTGCGCCGCTGAGCCCGCCGCGCCGCCCGGCCAGAGCTGCCGGCGCGGCGCCGGCAGCGCTAGAATAAGCACCAGTCTCCGTCAGGACCTTCGCGCATGAACGACTCGCACGTCACCCAATGCCCGCACTGCCAGACCCGTTTCCGCGTCACCGCGGCGCAACTGGGCATGGCCCACGGGGCCGTGCGTTGCGGCGCCTGCCTGAAGGTGTTCAATGCCGCCGAACAGCTCGGCCTGCCGGTACAGCCGTTCGATGCGCCGCCGGCCGACGGCGATGCCGGCCTCGCCCAGCTCGCCGCCGGCACCCAGGCCGCCGGACTGGCCGCCCTGAAGCGCAGCGGCGAGCCGGCCGAACGCCCCCGCGCAGCCCCGCCGCTGCCGCCCGTCGAGACGGCCCCCGCCCGCCCGCAACCGGAACCGGAGCCGGACGACCTGCCCCGCGCAGCGGACAACCCGCCGGCCACCCCCCAGGCTCCCGCCCCGGCGCGGGCCGAACAGACCCTGTGGATCCACGACGACCTCGACCTCGACAGCCTCGACCTGGACGAGGAACTGGCCAAGCTGGAGCCGGACAGCTTCGAACTCAGCCAGGAACTGCGCCACCGCCAGCCGCCGCAGATGCCCAGCATCAGCGTCCTCGACGAGCCGCGCGAGCCCCACGACGAGTCCTGGGCCGAAGCCCTGCTGCTCGACCAGAGCCCGCGCGCGGACATCGCCGTCGCCGAGGAAGCCGCCCCCGGCCAGCGCCGTACCGCGGAGCCGACCCTGACCCTCGACGCCATGGACGACCTCGATGCCTTCGACAGCCTCGACGAGGCGCTGGCCGACCCGGAGGACGACGCCCGCGAGGCCGCCCACCTGCGCAGCCTCAGCGCCCAGCGCGACGGCGCCCCCGCCCGCCACACCGAGGCCGGCGCCCGTCAGGAGCCGCAGTGGCGCGACGAGCCGCGCCTGCGCGATGAAAGCCTGCGCCACCTGCAGGACGAGCCGCTGCAGCTGGACTGGCAGCCGCCGCGCCCGCAGTGGGGACGCCGGCTGCTGTGGGCGGTGCTGCTCCTGCTGGCGCTGGCCGCCCTGGCCGGCCAGTACCTGTACTTCAACTTCGACGCCCTGGCCCGCCAGGAGCGCTGGCGGCCCTGGCTGGAACAGCTCTGCCAGCCGCTCGGCTGCGCGCTGCCGGCGCGGGTCGACGTCGGCCAGATCAAGAGCAGCAACCTGGTGGTGCGCAGCCACCCGCGCCATCCCGGCGCACTGAGCGTCGACGCCATCCTCTACAACCGCGCCGACTTCGCCCAGCCGTTCCCGCTGCTAGAGCTGCGCTTCGAGGACCTCAACGGCCGCGCGCTGGCCAGCCGCCGCTTCAAGCCCGCCGAGTACCTCGCCGGCGAGCTGGCCGGCAGCCTGGAAATGCCGCCGCAGACGCCGATCCACATCGCCCTGGAAATCCTCGATCCCGGCGCCCAGGCGGTGAACTACCGCCTGGAGTTCCACTCGCCGGACTGACGCGCAGCGCCGGGCCGTGCGGCGGCCCGGCGCCGCTGTTCAAAAATCGTCCAGAACGGCTTTATCCCTGCCGGCGGAGCGGGTATCATCGCCAGCCTTTTCCAGCAGCTGATTTGCCCCTGCGGCAGGGATACCCCATGTCGGTGGTTCGCATCGGCCCTTACACGCTCCCCAATCGGGTGATCCTGGCCCCCATGGCCGGGGTCACCGATCGTCCGTTCCGCCAACTGTGTCGCCGCCTCGGCGCCGGCCTGGTGGTGGCCGAAATGCTCACCAGCGACGTGCGCCTGTGGCACAGCCGCAAGTCGCGCCTGCGCATGCTCCACGACGGCGACCCCGAGCCGCGCTCGGTGCAGATCGCCGGCGGCGACCCGCAGATGCTCGCCGAGGCGGCGCGGCGCAACGTCGAGCTGGGCGCGCAGATCATCGACATCAACATGGGCTGCCCGGCCAAGAAGGTGTGCAACAAGGCCGCAGGCTCGGCGCTGATGAAGGACGAGCAGCTGGTCGGGCAGATCCTCGACGCGGTGGTCAAAGCCGTCGACGTGCCGGTGACCCTGAAGATCCGCACCGGCTGGGATCGCGACCACCGCAACGGCGTGAACGTGGCGCGGATCGCCGAGCAGGCCGGCATCGCCGCGCTGTCGGTGCACGGGCGCACCCGCGCCGACCTGTACACCGGCGAGGCCGAATACGCGACCATCGCGGCGATCCGCGAGGCGGTGGCTCTGCCGCTGTTCGCCAACGGCGACATCGACTCGCCGGAAAAGGCCCGCGCGGTGCTCGACGCCACCGGCGCCGATGCGGTGATGATCGGCCGCGCCGCCCAGGGCCGGCCGTGGATCTTCCGCGAGATCGACCACTACCTGCGCACCGGCGAGCGGCTGCCGGCGCCTGGCCATGCCGAGGTGGAGAGCATCCTCCTCGAACACCTGGCCGCGCTGCATGCCTTCTACGGCCCCGAGCAGGGCGTGCGCATCGCCCGCAAGCACGTCGGCTGGTACCTGGCCACCCTGCCCGGCGCGCAGGCGTTTCGCGCCGACTTCAATCGCCTGGACTGCCCCGAGGCCCAGCACGCCGACGTGCGGCGCTTCCTGGCCAGCCAGCTGGACAACCCCGGACCGGCCGCATGACGACCTTGACCGAGAATTTTGTGAGTGGAACCACTGCCGTGAGCGAAAACGCCAACCTGAAACAGCACCTCATCGCCCCCAGCGAGGAGCGGCAGACCCTGCGCGACAGCGTGGAGCAGGCCCTGCAGAACTACTTTGCCCACCTCGACGGCCAGCCGGTGACCGACGTCTACAATCTGGTGCTGTCCGAAGTCGAGGCGCCGCTGCTGGAAACCGTGATGCGTTACGTCAAGGGCAACCAGACCAAGGCCTCCGAGCTGCTCGGTCTGAATCGCGGCACCCTGCGCAAGAAGCTCAAGCAGTACGACCTGCTGTAACCCTATTCCGCCCGAAGCGACGCCCGGCGCGGCGCCGCTTCCGTCCAATCCTGTCCTGATGGAATCCGAGATGACCGACCAGACCACCCGCCTGCCCGTCCGCCGCGCGCTGATCAGCGTGTCCGACAAGACCGGCGTCGTCGACTTCGCCCGCGATCTCGCCGCCCTCGGCGTCGAGATCCTCTCCACCGGCGGCACCTTCAAGCTGCTGCGTGACAACGGCATCGCCGCCGTGGAAGTGGCCGACTACACCGGCTTCCCGGAAATGATGGACGGCCGGGTGAAGACCCTGCATCCGAAGATCCACGGCGGCATCCTCGGCCGTCGCGACCTCGACGGCGCGGTGATGGCCGAACACGGCATCGCCCCCATCGACCTGGTCGCGGTCAACCTCTACCCGTTCGCCGCCACCGTGGCCAAGGCCGGCTGCACCCTGCCCGACGCCATCGAGAACATCGACATCGGCGGCCCGACCATGGTCCGCTCGGCGGCGAAGAACCACAAGGACGTCGCCATCGTGGTCAACGCCTCCGACTACGCCGGCATCGTCGCCGCGCTGAAGGCCGGCGGCCTGACCTACGCCCAGCGCTTCGACCTGGCGCTCAAGGCCTTCGAGCACACCGCCGCCTACGACGGCATGATCGCCAACTACCTGGGCACCATCGACCAGCAGGCCGAGACCCTGTCCACCGAAGGCCGCGCCGAGTTCCCGCGCACCTTCAACAGCCAGTTCATCAAGGCGCAGGACATGCGCTACGGCGAGAACCCGCACCAGAACGCGGCCTTCTACGTCGAGGCCAACCCGGCCGAAGCAAGCATCGCCACCGCGCGCCAGCTGCAGGGCAAGGAACTGTCCTACAACAACGTCGCCGACACCGACGCCGCCCTGGAGTGCGTGAAGAGCTTCACCAAGCCGGCCTGCGTGATCGTCAAGCACGCCAACCCGTGCGGCGTCGCCGTGGTCCCGGAAGCCGACGGCGGCATCCGCAAGGCCTACGACCTGGCCTACGCCACCGACAGCGAATCGGCCTTCGGCGGCATCATCGCCTTCAACCGCGAACTGGACGGCGAAACCGCCCGCGCCATCGTCGAGCGCCAGTTCGTCGAGGTGATCATCGCCCCGACTGTCAGTGCCGAGGCCCGCGAAGTGGTCGCCGCCAAGGCCAACGTGCGCCTGCTCGAATGCGGCCAGTGGCCGGCCGAGCGGATCGCCGGCCTGGACTACAAGCGCGTCAACGGCGGCCTGCTGGTGCAGAGCCGCGACATCGGCATGATCAGCGAGGCCGACCTCAAGGTGGTGACCCAGCGCGCGCCGAGCGAGCAGGAACTGCACGACCTGATCTTCGCCTGGAAAGTGGCCAAGTTCGTCAAATCCAACGCCATCGTCTATGCCAAGAACCGCCAGACCGTCGGCGTCGGTGCCGGCCAGATGAGCCGCGTCAACTCCGCGCGCATCGCCGCGATCAAGGCCGAGCACGCCGGCCTGCCGGTACCCGGCGCGGTGATGGCCTCGGACGCCTTCTTCCCGTTCCGCGACGGCATCGACAACGCCGCCAAGGCCGGCATCACCGCGGTGATCCAGCCGGGCGGCTCGATGCGCGACGCCGAAGTGATCGCCGCCGCCGACGAAGCCGGCATGGCCATGGTGTTCACCGGCATGCGCCACTTCCGTCACTGAGGTCGACCGCACGGCTGATCGTCCCCACGCTCCGCGTGGGGAGGCAGCCAGGGACGCAGAGCGTCCCATGCCGCGGACGCAGAGCGTCCACAACGACGTTCCCACGCAGAGCGTGGGAACGATCAAGAAATCGTAGGGTGGAAAACCGCGCAGCGTTTTCCACCGCTGGGCCCCGGCCCGCCTCCCCAAGGAGAATGCAATGAACGTACTGATCATCGGCAGCGGCGGCCGCGAACACGCCCTGGCCTGGAAAGTGGCGCAGGACTCGCGCGTCGAGAAGATCTTCGTCGCCCCCGGCAACGCCGGCACCGCCCTTGAGCCCAAGTGCGAGAACCTCGACATCGGCGTGCTGGAGCTGGAGCGCCTGGCCGACTTCGCCGCCGCCAACGTGCAGCTGACCATCGTCGGCCCCGAGGCGCCGCTGGTCGCCGGCGTGGTCGACCTGTTCCGCGAGCGCGGCCTGGCGATCTTCGGCCCGACCAAGGGCGCCGCCCAGCTGGAAGGCTCCAAGGCGTTCAGCAAGGACTTCCTCGCCCGCCACAACATCCCCACCGCCGCCTACCAGAACTTCACCGAAGTCGAGCCGGCGCTGGCCTACCTGCGCGCCCAGGCCCTGAAGAACGGCGACGTGCCGATCGTGGTCAAGGCCGACGGCCTGGCCGCCGGCAAGGGCGTGATCGTCGCCCTGACCCTCAGCGAAGCCGAGGCCGCGGTACGCGACATGCTCTCCGGCAACGCCTTCGGCGAGGCCGGCTCGCGGGTGGTGATCGAGGAGTTCCTCGACGGCGAGGAAGCCAGCTTCATCGTCATGGTCGACGGCGAAAACGTGCTGCCGATGGCCACCAGCCAGGACCACAAGCGCGTCGGCGACGCCGACACCGGCCCGAACACCGGCGGCATGGGCGCCTACTCGCCGGCCCCGGTGGTCACCCCGGACGTCCACCAGCGGGTGATGGACGAGATCATCATGCCGACCGTGCGCGGCATGGCGGCCGAGGGCAACGTCTACACCGGCTTCCTGTATGCTGGCCTGATGATCGACAAGAACGGCGCGCCCAAGGTCATCGAGTTCAACTGCCGCTTCGGCGACCCGGAAACCCAGCCGATCATGGTGCGCCTGGAATCCTCGCTGGTGCTGCTGGTCGAGGCCGCCCTGGCCAAGGCGCTGGACAAGGTCGAGGCGACCTGGGACCCGCGGCCGACCGTGGGCGTGGTGCTGGCCGCCGGCGGCTACCCCGGCGACTACGCCAAGGGCGACGTGATCGAAGGCCTCGACGAGGCCGCCGCGCTGGACGGCAAGGTGTTCCATGCCGGCACCGCGCTGGACACCGCCAACCGCATCGTCACCGCCGGCGGGCGCGTGCTGTGCGCCACCGCGATCGGCGCCAGCGTCGCCGACGCCCAGCAGCAGGCCTACCGCCTGGCCGAGAAGATCCGCTGGAGCGGCATGTTCTACCGCCACGACATCGGCTATCGCGCCATCGCCCGCGAGCGCGGCGAAGGCTGATGTCCGCCCTGCCGCCCCTCCTGTGCGGGGCGGCAGGCGCACTTCCCGACATACGGCGACGGCATCCGCGGGCCGTGCTGGCGGCGCCCTCCTGCGCCACGGTTATAATCCGCCCACCCGATTCAGAAGGGATGCCTCGATCGTGCGCCGGCTTCGGAACGCCACTCCCCCCCTGCTCGTCTGCCTGCTGCTGACGACGCCCCTGCTCGGTCGCCTCGCCGTCGATGCCGCCGCGCTCCCCGCCCTCGTCGATCCCGCGCTGCTCCACGGCATGTCCCTCGGCGTGCTGCTGCTGCTCGGCGGCCATCACCTGCTGCGCTTTCTCCAGGCCCGCGAGCGCGATCCGCGCAACCTGCTGCTCGGAGCGGCGAGCGCCGCCGCGCTGCTCGCGACCCTGGCGCTGCCCGCCACCGCGCTGGCCGCCAGCCTGGCCGCGACCCTCGCCGGGGTGCTGCTGTTCCTGCTCAGCCTGTGGCTGCGCGTGTGCCAGCGCCGGCGCATCCACGCGCGCCTCGACGCGCGGCGCGCCGAGGACGCCGACCGCGCCGAGCTGGCCGGCAAGGCCAAGTTCCTCGCCCGCATCAGCCACGAGGTACGCACCCCGCTCAACGGCGTGCTGGGGATGACCGAGCTGCTCCTCGACACGCCGCTGTCGGCCCGCCAGCGCGACTACGTGCAGACCATCCACAGCGCCGGCAACGAGCTGCTGGTGCTGCTCAACGAGATCTTCGACATCAGCGGCCTGGAGTCCGGCGAGATCGAGCTGGACGAGGTGCAGTTCGACCTGCACGCGCTGCTCGACGACTGCCTGGAGATCTTCCGCGCCAAGGCCGAGCTGCAGAAGGTCGAGCTGATCGGCTTCGTCCAGCCGCAGGTGCCGCGCACCCTCAGCGGCGACCCGACGCGCCTGCGCCAGGCGCTGCTCAACCTGCTCGAACACGCCTTCCGGCAGACCGACGAGGGCGAGATCCTGCTGGTCGCCGCGGTCGAGCAGGCCGCCGGCCAGCCGCCGCGCCTGCGCATCGCCGTGCAGGACAGCGGCCGGCCGCTGGGCGAGGCCGAGCGCGAGGCGCTGCTCAACACCCCGCTGCACAGCCGCGACTACCTGGCCGAGAGCCGCCTGGACGGCCACCTCGGGTTGATCATCAGCCGCCAGCTGGCCAGCCTGATGCACGGCGAGTTCGGCCTGGAAAGCGGCAGCGCCCAGGGTTCGACCCTGTGGCTGAGCCTGCCGCTCAAGGCCGACAGCCTCGGCCAGGGCGGCGCCGACAGCGCGCCGCTGCGCGAGGCGCGGGTGCTGGTGGTGGACGACAACGAGACCTGCCGCAAGGTGCTGCTGCAGCAGTGCCAGAGCTGGGGCCTGCAGGCCAGCGGCGCGGCCTCCGGCACCGAGGCGCTGGCGCTGCTGCGCACCAAGGCCAACCTGCGCGAATACTTCGACATCGTCCTGCTCGACCAGGACATGCCCGGCATGAGCGGCCTGCAACTGGCGGCGCGGATCAAGGAAGACCCCTTCGTCAACCACGACCTGCTGCTGGTGATGCTCAGCAACCAGCGCCACGCGCCGAGCAAGGTGGTGGCGCGCAACGCCGGGATCAGCCGCATCCTCGCCAAGCCGGTGGCCGGCTACGCGCTGAAGACCACCCTGGCCGAGGAGCTGGGCCGCGCCCGGCGCCAGGGTGGCGCCGCGCCGCGCCGCGAGCGCGAGGCCGCGGCGCCGGAGGGCTTCCGCATCCTGGTCGCCGAGGACAACAGCATCTCCACCAAGGTGATCCGCGGCATGCTCGGCAAGCTCGACCTCAGCCCCGACCTGGTCGGCAACGGCCGCGAGGCCCTGCAGGCGATGCAGCGCCAGCAGTACGACCTGGTGCTGATGGACTGCGAGATGCCGGTGCTCGACGGCTTCGCCGCCACCGAACAGCTGCGCGCCTGGGAGGCCGCCGAGGGGCGCGCGCGCACCCCGGTGGTGGCGCTCAGCGCGCACATCCTCGACGAGCACAAGGCGCGCGCCCAGCGCGTCGGCATGGACGGGCACATGGCCAAGCCGGTGGAGCTGTCCCAGCTGCGCGCGCTGGTCGAGCACTGGGCGGCGCACAAGGCGCGCCGCCAGGCCGAAGCCGCGCCGTCCTGAGTCCGCCCGTCAGCCGGCCAGGCTCATCCACAGCGGCAGGCTGAGCAGCGCCAGCACGGTGGAGAGGAACACCTGCGAGCCGAGGGTGCGGGTGTCCTCGGGGGTGGTGGCGAAGGCCAGCACGTTGACCCCGGTCGGACAGGCCGCCATCAGCAGCAGCACCGCGCGCGCCGGCGCCGCCAGGCCGAGCAGGGCGCCCAGCCACCAGACCAGCGCCGGGAAGGCCAGCAGCTTGAGCCCGGTGAGCACGAACACCGCCGTCGAGGGATGGAAGCGGTAGCGGCTCAGGCCCATGCCCAGCACCATCAGCGCGCAGGGCAACGCCGCGGCGGCCAGCCAGTCGGCGGTCCGCCACAGCGCCGCCGGCAGCTCCAGCCCCAGCACGTTGACCAGCGCGCCGAGCAGCAGGCCGTTGATGATCGGATTGAACAGGCTCTTCAGCAGGCCGCGCGGCTCGACCCGCTGACCGGTGCCCAGCGCCACGTACAGCGACTGCAGGGAGAACAGCGCCAGGCTGTGGAACACCAGCACGGCGAACAGGTAGACCAGCCGGTCGGCGCCGAGCAGGGCGGTGACCAGCGGGATGCCGATCAGCACGTTGTTCGAGTAGCTGGCCGCCAGCCCCAGCGGACTGGCGCGGCCGCGCCGGCGATGCACCCACAGGTTGACCAGCACGAACACCGCCAGCAACGGCGCGAAATAGGCCAGCAGCAGCACCGGGTCCAGGCCGGCGCCGAGGTCGGCGCGGGCGATGCCGGTGAACAGCAGGGTCGGCATGAACAGCTTGAAGGTCATGGTCGACAGCCCGCCGACCGTCTCGGCGGGCAGCCAGCCGCGCCAGCAGAGCAGATAACCGAGGGCGACCAGCAGGAAGATCGGCACGATGGCCTGGAACACGAGCATCGGCGGCGGACTCCTCAACGGCCAGTGACGCGAAGCGGCCGTCGCGCGGCGCGGCCGGGCGCAGAGCATACGCGCCCGCCGCCGGGCCTGGCGAGCCGCCGCCCGTTGCCGGAAGCGTGCCGGCGCGCCATCGCTGCGTCAGTCGACCAGGCGCAGACGACCCTGCATCAGCCCGCCATGACCGGGGAAGGAGCAGAAGAAACGGTACTGCTCGCCGGGCTGCAGGCGCGACACGGCGAAGGTCACCGCCTGCGACTCGCCGCCGCCGAGCAGCCGGCTGGCGGCGATCACCCGCGCATCGCCGGGCTGCACGAAGCCGTTGGCGAAGCCGCCGAGCAGGCCGCTGTCGTGGACCGCCGGCAGGTCGGCGGCGCGCACCAGCACCCAGTTGTGGCCCATCCGGGTCTTTTCCTGGGTGCCGCTGTGGCGCAGGTTGACGGTGAACTCGCGGCAGCTGCGGCTGACCTCGATCAGCTCGCGGTCGTAGGCGATGCGGTCGCTGGCTTCGAGGTCGACGCTGCAGGGCGGGGCCGCCCACAGGGGCAGGCTGCACAGGCCGAGCAGGCCGGCGACGAGGGAGGGGCGGATCACGAAGGCCTCCGGGGGCGAGGGAAAACGGCTGACCAGCAGACCCCGGCGGCGCCCGGCGAGTTCCGCCGTCCCGACTATCGGCGCGATACAGCCAATCAACGGGCGCCGGCCCGCCGCGCGGCGGACAATCGGCCTACCGCCCCCTGTCACGGAGTCGCCGCCATGAACCTCCTACCGCTGTTCGACCGCCTGCTGGCCTGCTACGCCTGCGCCAGTTGCGGCTGCGCCGTCGACGACTGACCCGGCGCGCGCGGCGCGAGCGGGTCGATCAGGCCCAGCACGCAGGCCATGCCGACCAGATCGCTGAGGCGCTCGGCCTGCATGCGCTTCATCACCCGCGCGCGGTACAGGTCGACGGTCTTCACGCTGATCCCCAACTGCTCGGCGATCTCCCGACTGGTGTAGCCCTGCACCAGCGGCAGCAGTACGTCGCGCTCGCGCGGGGTCAGGCCGTCCAGCCGCGCCCGCAGCGCCGCGCCGCCCTGCTGGCGACGCAGCCGCTCGGCGTGGCGGCGCAGCGCCTGCTGCACGCTGTCCAGCAGCTGCTGCTCGTTGCAGGGCTTTTCCAGGAAGTCGCAGGCGCCAGACTTGAAGGCGCGCACCACGATGGGCACGTCGGCGTGGCCGCTGACGAAGATCACCGGCAGGTCGAGGCCGCGCGCGCGCAGCTCCTCCTGCACGTTCAGCCCGCCCATCCCCGGCATCCGCACATCGAGCAGCACGCAGGCCGGGCGCGCGGCGTCGCAGGCCTCCAGGAAGGCCCGGCCGCTGGTGAACGGCAGAGCCTTGAGGCCCACCGACTCCAGCAGCCAGACGGTCGAATCGAGCATTCCCTGGTCGTCGTCGACCACATACACCACCTGCTCCTGCATCAAACTCATCGTGACTCCTGTTGTGATTGGGGGTGCTCGCCGCCGGCCAGCGGCAGCCGGCACAGCAGGCGCAGGCCGCGGGGCCGGCGCTCGGCGCACAGCTCGCCGCCGAAGCCCTCGACGATCGAGCGGCTCATCGACAGGCCCAGGCCCAGGCCGTCGGCCTTGCTGGTGTAGAACGGGGTGAACAGGTGCGCCAGCGCCGCCTCGCTCACCCCCGGCCCCTGGTCATCGACGCTGATCCACAGGCGCTGGCCGTCGGCCTCGACGCCGGCCGCCAGGCGGATGCGCGAGGCGGCGTGCGGATGGGTCTCGCGGTTGGCGTCGATGGCGTTGCGCAGCAGGTTGAGCAGCACCTGTTCGAGCAGCACCCGGTCGGCGTAGACCGGCGGCAGATTGTCCGGCAGATGCTCGCCGATCGCCACCCGACTGTTGTCCGCCTCCCAGGCGCACAGGCGCACCGCCTCGCGCGCCACCGCGGCGACATCCAGCGCCTGCAGGCGCCGCTGGCCCTTGCGCAGGAAGGCGCGCAGGCGGCGGATCACCGCCGAGGCGTGGTTGGCGTGGGCGGTGATCCGCTCCAGCCCCTCGGCGACCCGCGCCAGCGCCTGCGGGTTGTCCGCCGCGCCCTGCAGGTAGCGCTGGCTGGCGCTGGCGTAGTTGACCACCGCGGCCAGCGGCTGGTTGATCTCGTGGGCGATCCCCGAGGCCAGCTCGCCGAGGGTGACCAGCCGCGCGGTGTGCGCCAGCTCGTCCTGGTGGCGGCGCACCTGCGCCTCGCGCAGCTCGCGCTCGGTCATGTCGCGGGCCACCAGCGAGAAGTAGCCGCCGCTGGCGCCGGCGTGGGCCAGCAGCACCAGCGACAGCGGCAGCGACTCGGCGGCGCCCGGCGGGTGCAGGCGCATGTCGCTCTCCCACGCCCCGCTGCGCTCGGCGCAGGGCAGGCCGGTCTCCAGCAGGCGCTGCAGGTCGCGGCCATCGAGCAGGCTGGCCAGCGGCGGCGCGTCCTGCCCTTCGGCCAGACCCAGGGTGCGCCGCGCCGACTGGTTGAGGTAGGTGATGGCGCCGCGGCGGTCGATGAACAGCACCAGGTCGGTGGTCGCCTCGATCACCTCGGCCAGGCGCCGGCGCACCTCCTCGCCCTGCACCCGCGCGCTGATGTCGCGCGACACGCTGACGATCTCCACCACCGCACCGGTGTAGGTCTCGCGGATCGCCCGGCAGGCGCTCTCGAACCACAGGTAGTGGCCGTCGCGGTGGCGCAGGCGGTAGCTCAGGGTGTGGTAGCCGCGCAGCTCCAGGGCCTCGCCGGCCAGGCGCATCAGCGCCACGTCGTCGGGGTGCAGCAGCGCGCGCAGGCGGCTGCCGCGCAGCTGCTCGGGCCAGTAGCCGAGCAGCGTCCAGGACGCCGGCGAGGCGTCGAGGAAGCGCCCGTCGGGGGTGTGCCGGGAGATCAGGTCGGTGGTGTTCTCGATGATCAGCCGGTACAGACGCCGCGCCTGGGCCGCCTCGCGCTCGTTGCCGAGGCGCTCGCTGGCGTCGTGGCCGCGCACCAGCACCCGCGCGGCGCCGGCGGGCACGAAGCGCCACAGCAGGGTACGCGCGCCCAGCGCCACGCTCACCGGGCCGACCGCGCGGCGCTGGCCGAGGCAGGCGCGCAGCAGCGGCAGGTGGTTGACCGGCAGCAGCGCCTCGACCCGTTCCAGGCCGCAGTCCCGGCACAGCCGGTGGGCGGCTAGGTTGAGGTCGAGCAGGCGGCCGTCGGCGTCCAGCAGCAGGCTGGCCTCGTCGTCGCCGCCGAGCACCGGCGAAGGCTGCAGCTGGGCGCGGGCCAGCTGCAGGCAGGCGCCGAGCAGCTCGCCGAGCCAGCGGCCGAGGCCGGCGCCCGGCGCCTCGTCCAGCACCAGCAGCAACAGGCCGGGCTGCCCCGGCGCCAGTTCGACGGCCAGCGCCAGCCCGGCACGGATGCCGGCGCGACGCAGGCGTCCGGCCAGCCAGCAGGGCAGTTCGAGCAGCGCCGCCACGGCGATCTCGCCCTGCGCGGCGAGCCGCGCGCGCAGCGCCGCATCGCTGGCCTGCAGCGGGTCGCCCGGCCCCGGCGGCAGGCGCTCGCCGCTGCCCAGCTCGGCGTAGGTGCCGGTGCCCGCCTGCCAGGCCAGGCAGTAGGCCTGCCGCACCTCGTCGTGGCTCAGCGCCAGGCGGCGCAGCGCATCGGCCAGCGCCGCGCCCCCGGCTCCTTCGCCGGCCAGGCGCAGCAGCCCGGTCAGCGCCGGAGAGGCCGTCCAGCCCGGCTGCGAGCCCTGTTTCACGTCTTCCGCCATGCCGGTCGCCTTTTAGGTATTTCTACTAGATAGTACAGGAAATAAACCTATACACATTTCAAGATTGCCCGGTTATGCTCGGGTCAAGCCACCACAGGAGTGTGGTGCCGCGGGTCTTCGGATGGCTGCGCCGTGTCGAGGACCGAACCAGAGAGCTAACAAACAGCCAGCGGATATCGCCATGTCGATCTATGAACAAGGGCTCGCGCAAGCCCCGGTAAACCATATCGCCCTCACCCCGCTCGGGTTCCTCGAACGCAGCGCGGCCATCTATCCCGAACGCACCGCGGTGATCCACGGCGCCATCCGCCACACCTGGGCGCAGACCTACCAGCGCTGCCGCCGGCTGGCCTCGGCGCTGGCCGGGCGCGGCATCGGCAAGGGCGATACCGTGGCGGTGATGCTACCCAACATCCCCGCCATGCTCGAAGCCCACTTCGGCGTGCCGATGACCGGCGCGGTGCTCAACACCCTCAACGTGCGCCTGGATGCCGAGGCCATCGCCTTCATGCTGCAGCACGGCGAAGCCAAGGCGCTGATCGCCGACCGCGAATTCTTCGACGTGATCCACGCCGCCCTGGGCATGCTCGGCCGGCCGATCCTGGTGATCGACGTCGACGACCCGGAATACGGCGAGGGCCAGCCGGTCAGCAATCTCGACTACGAAACCCTGCTGGCCGAGGGCGATCCCGAGTTCGCCTGGGCCTGGCCCGAGGACGAGTGGCAGGCGATCAGCCTCAACTACACCTCCGGCACCACCGGCAACCCCAAGGGCGTGGTCTACCACCACCGCGGCGCCTACCTCAACGCCCTCGGCAACCAGATGACCTGGGCCATGGGCCACCACCCGGTGTACCTGTGGACCCTGCCGATGTTCCACTGCAACGGCTGGTGCTACCCCTGGACGGTCACCGCGCTGGCCGGCACCCACGTCTGCCTGCGCCGGGTCGACCCGCAGAAGATCCTCACCCTGATCCGCGAGCACCGCGTCAGCCACCTGTGCGGCGCGCCCATCGTGCTCAACGCGCTGGTCAACATGCCCGACTCGGCCAAGGCGGCCATCGACCACCCGGTGCAGGCCATGGTCGCCGGCGCCGCGCCGCCGGCCAAGGTGATCGGCGCGGTGGAGGAAATGGGCATCCAGGTCACCCACGTCTACGGCCTCACCGAGGTCTACGGCCCGGTCACCGTGTGCGCCTGGCACGAGGAATGGGACGCCCTGTCGCTCGACGAGCGGGCGCGGATCAAGGCCCGCCAGGGCGTGCGCTACCCGACCCTGGAAGGGGTGATGGTCGGCGATCCGAAGACCCTCGAACCGGTGCCGCGCGACGGCGAGACCATCGGCGAGATCTTCATGCGCGGCAACACGGTGATGAAGGGCTACCTGAAGAACCCCACCGCCACCGGCGACGCCTTCGCCGGCGGCTGGTTCCACACCGGCGACCTCGCCGTCTGCCACCCCGACGGCTACGTGGAGATCAAGGACCGCCTCAAGGACATCATCATTTCCGGCGGCGAGAACATCTCCACCATCGAGGTGGAGGGCGTGCTGTACCGCCACCCGGCGGTGCTGGAAGCGGCGGTGGTGGCCCGTCCCGACGAGAAATGGGGCGAGACGCCCTGCGCCTTCGTCACCCTCAAGCAGGGCCACGAGGCCGATCAGGCGGAAATCATCGCCTTCTGCCGCGAGCACCTGGCGCACTTCAAGATCCCCCGCACCGTGGTGTTCGACGCCCTGCCCAAGACCTCCACCGGCAAGATCCAGAAGTACGTGCTGCGCGACTGGGCCCGCGCCCTCTGATTCACGGCCGGCGCGTGCGCCGGCCCCGTTCCGATCATAACGACAACCGGCAGCGACACGCCCGGCGGGCGCCGGCTGCCAACGGAGAAGACATGCAACTGTACAACCGCAAGGACGGCGACGAGCAACCGTACTGGCCCCTCGGCCCGTTCAAGGTGCGCCTGCCCTTCGTCCACTACCGCTGGGAAACCGCGGAAATGCTCCAGGCGCTGATCATGTTCGTGGTCAGCCTGGCGATGATCCCGCTGCTGCAGAAGTACCTCGGCCTGCCATACGAGGTGGCGCTGGCCTACGTGGTGGTCTGCGGCATCGGCTTCATGCTGCCGGCGCTGCTCGGCGTGCCGCTGGTGCCCGGCTGGATCACCCCCGGCATCCCGGTGGTGCTGCTGTTCCTCGGTGACTACGAGCCGGGCCCGCAGGCCATCCAGGCGCTGTTCGCCCTGCAGATCCTGGTGTTCTTCATCTTCCTGATCCTCGGCATCACCCGCCTGGGCAGCGCCATGGTGCGCATCGTGCCCAACTCGATGAAGGGCGGGATCATCATCGGCGCCGGCATCGCCGCGCTGATCGGCGAGATCGACGCCGGCGGACGCCTGGCCAACACGCCGATCTCCCTGGTGCTGGGCAGCCTGATCTGCCTGTACCTGATGTTCTCGGTGTCGTTCAAGGGCCTCACCGAGCGGGTGCCCTTCGCCCGCAAGATCGTCAACTACGGCATGGTGCCGGGGATGATCGTGGCGATCCTCACCGGCATCGCGGTCGGCGAGTACCCGATGCCCGACGTCAAGTGGGGCATCACCGCGCCCGACTTCGCCGGCATGTGGGCCTACCTGCCGTTCAGCGTCGGCTTCCCCGAAGCCAAGGTGTTCCTGCTCGCCGTGCCCACCGCGGTGATCGCCTACATCATCGCCTTCGGCGACATCATCGTCGGCCAGTCGCTGATGCAGCGCGCCGACGAGCTGCGCACCGACGAGAAGATCGAGAACAACGTCGACCGCATCCACCTGGTCACCGCCCTGCGCAACGCCCTGCACGCCTTCTTCGCCCCCTACCCGGGCCTGGCCGGGCCGCTGTGGACCGCCGTGGCGGCGACCATGGCCGAGCGCTACAAGTACGGCCGCAAGGCCATGGAGTCGATCTACAGCGGCGCCGGCACCTTCTGGATCACCGGCTTCCTCGCCCTGTTCGTGCTGCCGCTGGTGAGCTTCTTCCAGCCGGTGCTGCCGATCGCCCTGTCGCTGACCCTGGTGCTCACCGGCTACATCTGCCTGATGGTCGGCTTCGAGCAGCTGGAGAACAACACCGAGCGCGGCATCGCCGGCACCATGGGCGTGGTCCTCGCCGTCTACGGCGCCGGCTGGGGCCTGGCCACCGGCGCGGTGCTGTATATCCTGGTCGAGCGCACCCACCTGCTGCGCTTCGCCTCGGTGCGCGGCAAGCAGCCGGCGCCCGGCGCGGAAACCGAGTAACCCCGCGCGGCTCCCGCCGGCGGGGGCCGCGTCAACCGTCCTGCAGGTCGGGTACGAAAGACCGGATCTTTCGTACCCGACCCGAATACGGCGCCTGCCGCCGACTTGTCCACAGAGGTCCGCTATGCCCGAATTCAACGCCCCCCTGCGCGACATGCGCTTTGTGCTCCACGAAGTCTTCGACGCCCCGAGCCTGTGGGCGCGCCTGCCGGCGCTCAGCGAGACGGTGGATGCCGATACCGCCGACGCCATCCTCGAAGAAGCCGCCAAGGTCACCGGCCAGCTGGTCGCCCCGCTCAGCCGCAACGGCGACGAGGAAGGCGCGCAGTTCGAGGCCGGCGCGGTGCGCACCCCGGCCGGCTTCAAGGAGGCCTACGCCACCTACATCGACGGCGGCTGGGTGGGTCTGGCCGGCAACCCCGCCTACGGCGGCCTGGGCATGCCCAAGATGCTCGCCGTGCAGTTCGAGGAGATGCTCTACGGCGCCGACTCCAGCTTCGCCCTGTACTCGGCGCTGACCTCCGGGGCCTGCCTGGCGATCGACGCCCACGCCAGCGAGGAGCTCAAGAGCACCTACCTGCCGCGCCTGTACAGCGGCGAATGGGCCGGCACCATGTGCCTGACCGAGCCGCACTCGGGCAGCGACCTGGGCCTGCTGCGCACCCGCGCCGAACCGCGCGCCGACGGCAGCTACGCCCTCACCGGCACCAAGATCTTCATCACCGGCGGCGAGCAGGACCTCACCGCCAACATCGTCCACCTGGTGCTGGCGCGCCTGCCCGACGCGCCGCCCGGCTCGCGCGGCATCTCGCTGTTCCTGGTGCCCAAGTTCCTGGTCGAGGCCGACGGCAGCCTCGGCGCGCGCAACCCGGTGCACTGCGGCTCCATCGAGCACAAGATGGGCATCAAGGCCTCGGCCACCTGCGTGATGAACTTCGACGGCGCCGTCGGCTACCTGGTCGGCGAGCCGAACCGCGGCCTCGCCGCCATGTTCACCATGATGAACTACGAGCGCCTGTCGATCGGCATCCAGGGCATCGGCTGCGCCGAGGCCTCCTACCAGAACGCCGTGGCCTACGCCCGCGACCGCCTGCAGGGCCGCGCACCGGGCGGCGCCGCGGCGCCGGAGAAGAGCGCCGACCCGATCATCGTGCACGCCGACGTGCGGCGCATGCTGATGACCATGAAGGCGCTCACCGAGGGCGGCCGCGCCTTCTCCACCTACGTCGGCCAGCAGCTCGACCTGGCCAAGTTCGCCGAGGACGACGAGGAGCGCGGCGCCGCCGAGGCCATGGTCGCCCTGCTCACCCCGATCGCCAAGGCGTTCTTCACCGACACCGGACTGGAAAGCTGCATCCACGGCCAGCAGGTGTTCGGCGGCCACGGCTACGTGCGCGAATGGGGCCAGGAACAGCTGGTGCGCGATGCGCGCATCGCGCAGATCTACGAAGGCACCAACGGCATCCAGGCCCTCGACCTGCTCGGCCGCAAGCTGGTGGCCAACCGGGGCGCCGGCCTGCGGCAGTTCGCCGCCGAGGTGCGCGCCTTCGTCGACAGCCCGGACGGCGTGGGCCAGCCGTTCGGCGACGAACTGCTCGACGCCCTGAACCGTCTCGAAGCCGTCAGCGACTGGCTGCTGGAACAGGCCGCCGACGATCCGGCGGCGGTCGGCGCCGCCGCGGTGGACTACCTGCACCTGTTCGGCTACGTCGCCTACGCCTACATGTGGGCGCGCATGGCCAGCGTCGCCGAGCGCCGCCGCGCCGACGACGAGGCCTTCTACGGCGCCAAGCTGGCCACCGCGCAGTTCTACTTCTCCCGCCTGCTGCCGCGCATCCACTCGCTGGAAGCGGCGATCCGCGCCGGCAGCGCCTCGCTGTACGGCCTCGGCGCCGAGCAGTTCTGAACCAGACCCGCGCCCGAACGGGCGCGGGGCACGCTTTCCCCTTGAGCGTCTTGCGCGGCCTGCGCCGCGCCTTTTTATTCCTGCGGGACGGCCCCCGGCCGCCCGCCCACCGGAGAAACACCATGCGCGAAGTCGTCATCGTCGCCGCCACCCGCACCGCCATCGGCGCCTTCCAGGGCAGCCTGGCCGGCGTTCCCGCCGCCGACCTGGGCGCCTGCGTGATCCGCCAGCTGATCGCCCAGACCGGCCTCGATCCGGCCCAGGTCGACGAGGTGATCCTCGGCCAGGTGCTCAGCGCCGGCTGCGGCCAGAACCCGGCGCGCCAGGCCGCGATGCGCGCCGGCCTGCCCCACACCGTCCCCGCGATGACCCTCAACAAGGTCTGCGGCTCCGGCCTCAAGGCCGTGCAGCTCGGCGCCCAGGCCATCGCCTGCGGCGACGCCGAGATCGTCATCGCCGGCGGCCAGGAGAACATGAGCCAGGCGCCCTACCTGCTGCCCGCCGCGCGCACCGGCCTGCGCCTGGGCCATGGTCAGGCCCTCGACAGCCTGCTCCACGTCGGCCTGTGGGACGCCTTCCACGACTACCACATGGGCATCACCGCGGAGAATCTGGTCGAGCAGTACGGCCTGTCCCGCGAGGAGCAGGACGCCTTCGCCGCCCGCTCCCAGCAGCGTGCCGCCGCCGCCCAGGCCGCCGGCCGCTTCGTCGCCGAGATCGCCCCGCTGAGCATCGCGCAGAAGAAGGGCGAGCCGCTGGTGTTCGCCGTCGACGAACAGCTGCGCCCGCAGAGCGGCGCCGAGGCGCTGGCCAAGCTGCGCCCGGCGTTCAAGAAGGACGGCACGGTCACCGCCGGCAACGCCTCGACCCTCAACGACGGCGCCGCCGCGGTGCTGCTGATGAGCGCCGAGAAGGCCGACGCCCTGCGCCTGCCGGTGATGGCGCGGATCGCCGCCTCGGCCAGCGCCGGGGTCGATCCGGCGATCATGGGCATCGGCCCGGTGTTCGCCACCTGCCGCGCGCTGGAAAAGGCCGGCTGGAGCCTGGAGCAGCTCGACCTGATCGAGGCCAACGAGGCCTTCGCCGCCCAGGCCCTGGCGGTCGGCCGCGAGCTGCACTGGGACGACGCCAAGGTCAACGTCAACGGCGGCGCCATCGCCCTCGGCCATCCGATCGGCGCCTCCGGCTGCCGCGTGCTGGTCAGCCTGCTGCACGAGATGCAGCGCCGCGACGCCAAGCGCGGCCTGGCCACCCTGTGCATCGGCGGCGGCCAGGGCGTCGCCCTGGCGGTCGAGCGCGACTGACGCCCGCCGCCTGTCGATAACAACAACAAGGAACCCGACCCATGCGAAGCCTGACCACCCTGCCCGGCAACAGCCAGAAACTCGACGGCGGCGCCATGTTCGGCAATGCCCCGCGCGCCCTCTGGGAGCGCTGGATGAGCGCCGACGCCCTGCACCGCATCGACCTCGGCTGCCGCGCCCTGCTGGTGCGCGAGGACGAGCGCAACGTGCTGGTCGAGACCGGCATCGGCGCCTTCTTCAGCCCCGAACTGAAGGAGCGCTACGGCGTGCAGGAAAGCCGCCATGTGCTGCTCGACAACCTCGCCGCCCAGGGCCTGTCCGACGCCGACATCGACGTGGTGGTGCTCACCCACCTGCACTTCGACCACGCCGGCGGCCTGCTCGCCCCCTGGCAGGCGGACCAGCCGCCGCGCCTGCTGTTCCCCAACGCGCGTTTCGTCACCGGCCGCCGCCAGTGGCAGCGCGCGATGGCGCCGCACGCCCGCGACCGCGCCTCCTACATCCCCGAGCTGCTCGAACTGCTCGAAGCCAGCGGCCGCCTGGAACTGCTCGACGACGGCGCGAGTTCGCCGACCCTCGGCGCCGACTGGCGCTTCCATGTCAGCGACGGCCACACCCCGGGGCAGCTCCTGCCCGAGGTGCGGATGCCCGGCGGCCCGGTGGTGTTCGCCGGTGACCTGATCCCCGGCGCGCCCTGGGTGCACCTGCCGATCACCATGGGCTACGACCGCTTCCCGGAAGGGCTGATCGAGGAGAAGACCGCGCTGCTGGAAGACCTGCTGGCGCGCAATGGCCGGCTGGTGTTCACCCACGACCCCAAGGTGGCAATGGGCCGGGTGATGCGCGATGCCAAGGGCAAGTTCGG
>RRZU012073579.1_pt1 | contig 38413 bp, 32 predicted proteins | sample 2165561 | NCBI WGS metagenome assembly RRZU01 (sample SAMN10456909, study PRJNA506462) | wastewater metagenome | isolation source: wastewater sludge | place: USA: Moscow, Idaho | reverse complement strand
GCTTAGCTTTTGGAAAATGTTCAAGAATAAAGAAAATTATTCTTGTTTTTGTTTGTAGAACGCTATCACGAGACGCAATAAATATTTTGATTAACGGAGCGTGCGTATTCACAGCTAGAGGCATTTTTATATTGAGCGCCTTTTGGGGTGGCTCATAGTTTGTTTAAGTCCTCGTTATATTTATCGAAGCTCATATTAATCATAAGCCATTCATGGGGTGTTTTCGTCACCAATACTTTTGTTTAGCACTGCTTTGATTTTTTAATTCATGTAATTGGATACCAATGTGGGCGAGAGAAGGTAAGGAAGCAGGTATCGCCAACGCTGTAGCTTGCATCATGTCGAGTTTTTTGTATTCTGACTTCAACATCCCCCTCCAGCATGACTCGGTAGTCAATGATTTCACCCAAATAGGATTTGCGAACAACGGTGGCCTTTATACCTTGATCACCGGTAAATTCGATTTCAGAAGGTCTTGCTGCAAGAAAGCCTTCTCCGGCTTTAATAATTTCAGGGGAAGGTGCAGCGCCATTGGGGAAGTTATAAATTTCGCTTCCAATAGACATTGTCTTATCCGTTAGTTTTGTCTTGATAAAACAGGATAATCCAATAAATTCGAAAACGAAGCGATTGGTTGGTTTTCCGTAGACTTCTAGCGGTGTTCCGATTTGTTGGACAACACCCTGTTTCATGACCAATATGCGGTCGGATAGGGCCATGGCTTCTGATTGGTCATGGGTCACGTAGAGGATAGAAAAATCGAAACGGCGTTGGAGATCTTTGATTTCAAACCGCATTTCTTCTCGTAAATGAGGGTCCAGACTTGAAAGTGGTTCATCAAGCAGCATTACGTCAGGTCGAATAGCTAATGCCCGGGCAAGGGCGACACGCTGTTTGCCTCCACCAGAAAGATCGTTGGGACTACCATCTGCAACGGAAAGAAGATTGGTATGTTTCAATGCTTCTGTGGTACGGGAGAGGATTTCCTCTTTCTGAACTTTGCGTATTCGTAATGGAAAGGCGACATTTTCAAAGACCGACATATGAGGCCAGACTGCAAAAGCCTGAAACACCATGCCAAAGTTGCGTTGTTCGGGAGGTAAATAATATTTTTGACTTGAAGAGGAGAGTAGCTTGTTTCCTGAGCGAATTTCACCTTCATCTAAGTCTTCAAATCCGGCAACCATGCGTAAGGTAGTTGTTTTGCCGCAACCAGAAGGGCCTAGCATGGCTACGCATTCCCCTTTGTCGATTTGTAGATTCAGGTTGTCGACGGCAATGACTTTGCCAAAACGCTTTGTTACCTGGTTCAGGTCAATATGAGTCATGGTTGTTCTTACTCCTTACTTTGCCGTTTTACCGGTCACAAGCTTTTTGACTACTCCTTCACCAATCACAATAATGATTAAAGCGATTGCTGCAAGAGCGGCCGAATAGACCGTTTCACCATCTTCATTAAGGGTGTAGATAGCCACGCCGAGGGTTCTGGTCGTTGGACCATAAAGCAGTACAGAAACCGTTAATTCCCGTAAGGCAGGTAAAAAGATCAGGAAAAACGCAGCAACCATGCCTGGGCGAACCAGCGGTATAACAATATCCCGTAAGGCTTGCCCCATAGAAGCGCCAGAAGCTCGGGCTGCCTCTACGAGAGAATCATGGACCTGTTCTAGTGCGGCAGAGTTTGCTTTGAGAGAGAAGGCCATATAGCGGGCAATATAGGCCACTAGAATAATCCATACCGTGTTGTAAATATTGATGCCAAACTTGCCGCTCCACGCCAGGATGACGCCAAGGGCAATAACTGAGCCCGGTACTGAAAAGGGGAGCATGCCTAAAAACTCGAGGAAGCCCTTGCCTCTTACTTTCATTTTAACGATGACGTAGGAAATAATGACACCACAAAACATGGTGATTAATGCCGCTGTGAGCCCAAGAGAAAGACTATTCCAGATAGAGTCACGCGTCAGCTCCCATTCAAATAGGATGTATTTAAAATTATCCAGCGTCATGTTCTCAAATGTGAGGGGCAGGCCATAGGTTTTTAGCGCACCCACACCAAAAATCGTAGCCGTTGGCACAACGATCGTGATGAAAATGTAAATTACACAAAAGATTAACATCGGCGTTCTCAAAACGCCCAGCTTAAGCTCTGTCGGCCGGAAACTTTTACCAGCAATAATCTGATATTTGCCTTTAGACAGTATTCGATTCTGAACCCAAAGAATGATGGCAGCCGTTGTTACCAATACCATTGAAAGTACTGTCGCTGTTCGAATAGAGTTCCAGCTTCCCGCACTTTGGTGGATTTTTTCATAAATTAGGGTTGGAATGTTATAGATGCCAACTTCCATGCCAATGACCGCTACCGTACCAAAATGCGCCATAGAGTAAAGGCAAATCAGTAATGCGCCAGAAACAATGGACGGCATGATGAGCGGGATGGTGATTTTGCGTGTAATGGTAAAGAGGCTTGCCCCGGAAATTCGCGCAGATTCTTCTAGGGTGGGATCCATCCGCTCTAACGCGCCACTTACTTGAATAAATACGAAGGGAAATAAATACATTGTTTCAATCAGAATGATTCCCGCATAGCTATAGATATTGAAGAGAGGGGAATCAAAACCTAATGTATCGACCCAGAAACGGTTGATATAGCCTGCACGGGGAGAAAGCAGCATTTTCCAGGCCAGCGCACCAATAAAGGCCGGCAGCATGAATGGAACAAGGAACATCAACTTCATCGTCTTTTTGAACGGTAGGTCTGTGCGGGTCACTAGCCAAGCAAAAAAAGTCCCGACTAAAGTTCCTGTGATCGTTACGCCACCGGCCAGCACAAGCGAGTTGCCCAATGCCTTAAAGGTTTCCGGATTGGTGAGGACTTTAATGACATCTGCTACATTAAATGCACCATTCACCCAGAATGCGTTAAAAAAGATGAGTATCATCGGGATACCCACAACAATCACCAAAATAGCTGTTGCTAGTCCAAACAACACCTCTGGTGCGCCGAAGCGAGATTCTGTCTTTACACTCATTTATTCACCTTGTTCTCAACGAGAATTTCGCCATCGAACCAAGTTACCGCTGCCAGATTGACAACGCAGTCTTCACCTTCAGTAAACAGTAAACCTTGATCTACACAGACATGACTAGGTGAGGCTGCCCTGACCATGATGCCGCCAATATCGATTAAAAAATCAAACTGAGCACCCAGGAAACTGACTCGCTTGATTTTGGCCCGCATCCCCATCCCTTCACGCGAAAGAATGACATCACCTGGGCGAAAGCCTCCGGTTACGACTTCCCCCGATTTATCGGGTGGAGTGCCAACCCATTCAGTTTGGGAATTTGCTGCTCCTGCATAAAGCTGATTTTCTCTGCGGCGAACGGGTAGGTAATTGGCAACACCCAAAAAGCGAAATACGTAGTCATCTGCAGGTTTTTCATAGATGTCTTCTGGCGTACCGATTTGGCGCAACTGACCTTTTTCATCCATAACCGCCACGCGATCAGCAATGGCTAGTGCAATTTCCTGATCATGCGTTACGTAGAGAATAGTCACGCCAAGTTTTTGTTGCAATGCTTTAATTTCAAAGCGCATCTCTTCGCGCAGATTGGCATCAAGATTATTGAGTGGCTCATCAAGCAATAGGAGCTTTGGCTCTGAAATTAATGCTCTGGCTAATGCTACTCGTTGCTGTTGCCCCCCTGAAAGCTGCGATGGCAAACGCTGATCTAACCCCTTTAATCCCACGAGATCAACGGCATTCATGGTTCTTGTTTTAAGATCATGCTCCGCTGTTCCTGCGAGTTTGAGTGGGTAAGCAATGTTGTCAAACACGGTCATATGCGGCCATACAGCGTAATCCTGAAACACCATGCCCAGCGTGCGCTTATCTGGGGGAACCATGGTGCCATCTGCTGGATGAGTAACTACCCTGTTATCGATTGAAATCATGCCAGCATCGGCTTTTTCAAAACCGGCAATCAAACGCATCAAGACGGTTTTGCCACAGCCAGAGGGGCCGAGCAGCGTAAAACATTCCCCATCTTTAAGTTCAAGGTCGAAAGAGGAAAGAACCGTCTTGTTCGCGTAACGCTTGGTTATACCTTTGATTTGGACTGTCGCCATGATATTTAGGCTATTTCTTTTGCATGATGTCAGTGAATTTTTTGATAACAGGCTCTTTCTCAGACATTATTTTTGAGTAGTCTATTTTAATGGCACGCTTTGTCGCCTCTTCAGCCGATGGAAGTTTAAAACGCTCTGGAATTTGTACGTCACTGCGTACTGGAATGGTGCCTTCGTTAGCAATAATTTGCTGTCATTCTTTTGATAGGACAAAGTCTATGAATTTTTTGGCAGCATTTTCATTCACGGTTCCCTTCATAATCGCGATGGGGCTTGGTAGAACAAGCATTTCTTTGGGGAAAGCCAGTCCCAATGTAGCACCTTTATCGATTTTATCTAGCGCAATGTAATCGACCCCCAACGCCGCGACTAGATCACCAGAGGCAGTATCATCGATCACTTGCCCTGAGCCCTTGCCCATCTTTGCGCCATTTGCATGTAGTGCTTCGAAATACTCCCAGCCGAAAGATTGTGCTAATAGCGCAATACTTACATAGGCTGTACCAGAAAGGGCTGGGTTAGCAATTCCGTAAACATCTTTATATTCTGGTTTTTTAAGGTCATCCCAGCTTTGAGGGGGTTCTTTAATTTTGCGTGTGTTATAAACAATGCCAAGAGTGCCCAAGCGAACAGCAGTAAAAGAACCATCATAATCAGGCAAAGGCTGGATCAGAGACTTGATTTCAGCTGGAATATAAGGCTGGAGTTGCCCTCGGGATTTGAGTTGATAAAAGTCAGGCATCTCGCTTGTCCACAAGACGTCCGCAAGCACTTTTCCGGACTCGCGCTCAGCGGCTAACTTCGCCATAATTTTGCCTGCACCAGCAACTTGGAAATCAAGTTTGACTTCGGGGTGCTTCTGAGCAAACCCTTTTTTTAGTTCATTGGATAGTGAATCTTTGATCGATGTATAAACGTATAACTTTTCTTGCGCATAGGCATTGAGAGAGAATAAGCCTACTGCAATGGCTGCTGCACATAATTTCATTGTTGAACGTGTCATGGCTATTTTCCTTTTCCTGATCAGTAAGACTTTTAGGCTGCTTAGTAATCAAACTTGTCGGGGAAGTCTCACGGATTTTTTCTTCTTCGTCAATAGTTTTGTAGCATATTAAAAGTAAATCTAGCATTTGATTATGGGCGTAGAGTGAAACGTTTTTAAATGCTTTTTAAATAAAGTGCTTAATAAACTAAGCCTTATTTAAAACCTAGATGAGTTTGAAAAGAGGTTTATATGGAAGTACTGCGAAAATGTCATGATATAAATAATCACAAATTGCGAAAGTAGCTAGCTTATCCGTCAGTGATTCTTGATTGAGCGTGGACATCCGTTTGCCAGCGAAGCGAATTTTCTCGATCAAGTTGGCTATGTCGTTGAACGGATATGTTAAACCTCTCTTCCCAGACGCTGGTATCGCCGTTCAAATGCTTCTTCGCCGCCTTCCATCACCTGACAGACTTTGCGGCGCATGGACTGATCCTGCAAGGAGCCGGTTTGCTTTACATGGCATTGGTGGTTGAAACCCAGTGCGTAGATTAACTCCGCATCACCATTGACCACGATGTTGGGGTTGTGGGTCACGATGATGAGCTGACGGCGCAGTTCGTTGCTGCGGATCTGTTGCACGACCAGTCCGTAGATCAGGTGGTTGTCCAAGTCATCTTCTGGTTGGTCGAGCACAAGGGGTTCATTGCCGTGCGCCAGCAGGAAGGCCAGCATGGCCGCCGCGCGCTGCCCGGCGGACGCTTGGCCGATGGACTGAAAGTCCTGCCCGTCTCCTTTGCGGCTGTACTCGACCTGCAGACCGTCTTCGGGGAATCAGCACAGGATGTGATCGGTGAACTCCGGGCGCTTGCCGGCTTCCGCTTTTGTTGGTGAGTAATAAAGGGGTGAGCAAGTCACCCCAAGGATAAGATCTATTCTGTTAGACCACAATGATTGTATTTAAGTCGGTTGAATTTACTCAACCGTAACTGATTTTGCCAGATTGCGTGGTTTATCAACGTCACAGCCTCGTAGAATGGCAACATGTAGTGCTAGGAGTTGGAGGGGGATGACGTGCAGGATGGGGGAGAGCTCTCCATAATGCTCCGGCAGTCTTAGGATATGGACATTTTCAGAGGCTTGAACTTCTGAATCTGCATCGGCAAAAACGTAGAGTACGCCGCCCCGGGCTTCGACTTCTTTGAGGTTGGATTTGAGTTTGTCGAGGAGCTGATCGTTAGGGGCAACGGCGATGACGGGCATGTTTTTGTCAACCAGCGCTAAGGTGCCGTGTTTAAGTTCGCTGGCGGGGCAGGCTTCTGCGTGGATGTAGGAGATTTCTTTGAGTTTGAGTGCGCCTTCTAAGGCAATGGGGTAGTGTACGCCCCGGCCTAGGAAGAGGGCGTCTTCTTTATCTGCAAATGATTGAGCCCATGTTTTTATGGGGGCTTCAAGTGCCATTACATTTTGGACCGCAATGGGAAGGTGGCGGAGTAAATCAAGGTAGCGTATCTCAAGCTCAGCCGAGAGGCGTTTGTTTGTTTTTGCTAAGACGAGCGTTAGTAAAAAGAGGCTTGCTAGTTGTGTGGTGAAGGCTTTGGTTGAGGCAACACCAATTTCAGGCCCGGCCCGGGTAACAAAGCGTAATTTACATTCTCGTACAATAGCCGATTCCGGTACGTTGCAGATTGCCATGGTTTTGTTATGCCCTAGCTGTTTTGCGTGACGCAGTGCGGCTAAGGTGTCTGCGGTTTCTCCTGATTGTGAGATGGCAATTACGAGTTGGCGTGGGTTGGGTACGGAAATGCGGTAGCGGTATTCGCTTGCTGTTTCGACGGTGCAGGGGATGCCTGCGATGGATTCAAGCCAGTAGCGTGCAGTCATGCCGGAATGGGTGCTGGTGCCACAGCCTAAGATGAGGATGCTATCTACATCGGCTAACAGTGCTGGGGCTTCTGCGCCAAAAAGCCCGGTATTGACGCTTTTGGCGCCGCCAATCATTTCGAGTGTATTGGCTAAGGCTTGCGGTTGTTCAAAAATTTCTTTTTGCATGTAGTACTGATAAGTACCAAGTTCAACGGCATCTGCTGAAAGCTGTGAGGTGTGAGGCTGGCGTTTGACCGGGGTTCCGTCTCGTTGGGCAATACGAATACTTGTGGGGGTGAGCTCTGCTACGTCACCATTTTCTAAATACACCATTTCGCGGGTGACTTGTAATAGGGCTGAGGCGTCAGATGCTGCGTAGTTTCCGTTTTTTCCCAATCCTAAAAGCAGGGGGGAACCTTCACGCGCCACAACAATTTTTTCGGGTTCGCGGTCGTCAATAATCGCAATCGCATAGGCTCCTACAAGCCGGGCACAGACTTTTTGAGTGGCTGTAAAGAGATCTGTTTCTGTTTTTAAGGCAGCATCCAGGATGTGTGCAATGCTTTCTGTATCTGTGTCGGATGTGAAACTATAACCTTGGGCAGTGAGTTCTTCGCGTAGAGATTCGTAATTTTCAATAATGCCATTATGAACGACGGCGATATGGCCAGAGACGTGTGGGTGTGCATTGCGTTCGCTCGGTATACCGTGGGTCGCCCAGCGAGTGTGTGCGATGCCGGTTTCTGCGTTAAGAGTATTGACTGCTGTAGCTAATTCACTGACACGGCCTACGGCGCGCACCCGTTTGATTTGTCCGGCTTGAATGACTGCTAGACCGGCTGAGTCATATCCTCTGTACTCTAGTTTTTTGAGACCTTCAATCAGCGTTGGGACAATATTTTGTTTTACTGAAACCGCCGCTACAATGCCACACATAAGATGCTCTCTGTCTATTGAGATTAACGCCCGCATTATAGCGCAGGCTGTTTAGCTGCTTGTTGTCTTTCTTGGATGTTGGGGGTGAGTTATTGTGTAAGAATTTTTATGTGGCAGGTATAACAGGCGGTAATTAAGGTGCGGGGGATGATTAAAAGATATATAGACTTTTTGGGCGCTTATTGTTTCTGTGTGGGTTTATTGCATTGTTTCTAGGGTGAAATTTAGGCACAAATTTGTGCAGGCATTATTTACGCTTTTGTGCCATAGGTTGTCTAAATTGTAGAGATAGATTCAAGGAAGAATTGCGTTTTGACTTGGGTTGGGTGTTTTAAGTGTTTATGGCTCACACATAAGTAAAAAACGCCAGCAGACCCTTGGTTTGATCGTAGGGCCGCTGGCGATGGATTTATTGCTTTGAATGGTAGCTAAGAAAATACAGGTTAGTCTTTAGCTGCGTTGGCGAGCCCTTCAGGAGGTTCTGGGTAAATAACTTTGATGGGCGCAGTGCTTTTTGGATCTTTCATTTCCTCGCTGCGGTTAATCTGCGGAATAATTGTGTTGAGTAATATCCCAGTCACACCCCCGATGCAGATTGGGTTATTCATCAAATTTTCTGACCAGGCTGGTAGCTGCTTGAAGAGCTCTGGCATAAAGGCAACGCCAAGACCTAGGCCGACTGATGTTGCAACGATTACCGCTTCACGCCGGTCGAGGCTATTGAGCATAATCATGCGGATACCGGCTATGGCGATCATGGCAAACATTAAGGTCATTGCGCCACCAATAACGGGGGACGGGATTGTGGTAAAGGCAAAGCCAACAATTGGAAATAGGCCTAGTACCACTAAAATGCCGGCAATATAGCGTCCGACGTGCCGAGAGGCGACACCGGTCATTTGAATGACGCCGTTATTCTGAGCAAATGTTGTTAAGGGCAAGGAGCCAAATGCACATGCAATGGATGAGACAATACCGTCAGCCAGCACGCCGCCAGATAAGCGGGAAGTGAACTCGTCCCCTTCAATGGGTTTGTCAGAAACCATGGCGGTTGCAGTGATATCACCTACGGCTTCTAGCACGCTTAGCAAGTAGATCAGTGCTGCAGCAATGAAGGCATGCCAGTCAAATTGGAATCCAAATTTGAAGGGTGGGGTAGGGTAAAAAATGATGCATTTTGCAATGCACTGAAATTGACCATCCCCAATGCTAGAGCCACGATATAACCCGTAATAAGGCCGATTGCGATGGCACCCATGCGTAGTAGGGGGTTTTTATTGCAGTTAAAAACCAGCACAACAACAAGTACTAGCGTTGCCACGGCAAGATTTTTAGGTGAGCCATAAGAACCGTTGCTTAAGGCTTCAAAGCCACCGCCAAAGTCTGTGATGCCGATTTTAACAAGACTCAAACCAATCATGAGTACCACAATGCCACTGACAGTTGGTGTGATGATTTTTTTCAAGTATGGCAATATTTGCGATGCCGCAATCACTAGAAATGAGCCGACAAATGAGACGCCCAGTAAGGTTGAGAGCATGACTGCTTCAGTGCTACCACCTTTTTGCATTGCCAGGCCTGCGCTGATCATGACTGTGACGAACGAGAAATTGACGGACTGTATCGACAAGAGACCTGAGCCTACACGGCCGAAGCGGTTTACCTGGAGGAAAGTTCCAACCCCAGAGGCGACCATCGCCATTGATACCATGTAAGCAGTGGCTTCTGGAGAGAGCTTGAGTGCATTCCCTACAATAATTGCTGGAAGCACCATGGGCACAAAGATCGCTAATAAGTGTGTTAGTGCACCCACTAGCGCATCGAACATCGGTGGCCTGTCTTCCACCTTGTAAATCAAATCCGGTTTAACATAGTTTTCAAGTGCCATGTGCATTTCCCTCGTAGTAGTGAAGCAAGCTGTGGACGTGTTACTTATGTACTCAATTCCGGGTTTCTAGCCGATAATACCCTCTCCCCGCCGATATACATATTAATAAATATTATTAATTCATCATTCTTTGTGATCTCGTTTTGATAAGGCGATATTTGTTTTTTTGATGAAAAAATTGAACAAGTCCAATATTCAAAGATTTTTTAAAATGCCTTACTTTGGAGAAAATGAAGTTATCGCGTGATTGGGCTCAAAGTATCGCCATAAAAATAGCGTGATGTTGTCAGTGTTGTTAGCTGTAATGAAAGATGAGTCCATGCAAGGGGCTTGCGTTTACCTACTCTTGGTTATGGGGATACATGCTATGCCTGCTAGCATTCTTGGCGCAGTGTCTGTTTGTGTTGGTTCTATTGAGATCTGTGCAATTTCTTTTGCCAGATAAAGCTTGTGGTTTTATTGAGTGAGTAGACTACTTTTTTTGCATAAAAGTGGAGGGGTTTAGTTATAATTTTCGCGATTAATATTTGGAGTTTAAGATGATTAAAGTGGGAATCGTAGGGGGTACAGGGTACACCGGTGTTGAACTGCTACGTTTACTGGTGCAGCATCCGCAAGTTGAGCTTGTTGCGATTACCTCGCGTGGAGAAGTGGGTACTCGTGTAGATAAAATGTATCCGAATTTACGTGGTCGAGTGGATCTGGCGTTCACTGCACCGGATTCAAAAGTGCTGAATGGATGTGATGTTGTTTTTTTTGCGACGCCGCACGGTGTTGCGATGGCTCAGACTCCGGATTTATTGGCTGCAGGGGTTAAGATTATTGATCTGGCAGCGGATTTTCGTTTAAAAGATCCGGAGGTTTTTGAAAAATGGTATGGCATGCCTCACAGTTGTCCAGAAGTGCTCAAGGAATCTGTTTATGGTCTGCCTGAACTTAATCGTTCTGTGATTCAAAATGCGCGTGTGGTGGCTAATCCCGGTTGCTATCCCACAGCAGTGCAGCTAGGGTTTTTACCATTGCTTGAAGCGGGGGTGATTGATACGCAGTTCTTGATTGCAGATGCTAAATCGGGTGTTTCTGGGGCTGGGCGCAAGGCTGAAGTTTCAAGTTTATTTTCTGAGGTTGCGGATTCATTTAAAGCGTATGGTGTTGGTGGCCATCGTCATCTTCCTGAAATTAAGCAAGGGTTAGAGCAGTTTGCGGGTTCGCCAGTGAATTTAACGTTTACACCGCATTTAACACCTATGATTCGAGGTATTCATGCCTCGCTTTATGCGCGATTGACAAAAGAGGTTGATGTTCAGGCTTTGTTTGAAGCTCGGTATAAAAATGAAGCTTTTGTTGATGTGATGCCGGCGGGGAGTTGCCCGGAGACACGTTCCGTGCGTGGGTCTAATGTATGCCGTATTGCTGTGCATCGCCCGCAGGGCGGGGACATTGTTGTGATCTTGTCAGTTATTGATAATCTGGTTAAGGGCGCGGCTGGCCAAGCAGTGCAGAATATGAATGTACTTTTTGGTTTACCTGAGACAAGTGGGTTAACGCAAGTGGCTTTGATGCCATAACGCTGCGCCGGTTAAGGTCAGTGGCCAGATTCTCTAGAATATGGCTCAGTGAATTGAAGGGGCGGGGCTTTATGCTTCGCCGCCGCCTTTTTTCATGACTTTGCCTTCTTCAGCACGCTTTCGGCGAACGGCTTTGGGGTCTGCAATAAGGGGGCGGTAAATCTCAATGCGGTCTTTGTCGCGCAAAGGCGTGTCAGACTTAATGAGTTTTGCGTAGATGCCTAACTTATGCGTATTTTCAAGGTCTATTTCGGGAAAGCGTTCTAAAAGACCGGACTTTTTAACTGCTTCTAGTGCAGTGGTTGATTCTGGTAGATCCAAGTCAATTATTTTTTGCGTTTTGGGTAGTGCGTAAAGTACCTGTATGTGGATAGTTTTCATAGTGCATTAACGGTAGATAACGGCGGCGCGTTCAATAAAAGCTTCTACAAAGGTATTAGCTATATGATTAAAAACGGGGTTGAGTACTTTGCTTAGCATTGAGCTGGAGAATTCGTACTGTAGTTGGAAGTGGATTTTGCAGGCATGTTCGCCTAGCGGCGTAAAACGCCACAAGCCTTCTAGTTGTTTGAAAGGGCCTTCTACGAGTTTAAGCGTCATTTCAGAAGGGGCTTGTTTTGTATTGAGTGTTCCAAAATGTGTACGTATACCGTGGTAGTGAATGTGAAGCCGGGCTTGTGTTTGCGTGCTTGTGCATGAAAGCACTTCTGCCTTTGCACACCAGGGTAAAAATTCGGGGTAGCGTGCGACATCGTCAACAAGAGCAAACATTTGCGCCGGGGTGTATTCAATAAGAACTTGTTTATTGACTTGGGCCATAGATCAGGAAGTTTTGAGTATTCTGAGCGTGTTTAAGGTGAATCTTTGCCGATAAAATGGGATGTTGTGGCGGCAATCTCAAAGCACTTTGTTTGAATATTGTGAGCAAACTCATTCCTCAGAAGAATAAAAGCGTTAATAAGGTCTTTCATCTTAGAGCGTTAGTGTAGGTGCGTTGAGGGGGGGGCGCTATCTTCTTCCGAGGGTTCTACATGCACTGCTTCGCCTTCTGGTGAGGGATAAAGTGGTGTGCCGCAATCTTCACAATATTCAACAGGAAAACGATGGTCTAAAAATTCGATGGCTGTCACGCCGCTATCTCGTAATACAGATTCAATTTGTGTGAGGTTTTCTGAGTTCTCCTCTTCCGCGCCTAATAATGGCCAGATGACGCCATGTATCACGGTTTCTTGGTCTTCGCGCGTAAAACCTATGCGATATTCCTCAAGTTGGCGTTCGTAAAATGGGGCAATTGTGGCACGTAGTTGTTTGGCAGGCACTTCGTGCATGGCGCTTAAATAGGCCACTGAGGCGCGGATTGCATAAGGACGTGCTGCTTTATCTGCTTGGCGGGAAGCTGAAAAATAAGTTTCAGGTAGAACCAGTTCAATCGCACAGCCGGGAAGTAACGGTGCTAAAACAGCACCGCCTTGTGCACGCCATTGGGTAAAAGCTTGTTCTCGGGAGCAGTCATTTTCTTGCCAGCGAAAAATGGGAGCTCCTTTAGGTGCGCTGACTGCACCTAATAAGTAGCGGGTATCAGAAAGGAATTGTGTTGGACTTTCTATATTTTTAGCGTCGACAGTGAAATCTTCATTTTTAAGTGCGCTGGCGCCTAGTGCCTTAGCAAATTCTGCTGTTGGACAAAAACCTTGAGGAAGTTGATCCGGGCTAAAAAGGTGATTGGTGAGAGCAAGTTGTACGTTATCTGCTAAAACATGTGCTCTGAGGTGGGTGCGAAGATTAGTGCGGACTGCTTGTGAAATAAGAGGGGTGGGAATACGAAAGCGCGACCAAGCTAAAATAGGAGCCGCAATGAGTAGGACTTCTTGTGCGTGAGTGGTGCGTAAACTTGTTTCGGCTCGAGACTCAATTAAATCGGCCAGTTCTTCATAGGCCAGTAAATTTGCGTTGTACAGGTGGTCTAAGGCCGTGTCGAGCAGCGCTTCGTCTTGTTCATCGAGAACTTGATCAATCATTTCAATGAGTTGGTTTTCCCAGAAGAGATCTTCGGCACGCGAGCCGGATTCTGCCAAGCCTACCGCACAACGAACAAGTTGCTCTTCTATTTGACCGAGGCCGCTTCGGCGTTTGGGGCGAGTACGCTTCATGTGAGGGAGTACCTTTTGAATTCGGGATTGGCTGTCATTCTATCATTGTCAGCAGAGGGGTTAGCTGTTTACGTGTAGCAGCTATTTGAATGAGAGACGTTAAAAGAGGTGAGAGAGAAGTTTGCCGATAAGCCGGGTTCTGTCGACCCCCCAATTGCTTGGAGAATGGGCAGTCATTCCTCTGGGCCAACTGTTGCCAGTTGGCTCTAGCAGCCTACCCGGGAGCGACGCGAGCCACGCCCACGCTCCCCTATTTGGCCTTGCCCCGGATGGGGTTTACCTTGCCATGACGTGTCTCCACGCATGCGGTGGGCTTTTACTCCACCTTTTCACCCTTACCTGATCTGCCCGTAGGCAGCCATCGGCGGTTTGCTTTCTGTTGCACTTTCCGTCGCCTTCAATATAGAGCGCCCGGCCGTTAGCCGGCATCCTGCTCTGTGGGGCCCGGACTTTCCTCCACATACATTGCTGTACGCAGCGACTGCCTAGCAAACTTCTCCCGGGTATTCTACCGACTTAATTTAAAGTTTAGAGCGATTTTTTGGAGTATCTGCATTTTGAAGGGTGCAGATTGTTTGAAAAATAGAATTTGTTGGTGCGGACAGAGATTTTGCTTTGTGTGATTAGCGAGGTTTCAACACTCTGCGTATACCGTTAAAACGTTTTACCCAATAGCTGTCTGAAAGCTTATCAATTCGTACACTTCCTCCTGTAGAGGGTGAGTGCACAAACTTTCCATTCCCCAAATAAATGCCAACATGAGAAAAGGTTCTGCGCATTGTGTTAAAGAAGACCAGGTCGCCGGGTTTTAAATCATTTTCGCTGGCAACGTGCATTCCCACTGTCGCAATTTCGCGGGCTGTACGTGGCAGTTTTAAACCTAGCGCAGAATTAAAAACATTTTGGACAAAGCCACTACAATCAAATCCGGTTTGGGGGTCTGAACCGCCTATGCGATAGCGTACACCAATGTGGCTAAGACCTTGGCGGAGCAGATTGGAGATGTTTTCTGCGTTAGCCTCTGCAGAGCCGGGCGTTGGGGTTGCTACGCCAGCTAGCCAATTTTGAATGGCTGAATCAGGTTCCGGCGTTTGTTTGGTTTCAATTTGCTTTACTTCCGCTTGGGCTATTTCAGTTTGGTCGGGAGCGGGGCTTAAATCGGTTGTTTTTGGTCGTGCAGAGAACGAGGGGAAATTCTGGGCACTAGATAAGTCAAGCGGGGCCGGTTCGTTATGGTTGAGTACGAGTTGAGCTGGCACAGCCGCGTTGGTACGAGCATGGTTAATGGGCGTACTTTCAGACGGTGTTTTGATAACAAGAGGAAGAGGAGAGACTCTCGTATCTTTTAGAGGTGCTGCAGAAGACAGAACTGTTTTTTTCTGAGGAGCTTGAGCGGGCTCTTTGTGAGCTTGTAAGGGCTGAGAAGGTTTTTTTTGAGCGCTTACAGTTTTTTGGGCTTTGGCTGTTTTTTTATTATCAGTTTTTTGATGCGCTACTTTTTTGGAGGTTTCTGCTTTTTTTGTTTTAGTTTGAGGTGCTTTTTGTGCTGTGGACGCTTTAGGTTTAACTTGAGTTGCTTTGTGTGGCGCGGATGCTTTTGGTTTTGTTTTGGGGGCCGCGTGCGAAACACCGCATATTAAAAAGGCGGACAGAGCAAGGGCAAGAAGGGATGGACGGCAAAAACGCATGGCCGGATTATAGCGTAAATTTTGCCGCGTGGCGCGTAGGCGAGCGCGGGCCCGCTTGATATTCTACATATTTATTTTGCGGATATGCTGAAAGTGTGTGAAAAAACATCACTTTAGTAGCACTGGTCTTGATTTGGGAAAGTACCATTTTTAACTTCGGTGACATAGTTGGTGACGGCAGCCTCTATGCTGGGGGCGCCTTCCATAAAGTTCTTTACAAAACGGGCTTTTTTGCCGGGAAATACGCCCAGAATGTCGTGCAATACCAGCACTTGTCCATGGCAGTCTGGGCTGGCGCCGATCCCAATGGTAATCAGCGTTTCTGTAGCGGCGGTAATTTCATTTGCAAGTATGTGAGGCACCATTTCCATGACCATCATACTGGCGCCGGCAGATTCAAGTGTTTTTGCATCTTCTTTAAGAGATTGTGCTTGTGCTTGCGCACGTCCTTGCACACGGTAGCCTCCTAGTTGGTGTACAGATTGTGGTGTGAGTCCAATGTGGGCGCATACGGGGACCCCGCGTTCAACAAGGAAACGCACAGTTTCAGCTAAAAAAGCACCGCCTTCGAGTTTCACCATATGTGCGCCGGCAGCCATCAGTTGTGTTGCGTTGCGCATGGCTTGAGAGGGGGTTTCTTGATAACTGCCAAAAGGCATGTCGGCGATGATCCAGGCCGTTTGGCTTGCGCGTGTAACACAACTTGTGTGGTAGCTGATGTGTTCTAGCGTGACCGGCAATGTGGTTTTATGTCCCTGTAGCACATTCCCTAATGAGTCTCCCACCAGCAGGACATCGACCCCGGCGCGTTCGCACAAAGTTGCAAAACTCGCGTCATAGCAGGTGAGCATGGCAATTTTTTGCTTTTCAGCACGCATTTTTATGAGGCTTGTTAGTGTGTGCGGACGGGTGCTGGGGTCTGTGAGGTAGCTCATAGATATCCTTTTGAGGCTGCTGGGATGATTGTGTCGAGAAGCATTTTAGCAGTGAGTAGAATTTCTAAAGTATTTTGTATGGGGTGTTGAAAGTTCGTTGACTTAAGGCATGAGAGTTAAAAAGAGTTTGTAAGGTTTTTTACTTAAAGTATGAGCGAAGTATTTGGCAAAAAAATCTCAATAGCCATATTTTGTTGCTACGTGCGTGAATAGCGCTTGTTTGGGAGATTTTCTAAGAAATTTCTGCCGCCATGTGCGTGGCAAATGGCGCAGGCAAGGGCATCGGCTGCATCGGTGCCGGGCAGGCCGGGTAAATCTAAAAGGCGCTGCACCATATGTTGAACTTGAATTTTTTGTGCTTTGCCGTGTCCCACCACGGCCTGTTTGATTTGCAGCGCGGTGTATTCTGCTACCGGGATATTGTATGAAACCGCGCCGCAAATAATGGCGCCTCTGGCTTGGCCCAGCAGTAGGGTTGATTGTGGATTGACGTTGACAAACACAATTTCAACCGCAGCTTGTGTGGGTTGGTAAGTGCGTACCACTTCTTGTACACCCAGTAGCAGCACTTTGAGCCGCTCCGGTAAGGTGCCTTCTCCACTTTTAATGGTGCCGCTGGCAATGTAGTGGATGCGCTTGCCTTGTTTTTCGATGACGCCAAACCCTGTTGTGCGCAAGCCCGGGTCTAGGCCCAGCACGCGGATGTTGCTGCTTTCAAGCGTAGTTTGGTTCATAAAAGTCTTTGCTGTGTTCGAGAGGGGCTTGCATTATCTAATAAAAATGCCCAGACACGCCTAGGACTGCGCATGGGGCGTGTTCCAAGGTAAACTGATGCTATGAAAGATTTATTTTTATCTGCCTTGCGAAAGCTGTGTTGCCTTGGGCTGGGTTTGCTCACGGCATGTCAAGCCAATTGGAATGACCCTTATCCGGCGGCGGACCAAAGCGCCAGTGTGCTTTATAGCGCTTTTATCATGAAGCCTAAGCATTTAGACCCGGTGCAGTCCTATTCTGAGGACGAAAGCATTATTCACGGGCAAATTTATGAGCCGCCCTTGCAATACCATTACCTCAAACGTCCTTACACGCTGGAGCCCTCCACGCTCTCGGCGATGCCAGAGGTGCTGTATCTTGACGCCAACTTAAAACCCCTGCCCAGCACTGCCACCCCGGGCAGCGTGGCTTTTTCTGAATATACTTTGCGCATCCAGCCCGGCATTTTGTATCAGCCACATCCCGCTTTTGCTAAGGATGAGGCCGGCAAAGCAGTGTATTTAAATCTTTCTGCCGCGCAAATAAGCTCAAAAAAAACAATAACAGATTTTGAGCGCACCGGGACGCGGGAATTGCTGGCCAGCGACTACGTCCACCAAATCAAGCGTTTGGCTAGCCCAAATTTGCATTCCCCTATTTTTGAATTGATGAGTCAATACATTGTGGGCTTGAAAGCGCTGCATAGTCAGCTGAAAGCCGGGCATAAAACCAAGGGCGAGTGGGTGGATGTTTCCCCTTATAGCCTTGAAGGGGTGAGCACGCCGGATGCGCACACCTTAAAGATCCGTATCAAAGGGGTTTACCCGCAATTTCAATATTGGCTTGCCATGAGTTTTTTTGCCCCGGTGCCGCCGGAGGTCGATCAGTTTTTTGGGCAGGCCGGGATGTTTGAAAATGGCTTGAGTTTAGACACTTGGCCCGTGGGCACCGGCCCTTATATGCTGAAAGAGTACGATCCCAATGCCAGAATTGTGCTGACTAAAAACCCTAACTACCGGCTAAAAACCTACCCTTGCGAAGGGGAACCAGAAGACCGCATCGCCGGGCTTTTGAAAGATTGCGGCAAGCCTTTGCCTTTGATTGAGAATATTGTTTTTACGCGTGAGCCGGAGTCGGTGCCTTATTGGAATAAATTTCTGCAAGGCTACTACGATGTTTCTGGCTTGAGCTCCGACAATTTCGACCAAGCCATCAACACAGGAGGGCAGGGCGAGGTTACGTTGTCGGACGATATGCGCGCAAAAGGCATGAGCCTGGCAATGGGCATTTCCCCTTCGGTGTTTTATATGGGCGTGAATATGCTGGACGCCCGGCTGGGTGGCAGCAGTGAATCGGCCAGAAAACTGCGTCAGGCTTTGGCTTTGGCGATTGATCAAGATGAGTTTGTGTCTATATTTCTGAATGGTCGCGGTATACCGGCTATGAGCCCCATCCCGCCCGGGGTATCAGGCCATCCGGAAGGCAAAGAGGGGATCAACCCTTATCTTTATGATTGGAAAGAGGGCAAGGCTCAGCGCAAATCGCTGGAGCTTGCTAAAAAAATGCTTGCCGAAGCAGGTTGGCCAGACGGTCGGCATGCACAAACGGGGGAACCGCTGGTGGTGTATTTGGACACCACCAGCACTGGGATGGGCGATAAAGCCATTGTGGATTGGCTCAGTCGTCAGCTGCGTCAGGTGGGGGTGCAGCTTGTTGTTCGCGCAACGGATTGGAATCGTTTTCAAGAAAAATTACGCGCCGGGACGGCTCAGCTCTTTTTTATGGGCTGGAATGCCGATTACCCAGACCCAGAAAACTTCTTGTTTCTGTTATACGGCCCGCAAGGGCGTGCCAATGGGGCCGGGGATAATGCTGCAAACTACAAAAATCCGGCTTATGACGCGCTGTTTGAACGCATGAAGCAGATGACTGACAGCGGTGAGCGCCAAGTCATTATCCAAAAAATGGTGGCGCTGTTGCAGCATGATGCGCCTTGGCTGTGGGGCTACTACCCCAAATCATTCGCACTTCAGCATGCTTGGTTGCAGAACAGAAAACCGACCGGGGGGCTGATTCGCAATAGCTTGCAGTATCAAGGTTTAGATGCCGCCGCCCGGGCCACGCAAAGAAAGGCGTGGAATCAGCCCAAGCTGTGGCCGTTGGCCTTGCTGTTGACGGGCTTTTGGATTTTGATTTTTCCGGTTTGGCGGATGTGGCAAAAGCGGCAAGCAGAAACGGCCTTGCCGGTTGAGGTGCAAAAAGATTAAGTTTGCAGGCCGGGGCAGGGCGCTTAGCGGGCTTGGGGCATGATGAACATGGCATCCCCATAGCTAAAAAAGCGGTATTCGGCTTCGATTGCATGGGCGTAAGCATTGCGGATGCGCCCGAATCCGGCCAGGGCGCTCACAAGCATCAGCAAGGTGGATTTAGGTAGATGAAAGTTGGTGATGAGGCCGTCAATCACTTTAAAGGTATAGCCCGGGGTAATAAACAACGCGGCTTCACCTTCTGGCACCAGGCTGCTGTTTGATTGGGCGGCGGCTTCTAGCGCGCGCAGGCTGGTGGTGCCCACAGCAATCACGCGGCCGCCTTTTTGCCGGGTCGCTTGAATAGCTTCTACCGTGGCGGGGGGAATGAAGAAGCGCTCTTTGTGCATGACGTGTTCGGCTAGATTTTCAACCCGGACGGGTTGAAAGGTGCCTGCGCCGACGTGCAGCGTGACCCAAGCCAAGTTAACGCCTTGCTGCGTGAGTGTGGCGAGCAAGGTTTCATCAAAGTGCAAACCTGCGGTGGGTGCGGCCACGGAGCCAAGATGCCGGGCGTAGACGGTTTGGTAGCGGGCTTCGTCGCTTTGCTCAGCGGCTCGCTCAATATAGGGGGGCAGGGGGAGCTTGCCATAGAACTCGATGAGGGCAAACATATCTTGCTGGCGTGGGAAGCGAATATGGAAAAATTCGCCCACTCTACCGAGTACTTCAACGCTAAACGCGCGTTCTGCCAGCCATAAAAGACTGCCGGGCTTAGGGGGTTTGCTGGCCCGAATCATGGCTAGGGCTTCGTGTTCGCCCAAGGTGCGCTCGATGAGAAGCTCAATGCGGCCGCCGCTTTCTTTTTCGCCATAAAACCGGGCATGGAGCACGCGCGTATCGTTAAAAATCAGTAGATCGCCGGGTTTTAAAAATTGGGGCAGGCTGCTGAATGTGCTGTCAATGAGCGGTGCCTCCCCGGAGGGGAGAACGAGCAAACGGCTTGCGCTACGGGTGGCAAGCGGCGCTTGTGCAATGCGCTCTGGTGGCAAGGGGTAGTCAAAGTCAGAAAGGCTGAATGTCTTCACAGTGAGGTGTTCGGCGTTCAAGAAAATTTAAATAAAAAGGTGATGGTGCGGTGCTTCTGTAAATAACAAACGCCGGGGCCGGACGACATTTGGCGGTTTGCATCCGCGAGCCCAGCGTTTCGGTGCCACATTGCCCTTAATGCGTATTGTGGGAAAAGTGATGAAAGCCGACAAGTTTTGCATTTAAATGCCGGCTTTGCGCTTGGGAGAGCGGCACCGCGTGAAGTTTATTTGAACACGACGGTTTTATTGCCGTGGATGACGACCCTATCTTCCAAGTGGTAGCGCAAGCCCCGGGCGAGGACGGTTTTTTCAATGTCTTTGCCGTAGCGCACCATGTCTTCCGGGGTGTCTGAGTGGTCGATTCGGATGACGTCCTGCTCAATGATCGGGCCTTGGTCTAAGTCTGCCGTAACGTAGTGGCAGGTGGCACCGATCAGTTTCACGCCCCGCATATAGGCTTGGTGATAGGGTTTGGCACCGACAAAGCTGGGCAGAAAACTGTGGTGGATGTTAATAATCTGCCCCGGGAAGGCGGCACACAGTTCTGGGGAAAGGATTTGCATGTAGCGCGCCAGAACCATGGTGTCCCCCCGGACTTCTTCAAATATGCGCTGAACTTCAGCATAGGCGCTGGCTTTGTTTTGTTGGTTGATGGGAATGTGATGGAAGGGAATGCCATGCCATTCCACCAGATTGCGGAAGGTGTCGTGGTTAGAAATAACGCAGGGGATTTCGATATCTAGTTCTTTAGCTTGCCAGCGGGAAAGTAAGTCATACAGACAATGCTCTTGTTTGGACACCATGAGAACGACGCGCTTTTTAATGGCGGAGTCGTTAATTCGCCAGTCCATTTGCAAGGATTTAGCTAAAGGTGCAAAGCGTTCGCGCAACTCCGTTAAATGGAAGGGAAGGGAGTCTGCTTTAATTTCAATGCGCATGAAATAGCGCCCGGCTGTTTCACCTTCAAGTGGCGGGGTTGCGTGGAAAGAGGTTTCTAAAATCCAACCTTTGTGTTCGGCAATAAACCCGGCAATGCGTGCAACCAGGCCCACTTGGTCTGGGCAGGAGGCGGCAAGAGTGTAAAAACGTGGTGTTTGCATAAAAAGCTCTATTTAAAAGTTAAATTCGTGTTTAACGTAAGTTTCGGCTGGCATCTCAACGACCTCTCCTGTGAGGGATATGGGTATGTGAGTCGGTAGATGTGGAGCGATAGTTTTTAGAATGAGTTCAATCAGGCTCTTTTTGGTTTCGGGCGTGCGCCCCGGTAAAAGGCGCAAGGTGACGTGAACAAAGGCTGAAGAGGGTAACCCTTCCGCCATTTGGTAGGTGTCTAAACAAACTGCCCGGCCTTTGAGTGCGCGGGGTGGTTGAGCTTGCGCGGTTGCAAGGAAAGCCGTATGTGCATCTGTTAGCGCTGCGCGCATAGATTGGCTCGGAATGTTGTTTGTATATTCAATAATGATATGTGGCATGTTTTAGGTTCCAATTTTAGAAAAGGCAGCATCAATCTCGTGGCGTAAGGCTTTGTAATCGTGCACGACGGGAAACTGAGGAAATTCACGTACAACATTTTCAGGCGGGCAAAAGAGTATGCCTGCGTGCGCTTCGCCGAGCATGGCGGTGTCATTGTAGCTGTCGCCAGCGGCTACAACTTGAAGGTTGATTTCTTTAAAGCGCCGGACGGCCTCTTGTTTTTGGTTGGGCATGCGCAATTTGTAGCCGGTGAGTTTGCCAGAAGTGTCTGCAATGAGTTTATGGCAGAACAAAGTGGGCCAGCCAAGTTGGCGCATCAATGGATGGGCGAATTCTGAAAAAGTGTCGGATAAGATAATGACTTGATAAGACTCGCGTAAAGCATCTAAAAAATCTTTTGCGCCGGGCAGGGGGGCCATTTGGGCGATAACTTTTTGAATATCAGGTAACCCTAGTTTGTGCTCAGCCAAAAGTGAAAGGCGAAACTGCATGAGTGTGTCGTAATTAGGTTCATCACGCGTTGTGCGTCGCAAGGCTTCTATACCGGTGCGTTGCGCAAATTCAATCCAGATTTCCGGTACAAGTACGCCTTCAAGATCCAGGCAAACAAGCTGCATGAGTGTGTCCTTGATGAGTGATGAATTATGTCGGATTTTAACCTAGAAAATAATGCAGGATGTGGTTTGTGGCTTAGGTTTAGGGGAAAGTAGTCTGCGCTGCTTACATTGAATGTTGTCCCGGACGACAAGATTTTGGAAAGTGCTTTAAAGGTTGGAAGGGTTATTTTTTTGGATGTTTAAGTGCGGAAAGAGGTGTCGGGTATGGGGCATGCGCTTGCTTGGGGGATGCTTTTGTTAAGAGGGGGAATAGGATGAGGGAGGGGCGCTTTTTTATGTAAGAACGGATAGGCTCAGAGTCGGTATAATTGTGCGCTATGAAAATACTATTTGATCTCTTCCCCGTTATATTATTTTTTATTTCTTACAAGATTGCCGGCGGCCACGCTGAACAGGCACAGGCTTGGCTGAATCCGCTTCTTGGCGAGGGTATCAGCCTTGCGCAAGCGCCAATTTTATTGGCAACTGCGGTGACTATTTTAGCCACCATGCTGCAAGTCGCTTTTCTGTTGTTTCGCCGCAAAAAGGTCGAAGGTATGCTTTGGTTAAGTTTGGCCATTGTGACTGTTTTTGGCGGTGCGACCTTGTTTTTTCATAACGCTACTTTTATTAAATGGAAGCCGACCGTGCTTTATTGGGCATTTGCCTCGGCATTAATAATTGGCGCCATGATGGGGAAAAACTTTATCCGTCAAATGATGCAAAGCCAAATTCAACTGCCCGATGCAATTTGGGCGCGCCTCAATATGGTTTGGGCATTGTTTTTTGTGGCCATGGGTGGCGTGAATTTGTGGGTGGCGTTTTCTTTTGAAGAGGCTACGTGGGTAAACTTTAAGCTCTTTGGGCTTTCAGGGATTATGTTTGTATTTGTGTTGGCACAAGGGGTTTTCTTATCCCGGCATATGCAAGCGCCAGAGGGCTCTTAAAGCATGTTGCGCTATTTATTGCGCCGGGCTCTCTATGCGCCTTTAGTTTTACTCGGGGTCAATATATTGACCTTTGCTTTGTTTTTTATTGTTAATACACCGGACGATATGGCGCGCATGCAGCTGGGGGCAAAAAGAGTGACGCCAGAAGCCATTGAACTGTGGAAGGCTGAGCGGGGTTATAACAAACCTTTAGTGTTTAATGCAGGGGCTTCGGGCGTAGAAAAATTGACCGATACGGTGTTTGTTCGTAAATCGCTTTCCATGTTTGTTTTGCAATTTGGCCGAAGTGATACGGGGCAAGATATTGGGCGAGAAATTTTGACTCGCATGGGGCCTTCTCTTGCCATTGCTGTGCCGACATTTTTATTGAGCCTAGTTTTAAACATCACGTTTGCTCTTTTATTCTTGCTTTTACGTGGCTCTCGTTTAGATTTTGCGGGCGTTGTTTTATGTGTTGCAGGCATGTCGATTTCAGCGCTTTTTTATATTGTGGCTGGCCAGTGGTTATTTGCGGTTTCTGCAAGATGGGTGCCTATTTCGGGTTATGCCCCGGGCTTGGATGGCTTGCGATTTTTGTTGTTACCGATTTTTGTAAGCGTGTTGGCCGGACTGAGCAGCGGGGTGCGGGTATATCGAACGTTTTTTTTAGAAGAGCTTTCGCGCGATTATGTGCGTACCGCCCGGGCAAAGGGCTTATCAGAGATCAAAATTCTGTTTGGCCATGTGCTCAAAAACGCAATGATTCCAATATTGACGGGGGTTGTTGTAGTGATTCCTTCTTTATTTATGGGCAGTTTACTTATTGAATCCTTTTTTAGCATTCCCGGCTTAGGCAGCTACACTATTGAAGCCATTCAAGCGCAAGATTTTGCAGTGGTGCGCACCATGGTGTTTATTGGGTCGGCGATGTATATCATTGGCTTATGGTTGACCGATATTTCATATACCTTGGTCGATCCTAGGGTGCGCCTTTCATGATGTCGGATTTTCAATGGGCCATGCTTTGGAGTGATGGGCTTTTTTGGGGCTTAATATTTGTTTTTGGCGCAAGCTTGTGGGCAAGCCGGCAGAATGAACGTATTCGGCAAACGTGGATATTTATTCTAAAAAAGCCGCAGGGCATGGCTACTTTACTTGTTTTGCTGGCTTTTTTGACCATTGCTTTGGCCGATAGCATTCACGTTCGCCTTCGTTTGCCAGAGTCTCCAGCACAAAGCGCACCCGTTTATGCCCCGGCTTTAACCAGTGCGTTAGATTTGGCGTTTTATCCCCTTAAAATAAACGCCGAGCGCACATATTCAGCGCCTTTTGCAACGCACTCTTTCTCAAAAGAAAACTCAGATTCTCACCATGGCAGGGATTACCCAAGGTTGAAGTATGGTGGTCAGCATTTAACAGATCCGGGCGAGCGCGATGCGGATATAGCCTACCTTACAGGTAAAGCCCTATTGTGGGGGGGATTATGTTTGATGCTTGTGGGGTTGGGCTTGAGTATGATTATTGCGCACTACACTCAAGAAAGCCTTGTTTCGGCCTGTCGGCGACTTTGCCGGGGGCAAACTGTTTTAGCTTGCCGTACAGCTTGGATCACTTTAAGCATACTGGGCTTCTTGGTGGCTTGTGTGCTGGAGTGGACACCTTTTTATCATGTTTTTGGAACAGATAAAGCCGGGCAAGATGTTTTTTTCCTAAGCTTAAAGGCTGTTCGAACTGCCATGCTTATTGGCATTTTAACGACTTTAATCCTCATGCCTGTTGCGCTTCTTTTAGGGACCTTAGCTGGGTATTTAGGTGGTTGGGTGGATGATGCGGTGCAATATCTTTATACCGTTTTGAACGCAATACCGGGCGTGCTGCTTATTGCTGCGGCTGTTCTGATGATTCAAGGCATTATTGACGCCAACCAGGCCTGGTTTTCAACCGCCGCCCATAGGGCAGATGCGCGTCTTTTAGCATTGTGTTTCATCTTAGGGATGACCAGCTGGACCGGCCTATGCCGCCTTCTACGGGCAGAAGTGCTCAAATTACGTGAGCTAGAATTTATTCAAGCAGCCCGGGCATTTAACGTGGGGACTTTTACAATCTTGCACCGGCATCTTTTACCGAATGTGATGCATATTGTACTGATTACGTTGGTGTTGGATTTTTCCGGGTTTGTGCTTGCTGAAGCCGTTCTCTCTTACATTGGTATTGGTGTGGACCCAGAAACGGTAAGTTTTGGTTCTATGATTAACGCAGCAAGAGCTGAGTTAGCGCGCGACCCGGTGGTATGGTGGTCCTTAAGTGCGGCATTTTGTTTTATGTTTACTTTGGTTCTTTGTGCAAATGTATTTGCAGATGTAGTGCGCGATGCGCTGGATCCGCGTAGTAGGCACTAAAACATATTTCTAATCATTAAAATGCTTTTTCTACTCATCTTCACGAGGAAGGAAAATTGACACTGCAAGTAAAATGCTCGCAAAAAGCCCAAAGTATTCAGCCGGATGTGCACTGCAACTTAAAAGCATAAAAGGATTGTGAGTAATTTCAGAACAATCGGTTGCAGTAAAATTCCAAGCTGATACTGAAAGTAAATTCCAAATAGATACTACAATCCCTAAACTAGCAATAGACAACATTATAAATTTATGCAACCAATGCAGTTTAAAGGCTGTAAATAAACCTACGAAACCAAGTAGAAAATAGCTAACCCCCCAAATTAATAGTGTAATGAGCTCTTTGTGCGGCATATCACCAGAAAATGCAAACCCCGGTACAAAAAACAGTCTAAAACCCGACTCAATCAACTGATATGAACATATAAATAAAACGACTCGAATGACAAAATTTAAAATTTTCTTCATTTTTGAATTTTTTAGTGTAGGCATTTTAATTTAATTAAAAAATACTCTAAATACAATAGTTGTCTTATGCGTGTTTTAAGTGCCAAGTTCTTCTGGTCAATTTCAAAAGCGCTCATATTTTTAGATTTGCGCATTATTTGTTAAGTGAGAACTTAACAGCCGCCCTGGCAAGTTCGAGGGTAGCATCTACAAATAAGTTCTTTTTTTCTGCATAGGGCAAAAATAAGGGAATTTCTGTGCAGGCTGCAATGTATGCATCGGCTTGAATTTTTGAAATCGTATTATTAAAAAGCCCAATATATTCTTTTAGCTTATTTGCTTTTGCGCCTTTATAGATGCAGTCCATTATATTGGCCATGAGATCTTCTGAAATTTTTACGCATTCAAGATCATTGGCGACTAATTTGTTTTCGTAAATTTTAGCTTTCGTTGTACCTGTCGTAGCTATAACAGCTATTTTTTTTGCTTTTGGGAAGTCTCTTTTAACAGCGTCAACCGCAATGTTTGCAATGTGAAGTATGTTTATATCGCATTCTTTTTCGAGTCTATCTGCGTAGTAATGAGCAGTGTTACAGGCTATGCAAATAGCTTCGCACCCTGCTGTTTTAAGTCTCATTGTTCCCTCTTTTAAAAAAGGGAAAGGATCGGCTCCGTTATGTAAGATGTGTGCCGTACGATCAGGGACTTGAGGATAACTATCAATAATGATTGGGATGTTGTCTTGGTCTTTTGATGCTTTGGTAAGTTCGGTGATCTTTGTATATAGATCAATAGAGGCGAGTGGCCCCATTCCGCCTAAAATTCCAATTCTTTTCATGACGTTATCCTCGAAATTCAAAAGGTCGAGGGCTGAGCCTCGACCGAATTACACTTTGATTCTTATAAAAGAAGAGGGGCAACTAAGAATCCCAATACAACAGAAATGCTCACCATAATTGTCCCAGGGATGAAAAATGAGTGGTTGAATACAAATTTACCAACTTTAGTTGTCCCTGTATCATCTATAGCAATAGCGCCTAATGTTGTGGGATATGTAGGCAGAACAAACACCCCTGAAACAGCTGCAAATGAAGCAACCAAGATCCAAATATTTTGAGAGTTTTCAGGCGTTGTCATGCCTAGAGCAGTGGCAACTGTCGGCATCATGACTCGAGTTGTCGCTGCTTGTGAATACAGTAAGCAGCTCAGGAAATATAGTGCTATCGCTAAGATAAATGGGTATTGGATAACAACTTTTTTTGCCACGTCTTGAATGCTATCGAGATATCCATTTACAAATGTTGTTCCAAGCCATGCAATACCGATAACACAGATACAGGCGTTCATACCACTCTGGAAGGTGTTTGTCGAAAGCAGTTTGCTTGTATCAACTTTGCAGAGGACAACAATAGCAAAGCCAATGGTGAGCATAAAGCTAATAATTGCATTGTCTCTTGCTAGTACAGGATTGGCTATTAAGCCAACATTTTTTGAAATAGCAAGGGCATAAGCAACGGTCACTAAAACACCTATACTGAATATGAGGACAGATCTTTTTGCGTATGGTTTTTCTTTGTATTCCTCTGGATGAACCTCTTGAACAAGTCCTCTAGCAAGCCTATCTTGATAAAGAGGATCTTTTGAAAGATCTAAATCATAAAATTTATTTACGATAAGTGCTGTGACGATCATCGCTGCAAATGTGGTGCTAATGCAGATGAATAGCAGCATGGGATAGCTGACCCCTAAAGGTTCGCAAACGCCTGTCATTGCAACAAAAGCTGCTGAAATTGGGCTTGCGGTAATAGCAACCTGAGATGAAACAACCGAAAGTGCAAGTGGTGCAGAGGGCTTGATATTTTGACCTTTTGCAACTTCCGTAATGACGGGGAGCATTGAAAATGCCGTGTGTCCTGTCCCTGCAAAAATGGTTAGGAGGTAAGTGACAATTGGGGCTAATAAGTTGATCTGTTTAGGGTTTTTACGCAAAATTTTGGATGCGACCTGAACTAAAAAATCAAGTCCTCCCGCAACTTGCATGGCCGTGATAGCGGAGATAACTGATGCAATAATCAGGATTACATCCGTTGGGATGCCCTTCATATCCACTTTCATGCCAAGCATGGCTAAGATCACAACGCCAAGGCCGCCCGCATAGCCGACGCCCATGCCACCTAGCTTAACGCCAAGGTATATGCCTCCAAATAGAACTACTATCTGCAAAATTATTATCATATCCATGATATAACCCCTATTATTAGTATGTTTTTGATTTTTAAATTCGAGTACTTTAATTCAATTTAAATTGACTCAATGTTTCACTAGATTTTAGTTTTATGTACTAGGATTTTGCATGTACTTAAACTCCGGGCTGCTACTGATCTCCTTTTAAAGATTTTGTATACCAAGGCAAATGTTATATGTTGTATTGTCTAGGCTAAGAAATTTTTTATCGCATATAATCCTGCTTGTTTTAGTAGTAGTGCACAAATCACTTCCTATATCATGTTCATGATATGATTTTTGCACGGGAGGGGTTGAAAAATGTACTTGCAGACTTCTGCACAGTAGCATAAGTTCTTTATCCTGCTTATAATATTTTTAATTCAAATTATTTGACATATTTATTACATCTTTAAGCAAGATGAGAAGAGCAAACGCAGATAAAGCTTTTGCTTAAATAGTTAGAATAGAATTTTTAGGGATATTTAAATCTTTTGTATTTTGAGTTCTCGCCCAATATTGCCCCATTGGTTTTGTTCGTCTTCTAGGGCGGCTTGAGTGAGGGGCAGTTGTTCGAGCCACTGGGCGTTAATTTGCAGGGTGTATTTTTTTGAAGAGATGCGCAGCGTAGCTGGGGGCGTTCCCCGGTCGTCACGTGCGCGGTGGATGACAACGGCGAGCCTCAAGCAAGCAATCAGCAGCCAGTCCGCGCTGTCATTAGGCAAATCGGCTACGCGCGTTAATTTTCCTCGATGTGCGATCACAAGCTGTGAAAGCCGGGTTTGGTCCATACGGGAAAAACCGGGCATTTCCGCATTGGCAAGGATGTATGCGCTGTGCTTGTGATAGCTGGCGTGGGCGATAGAAATGCCAATTTCGTGGAGTTTTGCTGCCCAGATGAGAAATCGCCTGTCCGTGGCATCAGGCGGGTTTTTGAGGGGTTGAAGTGCATCATAAAAATGCAGTGCGGTTTGCATGACTTGTCTAGCCTGGCGAGCATCAACGCTATAGCGAACCATGGTGGCATTGGTGGTTGCGTCACGCAGATCTTCGTGGTGGTAACGTCCGAGTAAGTCGTAAAGCACCCCAAGGCGTAAAGCACCTTCTGAAAAACTCATGGTTGTTAAGCCAAAGGCTTTAAACACGGCGGATAAAATGGAAAAGCCGCCCAGCAATACGGGTAGCCGGTCTTCGCGCAGGCCGTTGAGTTTGAGTTTTTCGATATGCCCGGCGCTTAGCAATATTTCTTTGAGTTGGCTTAGACCTTGTAGCGTGATTTTATCGGTTGTAAGGTTGTTTTCGATCAAAATGTCTCGGATCGCTTTGGCTGAACCGGAAGAGGCCACAGCTTCTTCCCAGCCTTCTGAGCGGTAGGCATGAATAATGGCATCTAATTCTTGGCTGGCATGTAGTTCGGCGGCTTTGAGGCTAGCCTTGTCGATTTTGCCGCTAGGAAAATGGCGCAAGGAAAAGCTGACGCAACCCATGTAAAGGGATTCCAGCAATTTAGGCTCAAAGTTTTTGCCAATAATGATTTCGGTTGAACCGCCACCAATATCCACAACCAGCTGCCGTTTATCTTGGGCCGGAAGCGTATGTGCAACGCCAACGTAGATGAGCCGGGCTTCTTCCCTCCCAGAGATAATTTCAATGGGAAAGCCTAGCGCGGTTTGTGCCGCTTCCAGAAAGGCCGGGGCATTTTTAGCAATGCGCAGCGTATTGGTGGCAACCGCTCTAACAGAGCTTGGCGCAAACCCGCTTAAACGCTCTTTGAATTGCGAAAGCGCTGCAATACCCCGGGCTTGAGAGGCTTGATCTAGATACCGGTCTGCAGAAAGACCCGCTGCCAAACGTACCGACTCTTTTAGTCCATCAAGCGGGTAAATTTGATCGCCTTCAATTCTTGCGACTTGAAGTCGGAAGCTGTTTGAACCCAAGTCAATTGCTGCGATCAGATTTTTCATAGTATTCCTCTCTTTGGGGGCTATTGTACACCGTGCACCCAGGTGCTCATTATAAAAGCGTAGGGTGATTTAGCATTTGCGCATATCTTGCAAGAGATAGGGTGCGGTATATTAATGCCCACTTATTTTTGGTGAAAGGTTTTAGGTTGCATTAATGAAAGCTCGAACAGTATTGCCCACCCAGATTGCATTGCAGGAACACGCTTTTTTCTTGGATTTTGATGGCACGTTAGCGCGTTTTGGTGTGCCAAAATTGCATAACCCGCAGTTAGACCCCCGCTTGCTCCCGGCGTTGGCACGTATTCAAACTGCCAATCAAGGGGCGTTGGCTATTGTCACAGGGCGAGATATTCCAGAGGTGAATATCTTATTGGCGCCTTTTAGAACAGCGGTTTCCGGCAGCCATGGTGCGCAGATTTTGCGTGCACCGGGCGCCGATATTGAAACTGTGGCGGACACTTCCGGCATGGACGAGATTTTTCAGGGATTATCCACTTGGGTTGAGCAAACCCCGGGGGTTTTAATCTTACGTAAGCAATTTACAGTGGTGCTAGATTTTCGCAATCAAAGTGGCTTGCTTGACCATGTAGAAGCCACGGTAAAGCGTTTCATTGCCCCGCACCCGGCACTCACCTTGCTGCATGGGCACGGTTCAATTGAAATTAAAGCGCGGAACACCAGCAAAGGCACCGCAGTTGTCGCCTTGAGCGAGCAAGCGCCTTTTGCAGGGCGCATCCCCGTTTTTATTGGCGATGATATTGCCGACGAGGCCGGGTTTGAGGTCGTGAATCGGCACCCGCATGGCATCTCCATCAAAGTAGGGGAGGCCAAAACATGTGCGCGCTACCGGCTGAAAGATGATGCCGCCGTACGCGATTGGCTTGTTGCCGTGTCGAGTTCATGAGCCAGCTCACGCTTATCCTGCCGGGTCTGATCGAGCTTTTAGAGCAAAAATTCGCACGCAACGCATCAGACTTCAGCCCGGCGCAATCCAAGCTTTTAGGGCAAGGGGCGTGCACGTTTGTGCCCGGGCAGCGGGTAGAAGACCTGCTAGCCCAGGCTTTATCGCCGGACACCTTGCATTTACCTTGGGGCAATGCACGTTGGAAAGCTGAGGCGCTGAACATTGATTTACCGCCCGGTGCGGGTTGGATGTGCCTAGACCCCGTGCACGTGCGCGTTGGGCGTCAAGCCGTTTCTGCAATGCCGGTTGAGGCAGACGTGTGCAGCTTAGACACAGCCCAAGCCTTGGCGGCGATCGTCGCCCCAGCCTTTGAGCCCTGGGGCAGCGTACATGTTGCCAGCCCCGCGCGTTGGTATTTACGCTTAAGTGCCCCGGCAGATAGCAACTTTTTGCCCTTGCCCACCAACCGGCCCAGCGTGTTGAGTGACTTTCTACCCAGTGGCGCATCGGCACGCCCTTGGGTAAAAGCTTTTTCTGACGCACAGATTTACTTAGCCCAGTCCCCACTGCCTGCGGAAACCGGGCAGCGTTCCGGCATGCCCATTAGCGCGGTTTGGCCTTGGGGCGGCCCGGGCTTAGATCGCCAATACGCTGCACCCGCACCGTACTGCGCCACGCAAGATGCCCTATTTGCCGCCTTGTTTGAAGAATGTGGTTTGAACTGCGAAAAAATCGCCACCTTTAAAGATTTGCCCCTAAATACCCCGGCGCAGTGGATTTGGCTCAAGCCAGACCTACAGGCAGAGCGCTTATCTTTAAGCTTGGCGGAACTTGAAGAAAAGTGGTTTAAACCGCTCTACCGGGCGCTCTGGAAAGGGCGCTACCAGCACATTCAAATCCTCCTGCCCGGCCCGGACTGGGGCGGCGTTTTAAAGATTCAGCGTCAAGATGTATTCAAACTTTGGCGCCAACCTCTGCACTGGACTGCTTTTTGTCAGCAAGGCGCTGCGTTTTTAGCGTCGAGTTTGGGTTAGTTTTGGGTTTAATAGTGTTAAGGCCGGGGTTTAATCGGGAGGCGTTTAGGCCGGGGGGCGTCTTTTTGCTTGATCTACGCGAGCAATCAAATTTTCAGCGATGACTTTTTTAAAAAGTTCAGCTCAAAAAAGGGATTAGAGGAGAAAAGGAAATTTTTTCCCAAAACGGCTGTTGCATTTCAAGCTTAATGTGATTTAGGTTGGGTAGGTTTCTTTTGCTTTAATTAACTATCGTTCAGAATAGCGGCCTAGCATTCTTGCTTCGCATCAAAAATATTGTTTAACCCCGTTTTCACAGGAATCACTTTATGACCAGCACCGCACAGCGCGCCGCTTTACAACGCCAAATCTGGCAAATTGCCAATGATGTACGGGGTGCAGTCGATGGCTGGGATTTTAAGCAATATGTGTTAGGTACTTTGTTTTATCGCTTTATTAGCGAAAACTTTGCCGATTATATTGAAGCGGGCGAAGCAGACATTAAATATGCCAACTTTGCTGATAAAGACATTCCCGCAGACATTAAAGCAGATGCCATTAAAACTAAGGGCTACTTTATTTACCCCAGCCAGCTGTTTTGCAATATCGCCGCCGGTGCCCATAGCAATGAAAACCTCAATACCGATCTTGCCGCTATTTTTTCCGCCATCGAATCTTCTGCCAATGGCTACCCCTCTGAGCAAGACATCAAAGGGCTCTTTGCTGACTTTAATACCACCAGTAGCAGCTTGGGCAACACCGTTACCGACAAAAACAAACGCTTGGCGGCCGTACTCAAAGGCGTAGCAGAGCTTAATTTTGGTGCTTTTTCAGGTAGCCAGATAGACCTATTTGGCGATGCTTATGAGTTTCTGATTTCCAACTACGCCGCCAATGCCGGCAAATCCGGTGGTGAATTCTTTACCCCGCAACAAGTTTCTAAGCTCATAGCCCAGCTAGCCATGCACAAACAAGAGCGCGTCAATAAAATCTACGACCCCGCTTGTGGCTCAGGCTCGCTGCTGTTGCAAGCCAAAAAGCACTTTGATGCCCACATTATTGAAGAAGGTTTTTACGGGCAGGAAATCAACCACACCACCTACAACTTAGCGCGGATGAACATGTTTCTGCACAATATCAACTACGACAAGTTTGATATCCAGCTCGGCGACACCCTGCTCAAACCCTATTTTGGAGATGAAAAACCCTTCGATGCCATCGTATCCAACCCCCCTTATTCAGTGAAATGGATTGGCAGCGACGACCCCACCCTGATTAACGACGACCGCTTTGCCCCGGCCGGCGTATTGGCCCCCAAATCCAAAGCTGACTTTGCCTTTGTGCTGCACGCACTGAGCTACCTGTCTGCGAAAGGGCGCGCCGCCATTGTCTGCTTTCCCGGCATTTTCTATCGGGGCGGTGCCGAACAAAAAATCAGGCAATACCTTATCGACAACAACTATATTGAAACCGTTATTTCACTAGCTCCCAACCTGTTTTACGGCACCAGCATTGCCGTTAATATTCTGGTGCTGTCCAAACACAAAACCGACACCCAAACCCAGTTTATTGATGCCGGCGCACTCTTTAAAAAAGAAACCAATAACAACATCCTCACCGATGAACATATCGAAGCCATTATGCAGGCATTTGACAGCAAGGCAGAGATGGAACACTTTGCCCAATCGGTTAGCTTTGAAACCATAGCCGCCAATGATTACAACCTATCGGTGAGCAGCTATGTAGCCGCCAAAGACAATCGGGAAGTGGTGGATATTGCCGCATTAAATGCCGAACTGGAAACCACCGTTGCCAAAATCGACCAATTGCGCAAAGAGATTAATGCCATTGTGGCCGAGATAGAAAGCCAAGAGGCCGGCGCATGAGCAATAGAGGCTACCTGAAAAAGTTATTAGATGGGGTAGAGGTGGAATGGAAAAGATTAGATGAAATTGTTTCATTTAGGCGAGGTTCATTTCCTCAACCATATGGAGATAGTCGTTGGTATGACGGCGAGGGTAGTATGCCGTTTATTCAAGTAGCAGATGTTTCCGATAATGGTTTTATTTTAAATGAGGAAACAAAACAAAGAATTTCAAAACTGGCGCAACCTAAAAGTGTATTTGTTAAGGCTGGTACAGTTATTGTCTCATTACAAGGCACTATAGGTCGTGTAGCAGTAACTCAGTATGATTGTTATGTAGATAGAACTTTAGCAATATTTACAGACTATAACGAAAATATAAATAAAAAATATTTTGCATATCAATTAAAAAATAAATTTGATATAGAAAAAGAATTTGCTAGAGGTAGCACGTTAAAAACAATTACGAAAGAAGAGTTTTCAAAATTTGAAATCCCCATTCCATGTCCGAATAACCCGGAAAAATCACTTGAAATCCAAGCCAAAATAGTCCGTATTTTGGACACTTTTACCGAGCTTACCGCCGAGCTTACCGCCGAGCTTACCGCCCGAAAAAAGCAATATCAATACTACCGAGACCGCTTATTGAGCTTTAAAGAAGGCGAAGTAGAATGGAAAACATTGGGGGAAGTGGCCAAAAAGGTTTCATCAGGGGGAACGCCTTTATCAACAAAACCTGAGTTTTATGATGGCAACATTCCTTGGTTACGAACACAAGAAGTTTGTTTTAATGAGATATTTGATACCGATATAAAAATTACAGAACTTGCCGTTCAAAATTCCTCTGCAAAATGGATTAAGGCTAATTGTGTGATTGTAGCGATCTCAGGAGCAACAGCTGCTAGATCAGCTATAAACAAAATTCCACTTACCACAAATCAACACTGTTGTAACCTTGAAATAAATCCAGAAATTGCAAACTATAGATATGTTTTTCATTGGGTGTGTAAGGAGCATGACCATTTGAAAGCACTTGGACAAGGTGCTCGTTCTGATTTAAATGTGGGAATAATAAAAAGCTACCCCATTCCTATCCCCCCACTTGCCGAACAAGCCCGCATTGTTGCCATACTGGATAAATTCGATGCCCTAACTCATTCTATGATCGAAGGGTTGCCGCGTGAAATTGAATTGCGTCAGCAGCAATACGAGTATTACCGCGATTTATTATTGAGTTTTCCCAAACCGGAAGCAGAAGCGGCGTAGGGCATGCAAATAGTTTGCCTTTCTGCGCCTCGGCTGAAATCAACATGAAATCGCTATTTTCTTTTGCCGGGATTGATGCCGTAAGCTTGAGGCTACCTGAAAAACATCGGCAGCCTCAAAGTCTTATGTGCTGCGGTGTTTGTGCGGCTTGGTGTAAGCGAAATGCGGGCGATTTTTGGGCTGGATTTAAAACGGCTATCATCAAATGTAGGAATAAACCATGAGTGAAGAATATAAGGCTATTGCCGAAACCAATCATTTTATTGTGCTGGATAAATACACCAAAGTAGCGCAAGGCGATGAGGCTTATCAAAGCGAAAGCGATTTGGAACGCGAGCTGATTCGGGATTTAATGAGTCAGGGCTATGAGTATTTGCCGGATTTAAAAAAGCCACAGCAGCTGCTGGACAATGTGCGCGAGCAATTGCAAACCTTAAATAATGTGGTATTTACCGACAGTGAATGGCTGCGTTTTGTCGAAACGTATCTGGATAGCCCCAATGACAGCATTGAGGACAAAACCCGGAAAGTTCATGATGACTATATTCATGATTTTACGTTTGACGATGGGCGTATCCAGAATATTTATTTATTGGATAAAAAGAATATTGCCCGCAATAAGGTGCAGGTGATTCAGCAGTTTGAGCAAACGGGCTCTCATGCTAATCGCTACGATGTAACGATTCTGGTCAATGGTTTGCCTTTTGTGCAGATTGAGCTAAAAAGGCGCGGGGTGGCAATTCGGGAGGCGTTTAATCAAGTTCACCGTTACAGCAAAGAGAGTTTTAACAGTGAACATTCGCTGTATAAATATTTGCAGCTGTTTGTGATTTCCAACGGCACCAACACCCGCTATTTTGCCAATACCACTCAGCGCAATAAAAACAGTTTTGATTTCACGATGAATTGGGCTCAGTCGGACAATCTTTTGATTAAAGATTTAAAAGACTTTACTGCCACGTTCTTCCAAAAACATACTTTGCTGAGTGTGTTGCTGCATTATTCGGTGTTTGATGTCAGCAATACTTTGTTGGTAATGCGCCCTTATCAAATTGCGGCCACTGAGCGCATTTTGTGGAAAATTAACAGTGCTTATCAAGCCAAAAATTGGAGCAAGCCGGAAAGCGGCGGCTTTATTTGGCACACCACGGGTTCGGGCAAAACATTAACCAGCTTTAAAGCGGCTCGTTTGGCAACTGAGTTGCCGTTTATTGATAAGGTGTTTTTTGTGGTCGATAGAAAAGACCTCGACTACCAAACCATGAAGGAATACCAGCGTTTTTCACCGGACAGTGTCAATGGTTCGGACAGTACGGCCGGGCTGAAGCGCAATCTGGAAAAAGATGATAATAAAATTATTGTGACCACCATCCAAAAGCTGAATAATTTGATGAAAGGCGAAGGGGATTTGCCTATCTACAATAAGCAGGTGGTGTTTATTTTTGATGAGTGCCACCGCAGCCAGTTTGGCGAGGCACAAAAAAATCTGAAGAAGAAGTTTAAAAAGTTTTATCAGTTTGGTTTTACCGGCACGCCCATCTTTCCGCAAAACGCTTTGGGTGCGGAAACCACCGCCAGCGTATTTGGCCGGGAATTGCATTCTTATGTAATTACCGATGCCATTCGCGATGAAAAGGTGCTGAAGTTTAAGGTGGATTACAACGATGTGCGCCCGAAATTTAAAGAAATAGAAAGTGAGAGGGATGAGAAAAAACTGAGTGCGGCAGAAAATCGGCAGGCTTTGTTGCACCCGAACCGTATCCAAGAAATTGCTCAGTACATTCTTAATAATTTCCGCCAGAAAACCCACCGTTTGCACGGTGCCGGCACGGGCTTTAATGCGATGTTTGCAGTGAGCAGCGTGGATGCGGCAAAGCTGTATTACGATGCTTTAAAGCAGCTGCAAGCCGGCCGCGATAAGCCATTAAAGATTGCCACTATTTTTTCTTTTGCCGCCAATGAGGAGCAGGATGCTATTGGCGATATTCAGGACGAGGGCTTTGATATATCGGCCATGAACCAAAGCGCCAAGGAGTTTCTAAGCGCGGCAATCAACGACTACAACGCTTATTTTAAAACCACCTTTAGCGTGGATAGCAACGGCTTTCAAAACTATTACCGCGATTTGGCCAAGCGCGTAAAACAAAAAGAAATTGATTTGCTGATTGTGGTGGGCATGTTCCTAACCGGCTTTGATGCGCCTTCACTTAATACTTTGTTTGTGGATAAAAATCTGCGCTACCACGGTTTGATACAAGCCTATTCACGCACCAATCGCATTTATGATGCCACCAAAACCTTTGGCAATATTGTGACTTTCCGCAATCTGGAACAAGCCACCATTGATGCGATTACGCTATTTGGCGATAAAAACACCAAAAATGTGGTGCTGGAAAAAAGCTATCAAGAATATATGGAGGGCTTTACCGACATCGCGACCGGCGAAGCACGACGCGGCTTTATAGAGGTGGTGGCGGAATTGGAGCAACGTTTTCCAGACCCCGAGAAGATTGAGCTGGACAAGGATAAAAAAGCCTTTGCCAAGCTGTTTGGTGAATATTTGCGGGTGGAAAATGTGCTGCAAAATTATGATGAATTTGCCAGCTTAAAAGCGTTGCAGCAGATTGATATAAATAATCCCGAGGCGGTAGAAACCTTTAAAGCACAGCATTATTTGAGTGATGAAGATTTTGCCGCTTTGCAAACCATTCATCTGCCCAGTGAGCGAAAAATTCAAGATTACCGCTCAACCTATAACGATATTCGAGATTGGTTGCGCTGCGAAAAGGCCGCAAATAAGCAAGAAGAATCCACGATGGATTGGGATGACGTGGTATTTGAGGTGGACTTGCTTAAATCGCAAGAAATCAATCTGGATTATATTTTGGAGCTGATTTTTGAGAATAATAAAAAGCTGAAAAATAAGGCAATGTTGATTGAGGACGTGCGTAGGTTGATTCGTTCCAGCCTTGGCAATCGCGCGAAAGAAAGCCTGCTGGTGGATTTTATCAATCAAACGGATCTGGATCAGATTGTTGATAAGGCCAGCGTGATTGAGGCTTTCTTTACTTTTGCGCAGGAAGAGCAAAAGCGTGAAGTG